>Ga0180432_10002339_pt1 | contig 28549 bp, 31 predicted proteins | sample SS_ome_10_FD_132414 | JGI IMG/M metagenome (GOLD analysis project Ga0180432, IMG submission 132414) | Hypersaline lake sediment archaeal communities from the Salton Sea, California, USA - SS_1_MS_2 metaG | ecosystem: Environmental > Aquatic > Non-marine Saline and Alkaline > Hypersaline >... | reverse complement strand
TCGACCGCCAGCCGCGAGCGGCCGAAATCGTAAAGCGTCATCTCGGCGGACAACGACACCGACGAGCTCAGATTGTCGGCGATCGTCGGTTCGGTATAGGTGCTTTGCGCGATGAAACTCACCACCGGGCGCAGCGCGGCGACGGCCGAGGCGACATCCTCGTCCGCCGCGCGCAGCAGGGCGCGGTTCTGGTCCAGCAGGTTGGAGTTGCGATAGGCGGCGATCAGCGCATCCGCCAGCGACTCGGCCCGCGCCGGGGCCTGCGCAAGGGCAAGGGCAAGGGCCCCGAGCGCCAGGCCGCGCCCCATCCGTCCAACTAGCGTCCGCATTCGTCACTCCTGCCCGGATTCTCCGGGTCTGCCTGTCCCATCGTTATCCTGCCCGATCGGCCGGCATAAGGCCAACCGGCAGCGCGCCAGCCCGCTAAAGGGCGAAGCCGGGTTCGGCGGCGAAGCCCGGCAGCACCGGCGCGGCCGCGTTGAACGCCTGCCGCCAGGCCACGGAACCATCCGCCTTCGCGCCGATCCGCACCGTTCCGAGTGCCCCGTCCATAAACAGGCAGCCGATCCGGCCGCCGTCCTTCAATTGCGCCAGAATCGCCTCCGGCACCCGTTCGACCGCGCCCTCGACGAGGATCACGTCATAGGGGCCATGCTTGGCGCTGCCCTCGGCCAGCGGGCCGTCGATCACCGCGGCATTGTCCACGCCCTCGGCCGAAAGCCGTTCCTGCGCCTCGGCGGCGAGGCCCCGGTCCTCCTCGACGGCCACCACGGCCTCGGCCAGCCGCGCGATCAGCGCGGCGGTGTAGCCCAGCCCGCAGCCGAGATCGAGCACCAGTTCGTCGGGCTGGATGTCGAGCGCGTCGAGCATCTTGGCGATCGTGCGCGGCTCCAGCAGCACGCGGCCGGCGGCGATCTCGACATTCTCGCCGACATAGGCCGCCTCGCGCCGGTCGGCCGGCAGGAATGCCTCGCGCGGGACATCCAGCATCGCCTCGATGATCGGGAACTTGGTGACGTCGTTGGGCCGGACCTGGGTGTCCACCATCATCCGGCGCCGGGCCGCGAAATCGGTCATGTCGGGTTCCCCGAACTGGTTGTCCTGTCGGGTCTTGCCACGATTGCCGGGCAGAGGCAACGGCCCCGGCGGCGGCAGTTCGGCCCGGCCGCAGGCGGACACGGAAAATTGCGGTCCGGCCGGGCAGGTTGCGGGCCGATGCCGGCGCCGCGGGCACCCGGCGGACGCGGCGGGACAGGACGACGGGCGCAGCCCGGGCCCCGGGCCCGACCGCGCCGGGGGATTGCACGCCGGTCACCGTTGCGCTAGGTGATCAGCACTCCGGCGGGTTGGCGGAGAGGTTACGCAGCGGATTGCAAATCCGTGTACACCGGTTCGATTCCGGTACTCGCCTCCATTTAAAAACAATCACTTACATCACTCCTTGCCGTGCTTGAGGCCCTGCGTTTACAGGGGCGTTTACATTTTTGTGTCTTGAGACAGTGATTTCGCTCGATTGAGCTTGCGCAGAACCGCATCGCTTTCGTCCGGGCTAACCTGCGCATAATGCTCGATTACCTGCGCCGCGTAGCGAACCGACCACCCCATCAGCACCGCAATCTGGCGCAAAGACAGATCGGCATTCAGCAATCTTGTCGCCGCAGTCCCGCGCGTATCAGACAGAGTCTTCTCCCTACCGTCGATCCAAGGGGGGATCTGAGCTTCGCGCCGCCACTTGGTGATCTGGTTCGATGCCCAACGGGCCGTCAAAGGCCTGCCAAGCTCTGACACCAGCAACACCTCTTGGCCTTCCGGCGTCTCTGTAATCAATTTCTCAAGTGCCGATGTGGCAGGGATATATGCGATCTGGCCGCGCTTACTGGTCCTGAAACGAAGGCGCTTGCCGTGCGGCGTGTCTTCGAATTGGTCCATTTTGACCTGAACCAGATCGGCCGCTCGCAAACCGGTTTCGCATCCGGCGGTCAGGATCCTCTGCACCCATTTCGGTGCGTGCTTATTGAACTGAGCGATATCGCCGCTCGTCCAGATAATTTCTGTGCGGTTCGATTGGTAGAGCTTCTTGAGCTTGTGGCAGTGGTGCTCTTTCAGCTTCCCCTCTTCCACCGCCCAATTGAGGACGCGCGTCGCATGAGTACCTGCCATATCGTGCTGCTTGGGCGAATGAAGCCACTTCTTGCGCCAATTGTTAACCTCGCCCCTTGAGGCGCGCTCTTCGAACATCGCGACAGGATCGGCACCGAACTCCTCGCGAAACAGCTCCAGCCATTTGCGGATATCAGCCTTTGAACGCTCAGCCTTGGGCAAGGACGCACTGGACAGAAAATCGTCAACTAAGTGAGTCGTCAGATATTCAGCCGGGCTCACGGGCGTACCGCACTGTGAAAACGCATGGAAGAATTCGGGTTCCTTTGGGTTTGGGTCCGTCCCTTCCCAAAATTTGGGGCCACCCCGCCAAGCATAGAAATGGTAACGAACACCAGACACGACCTTGCGCCGAACACGGTGGACGCCCTTGGGAAGGTTACTTCTGGGCACGGCGCACTCTCCGCTGTGCAACGAGGCTCGGTTGCGAAGTAGCCTCGCGTTCTGCCGCGCTGATGCCCTGAACAGCATCCAATCGCGCGCGGATGAGTTTCGGGTCATACCACCCGCGCCGCCCTGGCACTGGAGCGATACCCGTCCTACGACAGAAATCATAGAAGGAAGCGCTCGGCTCACTGTAGCCGAAGAGAAGCGCAAGCTCTGGGGTCGGAATCAGCTGAATATGGCTTGGGCTCATTTTTCAGCCCTCTCACCCACGGCTTCTTGCCGCGACATGGCTGCCCGCAAACAAGACACCACCTGAGCGCCCTGTGAGCGTAAGTTCCGCACAGCCTCCTCTTCGAGCCAGGCTTTCACGTCCGCTGGAAGGTTAAGTTTGAACTGGGTTGTCTTCATATTTACACCTCAACAAAGGGACATAAAATGTCCATATCATTGAGGACAAATATTGTCCATCATGGAATCATGAAAGAAGAAGCCTTGGTCCAATTCAAACTCTTGCTTCCTGCCGCGCTCAAGAAGCGTCTGGAAACACATGCCACACTGAACCGGCGCAGCCTGTCGCAGGAAATCGTCGTCGCCCTTGAGGAGAAGTACCCGGCTGCAGAACCGGATGCGACGTCGGATCCAGCGGCCCGGATGCTCTTCTGGCTTGCCAAACGCATCCGCCGAAGGAACCCGCAGCCCGGAACTCCCAGAGATAAGCAAGCCGCCCTGTATGAGCGCATTGCGGGCGATATCGCGGAACGTATGAAGGACATCGGCGAATAGCCTTAGTAGGCCACCCACTCATATCCATGGTTGCCTTCGTGATCTTCCCATTCGACACCGACCCCGCGACGCCAGCTAGACGACGAACAGCGCCGTGACGGTAGGACCCATTGTGGAGCGGCCGCTGGTACCGTGCGTTGCCAGCCGAATTCGCCCTGTATGCCGTAGGTGCCAAGGCGCATGTCGTAACTCTCAGAACAATCATCGTCGCGGCCACGTTCGCGATGGCTGTAGTGCCGAACATCCCAAACACGGATCGAGCGCACAAAATCGAATTCCAGACCACTGATGTCGATATCGGCACCGTCTTCGACCACCTGTGCCAGAATGACTTGGCCGAGTGCCTGACCATTTTGGTTGCTGGCCTCCCAGATTTTAGGGGCCATACTTTGCAGCGGCACGCGCTCAGAAACACCCATCGGGCAGCGCCAGATTTGCAACGGCGGCTCAATCGGCCAGGGCGTGATCCGACGGATAAACACGGCGCGGGCATGGGCGCATTCTGCTGACGCGGGCCACCCTCCAGCCAGGCAAAGCAGAATGGCGCAATCGACCTGATAGGCCTTCGCCGCCTGCGGGGCCACGGTTGAAAGCAGAGCCACGACAGCTCCGGCGCTCCAATTTCTGATAAGTCTGCACCACATATCAATAAATGCCTTTCGACTACATTACTGCATTATTGTTAAGCTACCTGAAATCCCGACCTTTACACCATATGCGAGCATAGTGTTTGTGATGCTCGCGCGCGTTTTGTGGAATATATTCCGTAGAGCGGTTCTTGTGATCTGGCCGAATAGAGGCCATGAAATTACGGGAACGAGTAGGGTTAAATGTCCGGAATCTAAGAAATTCCAGAGGATTGAGCCAAGAACAGCTAGCTTTGGCTGCGGATGTAGATCGCAGCTATATCAGCGAGATCGAACTCGCCAAAAATTCAGCATCAATCGATGTTCTGGAGCGCATCGCACTTGCTCTCGAAATCGACCCACAAGAGTTACTAAACAAGAGGGGCTGATATTGCCCGAAATTACGAGTGTTCGCACAACGGCCGAAGCCATCGGCCGTATTTCATGCATCAAAACAGGTGAAGAAATCGGCCTTCTGTATCGCTGGGACAACGGCGAGACGCAGGCTGCGTTGCACAATGACGGCGAGCCTATAGCGCAACACAACTCAGAGCTTACCACTGAACCAGACATTGGTGGAAAACGCAGCTAACGGCCGGAAAGAGCCCAAAGTTCCCAAGGTGCTGCGTTACGGCGAAGGGCCGCTTTTCGGTCTAGAGCTTTATTTTGTTGTAATAGTACTCGTGTCTACCAGGGCATCTGAAAGGTCCCGCAAGAGCGCGGCGACTGGGTCTTTGTCCAATTTGTAGAAAACCCAATTCTTGATCTTTTTCGATGTCACAAGGTTGGCTGCTGCCAGCACCTGCATATGTTCGGTTACGGCGGGTTGGCTCAACTTGATCTTCTTCGTTATGAACCCGACACAGACACCATCTGCAACAAGATCGCCATCGCGTTGTGGCGGGAAGTGCTTGGTTGGGTCTGCCAACCAGTGGACGATGGCGAGGCGTTTCGGGTTCGAAAGTGCGCGCAATGCCTCTGCCGTTGACTCAATCTCACTCTGCATATAGCAATTATCCTATATAGGTCACTTCCTATATTAAGTGAGAAGGTGCTGCAAGTGAACCGGCATGTCACGTAAAATCGGCTTGATCGGCGGTTTGGGCTGGCCTGCAACGGTCGCCTATTACGAAGCCATTTGCAGGGCAGCCAAAGCGGCCGGTCACAAGGGATCGCCCAAGATGACAATCGAGTCGCTTGATATGTCCGCGACCGTTGCTGCACGCGGAGTTGCGGGGGACGAGAAGAGCTGGACCCGATTTGACAACATCTTCAGGCGGGCACTCGGCAGGTTGACGGCTGCTGGGTGCGATTGTTCTGCCATCGCCAGCGTGACGCCACACAACCGGCTGCATGCCATTGCGCGAGACACGCCGCTGCCTGTCATTAGCGTTGTGGAGGCCGTAACGGACAGGGTCCGTCCGGGTTTACACACCAAGGCCATTGTTCTCGGCACGAGCGTCACGATGAATGGCAACCTCTTTGACGATGTGTTGGCGGAAGTGGGTGTCACAGTAATCCAGCCAAACAAGACTGACGTGACTGGGATGACCAACCTTCTTGAAGAGTTCTTCTACGCTGGCCGAGCCATCGAAGGTCGAGACAGTTTGATCACTTTCGTCAAATCGATTGTCAGAGATTCACGAGACGTGCTGATCATTCTGGCCTGCACCGACTTGACGCCAGCGTTTCCCGAGAGCGCGGGTCAGGCAAAGTTCACTGCCGAAGGATTTGATTTTCTGGACGCGACGGCGGCCCACGTCGAAGCAATATTGAAGGCCGCCGAGATCGATATGCCTAATTAGTCGGTTTCACTACGAATGTGCAATGAAAGGGACAGCCCGTGCTCCAGTTTGACGCCGAAACCACCCGATTGCTGAACATCGCCTATGAGGGCGCAGAATTGACACGTAGGCGACAGGCGTCCTTTGACGCACTCAAACCAGGTCCGGGCGACACAATTCTTGATGTGGGATGCGGTAACGGCTTGCTTACCGTCGAACTTGCGCGGGCGGTAGGAGCCAACGGCAAAGTCATTGGGATCGACCCAAGCCGGGACATGTTGACAGCCGCGAGGGCGCGTTGCGCGAGCAACGACTGCGTAGAGTTCGTGGAAGGCATTGCTGACAGCATCCCTCTCGCGGACGGCACCGCTGATAAAGCGGTTTCCGTACAGACATTTGAATACATCGATGATGTCTCCGGCGCGGTCGATGACGTCCTGCGCTGCCTGAAGCCAGGTGGACGACTTGTCATCAGTGATCTGCACTTTGGAACATTTGTCTGGGCGAGCGATGATCGTGAACGCATGTCAAAGATGATCGCGTCATGGGACCATCACTTTGTCAGCGGCACGCTGCCGGAACGACTGCCAAGCCTCCTGAAGGCTAAAGGGCATGAGATTGAGGCCGTTGTACCTTTCAGTATGACCGATCACGAACTGAAACCCGACGGTCTTGCTATCATGATGATGCATCTGATGAAAAACTACGCGGTCGCGAACGACCATGTCGATGAGACTGTGGCGCAGGCCTGGTTTGAAGAACAAGAAGACCTAGCGAAAAACGGGCGGTTCTTCTTTTCGTTGACCCAATTTGTCGTCGTTGCACGGAAGAAAAACTAACTGGGGCGCAACCGAGTTGATGGACGGGAGATTGCAAAATGGAAGCAAACAAAGCGCAGGCTGACTATTGGGCATCTCCAGCAGGTCTGAAGTGGATTAAACACGAATTCGCGCTGGATACCGCAATGACTGGCATGTTGGACACAATGCTTGATGCCGCGGAAATTCAATCGAATGATCGTATCATCGACATTGGCTGTGGGACGGGAGCAAGTACACTTGAAACTGCAAAGAGAGCTGTGGGTGGCCATGTCGTCGGCGCGGACATTTCCGAGCCGCTTCTTAAACGCGCTACGAGCAGAGCAGACTTACAGGGTACTAAGAACGCCTCGTTTATTCTGGCTGATGCGCAAACTCACGACTTTTCAGCTCACCCCTTCGATCTTTTGGTATCACGATTGGGCATGAGTTTCTTTTCCGATACGGTTGCAGCCTTCAAGAACTTGTCCGAGGGCCTGAAAGAAAACGGCAAAATGGTATTTGTCTGCTGGGCGTCGGTGAAGGAGAACCCTTGGTTCGAAATTCCCAAACAAGCGGCAGAAGAAAGGCTTGGGGCGCAACCCAAAGTGGACCCCAATGCACCTGGCCCAACAGCATTTCAAGACCGCAGTCGCGTGGCTGATCTGATGTTTCAAGCCGGTCTTTCGAATATTGAGGCTCGCCCGATGAAAATTGTACTCACGCCTCCCGGGGGAGTAGCAGGCGCTGCGCGTGCTGCCAGCAAAGTTGGTCCAGCGGCTCGAATAATGAAAGCTTATTCGGGGACTGAAAATGACGAACGTGCGATTGAAAGCTCAGTAATGACAGCTTTCGAAGACTTCTCAGATGGGAATGTTGTACGGGTTCCAGCAGTGGTAAACCTGTTTTCTTGTGCTCGATGAATTGATCACCATGCCCATAGGCCTCGAAAACTGTCATTCATGCTCTGGAGTTCAGCGACCGCTCCGTCCCGCCCAGCGGACGTTCGGCGAAAGCGCCGCGAACGCCTGCTCTGAGCCCAATTTGACGTATGCTGCGCTTTGTACCAAGGACCGCTTCCGGAACTTTATTGGATTTCATACATTGCCGGAGTTTGATCCTCTTGCGCCCCCTAGGCGGTTTGAGCGTGGTTTTGCTCCAATCCACTGGGTCTCAAAGTGGCGATATTGGGACCATAGCCTTTGAGTGCTCTCAATCTCTTCAGAATTTCATTTCGTTAAGGGCGCCTTGGCGTCAGCTCACCGCATCCACACCCAGACTGGTAATAAGGCCCCAGACTGCGTCCAGGTAGGGCCGCAGAACGTGCAGTCGGTAGCTGTCGGGGCCACGGGCATAGATGAGCGCGTCATGACCCGCGAACCGTCTGGCCACAGACGCGGAGGGTGTATCCAGGGTAATTTCGGTGCCGCGCTGCAGGACGCCCATGGCCGCGGGCCCGTTGAGTTCTATCACCGCGTAGCCCCAGGTCATGTCAGAAACCGCAACGCCGATCTCGTCGTGCCAGCCATCCGCAAGCGTGGGGCCATTCACCGCCAGGATGCGGTCCCGGCGCAATCTGATCGCATAGCTGTCGCCCATTGCCGGGTCAGGCCACCCCACCGTACCCGTCACGTTGGCCAATGCGAGCAAAGAAGCGTAGGGACCGCTGAGCAACGCTTGTCTTTCCGGTTGAATGACCCTGATGGTCAGTCCATCCATAACCACCGGGTCCCGTTCAAGCCCCTGCGCGGGTTGCCATTTTCTGCTGTCATCACGCATGAAGCCGCTCTCCCTCCGGGTCGAAAGCGCAAGGTGCGCACACCGTGGCCTGATACCCTGCGCCCAGATGCTGGATCTCTAGCTTTGTGCCGGTCTCGGCCTGGCTGGCCTCGACCAAGCCAAGCGCAATCGGCCTATCCAGGTTCGGGCTGTGATAGCTTGAGGTCACATAGCCGTGCGAGCGCCGCGCCGTGGCTGGACCGCTGACGACATGGGCGCCCGTGGGCAGCGGATCGGCGCCCTTTGGCACCGAAAGACCCACCAAGCGGCGGCGGTTATCGCGATTGGCGTTCTCTGTATGCAGCCCCCGATCGCCCACAAAAGCTGAGGATTTCTTCAGGCGCGGCACGGTGAAGCCCAGATCATGGGGCATCGTCTCGCCATCCGTATCCTTGCCGATGATCAGATAGCCTTTCTCGGCCCGCAAGATCGAGAGCGCCTCAACCCCCATCGGCCCGGCACCCAAAGGCGCGCCTGACGCCAGTGCCGCCTGCCAAAGGGCCGTCACCTTGTGGACAGGAACCGAGATCTCAAAGCTCACATCTCCGGTGAAACTAACCCTCGAAATCCGCGCAAGCGCGCCCTGAAACCACCCGTCGCGCCACTGCATATGCGGGAAGGCTTGCGCCGACAGGTCCACGCCAAGGTCCAGCGCCGCCACGATCTGGCGCGCCATTGGCCCGGTCACCGTGACCGTTGGCCAATTCGCCGTCGTGTCGTGCACTAAGGTCCGCTCTGGGTCGTGGCCATCCTGGCGCCAGGCTTCAAGCATGGCATTCACACCGTCCACATGGCTCGACGAGCAAGAGATCACAAAGCGGTTTGCGCCCATCCGCGCGATCACCCCATCGTCATAGACCACGCCGCCTTCCGTCAGCATGAAGCCATAGCGGATCGCACCGGGCTTTAGCGTCTTGATGGTGTTGTAATAGATGAAGTTGACGAAGGCTTCGGCATCGGGGCCCATGACCTCGATCTTGCCCAGGGGTGAGCCGTCGAAGATCGCGGCGCTATGGCGCGCCATCAAGGCCTCGCTTTGGGCGATGTCATGTGGATCGCCTGTGCCATACCAACCGGGCCTGAGCCAGCCACCATATTCGCCAAGTGCGGCCCCCGCGGCGCGGTGCTCTGGCTCCAACGGAAGGCGCTTGAGCGGGTGGAACTGCGCCCCCCGGTGATGGCCGCGATAAAGCTCCATCGGCAGCGGCACGAAAGGCGGCCGGAAGGTCGTGGTGCCGACCTCGGGGATTTCTTTGCCCTGTAGCCGCGCCATCGCGCTTAGCCCCGCAACATTCGAGGTCTTACCCTGATCCGAGGCCATGCCCAGCGTCGTGTAGCGCTTGAGATGCTCGACCGAGACGTAGTTCTCGCGTGCGGCGAGCTCGATGTCTTTAAGCGTCACGTCATGCTGGTAGTCGATCCACTGCCGCTTCTTCGACCCCAGGGCTGGCTGGGGCGGGTTGGCGGTGTATTGAACGTTGCGCGCAGGACGGTCTGCGCCCAGGGCGACGGCCTCTGCTTCGGCCAGCGCATCATCCAGATCAAACGTGCCATTGGCGGCCCCCACCGCCTGCATCCAGTCCAGAGCATTATCCGGGACAAAGGCCTGCGCAGCCTCGTCCCACGTCAGCTTGCCGCCCGCGTGACGCCAAAGATGGACGATGGGCATCAGCCCGGCGGAATTCAGCACCGCGTCACAAATGTGGGTCTGGGACCCGACCCGCAGCCCCGTCACAGATTTGCGCCCCAGCGCCTCGGGCGTCTTGGTGCCTGCGTCAATCATCTGCGTCTCTGAGCCCGTCAGCGCCGCAAGCTGCGCCTGCACCATGCTGTGATGCGCCAGCACCGCCGGGGTCTGCCCCACCAGCACGCCATAGCGCCCTGCAAACTCGGCGGCGGCATTCAGCGACATCACCCCGGGGCGGTCATTCATCGCGAATGTCGCGGGCCGGTCCAGAGCGCCCGTGGCCAGGATACAGCGCCGTGCCCGCATGCGGATCAGCGCCGGGGCACGGGTAAAGCCGCGCTCTTGCGCGAGCCCGATCATCTGGTGGTCATAGACACCAAACGCTGTCGCGCCGGTCAGGATGCGTCCATCCGCCTCGATGATAGCCGCATGCATCGTCGCAACCCAATCCGAAGGCGTTTGGCCGTCAATCTCTGCCAACTGATAGAGGCTGCCGCCCAACTCGGGGTGGTCATCAACCAACACCACATCCTGCCCAGCCCGAGCCGCGCTCAGCGCCGCTTGCAGGCCCGCCGCACCCCCGCCGACGACCAAAAGATCGCATGCGTCGTGGCGCTGATCGGCGTGGAACCCATCCAACGGCGCGCCCTCCAGCGCCCCAAGCCCGGCCATCTTGCGGATCGCAGGCTCAAAAAGATGCCAATCCGGCCACATAAACATCTTGTAATAGAACCCTGCCGAAAGGAACCGGTGGAACAGGTCCAGCCCGCCCTTGATGTCGAACCCGGCATTGGGAAAGGCGTTGACAGAGCGCGCCTCCATCCCGTCCTCCAGCAGCGTCGTGGCGGCTGGACAGTTTGGCCGCGCCACATCGCCCAAGCGGATGTTGAAGATCGCGTTCGGGTCGTCGAACCACGCCCCCCAGACGCCGCGGGGCCGGTGGTATTTGAAGCTGCGCCCCATCACACGAACGCCATTGGCCAGAAGGGCCGAGGCCAGCGTGTCGCCCGGATGCCCGGTATAGGCCTTGCCGTCAAAGGTGAAGGACAGGGTGCGGCCGCGGTCGATCAGGCCGCCGCTGGGCAGGCGCGACCCGCTCATGACGCGTCCTTTCGCAAGGCGGTGCTGCCCAGGACCTCCATCGTGGCCGAATTACGCTCCATCACGAAATATTCCTGGCAGGTTGTGTGCACCCAGACCTCGCGCACGACGCCCTTCGCGTTGGGTTGGGTGTAGAGGTAATCCGCCCAGTCCTCGGCGCTGACCGCCTTGGTGGTGTCGGGCCGCACCTTGCCCGCGGGCCCGGCGAAGTGAAACTCGCGCTCGTCCCGCAAGCCGCAGAAAGGACAGGGAAATCTTTGCATGTCTCTCTCCCTAATGCGCGATGCCAGAGGCCGCGCCCTCGTCAATCAACCGCCCCGTAACGAAACGGGCGGGATCGAAGGGCGCGCTGATCTCGTGATGCTGGCCGGTTGCAAGGATATGGGCAAAGAGGTAGCCGCCTGCCGGGATTGCCTTGAACCCGCCGGTGCCCCAACCGCAATTGAGGTAGATGCCTTTGACGCCCGAGGGCCCAAGCACCGGAGAGCTGTCCGGCGTGACATCTACGATGCCCGCCCAGTGGCGCAAGAGCTTGACCTTGGACAGGACCGGCGCGAATTCGATCAACCCCGACAGGACCGCCTCTTGCACCGGCAGGTTGCCGCGTTGTGCATAGGACGGCACCCGGTCCAGCCCGCCGCCGATGACCAGCCCGCCCTTGTCGGACTGGCTGAAATAGGTTCCACAAGCGGGCGAGAAGGCCACGGTGTCGATCACCGGCTTCATCGGCTCGGACACGAAAGCCTGCAGCGCATAGGACTGGATCGGCAACGGATAGCCCGCCATCCCCGCCAGGACCGAGGAATGCCCCGCCACCGCCGCGCCAATCCGGCCCGCGCGGATGGTGCCGCGCGTGGTCTCGACACCTTTGCAGACCCCGCCCTCGATCAGAAAATCCGTAACCTCGCAGTTCTGGATGATGTCCACGCCCAGCCGGTCGGCGGCGCGGGCATAGCCCCAGGCCACCGCGTCATGGCGGCCTGTGCCCGAGCGCCCCTGCCAGACCGCGCCATGGATCGGGAACCGCGCATCCTCGCGAAAGTTCAGCAAAGGTGCCTTCTTGCGTACATCCTCGGGGCCGTAAAGTTCCGCGTCGGTGCCGTTGATTTGCATGGCGTTCACCAGCCGCGCGGCCATTTCCTGCTCCGGCTCGGAATGGGTCAGCACCAGCATGCCGCGCTGCGAGAACATAACGTTATAGTTCAGATCGCGCGAGAGCCCTTCGTAAAGCTTCACCGACAGATCATAGAGCGCGACGCTTTCGGGGTAAAAGTAGTTCGACCGGATCACGGTGGTGTTGCGCCCGGTGTTGCCGCCGCCAAGCCAGCCCTTTTCCAGCACCGCGACGCGCGTCACGCCGTGGGTCTTCGCAAGATAATACGCCGTGGCCAACCCATGCCCGCCGCCGCCGATGATCACCACGTCATATTCCGGCTGCGGCTCTGGCATCCGCCAAGCCGGGCGCCAGCCCTTATGGCCGCGCAAGCCCTCGCGGAGCACGTTGAACGCGGAGTAACGATCTGTCATCTCATGCCTTTAGCGAACCGTTTTGCATCGGTGTCATAATAATGTACTATAATGTACGTAAAGGCAGGGCGCAAGGATTGACGCGTGGATATCAGCAACAATAGCAACTCTCAGAAGCGCGTGCGTGGCGCGGCACGGACCACGCGTGAAGACTGGGTTGCGGCGGGATTGGAGACACTGATCACAGAAGGCGTCGATTCCGTCAAAGTCGCGGCGTTGGCCGAACGTCTGAACTGCGCCCGATCCAGCTTCTATTGGTACTTCAAGGATCGCAGCGCCCTGCTTGATGCCCTGTTGGACCATTGGCAGGAGTTGAACACGCATTCCATTGTGTCGCGGGCAGGCAGGGCTGCGCAGACCATCAACTTGGCTCTGGTGAATGTCTTTGAATGCTGGACCAGCGACACGATTTTCGACACGCGGCTGGACTTTGCAGTCCGGGAATGGGCGCGCCGCGATGAAGCTGTGCGCCGGGCTGTAGGCATTTCCGATGACGCCCGCCTGGATGCGTTGGCGGGGATGTTTTTACGCTTCGGGTTTGAGCCTGGTGAGGCCGCGGTACGCGCCCGCGTCGTGTACTTCACTCAGATTGGATATGAGGCGCTGGACACCCGCCGAACCCGCAAAGATCGGGCCGAAACCGGGCCGCATTACCTTCTCTGCATGACGGGTCAGCCTCCTACTGAGTCCGAGCTAAAAGCTCTGCGGGCCTTGCTCTGACCATTCTGAAATTAATGTACAATATCGTACATTAATATAGACAGGATACGAAATGGGCTTTAATCCCAATACGACTCAGGAGGGCTTTGCCATGAAATCTTCGTACCGTGCGATCGTGATTGGCGGCGGCGTTGTCGGCGCATCGGTGCTCTATCATCTGACGAAGTTCGGCTGGCCGGACGTGGCTTTGATCGAGAGGGCCGAGCTGACGGCGGGCTCCACCTGGCATGCGGCTGCAGGGTTCCACGCTTTAAACGGCGACCCCAACATTGCCGCGCTCCAGGACTACACCATAAACCTTTACAAAGAGATCGAGGCCGAAAGCGGCCAAGACGTCGGCCTGCACATGACCGGCGGCGTCAACCTCGCCACCAACCAAAACCGCTGGGAGCAGCTCAAGGCAGGGTGGGCGACCTTCCAGGCCATCGGCGTAAAGACCGCGCGGCTTGTCAGCCCCGAAGAGGTGCGCGAGATGACCGGCGGGGTGATCAAGACCGACGACATACTGGGCGGGCTTGCGGACACCAACGAGGGCTATCTTGACCCCTACGGCACCACCGTCGCCTATGCCAATGCCGCCAAGAAACGCGGTGCCGAAGTGATCCTGCGCAATCGGGTCATCGAGCTGAACCAGCGTGCCGACGGCACTTGGGATGTGGTCACCGAAAAGGGCACGATCCACACCGAGCATGTGGTCAACGCCGCAGGGCTCTGGGCCAAGCAGGTCGGGCTGATGGCAGGCGTCGACCTGCCAATGACGCCGATGGAGCACCACTATCTGGTCACCGAAGAGATGGAGAGCGTCAAGGCGCTGGACCATGAGTTCCCCGTCACCGCCGATCTCGACGGGTTCACGTATTGCCGTCAAGAGGGCAACGGGTTGTTGCTGGGCGTCTACGAGCGCAATCCCAAACACTGGCAGATGGACGGCGCGCCGTGGGACTACGGGATGGAGCTGATCCCCGAGGACGTAGACCGCATCGGCGAAGAGTTGATGATCGGGTTCGAGCGTTTCCCAGAGCTGGAAAATGTCGGCATCAAGCGTTGGGTCAATGGTGCTTTTACGTTCGCGCCCGATGGCAACCCGTTGGTGGGTCCGGTGGGTCCGCGCGGTTATTGGGTTGCCTGCGGTGTGATGGCGGGCTTTAGCCAGGGCGGCGGCGTCGGCAAATCGCTGGCCGAATGGATGATCAACGGCGCGCCAGAGGCCGATATCTTCGGCATGGATGTGGCCCGCTTTGGCCCGCATCAGGCCAACAAGGAGTACATTCGCCAAACGACGGCGCAGTTCTATGCCCGCCGGATGATCTTGACCTACCCCAACGAACAATTGCCCGCTGGCCGCAACATCAAGCTTTCAGGCGCGTATAACGACATGGATGCGGCAGGCGCGCGCTGGGGCAATCTTTGGGGGCTTGAAGTCCCGATCTATTTTGCCGACAAGGATTTCGAGGAACCCGGCACCCTACGGCGTTCGGCCAACTTCCCGCTGGTGGCGGGTGAATGCGCGGCGGTGCGCGATGCGGCGGGGCTCTTGGATATCTCGGGCTTTGCACGCTATCGGATCACCGGGGCGGGGGCCGAGGCGTGGCTCGATCATTTACTGGCCTGCAAGCTGCCCGGCGAGGGGTGTGTCAAGCTGGCGCCGATGCTGGCCGAGGACGGGCGGCTGAAGGGCGATCTGACCGTCTTCAACTGGGGTAATGGCGAATACTGGCTGATGGGCTCCTACTATCTGCGCGCTTTCCACATGCGCTGGTTCAACGACCATATGCGCGCGGATGTGCAGATCGAAGATGTCTCGGACGCGATGAACGGGTTCCTAATCAGCGGACCGAAGGCGATGGAGATCCTGTCCTCTGTGTCCGAAACCGACCTGTCCGGGTTGACCATGATGCGCTGCGGCCAGGCAGATCTGGGCCTGCACCGGGCTCGGGTGGCTCGGCTGTCGCTTTCGGGCGAGGCCGGGTTCGAGATCAGCGTGCCCGCCAATGAACATGCCAGCCTGCGTAAGCTCTTGCTCGATGCTGGCGCAGTTCATGGCATCAAAGAAATCGGCTTTTGGGCGATGCTGTCGATGCGGCTGGAAAAGAGCATCGGCATCTGGAACGCCGAGTTCACGCAAGGCTACACGCCTGCTCAGACTGGGTTTGACCGGTGGATCGCCTGGGACAAGGGCGACTTCATCGGCAAGGCAGCGGCTCAGGCGGCGCCCGAACCCTCGCAAAAGCTGGCGATGCTTGAGATTGACGCAGGCGACGCCGACGCGATGGGCTTTGAGCCGGTTTGGGCAGACGGCAAGATCGTCGGCATGACCACCTCGGGCGGCTACGGTCACCGGCTTGAGCGCAGCTTTGCCCTGGCGATGCTGGACGTCTCGCAGACCGAGGTCGGCACGGCGCTTAGCGTACATGTGATGGGCGAAGAGCGCCCCGCGAAAGTGATTGAGATGTCCCCCTATGATCCGAGCGGTGCTCGGATGCGGATGTGAGAAGGAGCGACTGATGGAACGTGAAACTCGAGGCCGCCGCCGCACAGGTGGGCGCACCGCGCGCGCCGCCTCCAACCCCGCCGCGAGCACCCGCAGCCATGCCTATCGGCACCTGCGCCACCCCTACGCACCGCAAACCATCTTTAGTGAGGATGAGGTCGCTCGCATCCACGACACGGCACTTAGTGTTCTAGAAGAGCTTGGCATAAAGACGCTTTTGCCTGAAGCCCGCGATATTTTCGCCAAGGCGGGTGCGCGGCTTGACGATGACATGGTCTATCTGGGCCGTGATATCGTCGAAGCGGCTTTGAAATCGGCTCCCAGTTCGTTCCGCCTGCGCGCGGCCAATCCGGCACGCGAGCAGGTCTATGAAAATGGCGCTATGCTGTTCATGTCGGGCGCGGGTTGTCCGAATGCAACGGACCATGAACGGGGTCGTCGTCCGGGCGATCTTCAGTCCTTTGAAGAAACGCTGAAACTGCAGCAGGACTTTGACGCGATCCATATGCTTGGGCCATCCGTTGAGCCACAGGATGTACCGATCAATCTGCGCCACTATGCGACAACGCGGTCGCAGCTGGCCTATACGGACAAGCCGATGTTCATCTATGCGCGCGGACGTGGGCAGGTCTATGATTGCATGGAAATGATCCAGATCGCTCTGAATCTGAGCGACGATGAACTGCAAAACGGCACCTGGGGCTGGACCAACATCAACACCAACTCGCCACGGATGCTCGACAATCCGATGGCGCAGGGGATCATCGATTTTGCCCGGCTGAATCAGATGTCGATCATCACGCCGTTTTGTCTGGCGGGTGCGATGGCGCCGATCACCGTGGCGGGCGCGCTGACCCTACAACATGCCGAGGCTCTGGCCGGGATCACGCTGGCGCAACTTGCCCGCGCCGGTGCCCCGGTCAGCTACGGCGGCTTTAGTTCCAACGTGGATATGAAATCGGGCTCGCCCGCCTTTGGCACGCCGGAACATGTCAAAATGCAGATCGGGGCGGGCCAGCTTGCACGCCATATCGGGCTGCCCTGGCGCTCGGCTACAGGGGCTGCTTCTAATACCTGCGACATGCAGGCCGCGACCGAGACCGACATGGCGATCTGGGGTGGCATGATGAGCAATGCCACACTGTTGATCCACGCGGCAGGCTGGCTCGAAGGTGGGCTCAGCTTTGGCTACGAGAAATTCATCAACGACATGGAAGCGCTGCAATCGGTGGCCGAGCTGACCCTCCCCACCAAGGCCGATGATGCCGAGATTGGCTTTGACGCGCTGGCAGAGGTTCAGCCGGGTGGGCATTTCTTTGCCACCGCCCACACGATGGAGCGCTATCAGACCGCGTTCTATGAGCCGCTTGTGTCGGACCTCGACAATTTTGGCCGCTGGGAAGACGGCGGGCGTTTGAGCTCTGCTGATCGCGCGACCAAGATATGGAAGGACCGGCTGGCAGCGTTCAAGGCCCCGGCCGGCGGGGCGGCTGCGGCAGCGGCTGTCGAGGGCTATATCGCAGACAAGACCCAAGCCGGTGGCGCAGCGCCGGTGGAGTAAACCATGTGGAGTAAACCATGACCTTCAAGGACGACCGCAAGCAAACCTACCTGAACGCCGAAGGGGCGGACCGTCCCTTGATCAGCCCAGTGCCCGAAGCGGTGCTGGGCCGCGCCCGTGCCTATCGGCTGCAGCGCCTGCGCGACCAGATATCGGCGCATGATGTGGCTGGGCTCTTGCTCTATGATCCGATCAACATCCGCTATGCGTTTGATTGCTCGAACATGCCGGTGTGGACAGGGCATAATCCCTTTCGCTACGCGCTGATCCTGGCCGATGGCCCCGCGATTATGTTCGAGTTCAAGGGCTGCGCTCATCTCAATGATGGCTTGCCGGGGATCGACGAGATCCGCACCGCGGCGATGTGGTACTACATTGCGGCCGGTGACAAGGCAGACGTTGCTTTGACAAATTGGTCCGGGGAGATCGCGGAGGCAATCGCCCAACATGGCGGCGGCAACAGACGGCTTGCGGCGGACCGATTGGACCCGCCCGCGACCCACGCGTTAGAGGCGCAAGGGCTGACGGTGCTTGACGGGGTTGCGCTGACCGAAGCCGCGCGCGAGATCAAATCCGCCGACGAAATCGAGCTGATGCGCTGGACCATTCGCGTGTGCGAGGCAGGCATGGCGCGGATCTACGACTACTCGCTACCCGGCGTGACCGAGCGCGAACTTTGGGCGCATCTGCATTTTGAGAACGCCCGTTCGGGTGGGGAATGGCTGGAAACTAAGCTGCTGACCTCGGGTCCCCGCACCAACCCGTGGTACAGCGAGTGCTCGGATCGCGTCGTCCAAGAGGGCGAGATGATTGCCTTTGATACCGATATGATCGGACCTTACGGCTATTGTGCCGATCTCTCGCGCAGTTGGACCTGTGGCTATGTGCCGATGAACGCGACGCAGGCCACGCTCTACGCCACCGCCGTTGAGCAGATCGAACACAATCTGGCGTTGCTGCAACCGGGCATGGATTTTGCCGAGTTCAACGCCAAAAGCTGGCAGATCCCGGACCGTTACGTGGACCGGCGTTATTCCTGCGCGCTGCACGGCGTGGGCATGGCCGATGAGGCGCCGTTTGTCGCCCTGCACCCTGATTTCGGCCCGGACGCGATGTCGGGCAGCTTCGCCCCGGGCATGGTGATCTGTGTCGAGAGCCTGATCGGTGCGGAGGGCACCGAATGCGTCAAGCTCGAAACCCAGGTCCTGATCAGCGAAGAAGGCCCAACAAGACTTGATACGTTCCCATGGGAAAACCCGTGAAACCTAAGAACGTCAAATACGGCAGCAATGCGCGCAAAGAGGTGGGGTCGGACCAGTCCTCAGTGACGCGAAATCTGGTCATCATCTTGATGGACGGGTTCTCTATGCTGAGCCTGTCTGCCATCGTCGAGCCGCTGCACTTTTTGGAATAACAGGAAGGCGGAGAGCACCTGTCATTCACCCTGGTCGGCGGCGTTGGCGGCACCTGCGCCACCGCGCGAAGTGGATTGAAAATCGAGTGTTCCGCCAGTCTCGAGGATTTCGACCTTCGATCTAAGGTTGATGGCGTCTTTCTATGTTGCGGGCGGGATGTACCCTTGAAAGATCGCGATCAGCTCAAGGCGGCTTTGCGCTATGCTAATCGGCAGACCATTCCGATCTACGGCGTCGATGCGGCTGTCTGGGCGTTGGCAGATGCCGGCATTCTCAAGGACCGCTCTGCAGCCGTGCATTGGGAGGCCATTCATGCCTTCTGCGAACGTTTCCCGGATGTGGTCGCGTCTACTTCACTGTTTCAACGAGACGATCACATTGCAACCTGCGCCGGTGATCTTGCGGTCGTCGATCTGATGATGGAACTGATCCAGACGGACTTCCCGTTGGCTACTCCAACGCAGGTCTGGAACGATTTGCATCTGACATGTCCAAGGGGGCCGACGCATAAGCAGCCGGGAGAATTAGCGGAACGGGTGTGCCACGTCGGAGAACCCCTAAAAACGGTTCTTGATCTGATGTCTGATAACATCGAAGAGCCCCTTTCAATGACCGAAATCGCCTCTGAGGTCGGCATCTCAGTGCGTCAGATTGAGAGGCTTTTCTTGCGATACCTGTCGCGGACGCCGATGAAGTACTATCGCGACCTTAGGTTAGAGCACGCGCGACAATTGGTTGAACAGACCGACATGCCATTGACCGAAATCGCAATCGCCTCCGGATTTTCAACACGCGCGCAATTGTCCAAAAAGTTCCACGAAGAGTTCGATTTGACACCGTCCACGCTTCGGAAAAAACATAGGCTTGCCAGCTCATAGATATGCTTAAATGTTTCGAACATAGACCGGGGTGGCGGCCCACTTTCAACCGGCTTTTTCTAAGCCGAACGCGGCCCTTGAGAAAGGTGAGGACGTTCACATGTTGGCCAAAAGGCCCAAATCTGCGTTCCGAGGCGCAACCTTATGACTGACACGCAACACCGAAACCCGTTTTATGCGGTCTCGGGCCTGATCGTGTCGATGGGCCTCTTGGCCTTTGGCAACGGGTTGATGTTCGCCTTTGTGCCGCTGCGACTGGCCGAACTGGGACGTGACCCGAGTGCCGCGGGCTGGATGCTGACGGCGATGGCCGCCGGTGGGTTCCTGGGCTGCGTGATCACCGGGCCGCTGACGCGCTATGTGGGCCACGCACGGGCCTTTATGACGCTCGCGGCGATGACGGTCCTGACCTATGCGGCTTTGGCCACCTTTGAGGGCATGTTTGCCTGGGCCACCGCGCGGATGGGCTACGGGCTGGCGGTGACCGGGCTTTTCATCGTAGCCCAAACCTGGCTGAACAACGCAACGCCGAACGAATTGCGGGGCCGTGTCGTGTCGGTCTTTAATATGTTCTACGTGCTCAATATCGGAGCGGGTGGCTTCACCATCGGGCTCTTGCCCCTGGACGCAACAAGCGCGCCGGTCCTGGCCATCGTATTGGTGGCGCTGTCGATCATCTCGGCGGGCGTCACCAGCCTGCCGGTGCCCGAGCGCTCCCCGCCGAGCCCGGTGTCCTTGCGCATCGTTTGGCAAGCCGCGCCGGTGGCGCTTGCGGGGGCTTTGGCGGTCGGAGGCCTGACGTCATTGGTGCAGGGCTACGCCCCCATCTATGCGCAAAGCCAAGGCTATTCGGCGCAGCAGGTGGGTCAGCTCTTGCTTCTGATGCAATTGGGGATGCTGGTGGTGCAAACCCCGCTTGGCGCCCTGTCAGATCGCATCGACCGGCGCGTTGTGATCGTTATCGCCTGCGTTTTGGTGTTGCTGGCGGCCGGGATCGCACGGCTTTGGACGGGCATGCCGTTTTGGATCCTTGTGCCGATCTTCGGGCTGTGGGCGGGCGCGACCGAGACGATCTTTTCGGTCTCTAACGCGCATGGCAACGACCGTGTCTCGCCCGAGAATGCCCTGACGCTGACCTCAACCTTGATGTTTGCGTGGTCCGTCTCGGGGTTCGTATTCCCGGGGATCGCGGCGGCTCTCACGGCCAGCCTTGGCGAAACGGCGTTTATGGGTGTTGCGATGGGGATCGCCTGCGCCTTGGCTGCGTTCATCGCCCTGCGTCTTCTGACGAGAGAGAAGGTCGATGACCAGACAAAGAACCAGCATTCAACCAGAACAGGTCAGGCCCCTTACATGAACGAGTTGCTGTCAAAGTCGCACCGCAGGTAGGTGAGTGGGAGGCCAAGTGCAGCCCCAAAGGAGACATCTGGGGTGGCTTCTCAAATGACCGTTCTGTCCCGCGTTGGCGACCTTCGCGGCAGCTTTGTTGAACGGCAGTTTTCTCTACTTGAGGACGGGTATCATTTCCTCATGTCGTTCAGGAATTCCAGAACGCGCGCATAGTCTCCACTGACCACGCGCGCTTGCTCGAAGACCTCTCGCCTCTGCTGATCTAGGCAACGGAAATAATTCTCGACATCCGCAAAATAAGCCTCCGCATCGCGCTTCAACAGATCCGCATAGGCCTGCACGTCATCGGCATCGGTCGGCATCCACGGCGGCGCAGGCGGCAAACAACTGCCCGCGATCGCGGCAGATCCCCAGCTCAGAACGACCATAGCCACGCATGTTTGTTTCAAAAGCCCCATATTATCTTGGCTCAGCCACTCCGTTGCAGTAAATTTGTTTCAACGCATGAAGGGCGCAACAACTCAAACTGCACCTATTGATTGCAAGATTATAATATTGTATCGGTTCGGTAGTCCACGAGGGACTGCCGGGCCAATGCACAATTCTGCAAGGCTCGATCCTATGAATTTGATGCAAGACGCCCCTAATGTTGTCAGTGAAGACGGGCTGCGCACACTACTTGCCGAGGGTCATTCGGCGGATGTTGTGTGCCGGGTTACGCCCAAACGTACAGGTGCTCAGTGGTCCGGAGTTTGGACCGTGCATTGCGTCTCGCCAGATGGCGAGACGCGTCGCCTGCTCGTCACCGCGCGTAACAACATGGCGGCCCGAGAGTTTAAGACAATCAACGGCTTATCCAGCTTCCTCGCCGGGCTTGGTGTTTCGATCGTCTCGATCCCCATGTTCGAAGGCAAGATCGCCTCTCACAAGTTGGACGACGCGGGCTAAGCCACTTGCCGTCTTCGCAGCATTCCTAGCTGCCCCGGCCTATTCCGAAGGCTTCGTGCTTTCCATGCGAGCCGATGGCCAGCTGGAGACCAAATCCCCCCAATCAGGTTTTGCGCAAAGCTATGTCGACGGGATTGGTGAAAACCCGCCAGAGCTGATCGTTTTTGCAGCGCCTGAGCCTGAAGCTCCGCCTCCTGCACCCGCCCGCGCCGTTCCCCGCCCCGAAGTCCTGTCAGCCATTGAAAGCACGGCGCATCGTTATGGCGGGCACCCCGCGCTGCGCCGTGCTGGCCTCTCCGTTTCCGAATGGCAGGCGCTGTTCCAAGCCAATATCGAGATCGAAAGCGCCTATCGCCCAAATGCGCGCAGTTCCGCAGGCGCGATTGGCCTTGGACAGCTGATGTCCGCGACGGCCGCGCAGCTCGGCGTGGATCCGCATGACTGGCAGGCCAACCTCGACGGGTCCGCCCGCTACCTTCTGATGATGCTGGCGCAGTTCGGCGCGCCCGAACTCGCGCTCGCTGCCTATAACGCGGGACCAGACGCGGTCACGCGCTATGGCGGCATCCCTCCCTACCAAGAAACCCAAAATCACGTGCGCCGGGTCATGGCCGTGCGTGACCGACTGACTGGAGCCTCCTGATGCACACACAACTCCGCACGATCCTGTCGCTGGCTCTGGCCAGCTTGATGATTGCCAATCCCGCCCTTGCGCAAAGCATCGACCTCTCGCCAGTCCAGAACCTGCTGCAGGGCATCGTCGACACGATCACCGGCCCCTTGGGCATTGTCATCGGCACCCTGGCCCTGATTGGCGTGTTCCTCTCCTGGCTCTTTGGCATTCTGGATTTCCGCCAGGCTCTTTGGGTGCTGGTCGCTATCGCAGGCATCGCAGCTGCGCCGACCATCGTGACCGCCATCTGGGGCGCATAAATCCGGCATGGCAACGCAAACCCGCCTCTTCCTGGGCCTGATCCGGCCGCCAAAGCTCATCGGCTTGCCGATCATGTATGCCATGGTTTGGCTCTTCGGGTTTGTGTTGCTGTTTCTTTGGGTGCAGAGCTGGCCGGTGACCATCATCGCCGCTCTGGCCTATCCCGCGCTGTGGAAAGCGGCAGATTGGGATCCGGCATTTCTTGAGGTGATGGTGACATCACTGCAGGAAACGCCCCCGACGCCAAATCGCAAGATCCATTCGGGGGACAGCTATGCTCCATAACCCCTCGAATGATCTCGCGACGCTACCGGATTGGGCGCGCAAAGAGCGCCCGATGGCCAGCATGCTGCCATATGTCAGCCTCGTGAATGACGTGACGATCCGCACGCGCGGCAATGCCCTGCTCCAAAGCATTCGCCTTGATGGCGTCAACAGCATGACCAGCGATGACGCGCATTTGGAAAAGATCCGCGCGCTCTTTGCAGCGATCATTGCGCAGATCGGGCCGGAGTACAGTTTCTACGTGCACAAGGTTTCAAAAGCGATCGAGACTGCTTTGCCACCGGTTCGCGAGGAAGGGTTTGCGCAAGCGCTGGACACCCGCTGGCAGGTGGCCATGGCGCAGGCGGGTCTGCGGGACAAGACACTCACGCTCACGGTGCTGAAACGCCCTCCCATGGGCGCGCGGCTGCGCCTGAAACGCTCAGACTCGATCGCCCAGCTCAAAGACCAGACCGCCAAGCAATTGCGCAAGCTCAGCGAGGTCGTCGGGTTCCTACTATCGTCATTTACAGAGATGAACCCGCGCCTGCTCGGCGCTGAAAGCGGCGAGCTGCTCGGATTCCTCGGGGCGCTCAACATCGGCCAAGAGCGACCTCTCTTCGCAAAATCCCGCTTTGGCGTCATTGCCGAAGATGTAGCCAACACCCGCGTAACGTTTCAGGGGCGAGGCTTTACGCTCGACGATGGGACGGCGGGCAAGCGGTTTGGCACCAGCTTTGCGATCAAGACCTATCCGGCCAAAACCAACTGCACCATGTTCGATGAGCTGAACCTGCCCGTCGACATGGTGGTCACACACTCCTTCACGCCGATCAACAGCAACATCATGGCCAGCCGGATCAAGCGCCAACAGCGCCTAATGAAGGCCAGCGATGACGGCGCGATTTCACTCGCCGAAGAACTGGTAGACGCGCTGGACGATCTGGAATCCAAGCGCCTCAGTTTTGGCGACCATCACATGACGGTGACGGTTTTCGCCGAGACCGAGGAAAAGCTGGAAGCCATCGCTTCCGAGGTACGCAACATCGCGGCCAGTGAAGGCGTCAATCTGGTGAATGAGAGCTTTGCGGCTCGGACCCATTATTTCGCGCAGCATCCGGGCAACGGGCAGATGCGCAGCCGTAAGGCCGCCATCACCAATACGAACTTTGCCGACCTCGCAGCGCTGCATCGCGGTCAACTGGGCAAACCCGGACACAAAGTGCCTTGGGGCAAGCCGATCACTCTGTTCCCGACGCCTGAACGCTCAGGCTTTCTGTTCAACTATCACGAGGCCGGACAGCCGGACAAAGAACCCACCGGCGGACACACCTTGATCCTGGGCCGCCCTGGCTCTGGCAAATCTGTGTTGTCGGCCTTCCTTATGACCCAAGCCCGTCGCTGCGACGCGCGCGTCTTTGTCTTCGACTATCGCGCTGGCATGGAAATGGCCGTGCGGGCCAATGGCGGGCGCTACAGCGCGATCAAGGCAGGTGAGGCAACCGGCCTCAACCCTCTGCGCACGGAAACTGATGGGCGCGGTCAAGCCTGGCTGTCGGATTGGTTGGCCACGCTGCTGCATCGCGCCGACAAGCCCCTGAGCCCGGTTCAGATCAATCGGATCCAAGAAGTGGTGCGCCAGAACGCCGGGGCGAGCGATGCCGACCTGCGCAACTGGCAGGATCTGGCCTCGCTCTTTGTGGCAGGGGCAGATGAAGGGGATCTGTTCGAGCGGATCCAGGAATGGACCTCAGACGGCCGATATGGCTGGATCTTCGGTCAAAGCGCTGAGGATACCTTCGCGCTCGATGGTGATGTCGTGGGGTTCGACCTGACCGGCATTCTCGACAGCGAAAGCGAGAAAGAACGCATGGCGGTCCTGTCCTACCTGTTTCGGCGGGTGGAGCGCGTGATCGAGGACCGCAAGCCAACATTGATCATCATCGATGAGGCTTGGAAAGCACTCGACAACCCATATTTCGCGGACCGGCTGAGCAACTGGCTGGTCACGGCACGGAAACAGAATGCCGTCGTCGTGATGATGACCCAATACGCAAGCCAGCTTGAAAAGACCCGCACCGGCAAAACGATTGTCGAGGCCGTGCCGACGCAGCTCCTGCTTCCCAACATCCGCGCTTCGGCCAGCGATTACACCATGCTGGGACTTTCTGAGAAAGAGCTCAGCGTTTTGCTCGGCACGGGCAGCAACTCTCGCCTGGCGCTGGTACGTGACGATCAAGGCTCGGTCGTGATCGACGCCGATCTCAGCGCGCTCGGCCCCTACCTCACGATCCTTGGCGGCCTGGAAAAAGGCGAGGCGCTCGTCGGCGCGGATTATCGCCAGATCCCCGATTTTTGGAGACAGATTGATGCGTAGACCCTGCATGCTAACCCTCACCCTTTTGACCCTGACAGCCTGCGCGGAATATCGGCCGTCTGAAGCCGAATGCTTTAACTCCTTTGCCGAGGTCAGCCGCAGCAATTGCAATTTCGAGTTGCTCGGGCCGATTGGTGGTCTCGGTGAGTAGGAACCGCCTGCATATCTATGCGGGCTTGGTCTGTTTCGCCGCGCCATTGGCCTATGCCCAAGGCGTGCCCACATTTGATGCGGGCATGTTTCTGCAACGCGAGCGCGTTCTGCAGCAGGGCGAACAAGATCTGGCGCTGCAGCGGGATCGGCTGTCCAAAGATGAAGAGCTTGAAGAGCTCGAGCAAGAGCAACTCCAGGCCCTGGAAGACATTCTCGATGCCTCGACGCTTGCCAGCGGGAACTCAGGCGCGCTGGTCGCGAGCTTGGAAGCTGGTTCATCAACTGAAAGCGCCGCAGACACGCTCTATGGTTCGGTCGACCCAAACCCCGGCGCAGCCCAGATGTTCGGCGATGCCTCTGGCTCAATCGAAGAGCTAATCATTCGCGCTTCTCAGGAAACGCACCATATGTCCGGCGTGCGCGCTGCCGGTCTGTCGCCCAAGCAATGGCGCTGCCTATTGCAAGCGCTGATCTGGCAAGAAAGCCGCTTCACCATCGGTGCGCGTTCCCCTGTCGGCGCATTCGGCCTGACCCAGATTATGCCCGGAACGGCGCAGGATCTCGGGATTTATCCGGTCTACTACGAAAACCCCTACATCCAGGTCACCGGCGGCGCGCGTTATCTCGCGCAGATGTTGGCCATGTTTGACGGTAACATCATTCACGGGCTCGCGGCCTACAATGCCGGTCCCGGCAATGTGCAACGCTATGGCGGCGTGCCGCCCTTTGCCGAGACCCAGCACTACGTTCAGGTGATCCCCGAGCGTTACAATCTCTACCTTGCCCGCGTCGGCGGCGTCGATGCGCTTGGCACGATTGATCCGGTTCTACTCGCCAACTCCACGATGAGCCTGACCTCATTTGGCGCAGGCGTCTATGGCGATTACTCCTTGGTCTCGGTGCAAGCGGCCGCACTTCGGGTGCAGGACATCATCACGCGTATTGGGGAGACCGGCGACATTCACGTGGCCATGTCGCTCAACACCTACGCGCGGGCCGAGCTCGCCCGCCTGATCGCAATTCGCACGCGCCTCAAGGCCGCCCACACCCGCCCGCTCAGCGCGGCAGAGCTGGCCATGGCGGCCGCGCAGGCGCGCGAACAAGACTTCATGCAATTCGAACTGGAGGTACTCCGATGATCCGCTTTGTTTCTGCCGTAGCCACCTGCGCGTTGCTGGTTGCCTCACCCCTATTTGCTCAAGGTGTCCCCACGGTCGACACGCGCAACATCGCGCAGGAAATTCGTCAACTGCAGCAGATGCTGGAGGATTTCGGGATCCAGACAGACCAGCTCGACACGCTTCTCGAGCAGCTCGATCTGGTGCAGCAGCAACTCGACACGCTCAATGAGACCTACGCCGCCTTGACCGGAGCGACGGACATCATCGAGATGGCCATGGGCGGCGACCTTGACGGCCTCCTAGACCAAGAATTTGGCGACCTCATTGGCACCATACGGCAAATCCAAAGCGGTGATTTCAGCGGCCTGATCGGCAACGCCGCACCCCAGATGGAAGGCCGCATGACGCAAGCCCTGGAAGATGCAGGCTTTGATCAAGATACCCTCTCCGACATGGCCAGCAGCGGCAATCCGGGGGCTGAGCGCATTGCCAGCCAGGCGGGCACCGGGGCGGTGATGTCGGCGGCCGCTGAGAACAGCTATGACGAGGCCGCGCAATCCCTTGAACGGGTCGAGCAGCTGGTCTCGCTAATCCCCGACATGGAAACGCTCAAGGAAGCAGTCGATCATAACACCCGCGTCACGGCCGAGCTGGCCATCGCCATGACGCGCATGTGGGAGCTCGAAGCCATTCAGACTGTCGGCGCAGGTCAATCCGGCGTGGTGGATGCCGCCACGCTGGCCGAAGAGCGCCGCTACATGGACTTCACCCTGCCAGAGCTTCGCGCGGACTGACCCCATGAACAGCGAGGCCGAAATCATCGAAGAAGAGCTCGTCTACGGCGCAAGACGACGCGAGCTCATGTGGCAGAAATTGGGGCTTACAGGCATGGCGTTTGGCATGGCAGGTTGTCTCGCCGCTGCTCTTGTCGCTCTGTTCGACGTGGACCCGCCGCCCATGATCGTGCCCTTTGATAGCGAAACCGGCATGGCCCTCCCCAATGCCGTGGTTGAAGCGGTCTCACTCACGGAACGCCCCGCTATCATCGAGGCACAGGTCTACCGCTATGTCATCGATCGAGAGACATACAATCAACTCGACAATGATGTGCGTGTGCGGCGGGTCCTGGACCAGTCGGACGGCGCGGCAGCTGCAGGGCTGCGCGCATTATGGACCAGCGGCCACGAAGCCTATCCGCCCGACAGCTACGGCACAGATGCGCGGCTTGAGGTTGAGATTCTGTCGATCACCCATATCAGCGTCAATCGCGCCCAGGTGCGCCTTCGTAAGCGGCTCAATTCACCGCGCGGCGCGCAAAATGGGCTCTTCACCGCAACGCTGATGTTCGAGTTTCGGCCGGAGAATAGCCGGTCGATCGACGATGTCTGGCAGAACCCTTTTGGCTTCACCGTCACAGAATACGCGATCCGCTCGGATCGTTTGGAGTAACCAATGCGCTGCCTGTTCCTTATCCTCGCCTTCCTAGTTCCGTTTGCTGGGACCGCCTATGCGGAAACTCAGCCGCGCCAAGGCCCCTATGATGCCCGCGTCAGGCTGGCCACCTACCAGGATGGACAGGTCTACCGCATCCGTGTGGATCGGCATGCAAGATTGACCCCCATCTTGGGGTGATCGGCGTCCAAAAGTGACCCCCCTGATAATTCTGATCAGAAGCTTCCTCACAGGCATGAGGGAGCAGTCAGGGG
>Ga0180432_10002338_pt1 | contig 28552 bp, 16 predicted proteins | sample SS_ome_10_FD_132414 | JGI IMG/M metagenome (GOLD analysis project Ga0180432, IMG submission 132414) | Hypersaline lake sediment archaeal communities from the Salton Sea, California, USA - SS_1_MS_2 metaG | ecosystem: Environmental > Aquatic > Non-marine Saline and Alkaline > Hypersaline >... | reverse complement strand
GGGCGTCGGGTCGATAAACCAGCCGTGGCCCGCCGCATCGACGTCGAGATAGATCGCGTCGAGTGTGGCCAGACCCAACATCGCTCCCGGCAGGTCGGTGATGATGAAATCGACCGCCAGCAGGGCTTCAAGCTGATCGGCCGCAAGCCCCGCACCGGCCCAATCGGCAATCGCGTCGGTGACGATCGGTTGCAGGTCGGCCCCGGTCAGGGCGGCCAACTCGCCGGCCGGAGAGACTTCGCCGCCGGCCGCCAGCAACGGCGATCCCACCCGCTCGATCCGCACGGCGTCGGCGATCAACAGGCCGTTTGCAGCGTCCGAAAGTTTCACCACCAGCGTGTCGCCCGTGATCGTGTAGGTGCCGAGCGTTTCCCACGTGGTTCCTTGGTCGGTGAAATCATCCGGCGCCGCTTGCTGGTCGACCGGCACCGTTTCCAGACTCGTTGCGCCGTTGAAGACCTCGTAAGGCGCGTTGGTTGCGCGGTTCGCGTGCTCGGACCAGGTTGCGGCCACTTCATACTGTCCCGTAGTGACCGCGAAAGTCCAGGAGGCCACGTCCGATCCGTCGCCCACAAAGCTGTAGTGCAGGTCGTTCTCGAAGCCCAGACTGGAATACGGATACCAGCCCCCGGTTGTTCCGAAGCCGGTATCCCCGTTGTCGATGATCTGCGTGGCCACTTTTTCAATACGGACGGCGTCGGCAATCAACAGACCATTCGCGTTATCCGAAAGTTTCACCACCAGAGTGTCACCCGTGATTGTGAAGACGCCAAGGGTTTCCCAAGCTGCCCCTTGGTCGGTGAAGTCGTCCGGCGCCGCTTGCTGGTTCACCGGCACGGTTCCCAGGCTCGTTGCGCCGTTGAAGACCTCGTACGGCGCGTTGGTTGCGCGGTTCGGATACTCGGCCCAGGTCGCCGCCACTTGATACTGTCCCGGAGTGACGGTGAAAGTCCAGGAGGCCACGTCCGATCCGTCGCCCACAAAGCTGTAGTGCAGGTTGCCCTCGTAGCCCGAACTGTAATAGGGATACCAATCCCCAATCGTGCCGAAGCCGGAGTCCCCGTCGTCGATGATCTGCGTGGCCACTTTCTCGATGCGGACGGCGTCGGCAATCAACAGGCCGTTCGCAGCGTCCGAAAGCTCCACCCGCAGCGTGTTGCCCGTGATCGTAAAGACGCCAAGCGTCTCCCAATCGGCCCCTTGATTGCTGAAATCGTCCGGGGCCACCCGCTGGTTCACCTGCACCGTTCCCCGACTCGTTGCGCCGTCGTAGACCGTGTAAGGCGCGTTGGTTGCCCGGTTCGGATGGGTGGACCAGGTTACCGCCACTTGATACAGCCCCGGGATGACCGTGAAAGTCCAGGAAGCCACGTCCGATCCGTCGCCCACAAAGCTGTAATGAAGATTGTCCTCGAAGCCCAAGCCGGAATACGGATACCAATCCCCGCTCGTGCTGAAGCCGGCATCCCCGTCGTCGACGACCTGGGATTCGGGTGGAGCCACGTTCCCAAAATCGATGTCCTCGACTGTCGCGTCGGCTATCACCACGACGGAATGAGTTCCGGGCAGCGACGCGGCGGTTGCGGCAACAAAGACATCCGTGCGGCCGTTCTTGTCGCCCGGCACAAGGTTGGAGCCGGCAGACGGGAAAGCTGCGCAAAGGCCGTCGGCGCCGATCACAGGTGCGCCGTTCCAGTTGTCGGCCTCCGAGCCATGCCGGGCAAGGCTCACCCGCTCGACGGCATCCGTTTGCCGGTCGTAGACGAAAACGTCTGAACGGCCATTCGCATCGTCCGGCACAAGGTTTGCAGCGTAGCTGTAAAAGGCCACATAGCGCCCGTCGGCACTGATGGAGGGCGCAAAGCTGTCGTGGTTTCCTTCTGCGCCGTCTGAAGCCAGGCTGGCACGCTCCATGGTATCCGCCTGGCGGTCGTGGACAAAGATGTCCCAGGCGCCATTGGTATCGTCCGAAACGAGGTTGGAGGCCCGCGACTGAAATGCCACGTGCCGGCCGTCGCTGCTGATCGAGGGAGTCCGACTGTCGTCGTTTCCTTCCGAACCATCCGAAGCCGGGCTTATGCGTTCAACCGCCCCCGCCTGGCGATCATAGACAAAAACGTCCCACACGCCGTTCGCATCGTCCGGCACAAGGTTCGAAGCTCGCGACTGAAATGCCACGTACCGGCCGTCGCTGCTGAGCGAGGGAACCCAACTGTCGCCGTTTCCTTCCGAACCATCCGAAGCCAGGCTCACGCGTTCCATCGCGTCCGCCTGGCGATCGTAGACAAAAACGTCCCACACGCCGTTGGTGTCGCCCGGTACGAGGTTGGATGCTCGCGACTGAAAGGCTACATACCGGCCGTCGGCACTAATCGAGGGAAGGTAGCTGTCGCCGTTCCCATCCAGACCGTTCCAGGCCAGGCTCACGCGTTCGGTCGTATCCGTCAGCCGGTCGAAGACAAAGATATCTCCCCGGCCGTTCGTATCCCCCGAAACCAAGTCGGAAGCGAACGAGCAGAAGGCAACGTAACGACCGTCGGCGCTGATCGCAGGATCCCGGCCCGCCGCAGATCCTTCCCGGCAGTCCGGCACAAGGATATGGCAATCCACCGACCCGTCCGCTGCGGGGAACAGGATGGGGTCCGGGTCCGCATCCGGCTCGGCAAATCCCAAGATGCCGGGTGTATTGCCGTTCCATGCGGTGTTGTCCGTTCCCCCTGTGATCCCGTTCTTGGCATAGAAGTCTCCCCAAACGGGCTCCCGCCAACAGTCAAAACTGACGGTTAGCGTAGTACCCCAAACGGGTTCGAACTTCAAGCCAACCATGTCTCCGGGCATATTGGGGTTCCCCGGCCCCGGGCCGAACAGACCAAATTGGAAAGGGTGCGAGGCGTTGAATATCTCCGACGGATCGAAGTCGCCGGCGGTCTCGATAATGAGATGGCTGACCGCTCCCGCGTAGACATCGAGCGTATAGCTGTAGTGCCACGAACTGTCCGGATTCCGGCTGACGTTCCATGACATGGTCGTTCCGTGCCAACCGCCTTTCAGGCCTTCAACAACCCAAAGCCCCGTTCCGGCGATCTCGCCGAGTTCGCTGGATAGGCTTCCCGCAAACGGTCCCGGGTCGACAATCGTACTTGCACCCGAACCGCTGGAGCCGGCAGTAACCGCTTCAATCGTGTTCGCCCGCCGGTCATAGACGAAGACGTCCTGCGCGCCGTTGGTATCTCCCGGCACGAGGTTCGAGGCCGACGACTGAAAGGCGACGTACCGGCCATCGGCACTGATCGACGGGCCGGAACTGCCGCCATTACTCTCGGCGCCGTCCGATGCGACGCTCACACGTTCGATGCTTGCCGGGAACGTCCGGGCCCAATCGGGCCGGTCCGCCTCCGCCACCGTGTACGTGCCCGCCGTCAGGCCCGTAAACGAATAGTCGCCGTTGATATCCGTGACGGTTGAAGGCTCACCGGCGTCCATCTCACCGTCGTTGTCCAAGTCGACGTAAATCGTCCATCCTTCCAGGCCCGGCTCGCCGATGTCCCGGAAACCATCGCAGTCCAGGTCGTTCCACTTGGTGCCGTGGATCTCGCCTAGTGGCGAGTCAACGACGTCGATCGTAAAGACCTCTTCGTACCACAGCCCGCCCGAGTCGGTCGTACGCACCCGGATGCTATAGGAGGATTGCGTCTCGAAGTCCAACACGGCGTTGGTCTGCAACTGGTCCCCCACGATCGCAAATAACCCGTTGTCCGTGTCCCCGGCCCCAGCAACCAACGTGTATGTAAACGTCTCGCCTGCGTCCGGATCGATGCTCGATAAGATTCCCACTGTTGTGCCGACCGGCTGGTTCTCGTCCACGCTGCTTTGCGAAAGGGCGATGTCGGTTGGCATGTCGTTCCGATTGCTCACGTCAATGGTGAAGACCTCCTCGCACCACAGCCCGCCCAAGTCGGTCGTGCGCACCCGGATGCTGTAGGAGGACTGTGCTTCGAAATCAAACGTTGCAGCGGCCTGCAACTGGTCCCCTGCGATGACAAACGAGGCGTTGCCGCTGTCGCCGGCGCCCGCCACCAAGCTGTAGGTAAACGTTTCGCCCGCGTCCGGGTCCGTGCTCGACAGGGTCCCAACCACGGCGCCGGCCGGCTGGTTCTCGTCCACGCTGGCGGACGAGAGGCCGATGTCTGTTGGGGGGCTGTTGTGGTTGCCAAAGTTGATGTCCTGGACGATTTCGCCCGGGGCAACAACAACCGGGCGAACGCCCGTCTCGACACTGCGCCATGCCAGTGCAAAGTCAGTAGCCGCCGCTCCGAGGACTCGGATGGCATAGCGCGATCCGGTGAGGTTCTGCGCCCAGATATGCTCAACGTTGTCCACCGTGCTGGCACTGTAATCGAGCCGGGTGTCGATGGTAAAACCGGTTGCGGTCCACAATTCCAGATCGAGATCGGCAACGGATGCCTGCGGATCGCCCCAGTCGGTCCCCCCAAGACCGTCGGTGATCTCGCGGTTCCATGTGAGAAGAATGGACATCGCGTCGATATCCCGGCTTGACGGCGCATCGAAGAAATAAAGTAAATCATTGGAAGCGGGCGACTCTTCGAAATCCCACCCGGTCCGGCCAACCAGCGAGGAGCCGCCGGCTTCCTGTTCGCCGGCCACCAGCGTGTGATGGCTGTTGTAGACGTTCAACTCGCCGGCGCCGTAGATGTCGTCGAGCGGCCGTGTCGCGGTCCGGTCCCAATCGGGGAATTCATCCTTGGTGGCCCCGGCCAGCAGGAGTGCCTTGATCACTTCGGAATGGGCGGCATTGCCGAGGGCCGGGGTGTCGTTCGCGGTTTCCAGAAGCACCGCCGCGGCAGAACCGACAATCGGCGTTGCCCAACTGGTCGCGCTGGACGGCACGACGATCTCGGGCTTGACCCGTCCCGCCACGTCGAGGGTTGTAAGCCCGTAGCTGTGGTTGCCGTCCGTACGACCGACCGAAATCGCGTTGTAGCTGTGGGGCAATAACCGGGGAACGGCGCCGGTTCCGTTGTTCAAACCAACAACGGCCACGTAGTCGTCGCGGTTGATCGCGTAGTCGAATCGCCGGAGGGCGTCCGTGTCCAAAGGGTTGCTCCCGAGACTGCCAATCCAACTGTGATTCTGAACGTCCCGGGTCTCGACCGCGGGTTCCAAGGTGGAACCCGTCTGCAGGAAGCCGGCGCCGATCCAGTCGTTTGCTTCCCAATTGTCGATGTCGGCAACACCCGAAGCGATGCTGCTAGTGTTGCTGTAGAAGCATCTGCCGACCGTAGTGGCATGACTTGAAGAGCCGCCCGTGTTGCCGGAAACAAACGTAAACGTTTTCCCCGCAAACTCGGCCCTTGCGGTGTCGGGCGTGTAGTGGCCGCCGGAAAGGCCCTCGACTTGGCTGGCGGTGATGCCGCTGCCGGTTGGCACCGACGCGCCAAGCTCCGCGGCAAGCTCCGTGTCGCCTATGCCCGCCGGCGCCCAATCGGAAGTCGGGAACGTCAGTTCCCAGCCCGTCTGCGGTACTTCGGCCACGTCATAGACACCCGGCACCAGACTCGTGAAGGAGTAATTGCCGTCGGCGTCGGTGAGCGTCGAGGGTTCGCCGGCGTCGAGCACGCCGTCGTCATCGAGATCGAGATAGATGGTCACGCCTGCGAGCCCGGTCTCGCCGGCGTCCCACTCCCCATCGCCGTCAGCATCGTTCCATTTCGTGCCGTGGATCTCGCCTTCCTCAACATTACCTACATCAATCGTAAACACCTCCTCGCGCCAAAGCCCGCCCGAGTCGGTCGTTCGGACCCGGATGCTGTACGACGACTGAGCCTCGAAGTCGAACACGGCGCCGGTCTGCAACTGGTCCCCCACAATCGCAAACGACCCGTTCCCCGTGTCCCCAGGGCCGGCCACCAGCGTGTATGTGAACGTCTCGCCCGCGTCCGGGTCGCTGCTCGAAAGCGTGCCCACCGCTGTCCCGACCGGCTCGTTCTCGTTGACGCTGCTGGAAAAGAGGGCCAGGTCCGTCGGCGTCTCGTTCAGACCCGTCACGTCAATCGTAAACGCCTCCTCGTACCACAGCCCGCCCGAGTCGGTCGTCCGAACCCGGATGCTGTAGGACGACTGCGTCTCGAAATCAAACACCTCCGCCGTCTGCAACTGGTCCCCTACGATCGCAAATGACCCATTGCCGGTGTCGCCCGCCCCGGCCACCAGGGTGTAGGTAAACGTGTTGCCCGAATCCGGATCGGTGCTTGAGAAGGTTCCAACCGCGGTGCCAACGGGCTGGTTTTCGTTCACGCTCGTCGAAGGCAGGTTGATATCGCTTGGACGATTGACCGGGAAGAGTCGTGAAACGTAGATGTCACTGTTGCCAACCGGGCTGCCGGTAGTGGTGGTAAGGCTAAAGGTTCCTGATCCCGGATCGAAGTCGGCAGTGCTTTGGAAATACCCGACAGTGTAGACGCTTTCGTCGCTGGCAACTGCAATCCCCCAACCGGATTCCAAGCTTCCGCCTCCCATTTGCCTCGCCCAGACGAAGTTTCCCGCGGGGTCAAGCTTGGAAACGAAGATATCTTCGTCGCCTGCACTGGTGAAATCATACGTTCCCACACCAGGATCAAAGTCGACGGTGTTAGTGAAGTAGCCCGTTGTGTAAATGCACCCATCGTCTGAGAGGTCAATGGCTTTGCTGAGATCGTGGCTCCCTCCACCAAATTGCCGCGCCCAGACGAAGTTCCCCGCGGCGTCAAGCTTGGAAATAAAGGCGTCGTTCTCACCTGCACTGGTAAGATCGTACGGATCTACACCTGGGTCAAAGTCGACCGTCCCACGAAAATGTCCGGTGGTGTAGACGCTTCCGACGGCATCCGTGACGATCCCACGACCGGCTCCCTGCTCTGTCCCGGCCATCTGCCGCGCCCAAGTCAACGTACCTGTCGAAGAATACTTTGCCACGAAAATGTCGAAGTTACCAGTAGACGTGAGATTGTATGTCCCCGGACCGGGGTCGAAGTCAACCATGCCTTGAAAATCGCCCGTTAGAAGTACGTTCCCATCGCTGTCAGTCGTAACGCTGTGGGCGCAATCGCTGGTACCGGCTCCCCCGATCTGTCGCGCGTCAAGAAAACCTCCATTGGCGTCAAGCTTGGAAAGGAAGATGTCGTCATCACCTGCACTAGTAAGCGTGTACGTGCCCACACCGGGGTCAAAGTCGCCCATGTCCCTAAAACGACCCGTTGTGTAGACGCAATCATCGCTTGTGATCGCGATGTCGAAACTTCCGTCTCCGCCCAACCCGCCCATTTGGCGTGCCCAAACGAAGTTGCCCAGTGCGTCAAGTTTGGCAACAAAGATGTCCGAGTAGCCTGATATGTTGCGAAAGCTGGTGATATTGTAGGTTTCCGGCCCCGGGTCAAAGTCCGCCGTTGTGTTGAACGTGCCCGTTACATAGACGCTTCTGTCGGACGCAACGGCGATGCCGTAGCCAATGTCCGTATCCGGCCCGCCCATCTGCCTTGCCCAGACCAGTGCGCCCGTCGAGGTGTATTTGGCCACAAAGATGTCTTCGTTACCAGCACTCGAGAGATTGTAAGTCCCCGGTCCCGGATCGAAATCGGCTGTAGATGGTGATAGCTTTCCCGTCACATAGATATTCCCATCCGCGTCAATAGCCACGTCCTGGGGCGAATCATGATCAGAATCTCCGCCGGTAGTCAGTGCGAAACCGAAGCCTGGCGCGGGGCCATTGATCAGTCCAGCGTCGAGCGTCAGGTCGTCGGCACCCATGGTGAACATGGCAGTGCGTCCGACGGCATTGGCATCGCTGTCGAGCGTGTCGTCGCCGCCGGCATCTTGGGTAGTGAAGGCGTAGGCCGGGTCACCGGCAGGTGTGCGGAACTCAACGTAATAGTTAATCCCATCCATCAGACCACCAAGCGACCAGAGGCCGTTTTCATCGGTGATCGCAACGCCGCGAGAAACGTCTCTAGCATTCTTGACTGCGACATACGCGATCTCGAAGCTGCCGTTGGCCGAAGTTGTATCGTCGCCAAGGAAAAGGAGGTTTGGGGTACTATACACGGGGCTCGGGTGTGACGAGTAGTCGCGTACCGATCCGGTCAGTATCGGGATGCCGCCGGCCGAAAGTGTATAAGTGTCCTCGAAAATCTCCAAGTCGTAGGTCGTCATGCTCGTCGTGTCGAACGCAACTCCTTCGCCATGGGTGAACAGCGGCGTGTCCGTTTGTGCCCAGATTTCGTTTGCCCAGAAGCCCAACTCGATTCCGCGAAGATCGCTGCTGAGCAGGATTACGCTGAAGCCCGCCCGGTCGTTGCTGCCGTGGCTTTCGGCAGTCACCTGGACGTCAAACGTGGCCGTGAAACCGTCGATGCGGTCGAGCACCGGCATCACAGGGCAGGTGAAGCCGGCACTGATATTCGAGTCGGCAGTTGTGTCCAAAACGGTTCCCTGCACGCCGAGCGAAGGGATGGTGCCGGGCGGAACGGCACTGTATACCCAACCTTGGGCAGTCATCAGCGTACCCAGGCTGCCGTCGTAGAGCGTGGTCGCATCGGCAGAGGAGAAGACCTCGGCAACCGCCCCCTTGATTCCGGGTTCTCCGGCATCTTGAATCCCGTTGCCGTCCAGGTCGTGCCACACCAAGTCGCCGAGCACGCTGCCCGGTTCGATCGTGACCATATAGTCTTCCACTTCCCCGTCGAAGGCCAGTCCGGCCGGCGCAAGACCACCTGTGCTGCTGAACCGGAAGCGGGCAAACGTGTTACCCGCCGGGGTCGTACCGGGGATCGCCACGTTCAACGGGTTGGGCCCGGCAAAGAGCGGTTGGCTGGCAAAGAACTGCTCGCCGGGATGGTCAAAGGTACCGTCCTGATCGAGGTCGATCCAGGCATCGAGAAAACCCGCCTGGGAGGCGGTAACCGTTAGCCCAGTTGCCCCCCCGGAAACGAGCTGGCCGTTGATGACAATACCATCATCGTCGTCGCCGTTGAGGTCGTCGCCAGTCGCGGCGGCGTTGGGCTGACCGTCGAATTCTTTGTCAACAGAGCCCCCAAGGTAAAGCGCGGGGTCGACTATGTGCCGAGTTCCGTCACCGGCGAAGAGCGTGGGGTAGGCAGGGTCAGGCGCGTCGCCATAGTCGACGTTCGAAGTAAGCGACTCGAAGAAACGAAGTCTCAACTCAGCTTCGCCAGCCCCAAAGCCGGAACTCGTTGCGTCCCAAACCATCAGCCGGATATACCAAACGTCACTTGGGTCCAACGCTTCTTGGCGCACTAGATTGCCGGTTCCGTCTGGGCCATCGTAGAGTGTCGCAGTCCCGGAAGGGGCAATGACGATGGAGTGCGTTTCGGGGGTGCCCTGCGGAACGTCCTGGTTGGGCGAGTCTTCCCATAACCAACCCCCTCGATACCAATCCTCACTCACGGCTTCCTGCGTCCAAAGGAGATCGACCGTCGGCTCCAATTCTGCGGGACGCGGCTCGAAATACGGCCAGTTGAAGGGCCCCGTTGCCGGCACGTATCCGTCCGTGATTTGGACGAAGTAGCCATTACCATGGTTTTCGGCGGTCCACGCGTCCCACGTGAAATTGACGATGTGCGGATTACCGTCGTTATAGTTGTACGTCGTTCGGAGCCACGCCTCGGCACCGTAAGTATTTCCCGTCGCAGGTCCGATAACGTTCACGGAAAGACTGCCATCATCTCCGGGCCCGGAGGGATAATCGGTCTCCGTGTGCGAGTAGGACCAATCGCCGGAGGGGAGTTGGTCGTAGCCTCGCTTGGACCCGCCATAGATCCACAACGTACCATCAATCGAATTGTTCTCGAAATCGTCCGTGAAGAGGACTTCACGGTTCGAGAGGTCGTTGATCTTCGCAATAAACGCGTCGCGGGTCCCGCCATGATAAGTGTTGTTTGCGCCGGGGAAGTCCACCGAAGAGGTGGCACCTCCCACGAACACAACGTCGCCCAAAGGATTCACAGCAATCGGGTACCCGGAATCTGATCCGGAACCGCCAAGGTATGTTGACCAAACGTGTTGACCCGTTGGGCTGATCTCAGCAACGAATCCGTCTTGATTGCCGTTGTATGTCGTGTCAGAACCGCCCCACGTCCAACCAGACGACTCTGTCAGGCCGGTCACGAGTGCAGCACCAGAACTGTCAACTGCAACGCCGTATGCGCGGTCGTACCCCAAGTTTCCCACATAGGTCGACCAGACATGCCCACCCGCCGGGCTTACCTTGGCCAGAAAGCCATCCTCACCTCCTCCGTACGTCGTATCGAACCCTCCGGAGACCCAACCGGATGACGATGTATGGCCGGCAACCAAGGCATTGCCCGAGGCGTCAACGGCAACTTCCCGCCCGTCGTCCAACGCAGTGTCCCCCAGGTAGGTTGACCAGACGTGTCCGCCTGTAGGATCCATCTTGACCAGAAAAGCGTCATAGCTGCCTCCGTGACTGGTGTCGTACCCGCCCGACGCCCAGCCGGCCGACCCACTGCGACCCGCCACCAACAGGTTGTCGGAACCATCGCACGCGATGTCTTGTGCGTCGTCCCTGGACGCCCCACCCACAAACGTTGACCAAACATGCTGGCCTGCGGAATCAAGCTTCGCGACAAACCCATCGCATCCGCCGCCGTACGTCGTGTCGAACCCGCCGGAAACCCAACTTCCGGCGAACGTCAAACCCGAGACAACGACGTTGCCCGACGAATCCAAACAAATCCCCTGCGTCTGTTCCTCGGGAGTTGTCTCGTTGCCGCCCAAGTAGGTCGACCAGACGTGCTCGCCCGTCGGACTGAGCTTCGCAACAAAGGCATCGCAGGCACCATCCATTGTTGTGTCAAACCCGCCTGAGACCCATCCGGCCGATTGCGTGCCGCCACCAACGTAGATGTAGCCCTGGCTGTCCACTACGACAGCGCCAACCTCATCGTACCCCGCACCGCCGAGATACGTGGACCACAAGTGGACCCCGGTCGGACTGTACTTCGCGACGTAGCCGTCAAAATTACCGCCGTGGCTCGTATCGTAGCCGCCGGATACCCATCCAGCCGAACGAGTTCTGCTTGCAATGATCGCATTCCCGGAGGGATCGTAGGCAATCGCAAACCCAGAATCGAGATCCGACCCTCCAACGTAAGCAGACCAATCCAGCGAGGTAAGTGACAGCAAACAACGATCTTCCAACGTCTCGCACAAAAGGCGCCGATGCTGGATTCCGGGCCGGCGGGGGTTCAGCCAAGGGGAAGTGTGATCTGAGCGAGAACGACCAACCGCTTCGCAAATGCGCCGGCGCATGGCAGAGCCCTCCTGCGGAAGTTGACATTTCCGACCACGTCAAAATGCTCTTCCCCGTCCGTGCCCGGCCGGCTTCCCGTTCCGCAGAAGCCAAGCCGGCAACCGCCAAAATACCCTCAAACCGAGAGCCCATCAGCGGCAGGTAGGGCAACGCCCAAGCGAACTAATCTGCATTCTAATCATTTTTTTGCCTAAATGTCAATTGTGCAGGTCAAGAAATAGACCGCTTTTCTGCCAGAAAGCGATACCGGCAAGGTCAACCCCCCCACTGAGTTCTTCTGCCGGGGAATCCCGCCGCCCGAAGTGGACGGACGAAGGCTGTTGTCCTTGCGGTACCACGACATCACGCCCGGAAAAAGTGAACCCAAGGCAAGCCGCCGGAAATAACATGTCCCAGCGATCCTGATTCATGTTCACGACAGAACCTCGGCACGCAGTGCCGGGGCTTTTGCTCTCGACTCTCAATTCCTGTGGCATGTTGCTCGCCGCGTCACTCTTTTCCGTCCGATACCGAGCAGTCGGTCAGCACGTACGCGTCGCCCTTCTTTTTGAATTGGAGCGAGAGCGTCTGCCCTTTGTTCCGGATTCTCCACCTCTCGGCGCCGGCAGGAGCACCCGGGACCTTTTCCACCTGTCCCTGCTCGCCCGGTTTGGCGAACAACACGACCTTGCCACCGGCCGTTTTCAGGCCCCGCAAACGCCACAGGTTCTCTTTGAGCCACTTTTCGGGCGGCTGCGACAGCTCCGGGCCGGCGACGAAAGGATCTTGCTCGGGTGCGATCTTCGCCGGGTCGCTCTTGCCGAAGACGAGCAGAAACCGGTCCGGGGCCAATCGCGGACCCTCGAACCGGAAGGTGAAACCGGCCGACGTCATTTCCTCCCGGACCGTCTCCGGGCCGATCTGCCGGCGGTGGCTGGCCTCGCGCCGCGAGAGCGGTTGTTTCGCTTCCCGGTCGAGCACGTAAACACACCCCTCCGGCGCAAGCTTATCGTGGATCTTTGCCAGCAGCGTCTTGCCGTGAAAGAGCCGGTGAAAGCTGTCGAGGAAGAAAACCGCGCCGATCGCCTCAGGGCCCAGGCGGGGATCGCCCTTGTCCGTGAAGACCGAAGGAATGTCGACGCCCGGCGGCAACGGCTCGCGCTCGTCTTTCTGTGTGGCCCACTCCTCCAAAACAATCTCAATCCCCTCGCCGGACGAGTGTTTCATAATCGGCGCGATGAGCTTTCGGGCGTCTCCCAGGGCCACAAAAGCCGGCCCCCGGTACGACCCGCGCAGCGGAAGAAACGCGTGCGAGCATTGTTCCACCTTAAGCGGAACAAAGCCGTCCGGATCACGGCCGGGTTCCTTCATTTCCTTCGGGCGCTGGAATACGAAGACAAAGGGATCCTTGGCGTGCCAGCAATCCTCTGCAAACCCCGCGAAGACAAACCCTTCTTCCCGGGCTTCCCGCATCACGGTGGTTTCGGCAATCCAGGAGTGCTTGTGCGTGCGGTTCTCTCGCGGAACCCAGTCGCGGAGCGTACCACGGTTCTTGTCCACCACAACGAAGTAGCCGCCCGGTTTCAGAGCCCGCCAGATACCCCGCAGCATCTCCCGCGGCTTGGCGACATGGTGGTACACGTAACGCATATAGGCCAGGTCAACGGAGTCCTTGGGCAGGCAGGGGTCGTCCAACCGGCCCAGCACGGGGCGGACCTGGGAAAGAGCACGCTTCTCGGCCTCCTTCTCCAGCTTTTTCACCATGCCTTCGGCGATTTCCTCGGCATAGACGGTACCGGTCTTGCCCACAATGTCTGCGAAGGTCCAAGTGTCTGCGCCCCCGCCGGCCCCCACGTCGGCCACCACCGCACCCTCGCCCAGGCCAAGGTGGGCCATCACCGCGCGAACCGACTCCGCTCGATTCTTTGGCTTGGCAGGGGTTTTGCTGTCCGCAGCAAACGCCGAAGACGTTGTGAAAAGCGCCGGCAGAAACAGAAACGGCACCGCCAATCCCAGCCAACCGTGTGTCAACGAGCACCGCCGCCGGCGGCATCTCCGGCCGTCACAAAAGCTGTTGTGAAACAGCATCGAAATCCTCCTTTCGTCAGCGAGTAGTGTTGCGCCAAAACGCAACGGGAATTTGTGACGGGCCGCGAAGTGTTTTAGGCTCATTGTACGACGGCCCTCCGAGGCCGTCGAGCCGGGGTTTTCACGCAAAATGGACGGCCTCGGAGGGCCGTCCTACAGATTTTCAGACAGAGCCTATTGTCTTTTGGCGGCGGCGCGTTGTCAAGCGGGACGGTCGAAATCACCGGCAGCCGGATTGTCGCACGGCAACTCATTCAACGAACACCGGAAGTGCCCGATACTCCTTCGATTTCGGCAGATAGTAGGGCATTTCGAGCGATTCCAATACGTTCGCGACGTTTCGCAACATGCTCATCCGGACCGTCTGGTCATTGATTACCGCCTCGTCGAAAGTCCGCGGATTCTTTGCGTGAAATGCCTTGCTCCAGGCCGGCTCCGACTCGCCCGCGCCAAGCAGCTCGACAACAACCGATCCCTCCGCTTCGACACAGACAATTTCGGCGACTCTCCCGTCCGGCCGTTGTATGCGAATCCGCAGTTGCCTTCCCGCCTTTTCAGCAAGTCTTACCTGGAGCACGGACGGTTGGCCGTCGGCAACGCGCATTCCGTCGTGCTCGAGCCGCCTGGTCAACGCATCGACGATGATGCCCTTGGTCTTGTTCACGTCGCCGCGCGGATTCGTGATCTGAACTCGCAGGCTCACCGACTGGCCGGGCGCCAACAACGCAGGCACCCCGGCCTTCATCCGATCCAGCGAAGCGCGAAACGAATCCCAAGGGATGGGCAGATTCCTCAGGTGCGATTCCGGTTCGCCGAACACGCCCAAGAGGTTATCCGCGTCCCGCACGTGCAAAGGCCGGTCGTGGGAAGCGGATGTGTGGAGAGCCATCAGCACTTGCTTCGAATTGCGCCCGTACACGTTTCGGTCGACGATCCACCCAAGCTGACCGGGAAGCCACTCGAAAACCGGTTTCCCCCGCGTGCCAACCAGGCGCACCGGTCCGTCGAAGACGAGTTCGCCTTGCATATCCCAACACAAAACGCGCCGATGGGCAGAGGCGGCCAGGTGCTTGCCGTCGGGCGAAAACTTCAACGAGCGGATGAGCGGAAGCGTCGGCTCGACGCCCTTCTTCAGATGGCCAAACGTCCCGCTCGATGCCCGGCGCGGGCTCGGTGGGCGCATCACGACGACCCGCTTGCCGGAAGCCGCTTCGTAGACGCCGAGTTCGTCGCTCACAACGCACGCAAAATACCGGGCGTCCGGCGAGAAATCCAACACCCCCTTGTCGTACAGCAAGAAGGACCGTTGCGGTATTCCGGAAGGAAACCCGTCCGACGGCTTGTCTTCTTCGGCAGAATTCTGCCCGCCGGCCGGGCTGTCGATCGGTTGCTCTTGGGGCAACATCATCTTCTTGACCAGCTTGCCCGCCTCGACGTCCCAAATCTCGATCGCATCGGTCCCCTCGGCGCCGACCATCAGGTACTTGTAGCGAGCGAACATGAGAAAATCGACTTTCGCCGAGCGGGGGATCTCCAGGACCTGCTTGCCGGTCGCACAGGACCAGACGATCAAGGGCGGACCCTTGTCCGGACCCGCGTCGCGCGATCCCTGTTCCCGCACCGCAGCAAAGTGCCGGCCGTTGCCGCTCAGCGCACGCCGACCGCGGGCATCGTATTTGCCCTGGAGTCTTCGAACCACCTTGCCGGTCTTCAGGTACCAGACGTCTTGCCCCACGACAACCACGGGACACCCGGTCGGCCCGAACGTCGCACTGGCCGCCTGCTTGACCGGGATGCTCAGCGCGCGGTGCCGAACCGCCTGGCCTGGAGCGGGACCCTGACCCACGGCATCCCTATCAGGAAAGCCGACCACGAAGAAAATCGCGATGAGAAGAACGCTGCTACACTCGAAACGCGACATAGAGGCTGCTCAAGAGTAAGTTCGACAATTCCCGACCTCCATAAAGCCGCGACCGTCGGTCGCGCCGAACACGGGTCGCGGTGGTTTCTGGCAACACTCGGCGCGACCAACGGTCGCGGCTTTATGGGCAAATGGCAAAGTTATTTCTGAGCGGCTCCATAGGACAACTCGTGCTCATTCATCGAATACGCGACAGGTCGCGAACACCGCCCATACCGCCATGATACCACAACCTGACACGCTTGGACAATCCTCGCAGTACCCCACAGGACACTCATTTCGCTTGCCCCCGCCCGCCCCGCCGTGGTAGAATGCGGTTATGGACGAGAGCCCGTACAAACCGGAGAAATTCCAATTCTCGTTGCGAACGCTCTTCATGGTAGTGACTGGCTGCTCGCTCCTCTTCGCGTCGTTTCAGGCGCATTGGATAATAGGGTTGTGGGCGTTGATGGTGTATTCCGTGGTGACCCTTATTCTCGTCACGGAGAGCCCGTACGTTGGCGATAGAAAGCCGCCCAAAGGCGCGTTGAAACCTTCCACCGTCTGGGGCATCGTGATGCTCGTGGCCCTAGGTGTGTTGTTTATATCCATGACACTGTAAGTCTTGGCGACATGGCCGACCCGAAACCCAAACTCCGCTGGTGTCAGTACAGGCTGTGGCATTTGTTTGCGATCACGCTTGTGGTTGTCATTGTTTGTGCTTGCGTGGCCAGCTATTGGAAATGGTATCTGGGCCCAAAGAGGATAAGAGAGCAGGCATGTGAGACGGCAAATCGCCGGGGCAGCGCCTGCATTCGCAATGGCGAGTACGACAAAGCCATTGCCGCCTTCGACGAAGCAATCCGGCTCAATCCACAAGACGTTGAGGCTTACACGGGTCGGGCCTACGCCCACGCCGAAAAAGGTGAATATGACAAGGCTGCTGACAACTTCACCGAAGCGGTACGGCTTGGCGCAAGCCACGCTCTATCATTCCTGGCCCAGGCCCTTGTCCACTTTGAAAAGGGGCAATACGACAAGGCGTGGGCCGATATGGAGGCTTACCGGCAGGGGAAGCCCGTGTGTGAGATCCCCTCGAAGTTTTTGGCCGAACTCCGCAAGGCATCAGGGCGAGAGAAGTAGCCACCCCCCGCCCGTAGCAAGGCGTTCTCCTTGCCCCCGCCCGCCCCGCCGTGGTAGAATCCAGGCATGAGCGACACCGATTCCCAATCCACCGAGAAACCCAAACTCCACTGGTATCAGTACAGGCTGTGGCATTTGTTTGTGCTGATGGGGTTGGTGGCGATCGGGTGTGGGTTGATTGCCTGGTTGACCGCGGTATGTCGGGAAGAATTGCATGCCTATGACGAATACCCAAGTGTCATCGCAATGCGAAGCCTTGGAGGTAGCGTCTCTGGCTACGGCGAGTTTGTGAATATACTTGACATCCACCGTACGAATATCGACGATTCGGCGATTATCCATGTGAGAAACTGGCAATCCTTGAGAATCGCAAACCTTGGCAGTCCAAACATTGACGGCTCAGGACTCCGGCACCTCAGCGATCTACAGAATCTTGTAGCAGTTTTGCTGGATGGCAGCCGTGTCCGCGATGCGAACCTCGCGTATTTGACGGATTTACCACGTCTACGAAACCTGTCGCTCGCCGGGACTCCGGTTTCGGACAAAGGTCTCGAACACATCGGGCCGATGGACTCCCTCGAAAGCCTGAATCTGGCTGCCACGTCAATAAGTGACAAAGGGCTAGCACATCTGACTCACCTGTCTAAGCTGGACATCCTCAATCTCAGGTCGACGCCGATTACTGACGCTAGCTTGTGCCACTTGAGCACGCTTGCGAAACTCAGGAGCCTGGATTTGCGGAAGACGAGCATCACGGACGCGGGATTGGTCCACCTCGCCTCACTCACAGAATTATTGGTATTGAAACTTGCCCGCACAGAGATCGATGGTAGCGGATTCAAACACCTTAACCGTCTTACGAAGCTGCGAGATCTCGATCTGCAAGAAACAGACTTCTCAGATGCCGGGTTGTCACATCTGGAGGCACTGGTGAATTTGGAGAGTTTGTCTCTTGGCGGCACCCAAGTAACAGATAATGGACTTCGACATCTGAAAAGTCTCAAGAAGCTTGAGTCTCTCTCCTTGCGGAACACTGCAACGACGGAGGTGGGCGTAAGGGAACTGCAGAAATCCTTACCGAACTGCCGTATCTATAGGTGTGATGGACCAGCGAATCTCATATCCCCTTGAAGGTGGGGACGAGAGCCAGCCCCCGCCCGTAGCGAGTTGCCAGATGGCCACGAATAGGTCAAGATCGGCCTCTGGTGAGCAGCACCCGGCGCCTCGTGCATGGCCACATCAACGCAACGGCCCCCAGATTTCCTCCAGCAGGTCGTGCAACACCGGGTCGTGCTCTTTCAATTCCGCCCGGACGAACGGGTAGAAGTCGTTGCGGTAAAGGTAGGCCTCGGTCCCTTCGGCGAAATACTCCTTGTGGTTCGTCATCGCGTAATGGCGGACTTTTCTGCCGCTGTGCGAGAGCACCTTCTCGTAGGCGCCGCCCGCCTTCGCCTTCTTGTAGGCCTCGATGATCTGCCGGTCGCCGAAGCCCAGGTGCTGATCGTGATAGGCGTGGGACAATTCGTGCAGCACGACCGCCGGGTGCTTAATCATCTGGTGACGCGAAAGGAGACTGCCGGCCCGCGGTATGTGTACCTTCTTGGCCAGGCGCGGGTCGTAACCGCGGTCCGTCAGCCACTTCACATCCGGATGATACTGCATGGACCTCAGCTCCGGGTGATGGTGCTCGATCCAGATTTCCAACTCCCGCATCTTCTTCAGCCGGTCTTCCGGGAGCAGAATCGCGATCCGTTGCAGGTGATTGGCCAGCATCCGCAAAGCACGGGCGTCCTCCTCGCGATGTTCTCCCTCGAGCATTTTCGGATCGACGTGGACGGTCCACCCCTCGATCTGTTGCACCACGGGATCGAAATGGACGTTCGCAGCCTTCGCCGGCTCACCGCGCGGCTTCGACTCCGCTCCTTGGACAACGGAAAGCTGGCACGCCGCCAACAACAAGGAAAAACATGGCAACCAGCTCGTTGCCACTCGTATCGCCAATCTGCGTTCGGCATTCATTCTCAGGCTCACATTGACAAAGATGTTGATCGAACTTGTACGGGCCGCTGTCATGGTACCACAACCGAACACGCCTGGACAGCCCTCAGAGTACCCGCAGGACATTCATTTCGCGTGACTACGCCATCCCCGGCAGGGGCTGACCAAACTCAAAATTCTGTGGCGAGAGGCAACTGCCGGGCGCCGTCAAGGCCGCCTTCGGTGCCCTGGCCGTCGAGATAAACGTCACGGCGGTCACCGGGTAAAAAGGGGCCAATGAATCGCGCATCCACTTGAAATCCCGCCGGCAGAGGCCACTCGGTCCGAACCGGCGTTGACGGAACGTCTCGTGCGCGGGATGCTGTTACCGATGCGGAATGTCCGAAATCTTCCGCGGCTGCAAAGCGATGGCCGAATTGCTCCCCGAAATTCCCGATCTTGTCCAGTGTCTTCAAGCATTGCTCGCCCAGGTGCCGGCCGGTCGGGTGACGACCTATGGCACACTGGCCGAGGCGTTGGGCAACCCAATCGCCGCCCGTTGGGTAGGGTATTTCGCCCTGCACCACGACCACACGGCCGGCTGTCGTTGCCACCGGATCGTCCGCGCCGACGGCGGGCTCGGCAAGTTCATCGGCGGCAGCGAACGAGCGAAGGCACGGCTGCTGACCGCCGAAGGTGTCCGGGTGGCCGGCAGCGCAGTGGACCTCGCGAAGTTCGGCCACGATCGATTCGTCACCGGCCGCCCTTTGGAAGAACTCAAACGGGCGCAGGAATCGCTCGTCAAGAGGGTATCGCTCCGCCCACGCAAGCGAATTCCCAAACTGGTTGCCGGCGTCGACGTTTCGTACCCCACGGCGAGCGAAGGAATCGCGGCCTATGCCCTGGTCGAGACGAAGACCGGTCGGCTCGTCTGGTCGAAAGCCATTCGCCGGCCGGTCGCGTTCCCTTATATTACAACCTACCTGAGTTTTCGTGAATTACCGCTCCTGTTGGACTTGATCGAGGAGGTCCGCACGGCGGGAAAGATGGCCGAGGTGTTGCTGGTCGACGGAAGCGGGGTCTTGCATCACCGCCACGCTGGAATCGCCGCCCACCTCGGGGTAGCGGCATCGCTGCCAACCATCGGTGTCACCAAGAAGCTCCTTTGCGGCAAGGTGAACATCGAGGGGATGAGGCCGCGTGAATCCCGGCCGGTGTTGCTCGGCGAGGAGCCGGCGGGCGTGGCGATTCGGACCAGCGAGGGGAGCCGCCGCCCGATTTTCATCTCGCCGGGCCATCGGCTCGACCTGGCGTACTCCGAGTGTCTGGTCCGCCAATTGCTCATTGGCCGGCGCCTGCCGGAGCCGCTCTACTGGGCCGATCGGTTAAGCCGGACCGGAGCCGCCGAATGAGACGTATTCTCAATAACCCCGCGCGTGCTCCAAAACTTGCCGAAATTCTCGGATTTCGCCTTACTGCCGGCCGCCAATCGATTTTGGCCGTCACCCCTTGACGACCGAAGCCGATGTATTACGCTGGTGACCTTGGACGCCACAAGGCGTCACCCAAAAATGTATCTGCGAGGAGGTATAACCAATGCCAGCAATTGTCAATGCGGAAGAGTGTACCGGCTGCGAAGCGTGTGTCGACTCGTGCCCTGATGAAGCGATCGAAATGCAGGACGATATTGCCGTCGTCGACCAGGATAAGTGTAACGATTGCGGCACGTGCGTCGAGGCCTGTCCCGTCGAAGCCATCACACTGGAGGAATGACCAAAGCGGCAATCCGATCCTCCACGGAACCGAAGGTGGGCTGCGATCGAGCGGTTCACCTTTTCTCTTGGAAACGATTTGCAAGACGTTGATCCGGAATCGCAAACCTCATGGACTCCGAACCTCAAGGCCCCGTCGAAATCCCCTTGGTCGGCGATCTGACCGAGAACGAGGCCGATTTGTGCGACAAGCTGCTGGCCGTTGAACCGGGTGGAGATTGTATCCTCTACATCGATTCGCTCGGTGGCAGTCCGTACTGTGCAATTGCGCTGGCCTCGATGATCGTCTTGCGGGGAATCCACGCGACCGGGATCGTAACGGGTGAGTGTTCCTCGGCCGCGCTATGGGCTTTCGCCGCTTGCCGGCGACGGCTCGTCACCCCGTTCAGCGTGTTGTTGTTTCATCCCATTAAATGGGAAAGCGAGGAAAACGTCGATCTGAGCGAGGCGGCTGAATGGACGCGCCACTTCGAATCGCTGGAAACCGACATGGATCGACTGCTGTCGGAACTGTTCGGCGCCTCCCAAGAGATCATTACAGGGTGGACCAAAGCCGGCCGCCACGTCACCGGTCCCGAGTTTGCCAAAACCGGACTGGCGGAGCTGATCGAGTTGAAGCCGCTCGATTTCTTGCAGGAATGACCTCTGAGTTTGGCAAGGCCCAGGAAGACGAACTTCACAGAAGTCGCACCGCATGTATAATTATTAGTGGAATGGTTTGTATCCCGAGGCGCGCATCCCTCTTTAGCGGGGGGGACGCGGCGGCCTTGGACAGGCCCGTGGGCCGACCAGGGAATTGTGGAGTTGATGGCGCAATGGGTATCCGGTTTTATTGTCCCAACGGACACAAGTTGAATGTGAAGGAGTTCCAGGCGGGCAGGAAGGGAATATGTCCCTACTGTGCGGCCAAGTTTGTCGTACCGCTGGAAAGCACACGGAAGAGTTCCAAGGAATTGCGGGAGGAGCAGGCCGCCTCGGCTGCGGAAGGGGGCGCGGTTCCCGAACCGCCGGTTATGCATCAGGCCGATCCTGGGGCCGCAGCCTCGGCGGACCCGGGACATTTGTCGGGGGTGCCGCCCGCGGCCGAACCGGAAAAAATCCCTGCGGCTGTGCAAGCCCAACCGGAAACACCCGCTGCGGCAGCACCCGCCGCCAGGATGCCCGACCAGTCACCCGACCCGCTGACCGAGGCAGGCGACGTGGTGTGGTACGTGCGGCCACCTTCGGGCGGGCAGTTTGGCCCTGCCGGTCCCGACATTATGCAAGAATGGATCAACGAGGGACGTGTAAGCGCCGACTCGCTCGTGTGGCGGGAAGGATGGGGGGACTGGCAGGAGGCCTCCGCCGTTTTCCCTCGATTCAGCGCCAGTGAGGCATCCCCTCAGTCTGTGGGTGCTGCCGCTGGCACGACTTCAGTGTCCCCAAACATAGACGTCACCGTAGGTACCACCACCGAGTCGGCCAGAACCCCCTGGCACCCGAAAACGGTCCAGGCGGCTATTATTTCCGCCTTGATGTTGGCCATCATTCTCCTCTTAGCCGTCTTCATGTTCGTCCTTTTTCGGGACTCCGGGGAATCTCGATCCGTTGAGAATCCCCCCGCCACAGCCTCCGGCAGGCGGGCGATTTTGCGGGAGACCACCTATCAGCCCGTTGAAAAAGTGGGGTCTGGTCCAATTTTCGGCAAGACAGCGTGTTTTTCACGTGAATCGTTGGCCGAAAACTTGGACCTGACCCCCTCCTTCCTTTTCAACGGGCTGCTATCCCCCCTGTAGGATAGCAGCCGCTACCGAAAAAACGCCCCATCTCCTTTCTTCGCAGGCGGATAGGCCCGCATAATGTGCTACGATTGTGAACCGGCAGGGCACCTCTTCCTGCCGTATGGCCGACGCAGTCATGCCGCGAGATCACCCCAGGCAAGCCCGAGCATGAAGATCCAACCGTTTCTCGAACACCACGGCATTGCCGCGAATCCCTTCGCGGATGAAGACGCCCAAACCGACCTGGTATTCAAGGGCGCCTGCATCCGCAACACCTACCATCCCGCGTGGGACAAGATCTACGGCGACCCGTCCGAGCCGGCCACCGCAGTCGTCTTCGGCGAAAAGGGTTCCGGCAAGACGGCCCTACGTTTACAGATAGCACACCACCTGACCGACCACAACGCCGATCATCCGGAGCACCAGGTCTTCGTGGTCGAATACGACGACGCCAATCCCTTCCTGGATCGATTTCGGGATCGGTTCTCGCGCCGGAGTCGCCCGCAACGCGTCTTGAAGCATTGGCGGCTGTGGGACCACATGGATGCGATCCTCTCGTTGGGGGTCACTCAACTGGTCGATCGGATCCTGGAGAACCGTCAAGCGCGGCACCCGGCTGCCCGGGACGAGCCCTTGCCGATCAAGTCGCTCGACGCTTCGCAAATCCGCGACGTGATGCTCATGGCGGCATGCTACGATCAATCGACGGCGGAAAACGTCGAACAGCGCTGGCGCCGGCTGCGGCGAAAACTGGGGTTCAGAACGTGGCGATCCAAGTGGGACTGGGCCGTGGGAATCGCCGTCACGCTGGCGGTGCTCGTCTTGATCGTCTCCCTGGGAAAATGGGGGTGGTTCCTCTCGCGTTGGCCGTATCTATTCATCGCAGCCGGTTGGATTCCCCGGGCATGGCGATGCGCCCGATGGTTCTGGAAGGCTCGGCGCGTCGGCCGAAACACCCGGGCGCTGAAGCACAGCACGAACCTGTTGCGCCGCGTGCTGATGAACTTCACCGGCGGCCAGATAGTTGCCCAGCCCTTGCCCATGTCGCAGCGGACCGACGACCGCTACGAGATGCTCGGCAAGCTGCAAAACGTCCTTCGCTCGCTCAAGTTCGACGGCATGGCGGTCCTCGTCGACCGTGTCGACGAACCCTACCTGATCAACGGCTCGACCGAGTTGATGAAGTCGCTGGTTTGGCCGATGCTCGACAACAAGTTCCTGAAGCATCCGGGCCTGGGGATCAAGTTGCTGCTGCCGATCGAACTGGAGCGGCTGATCGATCGCGAGAGCAGCGAGTTTCACCAGCGTGCCCGACTCGACAAGCAGAACCTGATCCGGTCGCTCGCCTGGACCGGGCAGTCGCTCTACGACGTGGCCAATGCAAGGATCACGGCGTGTGCCGCGCCGGACCACTACCCGGAACTCACCCGGCTGTTCGAGGACCAGATCGACCCGCACCGGCTGACCGACGCGTTTGCGACGCTGCGTGTACCGCGGCACATGTTCAAATTCATGTACCGGCTGTTCACCACCCACTGCAACGCCCACAGCGACGAGAATCCCGTCTGGAAGATTTCCAGCGGAACGTTCGAATCGGTGCTGGCGTTGTATCAGCGGGACCAGGAGGCATTCGACCGCGGCGAAGGAGCGGGATAGGACGCGTTCTCGGCCAACAAAATATTGCGACGTTGTTGGCCGTGAAACGATCCCTTCAAATCCACAAGTGCAGCCGCCCGTCGAGCATGTCGGGTAACGCCTTTTCGATGTAGTGATGTACTTGCCGGGGATGATACCGGGTGCTGAAGTGCGAAACGATCACCAACTCGTTGTGGAACCGCTCGCGGCGCTCGACGAGATCGTCCAGGTGCATGTGCCCGAACTTGTGGATCCGCTCCTTGCGGTGCCGCGGGGCGACGAACGTCAATTCCATAATGAGCACCTCGGCCTCGTACATCGCTTCGCACCCGTCGAGCCCGCCCGGCGAACTGTCGCCGAGGTACGCTAGCCGCGGGGTGCGGATTTCGCTGGTCACCTCGGTGCCGCCCAGCCGCAGGTCGCGGATCTCGTCGCCGTGGAGGCCTTGGAACTCCGGCTTCAGTTTGCGCCGCCGCTGCCAGACGACGTATCCCAGCGAGGGCACCGTGTGGACCGTTTCCGAAACGGTTACGACGTGCTCGCGCGAGAGTTCGATTTCGTCGCCCGCCGAGGTGGGCACCAACTCGCACGGAAGCCGGCCGCGATCCAGACGGCTGAACAACCGGAGCACCCGCTCGACGAGTTCGACGGTCGGGGCGGGCAGGTAGATCGTCGGCGGTTCCATCTTCATCATCCGCCGACGTCCCACGTAGGCCGGCAATGCCGCCAGGTGATCGATGTGCGTGTGGGAAACAAACCACGTCGGCGTGCCCATGAACGACCACGGTTGCCCGCCAAAATCGAACCCGAGGTTCAACTCCGGAATCCGCCAATACGTTTGCACGGCGGCGCGGGAATACCCCTCGATCGTCAGATCCTTGTGGGTGACCGTCTTGACGGGAACATTACTGATCATGGAAGGGGAGAACAGGCAGAGGAGGAGGCAAACCCTTGTTCAATGCGAAAGCCCCGAGTGTCCGGGTCCCATCATTCAAGTCGCACTTGCCCCTTCATAGTTATCGACATTCAGCAGATCCAAGGGTTCGGTGTAATTCGCGCCCGGCAGCAGCCAGATCTCGCCAAATAAGTCGTTCTGTTCGACGCGAATCCGGTAGTGCCGCACCAGCTCGAGCACAGCCAGGAAGATACCCACCAGCGTCGACTTGTGCATGCTCGCGTCGAACAACCCGCTGAACGCCAATTGTCGCTTCTCCGTGAGTTGGGCAATGATCCGTTCCATGTAAACGCGGATCGGCGTGTCGTCGTAGACGATGTTCGACGGCTTGGAGGCCTCCGTGTCGCGGATGATCCGCCCGAAAGCACTCACCAGGTCCCAAAGTTCGACCTCGCGGATCGGCTGTTCGGCCAGGTTGCGATCGCGGACCGGCAGGTCGCTGGCCAACCGCGGATAATGCTGCTGCCACGACCGGCTACGCTCTTCGAGCACACAAGCGGCATCGCGGTATTTCTTGTATTCCAAAAGCTGCCGGACCAACTCGTGCCGGGGGTCGTCCAACTCGTCCTCAATCTCACCGGCCCGCGGAAGCACCTGCTGCGACTTGATCTCGATCAGCGTGCTGGCCACCGCCAGGAAATCCCCCACCGCGTTGACGTCCAATTGCTCCAGGACCGTCAGATACTCCAAGTACTGATCCGCTACCGTGGCGATCGGGATGTCCACGATCTCCACCTCGTGTTTTCGCACGAGGTACAGCAGCAGATCCAGGGGACCGCGGAAGACGTTCAAATCGACACGGAAATCCATCGTAAGATCGTTACCTCGACTATCGTTACTTCAACTATGGGACAGGGGAAAACCGGGAACCCACGAACACTCCAGTGTACTGCCGGGGGTCCCGGAGTGCGAGTGGCTCGCCGGCCCCGCGAAATCCCCGTATTTGAGAGAACTTGCCTATTCCCTACTATCAGTTTCGACCAACTGAACGCTCGAACTTGAAGAACCCCCCGGTAGGGTGGGTTGACCGAGAAAAGTGGACGAAACAGGTGATCGGGCGTATAATCAACGGTGCTCGATTACTCGCTCGACCGAGAACACCCCTTGGGGGCGAATTGGGTTCGACCGGGCAGTTGAAGTGTAAGTGGCGTGCCGTGGTTGGTCAGCGGGCCACGCTAAAAGCTGACCACAAAATTTAATTGCCAAGCCTAGCTTTGCAATGGTTGCCTAATAAAGGCAGCCCCGGCTGAGGGCCTTTCGCCGAAGAGGCCCGACTGCCGGCCGCAATTTCGGCTCGTCCCAGGTCATGTTGAGCACGCCTGGGATCAAATCCGTTCTCAACTAGCCGGTCCGGCACCCCGTCGGTTGGGGGTCGGGTGGGCAAAATCTCAAATCATCCGACTACGCACGTAGAAGCTTGCACGGAAATGTCACGGGACGCGGGTTCGATTCCCGCCGCCTCCATAAATAGCCACTTGTGAGTTGTCACAAGTGGCTATTTTCATTATGGTTATGATATGCCTTTCATATTCGATTTGCCATAAGTCCTTAAAAGTATCTGACTTTGTATCTGATTTGATGGTTGAAATGTCTGATTTCCTTGGTAAAATGCCCGTATTGGCTCGCCAACGACCAGTTCTTTTGAGGGGATTTCAATGATGGCGAAGAAGAATGGATTGGGGCAGGATTCCCGGGGGCGGTACTTCCGAAACTTGGGGTATAAGCAGACCCCCAAGGGCTACAGTCAGCACAAGTTCTACCTGGGCCGGGAAGAGGGCAAGGCCAAGGTTGCTGCGATCCGACTGGAGCAACTTTGGGCGGCGGTGTGCCGCCGGTGGGAGCGATGGACTCTCGCAGTTCCCCGAGAGAAGCCTGACGAATCGTGTCTTGTCAGGACGGCAAGAGTTCCTGGAACGGGAGCCAACGTGACGTTCGGTGTCGCAGTAGGCATTGGAGAAGACGTCGAATTTGTCCGCCCTGGTCGGCCACTTTGGGACGACGTGACAATGGCTATTGCTGAAGCGATCCGAAACGGAGAAGCGGTCGCGCGAGTTCCTCTGCCCGATAAACTTATACCCAAGGGCCAAGGAGACCCTTCAGTAGGGCACTGGCTCATGCAACTCCGCGAAGACGTCCCGGGAATCGTTATTGAGCTTCTCGACACCGAAAGAAACCAACAGGCTGCGCGAGAAATCCACGCCAGCGCGCTGTCAATGCAGACAACCGGGAGAGAGATGATTTCTCGCGGGAAGCGTTTGATGGGTCAGCAGAGCGGTGGCGAGACGCTCCATATTGCGCTGGACGCTTTCCATAATTGGATCGAGAGTGAGTTCCTTGAGGTTGATGGCCAGCTAACCGATTGGGGAAATACACTAGCTCGTCAAACGAGGTTTGTTCGTGACCATCTGCCTGATTGCTTTCTCATAGAGCTTGATGCACACAAGGCGGACGAACACCTCAATATCCTACGCCGGCGACCGTGTCGCAGCAATGGAGAACAGATTAGCGTCAAGTACGCAGGCAACTGCCTGAAGACATATCGGCGATTCCTTCGGTGGCTCAGCAAGTCACGCGATTTCAGTTGGAAGAAGCCCACAGACTTGGAAACCACGCCCTTGAGCATTCCCTTGACGCCGGCGGAGAAGTTGGCGAGGGGCTGCGTGAATCAAGTCGAAACCTACTCGGTAGACGAACTGTGCGTCTTGTGGGAGTATGCGTCCCCATTCCAAAGGCTGCTAATGCTCCTGGCCCTCAACTGCGGATTCGGCAGGGCTGAGGTCGTTTCGATATGCGTCCAGCAAGTTGCTTTTCGTCAGAAGCACCCACATGAGCGCGAGATAGGCTGTGCCACGACCCATAACGATAGCTGGGTGTTTTTCCTTCGCCGTAAGAACAGTGTTTATGGAGAGTTCAAACTCTGGCCCGAAACGGTCGAGGCATTGGAATGGTGGCTGCGTCAACGTGAGACACTTGAGGTGGCGCACGACCTGAAGACGATCCTCGTGAACACCAAAGGAAAACCATTTGGCACTCGCACGGCGGGCGGCAATAGGAGTTCACGAATCGCCAATGGGTGGTGCGCCCTCACCAATCGCATCAGAAAGGATGAGAACCACAAGGACTTCCGCCAACTGAGCTTCAACAAGCTGCGCAAAACGGCTGGCAATTTCATTCGACGTGAAGCTAGTGGGGAGGTAGCGAGTGTGTTTCTCTGTCACGGCAAACCGTTGAAAGAAGACTCTCATCTGGAAGTCTACACCAACCGCCCATTTGCCAAGGTTTTTGAGGCGATTGATGCAGTGGGACAACAACTGAAGTCCGTATGGGCATCCGTGGAGGAACCCTTTCCTGAAGCGATGAAGAAAGGGAGTCCGAATATCCACCCCAGCCGCATCCGCAAGATCCGAAGGATGCGTGCGCAAGGGTTTTCAGTCGGTAAGATTGCCGAGGAAGTTGGAGTAGACCGGAGCACCGTATCGCGATGGTCAAAGCGGCCAGAGAAAGAGCAATAACAGAACGGACTGGACGCTGCCCGCTCAGACATAGATTGCCCGATGCACTGTGCTCATTTCCGACCGAAGTCCGCCGGAATCTCACCCCATCGCCTGGTCTGCCACATGAGGATCTCGTTGTCGTGCAACCACTTGAGAGCCTTCCATATCCTGCGATTCACTCGTTCGCTGGTCTTTCCTTCCTCCATGGCCTTCGATCGCACCTTCCCGTTCCGGACCCAGGCGATCGCAGTCCTGCTGTCGCTGTAGATGGGACAGTCGAGTTTGTGCTTCGCCGCAAACCGTAGGGCTTCGACGATGGCCAGGAACTCGCCGATGTTGTTGTTTCCGCCGTCAATCGGATCTTGAAAAAAGATGACTTCTCCATCTGTTTTGATTCCCTTGGAACTGGAATTCTCCGTGGTTTGAATTAGCATCGAACCTAGCCAAGGAGATTTTCATGAGCAAGAAACGCCATTACCCCGCCGCGGAAGAGAAGGCTCTAATC
>Ga0180432_10002337_pt1 | contig 28554 bp, 25 predicted proteins | sample SS_ome_10_FD_132414 | JGI IMG/M metagenome (GOLD analysis project Ga0180432, IMG submission 132414) | Hypersaline lake sediment archaeal communities from the Salton Sea, California, USA - SS_1_MS_2 metaG | ecosystem: Environmental > Aquatic > Non-marine Saline and Alkaline > Hypersaline >... | reverse complement strand
CTCCGGGGCTACGGGGACCTATGCGAGATGCTGGGGTTCATGGCCGGCCTGAGATGCGCCGGGGTTTGCAGAACACCGGTGCAAGCGGGCGGTCCGATCACGTGCGAGGTCAGGAGCTGCTGTCTGGAAAAGGGCTTCCACGCCTGCTACGAGTGTGACGATTTCGAGACCTGCGAGAAGCTCCTGGGGCTTCACGAGGGGCTGCACGCCGGTGCTTGCGCCAAGAACATGCGGGCCATCAGGGAGATGGGGCTCGATGCCTGGCTCGACCACGGCGAGCGGCACTGCTATTGGACCGATGAAGACGAGGATCAATGATCCGGGTGCCCGGCGGCTGAATTGCAGTTCTCCGGGCCCGCACAGGAACTACTCGACGAGGAGAGACTATGAAGGGCGAGAAGGCCCTACCCCCAAAGTATCTGATGATTTCCGTCGTGGTCATGGTGGCACTTCACTTCCTGTTTCCGGGACCAAGGCTCATCCCCACTCCGTGGAACCTTGCCGGCTTGATTCCCCTGGCTCTGGGGACGGTGCTCAACATCATCGCGGACGGCGACCTGCGCAAAGTGGCGACGACGGTGAAACCGTTTGAGGAATCGGCGGCCCTGGTGTCGACCGGGGCGTATAGGATAAGTCGCCACCCGATGTACCTTGGCTTCGTACTGATTCTGATTGGTCTGGCCGTGTTGCTGGGAACGCCTACGCCGTGGGTGGTGATCCCCGTGTTCATCGTGTTGATGGAGAGGGTCTTCATTGTGGTCGAAGAGCGGATGCTCGATGACAGGTTCGCCCAGGTGTGGTTGGATTACAGGAACAGAGTGAGGCGCTGGATCTAGAGACACCAAACCGCCGGGGGAGGCGCAAGGTGATCAGGAAGCTGGCGGGAGCCAACATGGACATCGATCTGGCCACACTGCCTGACGATATTCAGTGGCAGCAGGACGAATGCCCCTGGAATGAGGCCGAGGGCACCCGGGAGCACAGGTGCGCGGTGAAGAACGTCTCCATCTGCCGGTACTTCTGCGGAGTCGAGTACCTGGACACGCTACTGTGCTGCTATCCAGACGAGAATCCTCTAAAGGTCAAGTAGGAGCGCTCACGGTCGTCGCCCGGGCTTGAGAGGGCCCAAGACGCCTGATGCGCTTCGGCAACTCGCTTCCCTTTCTCACCGAGGAGGTTATCATGACCAAGAGACGTGGTCTCGAAGAGAGGTTGGCTGAGCTGAACGATCTCCGTGGCGATCCTTCGTCCGACCTGGCCATCGAGAAGCTTCGTCAGGCGCTGGCCAGCAAGATCAACCACCTGGCGGCCGAAGCGGCCACGATCACGGGCGAATCGGAGATCCGGCAGCTCGAGGACGACCTGATCGAGGCCTTCGATCGTTTCATGCTTGATCCTGCGAAGACCGATCCGCTCTGCGTGGCCAAGACTGCGATAGCCGAGGCACTCTACCGCCTGGGGGCCCGGCGAGAGAGCCTGTTCCTCCGTGGCATCCACCACGTGCAGCTCGAGCCGGGCTTCGGTCGGAAGGAGGACGCCGCGGCCAAGCTGCGCGTCGCGTGCGCGATGGGCCTGGTACGCTCGAACTACCGCGATGTGATGATCGAATTGGCCGACCTGCTGGCCGATGAAGAGACGGACGCGCGTATCGGTGCGGTCCGGGCGATTGGGTACGCACAGCAGGGCGCCGGCGTGCCGCTTCTGCGGTTCAAGTCTCTCATCGGGGATCCGGAGACACGGGTATCGTACGAGTGTTTTAGCTCGCTGCTCAGGCTCTCTCCCGAATCCTCACTTCCGTTTGTGGCTCGCTTTCTGAATGCCGAAGACGTGGCTGTGTCCAAGGTGGCGGCGCTCGCATTGGGGGAGTCGCAACTGACCGAGGCGTTCTATGTCCTCAAGGCGGGTTGGGAAAGCGCAACGGACGACGCGCTTCGTCGTGCCGAGCTGCTCGCCATCGCGATGCTGCGCCACGAACGGGCCATTGACTTCCTGCTCTCCCTCGTAGCGGATGCTTCACCCGCGGATGCGCGCGATGGCCTCACTGCCCTGGAGATACATCGACGCGACGAGGAGCTGTGGGCCCGCGTCGAACAGATCGTCAAGGCACGCGAGGACGTCGATCTGAGCTAAACTATTGACCCGGCGGAGGCCGGTACTGGGGAAGGACATGAGGCTCTATCGCGACGTCACGGAGATGATCGGGAACACGCCTCTCCTGCGACTCGAGCGCCTGGCCGCGAAGTGGCAGATCTACGCCAAGTGCGAGTTCATGAATCCTCTGAGCCTGAAGGACCGTCCGGTGCTGCAGATCATTCAAGACGCGGAGGAGGTGGGTCAGCTTCGGCCCGGCAGCACATTGATCGAGGCCACCAGCGGAAACACGGGAATGGCGGTGGCCTACATCGCGGCCATCCGCGGCTACCGGGCCATCCTGGTGATGTCGGAGATTCAGAGTCTGGAGCGCAGAAGCATACTAAGGGCTTTGGGAGCCGACCTGGTACTCACTCCGGCTGCGGAGGGGACCAAGGGATCGCGCCGGAAGCTCAAGGAAATCCTCGCGCAGCACCCCGAGTACTTCTACGTCGGGCAGCACGTCAATTCCTCCAACCCCAGGGCCCACTACCTGAGCACCGGGCCGGAGATCTGGGCCGACACGGACGGCCGGGTAGACATCCTGGTGGCGGGACTGGGCACCGGCGGCACGATCTGCGGAGCGGGCCGCTACCTCAAGGAGATGAAACCGGACGTGCAACTGGTGGCCGTGGAGCCGAAGGAGGCGCCCTACATCTCGCAGGGGGTCTTTCGTCCGCATCGAATGATGGGCACGGCACCAGGCTTCGTTCCCGAGACGCTGGATCGAGAGATCATCGATGAGATCTTTCTGGTGAGCGAGGAGGAAGCCTTCCAAAGGTGTCGAGACATCGCGCGGAGTGAAGGCCTGCTGGTGGGGATCTCATCAGGATCCGTGGCACACGCAGCGATCGAGGTGGCCAGGCGGCCGGGGAGCGCAGACAAGGTGATTGTGGGCGTGTTCGCGGACACGGGGCAGAGATACCTGAGCGTGGATGGGTTGTTCCCGTGATCTGAAACGCCGCCCGCACGCGGAGACGGTTACGACCTACACCGTATTGGTCGTGCGACGGCGATCCCTGCGAGACCGGTATTGGGCCACTTGGGCGGAGGATGATCGTGGACATCAGTACCTACGCCTCCTTCATCGAGGATAACGGGTCCGAGCTCGAGAAGGCTCGCTTCAGGCGGCTCTTCTTCGGCGCGAAGCCGGAGCCGACCGTCGTGCGGAACTTGACGGGGCTGCAGAACGACGACGGCGGATTCCCCTGCCGAATGACGCGCGGCAACCCTAGTAGCATCAACGATACGCTCAGGGCGCTGAATTGGCTGGATGAGCTGGGGATGCTGGCGTCACCCGAGGCGAAGAGCGCCCTTGACTATCTTCTTGCAGTTCAGAAGGACGATGGCGGCTGGGATGAGGTTCCTGCCGCCACACAGTACGGCACGCCGCCCTGGGCCAGTCCCGGACAACTCCGCGCGAGGATGTATCTGACCGCTCAGTGCGCGTACTGGCTGGTCGTGAGCGGGCGGGTGAATCATCCTGCCTTCCGGAAGTCCCTGGGTTTCCTGCTCCGGCATCGCGAGGAAACGGGTAGGTTCCGGGGGTTCCTCCACACCACCTGGATCGCGACCGGCGTCTTGGCCATGGCCGGCGAGGAGTATTCCGGTGTGGTCGAGCAGGGCCTGCATGCCCTGATGGCCAAACCCGTCGCGGAGTGGGTGGATTCGCAGATCTCGTGGGCCCTCGAGTACCTGAGCCGGGCGGGAGTATCCGAGGATGCGCCGTTCGTTCGGCTGGGCCTGGCGCAGCTACTGCACAGGTACGAAGTGAACGGGAGATGGGAATCCGAGGACGGTGAGGCCTACACGGTCGGCGCCACGATCGGGGCGCTGAAGGTGCTGAAGAGCTACGGCCTTCTGGGAGGCCGAGAAGCACCACGATGAGGGTGTGTGGTGCCTGCTCGCATTGGCTTGCGAACCCGCCACCGGAGATCTCGCTTGTCGTCGACAGGCCAGGCGTGACGGGCCAGAATTGCCGACGGTGAGACTATCGGTTATACTGATGGGCGACCAGCGAACGTAGTCGCTTGCCGTAGCGAAAGAGGTGACTGGCAATGGAACGCACAATGCAGGTCATAGAGATGACCGGGACGATTGACGAGCATCGGCAGCTACGACTCGACGGCACACTGCCCGTCTCTGGTCCCGTGCGCGTGCGAATACTCGTTCTGTATCCTCTAGGCGAGGAGCACGATGAGAGTGAATGGCTGGAGGCTGCGGCGCGCAATCCGTCCTTCGCCTTTCTGAGCGAGCCCGAGGAAGACATCTACACGTTGGGTGACGGGGAGCCTTTCCATGACGAAATCCAAGGTGGTTCTCGTTCCCTTTCCCTTTGATGACCTCTCTAGCACCAAAGTCCGTCCAGCGGTGTGCCTCACGGAGCCCATCGGCCCCCATCGTCACGTGGTTCTCGCGTTCATCACCAGTCGGGTTCCCGTTGAGCCACTGCCGACCGACCTTGTTCTCGACTCCAGCGATCCCGACTTCGCCTCCACAGGTCTGCGCGTCTCGTCTGCTCTTCAGCTACATCGCTTGATGACGTCGACCACGACTCTGATCCGGCGAGAGCTGGGCCGGTTGTCCCCAGGAATGCAGGCGGAGGTCGACTCCCGCCTCCGGCGATTATTCGACCTGAGATAGACTTCCCGAACGCGACGGTCACAGCCGGATGATGAGCAGTGGTTTCTTGACGTGCCTGAGACATAGGGCACGCAGCGATTGAGAGTAGGAATCCACAAAGATCGGTTCTGAGCGAAGCCGAACGGGCACCATGGCGACTACCTACCGTAGCGAGTACTGCCTGCGGTGCTCAGCGTAGCGTCCGTGAGGTGCCAGAGAGGAAAACCCTGGTCGGGGGAGGCAGTACATGGTGGAGACTCCTGAGCCACTCCGGTTCACGCCCTCTCGTGCTGAGGGGCTGCCCGATGTCCGCGAGGTCGCAGTCTACCCGGATCGCATCGAGGTCGATACGGCGGGACGTCGGGTCACGTTCGCCTTCGTCGATATCGCTCGCCCGCAGGAGTCCCCTGTGTGCTCTCTCCTGAAGCGAATCATGGGGAAGCGTCCCTGGCCTCGCCTGGTCGCCGACAGGGATTGGTTCCATTCGCCCAGGGACCGCTTCTTCGTCTGGTACACCGACCCGCCGCTGAAGACCTACATGCCCGAGGACGAAGCCCAGGACTACGATAGGAGCTACTTCTCGCGGATCAGATTGGTCGTTCTGTCCGGCGGCTTCTCGACGTACGACCTGGGCTGATGCCTGTCACTGCTACAGGAAGACCTACGAGGATGCAGGAAGCGATGACGAGTGTCCGACCTGAGCAGCATCTGGACCTTCTACTGGGGCACCTTGCCTGTCCCGTGGACAACTCTGTTCCGCTGACGGCTACGCGCACTCCTGATGGTAGGGTGGTCGCCCTGAAGTCAAAGGACAGGGAGTACCCCGTCATCAATGACGTGCCTCGCCTGATCCCGGACCTGGGAGAGATCCGGCGCGGAGATCTGGCCGTCTGGCAGAGCCAACTGGATGTCACCCTGCAGAACGTCCAGAGCGGAGGCAAGAGCTTCTTCACGTCAGAAGACGCTCAGATGGGGCGTACCGTTGGTCGAATCATCGCTGAGAGTGGGGAGGGCCTGTTCCTGGACGCCGGCTGCGGGACCTTGCCGTTGCCTGGCTACATGGCCACATCGAGTGACTCCATCTCCTGGATGGGAATCGATCCAATCGTCGGCCAGGCGGTCCGGCGGTTCCCCTTCGTGCAGGCCCTGGGCGAGTACATCCCATTTCAGCCGCAGGTCTTCGACGGCCTGCTGTATGCCTGGACCATCGATCATCTGGCCGACCCGCTGCGATCCCTTCGGCGCGCGCGCAGTATCATCAAGTCCCAGGGCAGGCTCTACATCTGGTACGGCTGGAGCCGGGCGGACTTGAGATACCTGCTTTGGAGAGCTCGGCGAATGCTCGGATCAGCCAAGCAGTACAATGAGTACTTCCAGTGGGCCTTCACCCCAAGGTCACTGCGGGCTCTCCTCGTGCGTACAGGCTTCGCAGTCGAGCGAGAGATCCTGCTGTGCGAGAAGTGCCCCGAGTACGGTACGTGCAATGAGCCGGGGGAGTCACTGGTCATCGCGAGGCCCACGTAGCGTTGCGCGGGCGGTAGACCGCGCTTCTTGCTCTTGACCTCCTGAGGAGCTGGAATGAGTCCAGAACGGGCACCAGGTGTGAAGTGGTATCAGGCAGTGGTCGACTTCCTGGGCCTGAAGAAGAACATGGTCGTCTTGCTCAGCATGGTGGTGCTGGTCGGTCTGGGCGAGAGGATGGCCGAACGCTATCTACCCCTCTACCTGATGGCGTTGGGGGGCGGAGGGCTCTCGATAGGGCTGCTGAACGGGATGGACAATCTGCTCAGTGCGCTCTATTCGTATCCTGGCGGCTACGCCAGCGACCGGCTGGGGCACAAGCGAGCACTGATCCTCTTCAACCTGATCGCCATGCTGGGCTATCTGATCGTGATCGTCTTTCCTTGCTGGCAGGCCGTGATCATCGGCGCGGTCTTCTTCCTGTCATGGACGGCCATCTCGCTGCCGGCGACGATGGACATGGTGGCGAGTGTTCTCCCCAGGGACAAACGGACGATGGGGGTCTCGATGCACGCGCTGGTGCGGCGCATTCCCATGGCTTTGGGACCCGTACTGGGTGGGGCGCTGATCGGCCTGTTCGGGGAAGCCCGCGGGGTACGGCTCGCGTTCGTGGTCGCCCTGTTGTTGGCCGGGGTGTCGCTGGCGCTGCAACAGGTGATGATCGAGGACGATGAGAAGCGAGTGGCCCAGGCGGAGGGGAATCCCCTGCGGGTGCTGCACCTGATAAGCCCGGCGCTGCGCAAGCTGCTGGTGTCGGATATCCTGGTCCGCTTCTGCGAGCAGATACCGTATGCCTTCGTGGTACTCTGGTGCGTCAAGCTCAATGGCATCACCCCCCTGCAGTTCGGTGTGCTGACGACCATCGAGATGGCCACGGCGATGGCGATCTACGTCCCGGTGGCGTATCTGGCCGACAGGAGCACTAAGAAACCCTTCGTCGTCGCCACCTTCGGTTTCTTCACCCTCTTCCCCCTCGTGCTGCTCTTCTCGCGCACGTTCTGGCTCATGGTGCTGGCGTTCGTCATTCGTGGGCTGAAGGAGTTCGGCGAGCCGACGCGCAAGGCTTTGATCATGGACCTGGCTCCGGAGGGAGAGAAGGCAACCACCTTTGGGGTGTACTATCTGCTTCGAGACGTCGTGGTCTCGATGGCGGCTTTCGGCGGAGCGTTCCTGTGGGACGCCTCGGCAGCAGCCAGGCTTCTCGACCTACTGGGACCCGGGCACGGTCTGCTGACCTGGCTGGAGGCGATAGCCTCGCCGGCGATGAACTTCCTGACAGCGTTTGGTTTTGGGCTGGCAGGCACCCTGTACTTCGCCGTCTTCGGCGAGGATCTGAAATCGACGTAGTCTGATACCAGCGAAGGAGGAACACATGCAGTGGGTTACCCGTACGCACGTGCACGTGGACCGTGTCGCGTCTCCCTGGCTCATCACCCGATTCGTGGACTCGGATGCTGACTTCTTGTTCGTGCCCAAGAGCCGCGTGGACCAGGTGGCCGAAGAGACCGGGGCGATCCCTTTCGACGCGCCGGGAGTCGAGCTGGGCCATCACGGCGGCAAGTGCACGTTCGAGACGATCATCGAGCACTACGGCCTTACCGACAAGGCTCTGCTACGCATGGCCAAGATCGTCCACAGTGCCGACGTGAGGGCGGATCGCGACGCCGACCCGGTGGCAACGGGCCTGGAAGCGATTGCCGTCGGCTACAGCCTGCGTTTCCCTGACGATTTCGAGAACCTGGAGCGGCAGTTCGACGTCTACGATGCGCTGTACGCCTGGTGCCTGCTGCAGGTCGCCGGGGAGCCGTAGCACACACTCTCTGTCGCAGGTCGGTCAGCGCGCTCTCTCGCTCGTCGGTGCCCTGCCAGCGTCACACCAATCGCGGAACACGGAGGTGCATAGTGCCCGAATACCAGCACTGGCTCCTGAGTCAGGAAGGGCACGTCGCAACCCTGACCCTCAATCGACCCGAGGACAGCAACAGTCTGACCGCGGAGACGTTCTACGAGCTGCGCGACATCACTGCCTTCCTGCGCACGAGGAAAGATGCCTGGGCCGTCATCGTCCAGGGTCGGGGCAAGCACTTCTCCCTGGGCGCGGATGTGAGCGTGATCCGGGAGAGACTCGACCGGTCCGAGCACGCCAACCGGGAGTTCTTGCTGGACCTTCAGGGGTGTCTCGACGACTTCGAGGCGTTGGAGAAGCCGACCATCGCCAAGCTGCGGGGCTTCTGTATCGGCGGGGGTCTGATCCTGGCTCTGTGCTGTGACTTCCGTGTGGCGAGCAAGCGGACCATCTTCAGCCTGCCGGAGGTGAAGCTGGGCCTTGGCGTGATCATGGGCACGCAGCGCGTAACCCGAGTGGCAGGAGTGGCGGCGACGAAGGAGATGATCCTTCTCGGTGGGCGATTCAAAGCAGCTACCGCTCTGGAGTACGGGTTGGTCAATCAGGTCGTCGCTCCGGACGAGTTGGACGCGGCGGTCGCCCGTCTGGCCGGCAAGTTCCGGGGCCTGCCGCCGCGCACGGTGGGGGTAGCCAAGCGCATCATCAACGAAGGCTACAGTCTGTCCCTGCGCGAGAGTCAAGACCTGGAGATCGACGCTCAGGTCGAGTTGGTGGACAGCCCCGACTTACGCGAAGCCATCGCCAGCTATCTGGAGAAGCGTCCGCCGCGCTTCGTTGGCGAGTAAGCTGAAGGTCGCAAGGTCATCCGAGAGTGCATGGCAACGGCCTGTCGCGCGAGCGCCGGTGCCATGCATGTGCCCCTAGAAGTAGCAGCCAAGACGGGCCGTTACGCACCATGGCTCCCGATGATACGGCCTACAGCCTGAGGGCGAACGCCACTTTGCACTCCACGTCCCGCAGGCCGTCCCAGCGCCCGGAGCCATCCTTTCTCCCCAGCTTGCGATGAGCGGCGCAACCACAACGTGGGTTGGTTGGCTTGGGACAGCGCTTGATGGTCGTCCTCAGCGCCTCCAGGTCATCCGTGCTCACCCGGTACCCGGTATGATCCACGGACTCGCTGTCCAGCGCTCCTCGCCGGGATTCCTGGTAGACGGCGATTGCGGCAAAGCTGCACCGAGAGCACTCCACGATCTGAAGCGCTATCTCGTCGGAACGGCTGTCGGATCGCAGTTCTATCTTGGAGCTTATGCTCAAGGACTTGGTCGAGCATTCAGGACACAGGAACGGCATTCGAGCGATTCCTCCACCGGTTGCCACCGAACCAACCAGGTATCTGACGCGCACAAGCGCGCTGAAACGCGTTCGGACGTCCGCCGCGTTTCAGCGTCTCTCGCCAATGGGATCGGAAACCTATCCCGGGCCGGCCGTGCCTGGTGGCCGCCCTCTGCGCGACGATCACGGTCTCGGAATGAAGCCTTTGCCCTGTACCACCAACGTGTGGAACGCGGACAGGCTGCTCATGCCCATCCCGTTGGTGGCCTCGATGCGGTAGTCCAGGTAGCCGCCCTGGTCGAACGGGCCCAGGGTCACCTCATAGACCGTCGGCGTAGCTCCCTCTTTCATGTCTACCGAGATCCATTGCTCCTCGGTCCTGAACCGATAGCGCAGGGAGACCTCCGATATGCCGGCGGCGTCGCTAACTCCGGCGCTGATGAGGGTCGTGTTGGGCTCGCCCGGCGGCATGTGGATCATCTCCGGGCTGGCGGTGACGTCCTCGATGGTCGGCTGAGAGCACGCTTGCACCAGAACCGAACTCGTAGCGGTCCAGGCCCACCCGCCAGCCTCACTGCGGGCCACCACGTAGTACTCCAGCGATCCGGCGACCGCGAGCGGCCCTATGGTACGCTCGTACCACCGCTCCTGCCCGGTCTCCTGCATCGTCACGGTTTGCCACTCGCCGTCCCTGCCCGCGTCCTGGCGGTAGCGCAGCCACGTCCCGTCGACTTTGGGATCGGCGCCCACCTGCGCCGACACGGTGAGCGTGAACGGGAGGCACGGCGCGACGTACACCGGCGTCTGTGAGGTGCTGACCTGCTCGATGACCGGTTGCTGACAACCTACCACACCGAAGGTCGCGAGATCGGAGCAGGCCGCCCCACCGACGTCGTTGATCGCGCAGACCCTGTAGCCGTACATGCCGAGGCTCTCGAACGGGCCCACTCTGGCCCTCCACCGGTTGGTGCCGGACAGGTTCTGCATGGGAGCAAACTCAGTCTGGATTCGCTGGGCTCCGGCCTTGAAGTACGCCAGCCAGGCTCCCGTGATGCTGCTCTCATCGGTGATCTCCGACTCGATGTCGATGATCGAGTCGTCGCAGGACGAGACGTGGATCGGATCCGCCGATTCGCTCGGCATACCGACGCTCGGGACGTGACACTCGTAGACCTGGAACGTGTCGATCGACGAAGCAGACCATCCTCCCTCGACGTTCCGGGCCGTCACGAACCAGGCCACCGTGCCGGCCTGCGGGAAGTTGCCCAGCATGGTGGCGTACTCCCCGTTTCCCTCGTCATCCATAGCCTTGCCCAGCCACTCGCCGCCGTCCAAACAGAACAGAACGTGAACCGACTCGATGTCGTACTGGTCCCCGACTTGAGCCTCAGCCTGGAGACCGCTGGGTCGGCATGGTGGCACGCCAATCGCGTCGTTGCTGACCCGCGCGGTGATACTGGGGCCCGGCACCCGGCAGGGGCGTACCAGCAGGATTCCGGCCGCGGAGTAGGACTCCGCGCCCTCACTGTTGACCGCCCTGACCACGTAGGACCAAGGCCCCTCGGTCAGGTCCTCGAGTTGACCCTCGTAGGTCGTGCCCTGCAACAGTATCATGGGCGAGGACATCCAATTCCCTGCCGCTATCAGCTTGGGCCTATACATCACCTCTACCGAGGCGATGTCCAGCTCCAGCGGGTCGGTCACCTGGGCTCGTATCGCAGTGCTGTCCGGCTGACAGGGAGGCACGGAGATCCAGTTGTCTCGCAGTTCCACGTTATCGATGTCGGGGCCTGCGACCTCGCAGTCCGCCACCACGAAGCTCCAGGCTTCGCTGTAGGACTGCCCCCCCGCGTCGTTTCCGGCCGAGACGTAGAAGCTGTAGACACCCGGATCGGTCAGCCCGGTGATGGTACCCTGGTACACATCGCCACCGGCTGGAGTCATGTCCACCGGCGTAGTAGTGGTCGAGTTGCCCTTCCAGTAGACCAGGCTGGGATCCGTGATGGTCATCCCCTGCTCATCGGTGATCTGCGCCTGGATATCCAAGTGGTCCGGGCTGCATGGAGAGGGGTAGATCGTATCGGCAGACACCTGGATCCCGCGAATGTCGGGCCCATCGGGCTGGCAGTTGTAGATGAATACGTCGCCCTCCGCTACATCGGACTGCCCCAGCAAATCCGAGGCAATCACCTTGTAGTGCACCGTGCCGATGGTGCTGAAGGGCCCCATTGTGCTCACGTACTCGCCCTCAGTCTGGCCCGGACTCATGTACAGGATGTGAATCGTGTGCGGCTCCTCGAGATAAGCATGCAAGGAGACGGGTTGTAGTTCCAACTCAGAGTCGACCCACACGGTGAACGTGACCTCGTTCGGCGTGCACGGTTCGAGGAACAGGTACTGATCTGAGACGGTCAGGTCGGTGATGGTGGGCGCTTCCGCCTCGCACTCCAGTACCTCGAAGCTCTGAACCGCCGTTTCGGTTTGCCCGCCGTCCTGGTTCACGGTCACGAAGTACCACTCCCACGTCCCGGCCTCGTCGAACGGTCCCGCCACGGCCTCGTATCGGTCGCTGCCCGCCACCTTCTCCAACGTGATCGGGCTACTCCAGGCAGCCTCTCCGGCCTGACGAAGCCAGACCGAGCCCCTCACTCCGGCCGGGTCGGTGATGGACTCAGCGTAGAGCGTGATCTGGTTGGGCTCGCAGGGTCTGAGGTAGACTTCATCGGTGCTCTGGCCCACGCCCGTCACGACGGGCCCGAGACACTCCAGCACCTCGACGCTCTGCTCGACGCTCTGGACCGTGTTGCCCGCGCAGTCGGTGGCCGTGACGTAGAAGTCCACCGTCCCCGTACTGCAGAACGGCCCGATGACCAGTTCGTACTCCTCGCCGCCCAGGTAGTCCATTTCCAGGCTACGGTAACTGCCGTCGCCGCCTGCGACAGTATGGTTCAGCACCACCTCGCAGAGCTCCGCATCGTCCATGGCGCTGACCCGCACGGTGAGTGTACAGTCGTGGCACCACGCTGCCCGGATCTGGCTCGGGTTGTACACCGGAGTGGAAAGCTGAGGGGCACCGCACTCCACGACTTCCACCCGTCCCACATCATAGGAGTACACGTGGTTCCCCGCCATGTCTACCGCTTCGATGATGCACTCGTAGGAATCCGCGGGCAGCGGCCCGAAGCCACCTGACCAGAACCACTCGAACTCCTCCAGTTGGAACGCATACGAACTGCCGGTGCTCACCGACGAGGCTATGGCCTGGACGTAGTCCAGGCCCGAAGACGAATCCGGCTCCCCCGGATCTGAGGCATCTGCCGTGAGCCACAAGACGCTTGGGACGGGGCACCCGGAAGCATTGATCTCCTTGGGGGTGCCGTGAGTCACGGAAGTGATGACCGGATCGGTGCGATCCTCGAAGATGCGCACCAGAACCTCTTCGACCTCCTGGTCGAAGACCGTTGACACGTCCAGGGTCACCGAGGTCTCGCCCTCCGGCAACTGACTCCGGTCGGCGTGCAGCACCACCCGGTCGCTGTACCCGGGGCCGGTGACGTTGGTCTGGTATTCAATCTCCAGCCAGTCCGGAGGTGTCTCCACCGACCACTGCAAGCCGCCGCCTCCCGTGTTCAGGACCGTGAACTCCACCGTGTCCGCGGTCCATCCGAAGTCCACTGAGTCAGGCATAACGCTCAACTGTGGGCAGTCCGTGCTGTCCTCGTCGTTGAAGTTGCTGGTTTCGAACAGGCCACGGTCATACTGGCCGTTGTGATTCGAATCCTCGCAGCCATCGAGGAAGCCGTCGTTGTCGCTGTCCGGATCCCGCTCCATGCGCCGCTCGTCGTTGTCCCAGTTGGCGTGCGCTGCAGAATGGCACCAGCGGCCGTCGGCATCGAAGGTGTAGGCCGTGATCTCAACCTTGTCCTCAATGCCGTCACCGTCTGTGTCAGGATTGTTGGGATCCGTGTAGAAGCGATTCACCTCGTCGAAGTTCATGATCCCATCGCCATCGGAGTCGGAGTGGATCGACGAGTCGTCTCCCCGCGGGCTCACCCCGCTGGCCGGCGGTACCGTCAAGGTGCTGACCGTGTATGCGTCGGTGTCGTACTGGACCCAGATGCCTTCGTAGGCTCCCGGCGCCGGACCTGCGGGGTCGACGTGGTAGACCCATTTGGTCCCGTCGCTAAGTTCCAAATCGCCCGCGATAACCACACAGTGGCTCCCGGCGAAGCGTACCATCGGTCGGCCCTGGTCGATGCGGTCGCTGATCCAGGAGAAGCTGGGCTTGCCGTTGAACACCTCGACGGATTCGAGGCTCACGCCCCAGGCCCAGGCGGCCAGTTCGGTGCTTCCCGGCCCTGAGGGCGAGTCGTGACCCAGATCGAGAGCCGGGTTGCCCACACTGGCATCGCCGCTCGACCCCCAGCGCAGCGAGTTGCCCCAGTTCTCGTACACGATGTAGCTCAGGTAGTCCTGGCTGATGTTACCTCCGTAGTAGTGATTGATCATGGCCATGCAGGCCCGGCAGCAGTTGTTGCGCCCGTGGATCCTCACCGAGTCGGTCGGGTGAGGCGTATCCCACGGGTCGTCGACCCCCGTGCGATGATCGCCGTCCAGGCACAGAAGGCGAGTGTCCTTGCGCTGCTGCAGGCGCTGCAGAGCGCTCAGAGTTCCCAGGCAGTGCAGGCCGGGCGATCCAGTGGTACTCAGGTCGCACGCCTCAAGGCTTAGGGGTCCCAGCCACCTGCCGGTGCGCCCCGCACTCCCAACCACCCTAACCCTCCAGTAGTACATTCCCTCTTCAAAGGACTCTCCCGCGTTCCACCAGGGGTCGAGCAGCCTTTCAGAGACGAGGGGAGACTCGAAGTTGTACGAGTCGGCCAACTGGAAGTCGTAGGCCTGGGCGAAAGGCAGGGCCTGCCAGGTCATGTGCAGCGTGCCGGCGTCCACGGCCGAGCCATCTGGTGGATCGTACCACGGAACGGCTGCCACCTCGTTGGCCGCGCCGGGCGTTGTGTCCCCCGGCGCATACGTGGCCCAGCGCCCCGGCAGGCCAAACGTAGTACCGGGACCCAGGCCCAGGCTGTAGCCATCGAAGTCGAACTCCGCCTCACCGCTCTCGTCGGTCATTCCGGGTTCGCGGTAGGCGAACCAGTAACGCCCCCACATCCTCACCGCCTCGGCATTGGCCGCATCGTCGCCCGGGGAACCCCCGTAAGCCATGAAGGCAACGATGGTATCGCTGCTGTGGGACGACCCGGAGTACACGGCCACCTGATCTGCGTCGTCTTCGAAGATATCGACCACGCTCGCAGAGGCATGCAGCACCGCCAGGTTGTCGCTGAAATCGTAGTCATTGGAGGCGGCTCCCAGCCCATCGAAGTAGACCAGGACGAAGCCACCGTCCGGTACCTCCGGCAGGTCGACCGGGATGGAGTATACGTTGCCATCTTCATCAGTGACCTCGTAGCCGCTGATATCCCGAGGTCCGAGTCCCACGTTGAGCAACTCGACCCATTCGCATTCACCGGAGGCCGGCTGGGGCATGACCTCGTTGATGATCAGGCGACCCTGAAGGACGTAGTCCTTGACCACAGAGGGCAGAGTGATCTGGCTGCATAGCTGGTCAATGCGGAGCCACTCGAAGTCGGCGGGAATCTCGGTGGCGTAGGGCGCGTCGCCGTTGGCAGCCGAGATACCCACCTGCGAGGGCCTGAATCCGGGCAACTCCTGCTGTCCGACCAAGTGCCAAAGCACGCCGTCCGTGCTGTAGGAAGCGTTGAAAGTGTCGTCTCGGCGGCCCAACTTCAGAAACACGACGGCGGCGGTGTCGGCCAGGGCCGTGCCGGTGTAGCTTTCGCCCGCCTCCACCCCGAAGTAGATGCCCTGACCCACGCCCTGAGTCGATTGGGCCCTGGTGAGGCGCACGTAGTGATCTTCGTCCTCGTACAGGTACAGACCAGCGTGCTGGAAGTCCTGATCGGCGTGAAACTCGACCTGCGTGGTGACACGGTAGTTGCCGGTGGGAGCGTCGCGCAGCAGCAGATTGGCCTGGTCGTTGGCCGAGCCTGTGATTGTGCCGGATTGCGTCTGAATGCGCAGCGCGCCAGGCTCGTCTTCCAGGCTCCAGTGTCCTTCGTGCTCTCCGAGCCAACTCCACTCCGAACCCAGCGTCGTCGAGTCGAAGCCCTCCCAGGCACCGCAGATGACGCGGGGGCTGACCGCCCAGCTACCCTGCGCCGAGCTGCCCTCATCCCCCACGGCCAGGATCTGGTATACGCCCTCGACTCGGTCGCTGCTATCCCAGAACAGCACCAGCGCCCCCTCACTATCGGCGGTCACTTCCGAGGCCGCAGCATACCCCTCGGGGCCGGTGATACTCAGCGTGATGGTCTCTTCCGGTTGCAGCCCGCTCGCCTCGACGCCAAACATCATGCCGACGGGGCCCGACAAAGGCACGACCTCCAATGTGGCGCCATCAGATTGACGAGCAAGGACGAGAAGCGCCGCTGCCGGGTGGCTTGCCGCTGCGCTGCCCGCCAGTGCGAGCAGGCTAGCCAATGCAAGACCCAGGACTAGGGTGCTGGTGCAGGTACGGTTGTGCCTCACGATCTGGCCTCCTTCTACGTGAACCTGAAACGTCTGACCCTTGCGCATTCCTTCGTCACGACCTCCGGCCAGGCATGCCACCAGACTGGAGGAGAAGCCGGTCACATCGGGCTCCAGGAACGCGACTGCCTCTCGACAGCAAGCACAAGATAGGGCGAAAGCGTTCAACCATAGTCAGGGAATCACACAGCGAGGATCAGGTCGATCACCGGTGGCGAGCGAGACGCGGATGCCATGGACTCTCCGCCTATCGACAGGAGCCTAGTCAGGATCAGCCTTCGGGACATTGGGGTCGCCCGCGAGCGCAGCAGGTGGCGACAACACTGACACCATTATACCAGATCGGCTCACGTCAAACAAGGCTATCTTGCTCTGTGGGGAATCCAGTCGCCAGCCGTGACAAGGCATCGGTTTGCACGGCTTGCCGCAGAGGTTCGGCGGACGCACCGGGTTTTGCCTCGAGCGGCCCCCACAGAAGCAGCCTGAGTCATGCAATGGCCAGTTCTTGCGCAGTCTTCCGGCTTGCCAGGATCCGGCCGCCGGGGTAGTATGGAGCCGGTGAGAGCCATCATTGAGGTAAATGGGAGTTCCCCATGGCAGCCCGCAAGCCCGGTGCGTCCAGTGCATCGCCCGCAACTGTAATCTGCGTGGGAACGGTGATCCTGCAGGGAGAGCGGGCTCTCTTCGTGCGACAGGCCAAGGGTCACCCGCTTGAAGGCCAGTGGAGCATTCCCTGGGGCATCCCGGATCCAGGCGAGTCGCCGGACGCCGCGGCTCTGCGCGAGACGCTCGAGGAGGGTGGGATCACTGCCGCGACCGACGGACTCCTTGGCATGCAGAACTTGCGTCGGGAAGGCTGGGTGGCGATCATCTTCCTGTGCCTGCACGTCAGCGGCGCACCCACGTCCGACGGAGGCATCGAAACGGATGGGGCGGCGTACTTCTCGCTGGAAGAGATGGACGCCTTCGATGAGCCCTTCGAACCGTGGTGCGAGTGGCTGGTGCGCCGCGTGTTGGGGGGGGATTGCCGCACTATCCCTCTGGAGCCAGCAAACCCCTACCGACCCCGGACTGCCTTCTTCTGAGCTATCGTCCAGAGATCGCAGGGCATCCTGGTACGCGCACAGTCCGACGGCTTCTGTAGCGGGCGTAGGGTGTCCTGCCTCTTCCCCGCTGGGCATTGCGTGCCTCGGCGGGGTCGATTCGATCTCTCACGTGACACAGTGCCTGCCGTACCGATGACCAGGTACCGCGACTTGATTCAGTACCCCGCCCACGAATCCGACCCTGCCAGCACGGTTTGCACGGCTTGACGCATTCCCCCGCAGCCCGTATAATCGCCGACAAGCTCAATGGCTGAGCGAATCGGAGCCAAGTGCGGTTGACTAGCCATTGAAAGGATCGTGCACAGGCCATGAAGAACAGACAGCTACTGATGATCCCCGGCCCAATCGAGTTCGAACCCGCGGTCATGCGCGCAATGGGCATGCCGACCACGAGCCACGTCTCCCCCGAGTTCATCGAGGTCTTCGGCCAGGCCCTGGAGCGCACCAGAGAGATGTTCCTCTGCCCTGAAGGACAGCCATACATCCTGCCGGGATCCGGTACCCTGGCCATGGACTCCGTCGCCGCCAATCTGGTGGAGCCGGGGGACAGAGCTTTGGCCATCGACACCGGCTTCTTCAGCCATCGCTACAGCGAGATACTGAAGCACTACGGGGGTGAGGTGACTAACCTCTCTGCCCCGGCCATCGGCGACGCCCCCTCTCTGGAGGCGGTAGAGAAGGAACTCAGAACCGGCGGCTACAAGGTGATGACGGCGGCTCACGTCGACACCTCCTCCGGCGTGTGCCTCGATGTGAAGGGGCTGGCAGCCCTCGCGCAACAACACGACGTGCTGTTCATCGTCGACGGAGTCTGTTCCCTGGCCGCCGAGGAGCTGCGCATGGATGAGTGGGGCGTGGACGTCGCACTGACTGCCTCTCAGAAGGCGGTGGGTACGCCGCCGGGCCTGGCGCTGATCGTGGCGGCGCCCAAGGCCATGCAGGTCTTCCGGCAGCGCAAAACTCCGGTCCACTCCTACTACGCCGACTGGAACAACTGGCTGCCGGTCATGGAGGCCTACGAGGCGCGCACTCCAGGCTACTTCGCCACTCCGGCCGTGAACCTGGTTTGGGCGCTGAACGAGAGCCTGAAGATCATCCTGTCGGAAGGCCTGTACGCTCGTTGGGAGCGGCATCGGCGGATGTCCAGGGCACTGCGAGCAGGGATCGAAGCCATCGGCCTGAAGGTCGTTCCCGCTCGCCCAGAGCTCCAGGCCGTGACCGTGACTCCGCCCTACTATCCCGAGGGAGTGGGTCCATCCCTGCTGGACCTGGTGAAGGAGGCCGGAGTGATAGTGGCCGGGGGTAAGCTTCCCGAGATCAAGACCAAGTACTTCCGAATTGGCCACATGGGTTCCGTGTCGGAGACCGACGTGCTGGGCACCATCGGCGCCGTCGAGATCGGTCTGACACGGGCCGGATACCGGTACGACGTCGGGGCAGGCGTCAAGGCATCGACGAAGGCGCTGGCTGCGGGATAGGGTGTCGGCGAGCGAGCGAGATGAAGCGCCGCGCATTCCAGGGTGCTCCCTGAGCTGCGGAGTATACCGAGGCCGCTCATGTTGCACTGATTCGTAGCTTGGATGGGCCGTAGCACTTCCGCTCCGGTCGTAGTACTCCGTCTGCAGCAGGTTGTAGCCGCAGGTCAAGCCCGAAACGTAGGGCGATGCCGGTATCGAGTGCGGTAACCGGTGGATTGGGGGTCTCCATGACAGGCCGAAAACCCAGCGCGTCATCTGCAACCGTGGTGTGTGTAGGGACAGTAGTCCTGCAGGGAAACCGGACCCTCTTCGTGCGCCAGGCCACGGGTCACCCGCTGGAAGGGCAGTGGAGCATTCCCTGGGGCATACTGGATCCAGGGGAATCGCCGGACGCGGCTGCTCTGCGAGAGACGCTCGAGGAAGGCGGCGTCACTGCGCGCATCGAGGGTCTGCTCGGAATCCAGAACCTTCGTCGGGAAGGCTGGGCGGCGATCATCTTCCTGTGCCGGCACGTCAGCGGCGTTCCCGTTTCCGACGGGGGCATCGAAACGGACGCAGCACGCTACTTCTCCCTGGAGGAGATGGACGCTTTTGATGAGCCCTTCGAGCCCTGGTGTGAGTGGCTGGTGCGCCGCGTGCTGCGGGGAGAGTGCAGCGCCATCCCTCCCGAACCGGACAATCCCTATCGACCGCGGACTGCGTTCTTCTAGTCCAGGCACGAAGACGAGGCCAGTAGAGCAGGCATAGCGGGGGACGCCTGCTGAGTCCTGGGGCAGGTCCGGAGGTGAACCATGGAGACCAGGCCGAGCACAGGCGAAGTGAGACGGAACGCTCTGGTGGCGCTAGCGGTTCTGCTTGTAGAGAGAGTCGTCGTCTCCTGCCTGTTCGTGCTCAAGCCCGGGGCGATGCTGTTCCCGGGAATCCCGGCCATCGCGATTGTGGGATTCGTCTTCAGTTGGGTCATTCCCCCTCTGATCGTCTATCGCATCGAGAAGCGAGACCTGAGATCCTTGGGGCTATTCGTCGCCAAGGAACATTGGGCGCGGTATGGGCTCTATGCTATCGTCGGTCTGGTGCTGCCCGCTGTACTGGTCGGAGTGGATAGGGCGCTGCTGGCGGATTTCGTGGAGCAAATCGTCTACATTGGCGTGGCCGAGGAGGTCTTCAGCCGAGGGTATCTGCTGACCAGGTTGTGTGATTGGCTGGGGAAGGGGAGAGGGCTGGTGCTGAGCGCCCTGATCTTCGGCCTCTCCCACGTGGTATCGCTGGTGAGCCAGCACGGCCTCTCCTACCCGATGAGCGATCTGATGATATTCGTGCAGACATTCGTGGGTGGCCTCCTGCTTGGGTACGTCTATCTGAGGGCCAAGAACGTTGTGCCCGGGTCGATAGCGCACGTTGCGGGCAATCTGTACATCTCCAGGATCGGGACGCTGCTCAGCCGCTGAGTCGAGCCTGATCCTCGTATGTGGAGCACACTCGCTCGGCCCAGTAGCGGCACCCATCTAGGCCAACCCTACCTCGCGAGGAGGCTGACCCCATGGCCGGTAACCTGCTCTCCGAGATTCGCCAAAGCCTGTATCCAGAGAACCCGGCCAGACTGCAGCACACGCGGAGAGCGTTCGAGATGCTCCCCAGATTGGAGGCGCCCCGTATCCTCGACATCGGCTGCGGTGCTGGGGATCCGACGCTCGAGCTGGCCAGGTTGAGCCTTGGGGAGATCGTTGGGCTGGACATGGATCAGTCTTCTCTGGACCAGCTCTCGGCCAGAGCGGAGGAAGCCGGGCTGTCCGATCGCATCCGACTCGTGAAAGGCTCGATGCTCGAGATGGACTTCCCGGACGAGAGCTTTGACATCGTCTGGTCCGAAGGCTCCATCCACGTCGTGGGGTTCGACAGGGGGCTTCGCCGATGGCGTAGGCTCCTGAGGTCCGAAGGGTTTCTGGTGGTCCACGAGATGGCCTGGCTGCGTCCCGACCCACCCCAAGAGATCGCCGACTACTGGCGAAAGGTCTATCCGGGGATACAGACGATAGCAGGGAACCTCGAACAGATTGCACCCCAAGGCTACAAACTCCTCGGTCACTTCCCGGTGCCTGAGGAGACCTGGTGGCTGGACTACTATCGCCCCCTTGAGGAGCGGATACGAGAGCTGCAAGGGAAGTACGCGAAGGATCGAGCGGCCCAGGCCTTTCTCGATAGGGAGCAGCGAGAGGTCGACCTCTACAAGAAGTACTCCCGGTGGTACGGCTCGGCCTTCTTCGTCATGCGGAAGGGCTGACGGGCGCAGTGCTCGGTGTGACGGCTTTCCACCATTTCTGCGCATCCAAGAGCCGAGGGGAGCAGGGTCATTCTGGACCAAGGGAAGCTCGGTCTCGGTGCGCTCGGTCTATCACACATCGACGAAGGGGGATGACCGGGCTCATAGAGAGGCCTCGAGGGCCATCGCCATTCCACCAAGGGCAACGAGTACCCCCACTATCAGGCTCAATTGCCACCAAGTGCCTGTCAGGTCCGAGCAGCAACGGAAAGACCCGGCAGGGTAGCCTCTCCCCGGCGGGCTCTGATGTCATGCATCGTCTTGCCGGGGTGGGTGCTCGCCCCTGGCTGTTCCCTCGCCAGCGAATCATGGTGCGGAAGGAGTTCTCTGCTGATCGGAGTGCGTTGTTGGACGCCCTTGCCGATCTGCCGGCATTGTATCACAGTTCAGTACCGCACGCAACGCTGAGACGAGCTTCCTGAGGAGGGCCGTTGGGTGCGCGGAAGCCCCCTGGGATCACCTGATGGCGCCAGATTCAACTTGACCTTGCGGCGCGGCTATCGTACACTGCTTATGCGGAGAGGAGAGCGCACCGGCTGCTCGCCCTACGATTGGGCTGGAATTGCCGTGCCGGGGGAGCAAGCTGGCTGCAGAAGGGGCCACGATCACATCGTCGGTGGCAGAGACAGAGCTCTGGACCTCTTCTACGACCGGCGTTTCCGCCTGTTCTCTTCGCAGCGGTGCGCCTAACACGTTTCCCCCGTCGCCCACCCGTGCACCTACCTGCCGCTTGCTGAGGAATCGCTCTCACCTCTTGGCGCGAACCCGGAGTCGGGGCGCTAGGACGCATCCTTCAGCAGGAGCAGGAGGTGAACAGAACGCATCATGTCTTGCACCTGCAACGTGCCTCTTGGGTACAAGGCACACTGGATGAGTCCACATGGAGCTTCCAGTGGCATGAGAGTCCCGTAGACCCTTCCAGAGCGTCTTACAGGGAGGCCTCTGCTATGAAGAGAAGGAAGTGGCTGCTTGTGATCGGCATACCTGTACTGCTGATGATCCTGGGGCTACTTCTGCTCTACGCCGCCACGCCCCGAACGGGCTACTGCTTCGATAGCGCCTTCGACCGCGCCGGAGAACGTCTGTACGTGACCGGCGGGCGGAGAGGACTTCACGTCTTCCGCGTGGCCCCGGAGGGCTCTCTCACCCATGCAACGACCTACTTCGAGGCTGGATACTATCGCTACGTTGAGGTCGTGGGTGACCACGCCTACGTGGCCAACAGCTACAAGGGGCTGGAGATACTGGACATCAGCAGCGACGTGCCCCGGCCGGTGTGGGCACAAGACGGGTCCAAATGCTACGGGGCGCAGATTCAGGGCGACAAGGCCTATCTTGTCTGCGACGACCTTGGGCTCCAGATCTTCGACATCGCGGATCAGGACAGTCCTCATCTGGTCGGTCACCTCGCGACCATCGCAAGAGCCTGGGACGTCTGGGTACGCGACTACCACGCTTTCGTGGCCGACCACGACGCGGGCCTGATCGTCGTGGACGCTTCCACTCCATCCGATCCTCGTGAAGTTGGGTCCCTCTCCTGGGGCGAGGACGTCGCGATGGCAGAGGTCATCGACGGAGCAGACGATCACGTGTACGTTGCCTCCGGGAAGCACGGCCTGATCGTGATCGACGTCTCCGAGCCCAGCGAGCCGGTGGCCACGTTTCAGTATGATCCCGGCCTGGACAGTTGGGGCGAGGCAGTGCTGGTGCAAGGAGACACCCTCTACCTCTCCATGGTAGACTCCGCCTCTAGAGAGGAAAACGGCCTACACGTCTTCGACCTTCACGACCCCTCTGCGCCCGAGTTGCTGAGCAAGCTCCCTGTCACCGACGGCGTCGAAGGTATCTCGGTGGCCGGCGGGCGCCTGGCCCTGGCAAACACAATGTCGGGCGTGGTCTTGATCGATATCCACTCAGCAACGGACCCGTTGCTACTGGACACCTACCCGTCGGCATTCTGGCGTTCCCTAACTCAGTTGGTCAGATGACGCGTCCTGCGAGAAGAGGTGATAGACCGGTTCGGCGGGGTGGAAGAGTCCGTGGATTTCCATCCCACGGAGGTGGCGCCTCAAGTAATTGCGGAGCAGGACGCCTAGGTGCGTCGCACCTGTCGCGGAGCCAAATGCTTGGACTTCCGCGCCGCCGGCGTGGCCGCTCAGTCCACTCAGGCGACTCTTCTGAGGGAAGAGGGCCCTCAGGGTTATGTAAACCTTGCGAGCCTCATGTGCGCCGCGCGATTGGCGCTACTCTTGCTCCCCAGGTGCATATCGAGGTACTCCGGATCACTAACATGGAGCCAGAACGACTGACCGAACTGCAGCTACCGATCGTCAGCTCTCCCACCGGCGCATTCGAACCTGCCCCGGCGATCGGTTGGCTTCTGACAGGCATTCCTGGAGAAGGTCTGGCAAGTATCGGGGTAGTTGCAGCTGATACCTGGCTCTCAGCGAGAGCCGTAGGATCACCCTTGTTCGTACTTTGACGAAATGTTCCGGGTATGCCGCCAGGCCCATCTCGGATAGACTCGAGAAGGCAGCAGGAGAGGTGATGATCCCTCCCGAAGGGTTCTGCGCGGTAGACGCGGAAGGTTCACTGCGAGACGGCGAACTCGAAAGCCGCCGATTGGGCCAGGCCAATCGGGGCAGCGCCGTGACTCGTCCGCGAGCGATTGCGCTCGCCGGCCGCATCGCCATCTGCGACGTCTCTCTACCGGCCGTCGCCATTCGCCTCTCGACGGGCTACTGCAGGACCGGATGTGAAGGGTTTCTGAAACCCTCTGAGGGTGTCACGAGTCCCAACCTTTGACCCCCGGTTCTCGGTGAGTGCGGCAGGGCCGCCCTTGTTGCGTGCCTCGATCAAATCTTTCGGGTATGCCAGCCGCGATCGCCATCTCGGCCCAGTAGAGCCTCAGGGCCACCGTCGGTCAGAAGCAATCCCAGCGACTCCGGAGGGAGTGGTAGAGCAATGACTACGACAGGACCAAGGAGCAAGATACTCTCGCTCTTGAGAGGTTTGAAGAACCTGCTTGGTGCGGGGCTGCATTTGATGTTGGTGGGGTTTCTGTTTGAAGCCTTGACCATCGCTATTCGAACGTGGGTCTCTTTTCCCATTCCGTTGGCCGTTGGGATGCGAACCGTCTTGACTTTTCCGTGCGTTCTTCTGTGTCTTTTGGGCGTGGTTTGGTTCGGTTGTTCCCTCAACTTGGTGAAGGTTCACCTGGTGGGTGAGGAGAATGGACTAGTCACCTCTGGACCGTTTAGTTATGTCAGGCATCCACTCTACGCCACGCTCCTGATAACGCTGCCACCGCTGATGATAATCTGGTATGCGGATATGCTGTTCATCCTGCCCTGGGTGGCGACGTTCATTGTCGCTCATTATGTCGTTCTGCTGGAAGAGCGGGGACTGATCAGGATATTCGGTGAAGAGTACAGAAGGTACCGAGAGTACGTCCCGGCACTGCTGCCCTATAAGGGAGCAGGGGGGCGGCGCTACCGCGAGTGTAGCGACAGCATCGCTTCGCGGGAGAGGGGCAGAGGGGCGGCCTAGCTCCGCGAAGAGCCCATCGCGCCGGCGACGCGCGGCACGAATGCTGGCAGGGCCTGAGGGTTGGGCCGAGGTGATCCGCCATTGCACAGGTGCTCCGGCGCTGCTTTAAGAGTTTTCTAAGGAATTGTATACCTTCGGTGAGCCCCTTTCGTAGTATAATGATGATGATTGCGAATGTGAGAGGACACAGCGTATCCTTGGGGAGTGACTGAGAGGCGAACAACTAGTTCCTTTCGCTCCCATCATCCGACGCGCGCCTGTCACAGCCTTCTTCTCACTATCACCCCGGCCGCCATGAACTCACTACGAGCGTCCCGATCCCGCCGACAAGCGCGTTGAAGCCTTCTGTCTCCGCTTCGCGAACTCACACGCAGTTGCAGTGCACGCACCGCGATTCCTGACGACTGAGTTGTGCCTTGTCCGGGCCCAGGACGGTCCGCAGCGTGACATTGGCCGGCTTGGGGGCATCGAATGGGGGGGCTAGCCCCGCGCCGGTCGAAGGGTGATACGGCAGACTGCGACCCCTCCACAGCCCAGGCTTCAGTGAGCCGGATGGGGAGTGTTCTCCGACATCCGGTGGTCCCGGAACGTCGCCGGCGAGCCTTCTGGTGGGAGAGACTCGATCGTCCGCTGTCACCGGGTTCCGTAGGGTAGCTGACCAGAACACCGAACCGATGAGTGCGGAGATGACGCCGATCCCCGAGATATCGACGGTTACGGGTCGAACCGGCCGACCATCACTTCAGCGCTGTTCGGCGTCTGGTCCGCAGGGAAGGGGGGTGGTCTCAGCATCAACCGTTGGCTGTGAATGCTCGGGTTCTGTGGGTTCGCTGCGGCGCCTGGTACGCGCAGGCCTACCACGCTGGGCCATCCCGCTTGGGAGGGCCATCTCTGGCCGCTCCACGAAGGGCAGGCCCGCAAGTGTGTTGTGCCAGGCCTGAGAGCGAACGGGAGCGGCGAGCCCAAATGGAGGAGGCTACGATGATGAGAGTATCACGTCAGGCAAACTTAGACCGAGCCAGGCGCATCGTCGAGGAGAACTACGATCTTCTTTGCCCCAGTCCGCTCCGCACGGTCACGATGGGCTTCAACACCTTCGACTGCATCGACGCCGACATAGGAAGAATGACCGACTCGGTGAACGCCCGTCTCGGCGTCGAGCTTACGGCCTTCCAGACGGCCATCACTCAGGCCATCGAGGCCGTGTTCGGGAGCTTGCACGACAAGGACGGCCATCCCTGGCTCCAGACTCGTCGGGCGACGGTCACGCCACTCGAGACGATGACGCGCGCGGCGGTGGTGAGCGGGGGTTGCGCCCCCGCCGACATCGTGAGCTTTGCCCAGGCCATAGACTCGAAGGTCCGAAGCTGTCTTGGCCAGGATGAACACGGGGAGCCCAAGGCCGGTGAATGCGTCTTCCTCGGGGGCGCGGGCCTTCTGGCCGATCGGGGGCTGTCCGCCGAGCGCGATACCTACCTGGAAGCGCTCAAGCTCATGCTTGTGCCAACCAAGAACCCGGATCAAACTTGGTCAGGGCCGCCGACGGAGATCTTCAATGTTAACATAACTGTGGGCTCGACGCAGAGTGGAATCCACCTCGACTCGGTGCGCGCCGCGGCGAAGATCATTCGGGAGGTGGGCAAGGTAGACATCGAATACACCACGTGGAAGTATGAGCACCTGACGCCGGAGGAGAAGGCCGAGGTCGAACGCATCAAAGAGCAGATAATGCTCAAGTGGCCCTACACAAACGTCTCGCCGTTCTTCAGCAACCTGGCCCGCCTGGCAGTCTTCGTGAACGCTCCTCAGGAGAATCCCTTCATGGCGGGCGGCTTCGCCGGCCTCGAGGCTCCGGCACGCACCATTTCGGTGGGCATCAACGGCGCAGGTGTCATCCAGAAGGCCATCCTGGCTGCCGGGTCCAACTCAATGAACGACATCATAGCGTCGATCAGATACTACGCGGGGCAACTGTACGAAGTCGCCGAAGCCGTCCGCTTCGAGGTCATTGCCCGCATGAACGATCAGGCCGTGAAGATCAACGAGGCTGACGGCGTCGTCGATCTCTCCGTCGCATCGACGCCGGACCGGGACTCGCAGGGCAATCCCACCAACAGCATCGCTGCCGCCTTGAGCGCCCTCGGGGTTGAGGCTGGTGCCCATGGCAGCATCGCCGCCGTGGGTGCGATCATCGACAACCTCAAGAAGATCGGCTCGGGAACCGTGACCTATGCCGGAGGGCTCAGCGGCACCTTTATCCCTGTCTCCGAGGATGCCGGCATGGCCGATGCGGTCGCCAGCAAGTGGCTGACCTTCCCACGTTTTCTGTGCATGACTTCAGTGTGCAGCGTGGGGACCGACATGTTCATCGCCTACTGGCCTCAGGACATGACCGACGCCAACTTCGAGGCCCAGATCGCCGGCATGCTGCTGGATGAGATGGCCATCGGCGTCTACACCAACAAGACGACCAGTTGTCGCATCGTGCCCGTGCAGTTCATGCCCCCGGAGTCGTACTGGTTCGTCGTCCTGATGGGCGGTGCAGGACTGTTGGGCTATGCACCGGTTATGGATCTGGGGTTCGACGCCCTGCCTGCACCCACGACGTTGGTTGGTCGCGAGGGGTCCCTGCCGGCACCGATCACCAGCTTCCGTAACTGAGGTTCGGCGCCCCGGGCGAGCGGCGGAGAAGGGGGCTCGATGCCGAGCTCCCGGACTGGCCGGTGAAGGGCGGTCCTTACCTCGTCGGCGGAGGATGGCCCAACCGGCAGAGAGGAGGTGCCCTGCCAACCAACAGACGGTGTCTATGAGGTTCTGCATTTCGGCAAAGGTGTCCCGGAAAGGATGGGAAAGATGAAGGCGACGAGAGCGAGCAAACTGGAGACGCTGGAACGAATCGATGCTATGGAGGTCAAGGAACTGGAAGGACCGCCTCCCATCGTATTCCACTTCCAGCCGGACACGTACAAGGTCTACGAGACGCCGGCGCAGCTTCGAGAGTGGGAAATGCTGATGAAGGAGCTGGTCGGGTTGCAGGCGGACATCAGCAATCTGTGCGGCACTTGCACCGAGTCGTGCTCGTGCTGTCGAACCGACGACTGCGATCAGGACTAGCGTAGCCCGGTGGAGTTGGGGGGAGGGCCGCCGGCCTTCCCCCCGTCCCAGGTTGGTGGAGATGACCAGGAGCATCCTCATCGTTACGATAGAGAACGATCTACACGCCTTGGCGGTGCGGAGCGAGCTGGAGAAGCGCAATTCGGCGCGTCCCTATCTTCTGGAAGTGGATCGTCTAAACGCGGGGTACGGCCTGAGCTGGGAGCTCTCGGGCCGGATCGCGGGACAACTGAGGTTTCCCTCCGGCGATCTCCTCGACCTGCGGGAGATCGACCTGATCTGGTGGAGACGCTCCCGTGCCGAGCAGCGCCTCGATGTGAAGTACGACAGAGAGGGCTACATCGATCTGATCAATCAGGATTGGCGGGGTAGCCTGCTGGGAGCCCTCACCACGTTGCACCGGGGGCAGTGGGTCTCGACTCCGGGAGCCACGAACCGAGCATCGAACAAGCTGTGGCAACTGAGCGTGGCCCGGCGGTGTGGATTCCGAGTTCCCAATACGATCGTGAGCAACGATCCTGCCGTCGTGAGGCCCTTCGCGAAGGCACAGGCCAACGGCATCGTCGTGAAGCCTGTCGCAGGAACCAAGCACGAACTCCTCTTCACCAGGAAGGCTGACCTTTCCGAAGTCGATGATGCGACCATCGAGATCTGTCCCGCCATCTACCAGGAGTACATCCCCGGCAGCGAGCACATTCGACTGAACTGCTTTGGGCAGAGGTCTTATGGGCACAAGATCAGCACCGAAGATCTGGACTGGCGCCGCAATCTGAACGTCCCGATCCGGCCCACGAAGATTCCGGCCGAGGTGCACGACCGGGTGCAACGGGCGCTGAGCGAAATGGATCTGGCCATGGGTATAGTGGACCTGAAGATCACCCAAGGGGGTGAGGTGGTCTGGTTCGAGGTCAACCCGCAGGGACAGTT
>Ga0180432_10002335_pt1 | contig 28558 bp, 26 predicted proteins | sample SS_ome_10_FD_132414 | JGI IMG/M metagenome (GOLD analysis project Ga0180432, IMG submission 132414) | Hypersaline lake sediment archaeal communities from the Salton Sea, California, USA - SS_1_MS_2 metaG | ecosystem: Environmental > Aquatic > Non-marine Saline and Alkaline > Hypersaline >... | reverse complement strand
GAATCGATCAGGGCCTGGTAGGCTTCGGTCGGGGTCGAATCGCGGTACACCGGAAAGGGCTGGGGCGGCGGCGGCCCCGAGTGGATGAGCAGGAGTACCGGAACGGCCAGCACCGCGGCCCAGACCCGGTTCCTGTTCCGCAGGGCGAACAGAGAGAGAAGAAGGAAAATGATGAGCGTCGCCAGCCACGGGACATCGCGGACCGACTCAACAGGCAGGCGGCGCAATCCCGTGACAGGCAGGCGGGCGTAATCGTCGGCTGAGGGCAGACCGAGGACCAGGATGTTGCGCTGCCAGTCCCACATCGTGAGATTGCCCTTCCAGGGCGCGCCCGTCCAGCGGTAGTAGGGCGCCACTTCGGCGCCCGCCATCAGGGTGACCTCGGGCACGGCGGCATCGAGTTCGGCTACCCGTCGGAAGTACCGCTGGATTCCGAAGGTGCGTATCGAGGTCTCGCGCCGACGGTAATTCCAGATCCGCCTGATGACCGGGGGAGCCCACTGCCAGTCGGTCAGGAGCTGCTCGGTCAGGATGACGGCGTCGATGTCGCGCGCGGCGGCGGCTTGCTGCAGTCGCACGCCCATCCTGAGGCCGCCCGCCAGATCGGCATGGGAGTGCAGCAGTACCCGCCACTGCCGTTCCTCCGGCTGACCGGCCTGAGCCCGCACGGGAGCCGAAAAGACGCTGCAAACGACCAGAAGGCCAGTGAAAAGGATGATCGGTGTGCGAGTCGGGGCAGGTGCCGGAGCGTTTGCCAGGGAAGCCACCGGAGTATTAATACTCCCCCTCCAGGGTGCGGGATACGTCGTAGATGACCATTTCATCGACGGATTCGACTTTACGGGAAGCACCGAGGAGCAGGGCCAGGTTGCATATGTTGTTGATGCGCCGGGGGATACCGCCGCTCAGATCGTGAATCAGTTCGAAAGCGCGCGGGGTGAAGACATCGTTCGAACTCCCGGCCGTACGGACCCGGTGCAGCACGTAATCGGCGGTATCGGTCTCGCTGAAAGGGCCGAGGTGAGCCCGCATCGCCAGGCGCTGGGCCAGGGGCTTGTTAATATCTACTTTCAGACCGAGTTCGGGCTGACCGACCAGGAAGAGGTTGACCAGCGTCTTGCCTTCATACTGGTAGTTGAGCAGCATCCGGATTTCTTCGAAGGTCTCCTTGCGCTCGATGATATGTGCCTCGTCGATGATCAGGATGGTGTACTTGCCGTCGCGGTGGTTGTTGGTCAGGGCGTCCTCCAGGGTCTGGACGACGTCGGCTTTGTGGGTCGGAACGGTGGTCAGACCCATTTTGATCAGAATCATGCGCAGCAGTTCGAGATCGTCGAGCTGGGGATGAGAAACGAGAACGAAGCGGAAATTGGCGTTGTCGAGACGTGTTTTCAGAAGATTGATGACCAGGGTTTTGCCGCACCCGAAAACACCGGTCAGCAAGGCCGCTCCCATGTCGTTCTGCACGCAGAAGAGCATCCGGCTGAGGGTTTCCTCGTGCTGGGGGGAATGGTAATAGAAATCGGGATCGGGGGTATTCTTGAAGGGCATCCGATCCATGCCCCAGTGTTCCAGGTACATCGGGCTGGTCCCTTTCTGGATGTCTGTCCCGGCAGAGGTCCGGCGATAGTCGCCCGGTTTCGTGAATAGTAAGGGAAGAGACCGTACCGATGCCAGCGTCTTGTGGTCGGGGATGAAGGTAAAGCGGGCTGGCCAATGCCTGCTTGTGGCCGCTTCGACCCCCGCGTATGCTGCTCGGGTAACGGGATTCGGGGAGCAATCCATGCCGGCACGACTTCTCGTCGTCGAACGACATTTCCCCTACAGCGGGGGAGCACGCACCGAGAGCTTTGTTGCGCTCTGGCCTGCAATGGGGTGGCAGGTACGGGTGCTGACACGCGATCCCCCTTCCACTCCCTTCCCACTCGACGAAGTCATGGCCGGGATACCGGCCGGGGTGGAGATCGAGCGTGTGACTGCCCGCCGACCGGGCGAGGGTTCCGGTCTGATGCCCCCCCGGCTCCGGCGCGGTCTCTACCGTCTGGCGAACCGGCCCCTGCCCGGGAACGAGTGGATCGGGCCGGCTCTCGATGCATCTCTTACCGATGCCGGCGCTGCTCGCCCCAACCTCATCTACTCCTCGAGTCCGCCCGAGAGCGCTCACGAGATAGCTCTCCACCTTCGTGACCTGTGGGGTATCCCCTGGGTGATGGACGTGCGTGACCTCTTTACCCAGTACCGGGGCCGTTTCAGCGCCCTGACACCCCTGCACGCCGCCTGGGCCCGCCGTCTCGAGGCGCGATGGTACGCACGCTGCAACCGGCTGATTGTGAACACCGAGCACCATCTCGAGCGGCTCCGCGAGAGGTTCGCAATCCGCGACGGGAACACCATCGTCATCCCCAACGGTTTCCGAGAAGATGACCGGCGCCATGCCGACCGACCGCTCCTGCCTGGTCCGATCAGCCGGGACCGGCCATTGAGGATCGGGTACCTGGGGGTGCTGTCGAAACCGGCCAACGCCTGGCAGGCGACCCTCGATGGCTTGGCCCGCGTATCATCGCTGGAGCGTCCAATCCTGCTGGAAATCTGGGGGCGCCCCGAGCCCGAGGTCACGCGGGTTGCAGAAACTCTCGGTCTGGCCAACAGCGTATCCTTTCGTACCCCGCAGCCTCACGGCAAAGCGATGGAGGAAGTGGCGACCTGTGATTGTCTGCTGGTGACTACTGCCTCCACCCACGGCCACCTGGTGCCCCAGAAACTCTACAACTACCTGGCTCTGGAACGGTGGGTCGCAGCTCTGGCGCCGGCCGGGTCGATGGTCGCGCGGGTCGTCGAGATGACCGGTGCCGGTGAAGTGGCCGAGCCCGATGCCGCCGGAGCGGCCCGTCTGCTCGAACACATGCAGGACCGGATCGATGCCGGGCAGATGCAGCCACCGATTGATCGGACCGCCATCGAGACATACTCGCGCACCGTCCATGCCCGGCGACTATCCGAGGTATTCCACGAGGTTCTCGGCAATGGCTGAGCCCCTGACCGTTCTCTTCATCGCCCGGGCGGTCACCATCCATGCCCGGCGCTGGATCGGGGCTGTCGCCGAGCGGGGAGTCCGCTGCCTTCTGGCGGCGGTGACGTCACCCGGGGAGCCCGAGAGGATAGAAGGTGCTGAGACGGTCGCGGTCCTCCCCGTCCGGGGAATCCGTCATCCCGCCTACCTGCCACGATTCCTGGCCAATACTCTCCGTCTGCGCCGGGCGATCGACCGCACCCGACCGGCTGTGGTGCATGCCCATTTCGTCGAGGACTGCGGTTGGCTGGGAGCCTTTTCCGGCTATCATCCATGGGGAGTTACAGCATGGGGTTCGGATCTGCTCGTTCTCCCCGATCGTTCGCGTCTCGGGGTGGGGCGTCGACTGACCCGGACGGCCCTGCGGCGGGCCGATTTCCTCACCGCTCCGAGCCAGGCCCTGCTGGAGGCGGCCGATCGGCAGGGTCTGAGGTCGGGCCTGGGAACCCACCTCTTATGGGGCGTGGACCGGGGCCGTTTTCATCCCGATCTGGATCCGGCTCCTTTCCGTTCCCGGTTGAGGATTCCCGACGGTGTCCCCCTCGTTCTCTCCCCGCGGCGGATGGAGGGGCTGTACCATATTGTGGACATCCTCGATGCCTGGGAGAGACTCCGCGCCGCCGGAGGACCGCGGTCGGTATTGGCTCTGGCCACCGACGGCGGTTCGCTCGAGCCCGACTTCCGGACTCGGGCCGCCGCCAGTGAGTGGGAGGAGGATATCCGTATCCTGGAGCCGCTTGCGTATGACGAGATGCCCGGACTCTTCGCCGCTACGGATATCGTGGTTTCGGTACCCGAAAGCGACGGTACGCCGATGTCGGTCCTCGAAGCCCTGGCCACCGGCACACCGGTCATCGCCGGCGATCTACCCAGCCTGCATCCGTGGGTACACGAGGGGAAAACCGGCCGGCTGGTACCGGTAGGCGATGTGACGGCACTGGCCGACGTGCTCGGGGCCCTGCTGGCCGACGTTGAAGAAAGGCACGAGATGGGCCGCCGGGCTGCCGAACACGCCGTAGCCGAAGCCGACCAGACGGTCTGGATGGACCGGGCGGTCGCGCTGTACCATGACCTCGCCGGCGGAAGTCGCTCCTCTCGAACCACGGCCGGGCCGGCATCAGCTGGAGAGGAAGGACGATGACGCCCCGGATCGCGGTCGATGGCCGGGAGTGGCTGCCCGGGAGGCAGACCGGGATCGGGCGCTTCCTCGAGGATCTGCTCGACCGGGCGGTGCAGAGGGATGGCGGCCCCGGCTGGCACATCTACCTTGCTCCAGAGGGTGAAACCCGCCTCGAAGCAGCAAACCTGACGTACGAACACCTGCCCCACCTGCCGGCCCCGCTGGTCGATCAGCTGGTGCTGCCCGCCCGGCTGTCGGCGAATCCACCCGATCTCTTCTTCTCCCCGTATATCAAGCTTCCGTGGCGACTGCCCTGCCCCGGAGTGGCGACCGTCCACGATCTCATGCTCCTGAGCCTGTCTCCCGCCGACGGCGGTCTCTCCCAGCCCCGGCGGACATGGTTCCGCTGGTACACCCGGCGCTCGCTTCGACGTGCCGATCTGATCGTCACGGTCTCGGAGGCCTCCCGCCGGGAGATCGCTGAACAGATCGGTCCGCTAGACACCCCGATCGAGGTGATCCCCGAGCCGGCTGGCCGGGCTTTCCGCGAAGGCGGCGGGCTCTCCGGTGAGCAAGTCCGGACCCGCCTGGAGATCGCCGGACCATTTCTCATGACAGTCGGCAACTTCAGCCCCCACAAGAACCTGGCTCTTCTCGTCAGGGCCTGGGCGGATCTGCAGGCGGAGGGGATTGCGGGAGACTTGATCATGGTGGGTGCGGGTGAAGGCCGGGAAGCCATCCGGGAGCTGGTCCGATCGCTCGGCGTGGAGAAGACGGTCCACTTCCCGGGACGGGTCGACGATGACGAGCTCCCGGCCCTCTACCGCGAAACCACCGGCCTGCTCCAACCCTCGCTCTCGGAAGGATTCGGCCTGCCGGTCGTCGAGGCAATGGCCTGCGGCGCCCCGGTGGTCGTTTCCGACCGGGGTAGTCTCCCGGAAGTGGCGGGAGAGGCCGGTCAGGTACTCGACCCCACCGACCGGACGGCCTGGGCTGCGGCGATGAGAGATCTGCTCACCGATCCCGAACTCCGTCGCTGGAGGGCAGAAGCCGCGCTCGATCGCGCCGGACAGTTCACCCCCGAGAATACCACCGACCGCCTGTTGGAGCGGATCGAGAGCGTGATGCGACATGACGCCTGATACAGATTCGCTCCGGCAGAAGGATCCGCTCCGTTCCGCCGAATCCCTGGAAACGGAGTGGGGAAACGTCCGTGGCAGTTCGTACGGGCCGCTGGCGGCGCGCAGCACGATCGTTGTGACGATCGTGAAGATCACGGCCACGGTGATCAGCCTGGCCACCACCATGATACTGGCCCGGCTGCTGACCGAGTCTGAATACGGGATCATCGACCTGGCCGGAACCCTGACCGCCCTGCTGGCCATCAGCACCGACCTGGGTCTGAGCATCGCCACGATCCAGCGTTCGCGGATCACTCCTGAACAGATCTCCACCCTTTTCTGGCTGAACGCCGCTTTCGGCTTTGGGCTCTGGGCAGCCTGTTCTCTGGCCGGACCGCTTCTGGTGCTCTTCTACAGCGAGCCGGCCCTCTACTGGGTGGCCCCGGCGGTGGGTATAAATTTCTTCTTCGCCGGTCTGGCTGCCCAGCCAGAGGCCCTGCTGCGCCGTCAGTTCGCCTTCCGCAAGACCGGCACGGCCGAGATCGCGGGTCGTATCATCGGGCTGGGGGTGGGGGTGGGGGCGGCTCTGGCTGGTCTGAGCTACTGGGCTCTGGTACTCAATACGCTGACCACGGCTGCGGTCCGAACGGTGATCCTCTTCGTTGCCAGCCGCTTCCGGCCCACCGCCCCGCGGCGGGGGACCGGGGTGCGCCCCATGATCACGGTCGGCGGCTGGTACGTGGGCTTCAGTTTCCTGAACTACTTCTCGCGCAATCTGGATAACGTCATCATCGGCAAAGTGCTCGGTAAGGCAGCCCTGGGATTCTACGCTCGCGCCTACCGGCTGTATCTTCTACCGCAGACGCTGGTCAGCGGTATCCTCGGCCAGGTCGCTCTGCCCGCTCTCTCGCGGCTGACCGGTGAGCGCGAGCGGTTCCTGCAGGCTTACCTGAGTATTCTCCAGGTCACAGTACTGACCGGCAGCGCCGTAGGGGGCTGGCTGGCCGTTCTGGCCCCCGAGGCGATCCTGGTCGTCCTCGGCGAGCGGTGGCTACCGGCGGTCCCGATCTTCAGGATCTTCGCCGCGGTGGGGGTGCTGCAGCCGATCCTCTCTTCGACGGGGTGGATCTACACCAGCCTGGGCCGCACCGATCGGATGTTCCGCTGGTCCTTCGTACCCGCCATCCTGCTTTCAGCGGGCTTTGCGGTCGGGGTCCACTACGGCACCCTCGGGGTGGCCTGGGCCTACGCTATCGTCTGGATCGGCCTGCTGTTCCTGCCCGGGCTTGCCTACTGTTTGAACACCGTCCCGATCGGGTTGGGATATGTCCTGCGCCGACTGCTGGGGCCACTTGGCGTGGTGGTGATCTCGACCGTGGGGGCGTTCGGTATCCGCTTGCTGGTCCCGCCGGGGACTGACTCTCTGCTCACAGCCGTCATTGTCATGGTGCCGACCTTGCTGATTCATTTCGGAGCCGCTCGACTCCTGACACGTTCCACACTCGAGGAGATCAAGGTTTTATTGGAGGTCAGGCTGGACGGGGATCCTGTTGATGATGATGACTAGGCCGATAGACACAGGGTACATTCGGAGAGAAAACCGTGACCACCTGCTAGGGTATGGCATTGCCTGAATGCCAGAGGGTGCCATGAAGCGACTGATCCGTATGATTATTCATCGAATACGGCGTAATCAACGAGCCCGAAGACTCAGATTCCTAGAAATTGTCCTGAAGAACCGTCTCGATATTCTCGTCGTGGCCGATTCAGGGATAGGCAATACTATTATGGCCACTCCGCTGGTTCAGGCTGTAAAGATACTCTGGCCGGCGGCCCAGGTAGACCTGCTCACATCTCATACTGCCCTATTCTCACGATGGCCAATTGTCAGGCAGCTGTATGGGGATCCCGCGAACATCGATCCGATGCGCTATGACCATTTCTTCTTGTGTTATGATACGCGCTATTCTCCAGAACAATGGAAACCGGGAGCTCAACAGCACCGGGTTGAATCACCCCGAGGTGGTGGACCGTTTACCTTCTCGGAGGCGGATTACAATCTGACATTACTCCGCCAACTGGGTTATCGAGGTGGAAGACCGTCATTGTATGCCGAGTGGACACAACCAGACCCCTCTCCCTGGAACCGTCCCGGAGATCGGATTGTCCTTGCCCCTGGGGGATTGAGGGATGATCAGTGGCTCGGCAAACATTGGCACAGATGGAGTGAGCTCATTCCAATTCTCTTGCAACCTGGAGGCAGGTTGGTTCTGGTATTGGGTGGATCAACTGACCGGGGACTCGATGTTCCTCGAATACCAGGAGTCATCAACGCAATTGATCAGTACTCCCTGGATGAGACGGCAGGAATCATCCGCAGTAGTAACCTTGTGATTGCCAACGATTGCGGTCTTGCTCATCTAGCCGATGCACTTCAGATCCCGCATATCGTTCTCTTCGGACCGACGGATGAGCTGAAGAATGGTCCCCTTCATACCGGAGTGGTGATTACACCGCCTGGGCGACACAATCCATCTCAGATATGGCATGCTTCCGCCAGCGGATCAGATACGTCCACTATAGATGATATCTCACCGACCCGTGTAGCCTATGAAGCTGACCGTCTCCTCACTTTCAGAAAGAGCCGCACAGAATGGGATCAAGACTCGCACTGATACTCTGCAGTGTTCCTTCGAGACGGCGGTGCTTGTGAACCTTTTCTGCTATTGTGTGATGAGACGCGCGTATTCCTGATGAGCCTGAAAGTCCGCGGCAAAGTATCGATCCAGATCGTCCCCGGGATAAGAATCTGAGAGTGTGAGCGTATGCCACTCGCTGAAGGGATATATATGCAGGGGACTCTTGCTTGGTGAACACACACGCTCGAAAGCCTTTGCCCATAACTCAACCATACGGTGCTTCTGAATGTTTGTGAAGAAATGGACCTCGGCTCCATTCCTCAATGCTGGTGCAGCGCTGTGAATCCGGTTGGTTATCAGGTGTTTGCAGCATGCATACAAGCGTTTGAAATCTGTGTAATTGCTGCTGTAATAAATATCGGTGCCGAATAGTTGCTGAGCAGGTACGTACTCATCTGGATGATGTACGGCGATCATGTCGATCCGGTCATGAAACTTCCGGTACAACTCTAGATAGACTGTGTCTGCGATCCCGTTATCGGCATTTCTCTTATAGGTCAGTACGACATCGAGGCTTTTTTCGGGGGTTGGTTCGTACTTTGCGTGGAATGCTGGATCCAGGAACCACCGATGCGAAATTCCTGCTTTGTTCAAAGTCTCAGTTGCCAGATCGTCACGAACCGAGGCATACGAGATCAGGTTCCGATTCCGACACTTCTTCAACCGTTGATAACCGGGTTGCGGCATCCCGACACCTATCGCCCAGATGGGGATACGGTGCTTCAAGCAGAGGTCGTATACGTCCTCCAGCGTATGCAGCCACTCCGGTGTGCCGGCCAGAATGAAGGCATCTGTATACGGTATGATGGATGCAAGTTCTGGCTGGTTCCGTAAGACCTTCCATAAGGCTGTCCAGCCAAATTTATTTTTTGGATAGATGACTTGGCATCGGTTGAGCCAGATTATTGATTCTCGGGAACCGATGTCCAAAATTCGAAAGACACCTTCCCGGATGATATCATCACCCACATTCCAATTACTGGAGGTGCTGACGAGATACATCGGGGGTTCCCTTACTTCCTCGCCAGAACGAAAGCTACGCCAAGGGCGGGGGCTACTTCCGCAGCCTCATCATACGCAATTTCAGATATCTCATCCCCCTCGACAGGTTGCCAGCATCCCCCCCTGGATTCCTTGGCGAAAAAAGATAGGCTTTCGATCCCCGGGACAAGGTTCCGAACACCCGATGTATTATATAACCTCATTCCGCGCACAATCTGTGGCGGGCCGGCCGGCAGAGTGAGCATGAGTCGTCCTCCAGGAGCCAAGGCTGTCCAGAGTTTCTCAAGGGCCTTTCGATCCCCATCCGGATCAGAAGGATCACCGTAATAGGATAATCCAACATGCTCAACAGTCGATATCGAGATGACTGTGTCGAAGACACTCTCGGGTGGCTCCCAAGTGAGGATATCAGCCTGAATAAAGTCAAAGCGGGGGTGCTCGAAGGGATAGGGACGCAAATCCAGTCCCGTCACTCGGTGCCCCAGTGAACAGAGGTGCAGGGGAAAGAGATCCTCGACGCATCCAAAATCGAGTATCCGCTGAGGCGTTGGGCCCAGGTGGCTGAAGATCAAGGGATACTCAACAATCCGTTCTGATAGTACAGGTCGAACGGGTGGGAGGGATGGTTGTAGATAGCCAGATAGACGTCTGAGGATTTTATACATCAAGCCCGGCTGTTCTACAGGCTCGAGAACGATATTCTTGTTTCGCTGGTACCGGTACAGTTCGCTATCTGGCATGTGTTGCATCCGTTGAATCCAGATCCTTCCAATCTTTTGAGCATTGAGCCGCAGCTGCCAAACGGTTGCGTCCTTACGTACAGAGGGTACGTTGTCAAGGGGCAAGACGTCCAGTCTCTGAATCAGTGAGTGAGTTGTTGTATTTATTCGTGATGGATCATTTCTGACTCTCGAGTTCTCCAGACAGATCACCGCCGCAAAACCAGACACCTTTGTGTATCGATCTAACCGCCCCAGCGGTTAACGTTCGTTGACTGCTGACGATAGAATTTCCCCATACAGCTCCAGCGTGCGGGCAACCATACGCTTGGCACTATAGTTTTTGAGGGCGATCTTGCGGCCCCGCTCGCCCATCCGTCGCCTGAGTTCGGGGTTGGCTATCAGCCGCTCAAGAGCCCGGGCCAGGGCCGGAAGATCGCCGGCCGGGACCAGGATTCCGCTCGTGCCGTCGGCCACGACCTCAGGTATCCCGCCTACCCGGGTAGCCACGACGGGCAGGGCGCAGGCCATCGCCTCGACCAGAACCAGACCGAACCCTTCGTTGATCGAAGTCAGCAGGAAGAGGTCGGCCAGGCCGAGCAGGTCGGGGACGTCGTCGCGCTGGCCCAGGAAGATGACCCGGTCGGTCAGGCCCTTCTGCCGGGACAGCTCCTCCAGGGGTGCCCGCTCGGGGCCTTCACCGACGATCCACAGCCTCCAGGCTTCCCGGTCGATCCCCATCTGTGCCAGGGCCTCGATCTGAGTTCGTTGATCCTTGACCGGGACCAGCCGGCCGACCGTAATCATGACCACTTCATCGGCGCCGAGCCCCGCATCTGAGCGCCGCTGGGTACGTTCCGGTTCCGGCAGGGGAGCGAATCGCTCCAGTTCGATGCCGTTGGGGATCTGGTCGTGCTGCAGGGCCCGGCCGATACCGACCGCGAGGTAGGCTTCGGTCTCTAGCCGGTTGAGGCCGATGATCCGGGTGGTCCAGCGGGCAGACAGCCGTTCGAGCCAGGCGAAGAGTCGCTGCGGCACCGATCGGAAGTAGCCTGTGAGAACCGTTCCGTGCGGGGTGTAGAGACGGGGTTTCACACCGGCCAGAAGAGCGGCCAGGCGTCCGAGAAAACCCCCCTTGCTGGTATGGGCGTGGACGAGAACGGGGCGGATGCGGCGCATGAGACGCCAGAGAGAGAAAAGGGCCGCGATATCCTGCAGCGGATGCAGGTCGCGGCGCAAAGAAGGGACCACATGGATTGGGAAGCCCAGTTCGCGCGCGCGGGGCAGTAGATCTTCGGCCGGCGGTTCGGTCAGTCCGGTGGCCAGCTCGACCGCGACGCCACGGGCCGCGAGTCCTTCGAGCAGCAGCAGGAGCGTGTTCGGGGCGCCGCCGGCTTCGAGCCGGGTGATGACGTGCAGGATGGGGCCGTTCATAGCATTATCTCCCCGCCAGGCGAACGAGATCGGCAACGGTTCGCTCCCAGCCGTAGCACGTCTCGGCCTCGGCCCGGCAGCGGCGGCCGAGCTGGTGCAGACCGGCCTCGCCCCGCTCGAGCAGTCCTGCGATTCGACCGGCCAGAGCGGTCGGTCCGATATCGGAGGCGACGAGTTCGGGATCGACCGGGGCCAGCAGTTCGGGATTGGCTCCGACCGGCGTGGCGACGACCGGGGTGCCCGAAGCAAAGGCCTCGAGAGTCACCAGACCCAGACCCTCCAGCTCGCGGGTCGGCACTATGAAGAGATCGGCGGCGGCCAGGGCCCGCGGGATCAGGTCGTCGGGCAGATACCCCAGGAAACGGATGCTTTCTGTCAGCCCCAGTTCGGATGCCTGCTGTTCCAGTTCGTCCTGCAGGGGTCCTGTTCCGCCGATCAGCAGGGTTGCAGAGGGGTGTTGCGTCCGGACCGCCGGGAAAGCGGCGATGAGCAGATCCACACCCGTGCGGCGCACCAGCCGGCGCAGACTGAAGATGACCGGTCCTGTCTCCGGCCAGCCCAGTTCATGGCGGACTGCCCTGCGATCTTCAACCGGGCGGAAGCGCTCGAGATCGACACCCGGGGTGACCACGACCGGAGCCGGGATCCGGGGGTGATGGTAGCGGGATCGGTCGGCCATGAAGCGGCTGAAGACGGCGATGCGATCGAAGTGCGCCATGGCCCGGGCTTCAAGGCGGGCCCGTACCAGGCTTCCGGGATAGTAACGGCTGCGGGGTGGCTCGGAGGCCAACCGGTACTCCTCGGCCCAGGGACTGTGAAAGAAGTAGACGGCTGGAATACCGCCACGGCGGAGCAGGGGGCCGGCCACCAGGCCGGCGAAGGGCTGGTGAACGATGGCTGCCCCCGGGGGAGCGTCCTCCAGCAAGCGCCGGAGACGGCCGGCGGTCTCGCGCCGGGAACGCCGCAGCGCTTGGAGACCCATTTCTCCCTCGAGCAGGAAGGAATGCACCTGCAGACCGTTCCAGTTACCTTCCCCGGGGAGGCTGTCGTTCAGACGACCTGTGATCCAGTGGACCTCATTGCCTGCTGCAGCGAGTCGTCGGCCGGTTTCGGTCAGCACCACAGTCATGCCGCCGAGCGGGGATGCGGCGGCCCGGTCGCTCAATAGAAGCCAGCGCATCAGTCGGAAGCGGGCTTGATGGTGCGGGCGGGAACCCCGCCGACAACCATCCCGGCGGGCACATCTGCGTTGACCACCGCTCCTGCGGCCACGACCGCCCCGGCACCGATCGTGACTCCCGGGAGGATGATGGCCCCGGTACCCACGAAAGCATTATCACTGATGACGACCGGAGCGACGGTGTCGGTGACGTGATCATGGACCACGATCGTGACCCGGAACGAGATGATGACGCCCGGACCGAGGGTGATGAGTTCGGGGTAGAGGTCGTCCAGGTAGCAGTCGGGGCCGATATACTCGGTACGGGGATCGAGCTGCATGTCCATCAGGCGGTAGCAGCGCAGGCGGAAGCCCTTGCCGGGAGCGAAGCGGGCCAGCAGGGCCAGGAACTTGCGTTTGGCGAACCGGAACCGGTGCCGGTAGGTTCCGATTCTGGCCTCGTACTCACGCCGCGGTTCGGGCGCCTGGCTCATCGAGACATCCTCCTCACAGGCGCGGGCTCACCAGACCAAAGGATATGGATTCCTCTTCCTCGAGCGGCTCGGATCCCTCCTCAACTGCCCGGGCTCGTTCGGTGTTGATCATGTAGAGCAGGGTCATGACACCGGTCATGAACCAGAACGGTTCCATGATCCGCACGATGATGAAGGTGTTGGATCCCAGAGCGTGCAGGAGGAGCCCGAACAATCCCGCCAGGTAACCGATGCAGATGCCCCGTTCCTGCCAGTCAACACTGATTCGCAGGGCTTCCAGTGCCTGCCGGAAAAGAGCCATGACAAGCCAGAAGAACACCGCCAGCCCCACCAGGCCCATCTCAATCAGGATCTTCGGGTACTGCCCGTCAATGAAACCGTGGCCGGTCACCCCGAAGCCCAGGATCGGACTACGCGGGAAATCCCTGAGCACATCGCTGAACGACTGCAGCCGGGCGCTGGTGGAGGTGTCCAGGCGCACCGAACCGACCTCGATCTGTCCGGTCACCTCTCCCTGGCCGCCGAAGGTATACTCAACCCGCTCGACCACCTCCGGGGGGGCGACCAGAAGCAGGATCAACGCTGCGGCCACGACACTGAACACCGCGATGATCCGCTGGCGCGAGAAGAGCACCAGGGCGATAGCGACTCCGAGCAGACCCAGATACGAAGCCCTGCTCAGGGTATAGAGAAAGGGCACGCCCAGGACCGCCCCGGCCAGCAGGAACTTCACGGACTGGCGCAGAGAGCCCGAAGTGATGATCAATCCCCCCAGCAGGGCGAGCAGGAAGAGCAGGTAACCGCCGAGGGTGTTGGGTTCGCCGGCCTCCCCCTCAAAGGGGGCGGTCACCCGTACTCCCAGCGGGATCTGGATGGCGGCGTAGATCGAGACCAGGATCCCGGTGATGAAGATGGCGATGACCAGCCGCCGGATCTGGGTCTTGGTCCGGATGAAGTTGACGGCTGCGAAGTAGACGAAGACGTACTCCACGAACTTGAGCACGAAGAAAAAGCCCACTACCGGGCGCACGTGGTCGTAGAGCATGCCCACGGCGGTACTCACCGCCGCTGCGGTGAGATAAGCCGCGATCGGCCGGTTGAGGGGGGTGGAGAGGAAGAGCCCCAGTTCCTTGTGCACCGCCGTCCGAGCGAACCAGGTGAAGGCGATAATGGTCAGCAGGAAATCGTCGACCCGCAGGGTGACACCCCGCGAGGCGGTGGTGCCGCCGGTCAGGCTTCCGACGATCATCTCCGGTCCCAGGAGCATCGAGAAGATCAGAACGTATAGTCCGGCCTCGGGCCAGATGAAGGTGATGATTGCGATCACCATTCCGATCACGATGGCCAGACCGATGATGCTCTCGGTGTTGCTGATGGCGCGGGCGGCGAAGAAGATCAGGGCGCCGGCCAGGAGCGCCAGGAAGATGCTGAGCGGACGGTCGGTGGTGTGCAGGCGGGCCACGGGTTCACGGGGTGGGCGGTGTCACCCGGCGCACCAGGGTGAGGGGGTACACTCCGTTCTCGGACAGGGTCTCGGCGGTGCGCGTGCACTCGGCTCGATCAGCGTACTGACCGATGTAGACCCGGTTCCACCGGCCCAGGTCGGGCACTTCCTCGAGTCGCGACCACGCTGAGGCCGCCAGGGCGGGCTCGGCCGAGCGCAGCCGGTCGAGGAAAGCATGGGCTTCGGCGGTTGACTGGAACGAACCCACCAGGATGCTCCAGACAGCATCCGAGCCGGGCGCCTCTCCGGCCGCCTGGACCGGGGTCTGTTCCTGGCGCGGAGCCTGGACCGTGGGGAGATCGGCTCCGGCCGTGGCCGGACTCGTCGTCTGCGTGGCAGGAGGCAATGCGGCGGCGGTGGTTTCAGAACAGGTATCCAGCAGCAACGATGCGATGAGAACGATCACCGCCGCCCCCAGGGCGATCCAACCCCAGAGGGGAATGGAGGCGAAGAGACCGGTCTTTTCGCCTACTTCTCCGGTTTCTCTAGCCACCTCCGGTTCGAAGGTGGAGTCAGGTTCGGCCGGGGCGGGCTCCTCGGGGGTTTCTGCGGAGTAGGGCAGAGCCGAAAGAGATTCCTCACCGGCTTCGCTCTTTTCCCCATTCCCGTAGTAATCGACGTCGATCCAGGCCGGACCGGACTCGTCCCGGCCCTTGATCCGATGTGTCTCGGGTCGCTCTTCCAGGCGACGTTCTCCAAAGACCTCTTCCTTCTTGAACAGACCACGCACCCGCTGCCTCAGGGACTTCTTTTCCCCCGCGCCCTCTCCGTAGTACTTGGTCATGTACTGGCTGTAGGGGGAGTAGCCGCTGATCTCGGCCCGTACGTCGTTCATGGCTATGCCGAGCACGTGGGCACCAACGTTGGAGAGATGCAGTTTGGCCCGCCGCAGGGCGTTGCGGGCGACCTTGCCGACCTGATAGATGAGCACCGCCCAGTCGACCTGGCGGCCGACGATGGCGGCGTCGGTCACAGGCAGGATCGGCGGGCAATCGACCAGGACGATGTCGTACTCCTCGCTGGCTTCCTCGATCATCTGGCCGAAGCGCTTGGAGTTGAGCAGCTCGGAGGGGTTGGGTGGTACGCCGCCGGATGTGATGATGTGCAGGTTGTCCAGCCCGGGCATCGACATGATGTTCTGCAGGCTCAGGGGGCCGACCATCATGTCGGTTACGCCCTTGACGCATTCGCGCCATTCCTTCGAACCGGTCAGGATGTCGGTCATGCCGGTGGCCAGCGGCAGGCCGAAAGACTTGTAGATCGTGGGCCGACGCATGTTGCAGCCCATCAGCAGAACCCGGTTGCCGGCCTGGGCGATGGTGATGGCCAGGTTCACCAGGGTGGTGGTCTTGCCTTCCTGCAGGTCGGAGGAAGTGAAGACGAAGGTGTTCTTGACTTCCATGTCCTCACCCGCGCCGGCGGTGGCGAACTGCAGGTTGGTCCGCAGGGTTCGGTAGGCCTCGGCCGACGGGGACTTCGGATCGTACTGGGTGATCAGCCGGGCGTACATATGCAGGTTGGGATCGTCTTTGAGCTGGGGATTCTGCTCGACCAGCCTCTCCTCCATCTTTTCGACCGCCAGGTGCGGGATGACGGCCAGAACCGGCACCTCGATATACTCCTCGACATCCTCGATCGTCCCGATCGAGGTATCCATCGACTCGGCTATGAAGGCCACCACGATCCCCAGCATGAGCCCGAGCAGCATGCCGATGATACCCTTTATGCCCTGGCCGCTGGTGCCGCCGGTCGCTACGGCTACGAGGGGGTAATCGACAATCTCTACTTCTCCGCCTGCTCCTTCCTCTTCAAGTCGGACAGATGCTTCCTGGTACTGCAGTTCAACCTGCGTCAGGAGTTGAGTTTTGATCTCGAGCTGTCGCTGGAGATTGGCATAATTGACTTCACTCTGTGGAAAAGCCTGAAGTTCGTGATCAAGACTGTCCAGGCGAGTGCCGTACATCTGAATGTCCAGTTCAAGGCTGACGATCAGATCACGTCTGATCTCTTCGAGCTGAGTGTCAATCTCCAGAACCCGGGTAGCCTGTTCGGTGTATGTCTGCAGGAGCAGGTTACGTTCCGTCTGCAGCTGAGAAATTCGTCGGAACGTCTCAGCGTAGGGAATCAGGGCAGCCGTGTTCTGCAGACTGGAGGCACTGGAGGAGATGCCTCCCTGCTCGATACGAGACCTCTGGTCCCGCAGGGTGGTAATTCGGTCACGGAGGTCCAGTCGCCTGTTGATCAGCGGGTTGAGCGAAGCCGCATCCTGCGATGGAAGCGTGGGAGAAGTCTGACGGGCAACCCGCAGGTCTTCCTGAAGAGCTGCTATCTCGTCGTCGAGACTCTGTTTTCTTGTCTCAAGAAAGTTCTGTGTTGCCTCTGCCTGCCGAGTGGAGGTTAACCGATTGTATTCTTGGAACCCCTGGGCGGCAGCTTTCGCTGTCTTTATGGCACGATCTATCACATCTCCCGGATCAGTATTCGGATCACGCAGGGTTGCTGTAATACGTATCAGCCCGGATTGTTCGACCTGAGCGGCAGAGAGTATCCCTGATAAGGTACGGATCTGGCTGAGAGCGCGATCAGCCTCCTTCTTCCTCGTCGATTCCGCCGCTCCGGTATCCGCATCGGCCACTGCCTGATCAAGTTTCAGAGTGTCGGGAATTGATGGCTCTCCGCCTGCGGGGGGGATGTAGTCATCCAGCGTCTTGGCGATTTCAAGCAGTGAGGGCTGACTGGTGATAAGCCGGATCTGGGTGCCGAGATTATCAGTCGGGCTCCAGTAGAAGGTCTGCATGAGCAGACTGACCATATTGCTCTGCTGGCGGATGCGAATCGTGGCGCTGGCCTGGTAGGCAACATCATCATCACTGGAAAAGAACGTAATCCCCCCCAACCCCAGCGAAACGATGAAGATCACGATCCAGTGGCGGCGGAGGATACGGTAGTAGTCGCGCAGGTTCAGTTCGTAGCGGGGCATCGTCTACCGGAACCTCTCAACCAGTATGGTCGCGACGACGGCGGTCTGCATGACCGACCAGACATCACGGAAAAATTCGATGGCGGTATCGTACCCGCTCCGACCCAGGTGAACGATATCACCCGCCGCGAGGTCGATGTTCCAGCTCACTTCTCCTTCCCGGAACACCCGGCTGTAGGGGATCGTGTAAAGTTCTGCCTCGGCTCCCCGGCCCCGTACCAGGGTGATGGTTTTCCGATTGGCATTCTCGGTCGGTCCGCCGGCCTCGACGATGGCTTCCAGAACGGTCAGGCCGGGTCGGGCGGCCAGCAGGCTTGGACTCGCAACCTCACCGAGGACGAAAATCCGGCGGCGGGTGATGTGGATTGACGGGACCAGGACCATATCACCAAGGTCGAGGACCGGATTCTGGTCCTGCTCACCGCGGTAGATGACGGCCGAGAGGTCGAAGATGCCCCGCCGGCCCTCACGGTCGGTGATCATGACCGATGTCAGATCGCTCTCATCGCTGAAGGCGGCATTGGTGAGGATGAAATCGAGCAGGGTCGTGCGGTTGGTCAGCGGGTAGAGACCCTCGCCCCGGCCGCCACCCAAGCCGCGAGTGGTGACCTCCCCCAGCAGGGTGGCGGTACTGCTTAGATGTTCACTCACCCGCAGGTTGAGCTGCGGATGGTGCAGAACCCTTTCGAGAGAGGTCGCCAGACGCTCTTCGGCCTGGGGCACGGCCAGGCCGGCGAGGCGGATATCCTCACCGGGCAGCAGGGTGGGCAGCCGGATATCGCCTGCGGGATCGATGATCAGGTTGGTAATGGTGGGTTCGTCCTCGAGATAGAGGGTCAGTTCGAGGACGTCGCCCGGTCCCAGGCGGTAGTGGGGTACACCGGCAATAGTCACGAAGGTGGTATTGGACTGCGGGTGAACCGGCCGCTGCCAGGTCGGTGTCAGGCCGCTGACGTCGGCGATCGGGATGACAGCATCCCCGGATGCCTGCAGATCGGCCAGTTGAGCCGGATCGACCCGGCCCGCACAGCCGACCAGGAGAGCTGTCAGGACCAGGATGCTGCCCATGCGGAGCGGTCGTGCCATGCCGTTCTGACTCCCCGGTAACCGGGATATGCCGCACACTTCGAGCGGCCACTCTCCTGCATGCATCATATTAGTGTAATTGCATGACAAGACAAAGGTTCGGGCCGGAAATCCCGGCCGGTCCGCTTCGCCGAAAAACCAGCCGGGGAACCAGGGAGATCCACGGGTTGTTCCCGGCTGGTGAACGTTCTGTCAGGATGATGGACGCACGTCCCGGTCAGCGTTCGTCGTTCCCGTCGTCGCGATCGCGCCGGCGGCGCGGTTCACGGCGGCGGATATCGATGATCCGGCCCTCGATCTCGCCTTCGATCCCCGGCAGGCCGTCGGCTTCAGGAGGATAGTAGACCGAGAAGAAGCCGAGCGATCCCTCGAATTCACCCCGGCCGTAGCCGCGACCGGAGAAGGTCTGGGTACCGTCGGCATAAATCCGTCCGGTCCAGCGTCCCTCCCACCAGCCGCCCTCCACGATGGTGTGCAGCTCGTAGGTGCCCCAGATACGGCCGGCGTTCTGACTGTTCAGATTGGCGTTGATGACGACCGTGTTGAATCCCGTGGCCCGTTCGTCATCGCACTGATCCCAGAGTTCCCTGATCTGACCGCGGATCTGCAGGACCCCCCGGCGGGTCTCGGTGTAGGTGCCGAAGTCGGGGACGGCGGTCACGAGCTGGGTTCCGCCGTAGCTGGTGATCCGGCTCTGCGACCACGGTCGCGGACCGTGGGAACCGGGAACCAGAAGAGCGCCGGCTACCATGGTGGTGACCAGTGAGGTAGAAACGTTGCGCCAGTGCATATGGTCTACTCCATGGACGTGTTGTTGCGGGTCGTGAGGGCGTTCACAATATGCGACCCGATTCCGACTGTGTAAAGCCCGGGAGACGGTTCAGGATCCGGTCTTCGATCTGCTCCGGGAGAGGCCCGGGAAGGGAGCGGTGATCAGGGTCGGCACCGCTGCCGCGATCCAGCCGGCTACCTGGAAAACCCGAAGAAGATAGAGGAAGCCGGCAGGCCAGCGGGCCCGTGCAGGGAAAATCTGGCGCAGGATCTCCGAGCGGGGAAAGAGAGTCTCGGCCACGAATCGCATCCGCCTGCCCCGTCCGGCGGGTGGCAGATACCAGAGCAGAGCCGTCCAGGCGGGGAGCTGGTTGCCCCGGGTGCGGCGGTTCAGGAGACGGCGGTCTAAGGCCAGCGCCCCGGTACCCGCTACGGCTCCAGCTAGCCAGCGGTCAACCACGGGCGGGAAGGGGACCGCCAGCATCGCCCGAAGCAGGGACAGGATCCGGGCTGCGGCCTGCCCCTGGCCGTCGCTTTCGGCCCGGATGAAGAAGGTGGCCCACTGCGATTCGGCCCAGGGGCGGGTCAGACGGTGGATGTCAACCAACCAGATCGCCTTTCCGAGGTTGTGTTTGAGGGCGTGCAGAGAGAGCAGGAGCACCCGGTCGGCCGGTTCGAGTAGATGGGTCTGGGCGCCCGCGACCGTGACCGGCCGGGCGGCGGCGAAAATCTCGCTGGCCTCGCGAGCCAGCAGGAACCGGCGGGTTCGGATGCGGTCGGCTCCGAGGGGATGGGTGTGCAGGTCGACGATCACCCCGTTCCGCTGCCAGGTGGAGGGGTAGAGGGGGAGCGAGGTGTAACCGAGGGAGCGTAACCGGTCGGTCAACGCCTTCAGATCGGATGGCTGGATCCAGAGATCGATATCGGACATGTCGCGCAGACCGGGATCATCGTACACGTCCACGAGCAGGGCCATGCCCTTGAGCAGGACTGTCGGGATCCGTTCGGCGGCCAGCTGACTGAGCAGTTCGCCCAGAGCCGCTGTGCGGAGAAGGTTGTCGCGGGCGATCCGGCGGTAGGTGTTTTCGAGGTCGCCGCGGATGGCGGGCAACAGGTCAAGAAGGTCGAAATGGATCAGGTTGCGAGCCAGCAGGCCGGTCAGTCCTTCAGTGCGAGCCAGCCGCAGGAGCCGGACCGGCCTGACGGGATCGCGGCCTTGATCTCCAAGTTCGGCAGCGAGCCGGTCAGCGGCGGTGGGTTCAAGGTCGGCTACAGCGGCCGCGGCCAGGAATGGGAACTCAGTCGGCATCGGTGCCGGAGGGTGGACTCGGGGAGGGGGCAGGAGTGGTGTCGTTGCGGCGGCGGGCGAGATCGGCTGCGGTGATCGGTGTGCTGAAGAAGCTGGACTGATCGAAATGCAGGGCGGGTTCGTCCTCGCTGCCGGCCGCCCCGATACGAGTCTGCCACCGCCAGGTGTAATCAGAACCGACGAGCCGGGCCGAGAGCGTAACCTCGACCTCGATCCCGGGGACCAATTCGAGCGGTTCTGGGAAGGGGAAGAAGGTCTGGCCGTAGATCGTCTCGGTCTCCCCCGGATGGCAGGAGAAACCGATCCCCTCGGCCAGATCGGCCTCGAGCCAGACCAGGATGCCGTGAGCGGTGCCCGCCTCAGCGGGTTGCCAGGCGACCCGGCCTTCCAGGTGGGGGCTGGTGAGGCTGAGGTAGTCGAGTTCGGTCCACAGGGCCGGCTTGGAGCGTAGCGCTCCGGCCTCGCGGACCACCCGGTGCCACGAGCTGGTGATATAGGGAATGAGCGGATCGAGATCGAGGCCCCAGCTTTTCCGGTGCAATCCTTCGGCCAGGGCCAGGTCCTTCGGTCCGGCTTCGGCCAGGGCGGCGCAGAGTCGGTCGCGGCGGGGGATCTGGTGTCCGGACAGCTTCAGGAGCCGCTGACGGGCATCGGCGATGTCGGTCAGGGCCGTTCCGAGGGGGGGCAGGATGCCGCGCAGATCGTGCACCAGAATGTCGGCCGGCTCGGGCAGTGTCACCTCCCTCGACCGGGTCTGCAGGAAGGTGATCCGGTCGGCGAACCCGTTCGCAGCAGCCAGCTCGCGGGCGACCTGGATGGCCGGTGAAGTATCGACGGCCCAGACATGTTCGGCGCCGCACTGACAGGCCAGCAGGGCGAAAATGCCGGTGCCGCAGCCAAGATCCAAAACCGTCAGGCCCGGTTCGACGGCCTGTCGCAGGGCTTCGCGGTAGGCCCCGGTGCGGACCCGGTCGGCGATCATCATCACGTAGTGGGCGACGTCGTACATTGTTTCTGAATCCTCCACTTCGGGGCCGGCTCCGGGCGACGGCGGGGCTCGAGGCCGACTGACTCGACCCGTGCCAACCGGGGCAGCGGGTCACCGGGTTCCGCTCCCGACCCTGATAACGGTACTATATCACCTGCCGGGAAGGTAAGGTGGAGTTGGCACCGGCGGCTGCCGGCCGAAGGGGAGGTGGAGATGGCGGTCCAGGACGCCCTGCAGTTCATTGCGCTGGCCGGAACCGATGCGGAGCTGCGCCGGGTTCTCGCAGAGGGCCGCGACTGCCTCGATCTCGATGCCCTGGTTACCCTGGGCACCGAACGGGGACTCGAATTCACCGCCGATGAGTTCGTCGCCGCCTTCGCTCGCGATAGCGAGATGCGGCGTCATTTCGCCGGGCCATAGCAGCCTGTCGGAGTATCCGGCGCAGACCGCAGCCGGTGGATTACTCCGACAGGCTCCTGCCCCAGGTGTGATAGAATTCCAGATATGCCTTGCAGCCGAGCGACCCCTCCGGTTGGACCGAGAGCTTGATGTGGTTCAGACGGCGACGCAGCAGGCTGAATTCCCGTGGCCCGCGCAGCAGGGAGGCGATCATCAACGGGACCGGCCACCGGCCCGAAGTTGAGCCGGGATCGACCTGACCGGGCCAGGCAAGCAGACCCGCCCGCGCCGCCTCGTCGCAGCACCCGAGGTCACCCAGGCTCTCCAGCAACGGCGGCCACTCCAGTCCCCCCTCCGGCCGCTGTCTCGGCAGGCATTCGAGGCCGTTGACAGACACACCGGTACCGCAGAAGTCCAGAGCCAGCACCGCGTTGTCGATGACCCCGTCCAGAAACGCCAGGGCCGAGGCCAGGGGCGGCGCGAGCGCTGCTGAACCGCAGGCATTCAGAAAGGGATTGATCGTGGCCGGTTCCAGCCCCCAGAGATTGAGCCGCAGCACCCAACCGGGACGGGAGGTCATGGTCCCGGCGTGCACGATCGCAGCCCCTTCGGGCAGAGCGGCACGGCAGACCTGCAGACCCTCTGCCGCTGCCGGCGACGGAGAGGATTCGTGAAGAATGTCCAGGATACGGGTGGTGAAGGTGAATCGCTCCGGACCGGCCACGGCTCCGACTCCTGTTTCTGTGAACGACCAGAACACAGCCGGCGGCGGGATCTGTTCGGGGGGACCGGTGAGATCGAATTCCAGCCCGAGCCGGGCGATCGCCCGGTGTAGAGAAGAAGTGGAATCGACCCAGATCCGGCTCAGCTGCCGAAGGCGTTCCCACACCCGGAAATCAGATGCGCTGAGCCGGGCGATCGGGGCGTCGAACAGGGTCGGGGCCTCGGCGGGGCCGGTAGCGCCCTGGTGCAGATCCACCCGTCCTCCGGCAGCATCGCGACTCGATCGCGGTTCGAGATCGATCTCGAAGCCCCCCCACCAGAGCGGAGCCAGATGTCGCGCCAGGGAGCGCAGGCGGGCGAAGGTCTGGTCGGAGACCAGGCGAGAGGAGAGGGCCGGCCGCAGCAGGGGGAAAGCATCGGACAGGGAAGCGGGTGAGGAAGGCGTGTCCATGGGGTTCAGAGCGACTCGAGATCAGACCGGATGAGAGCGTAGAGTTCGTCGGGGGAAAGCATTGCATGGGCCGCTCCCCCTATCGAGCGAAGCGGGACGGTCTCCAGGAGCCGGCCCATGACCTCAAGGTCGTGGATTCGCATCCCCCGGTCGAGGAGATACCAGGAATAGGCGTGACGGGTCAGCGTCAGGAGAGCCTCGTGGCCGGTGACCGTGGTGATGGTGATCTCCGGCGCATCGGGCACATGGCGGGCTGTATAGATCACCGCCGGCGGCAGGGGAGTGGCCTGGAAACGACCCCCTTCTCCGTCCAGAGCCAGGTAGCGTTTGTCCCAGGTTGGGTGCCGGGGGGTGATACGCGGCAGGGCGTCGGCCGAACCGAAGAGCAGATCGACCGCGGCCGGCCAGAGGGCGATCCGGGCTACCCCCGGTTGGATCCGGATCGGGGGCGGCTCGTCGTGCAGGACCGCGATATCGTCGGTCAGCACTGGGTGGCCTCGGGTGGCGAAGAGGGCCGCCAGAGTCGATTTGCCAAATCCGGCCTCGGCCAGAAATGCCACACCCCTGCCGTCGACGGCCACCGCACTGGCGTGCAGGCAGACCCGGCTGCGCCGGCGCAGAACGAAACCGAACACGGGCCCGAGCAGGTAGGGAAAGGCATCTTCGGGAGTCAGCGATTCCGGCCACCACCCCGCGATCCGCTCCGCGCTCTCATCGATATCGAAGACCACTTCGTCGGCATACCGGAAGCGGTACGTCTGAACCGTGGTAGAGTACCGCACTTGGAGCAGGGGCGGATCGTCGTCGCCGGGACCGGGCAGGGTACGGATCAGGTCGGCATCTGCCGGGGCCGGGTCGGGCTCTCCCGGCTGCAGGGATATTGTCAGGTCGGGGGGAGCGTCGGCCGGCGGCTCAAGACAGCCGGGCAGGGGTAGATTTGATTCACAGACGAGTCCGAACGCCAGTGCGCGGAAGGTCATGCAGGGCTATCACACGATCGCCGGCCCGGACTCAGGCGGTCTTCACCTTGCCGTAGGCCCCGCCGCCGTCGGTATTCTTCAACGTTCCGGTCGACTCGGTCAGATCGAGGGCATCGCCGTATTCGGTCAGGTGCGGCTCGTGGTAGTCCTGCTTCGGTTCCCTTTCCCTGTCGCTGTCCATTCCACTCACATCCTTCATGCGGCTGGCGGATGATGTCGGCGCAGAGCGGCGAGCCAGCGGGCCAGGACGAGCGGGCGGTTCACCCAGCCGGCTTCCTCGGCCCGCAGCCGCTCCGGGTGTTCCAATAATAGCAGAAAGCGGGGGAAATCAACATAGCGGGATAGGTTCCGTTGGAAGGTATCCAGATCGAGCCCGACAATTTGCTCGCGGTCCAGGCGGGCCATGACCGGGATATCGGGCAGGGGCGCCTTGGGGCGGTCGACGACCGCGGCGGGAAGGCGATCGGTCAGAACATGCCGGATGATCTGTTTGTCCACACACCAGGGCACGGGGGGCAGAGCGAGCAGGAAGGCGATCAGGCGCAGGTCGAAGAAGGGGTGACGAAGTTCGGCCTGCAGACCTGTAACGCCGGGATCGAAGCTCTCGAACAGGTGCGGCCAGAGCGGCAGGGAGAGGTAGCGGTGCGCCTCGGAGCGCAGCGTGGCGGCCGGGACGGTGGCCTGCATCATCGCTCGCCACCGGCCCCGGGTATCGAGACGGGCGGCGAAATCGTGCTCGAACCAGGGGGGATAGAGATCGTCATTTCCCGGCTGGGGAGCTCTGAACCAGAGCCCGAGGGCGCGCCGCAGACCGAGCCGCGGCCAGCGGCCCTGCCTGAGGCGGTAGCGCAACGCTCGCCACGGCAACCCGCCGCAGAGGGCGTGGCGCAGGAAGGCGCCGGCGTGCGCGGGACCGGGATGCAGAGCGGGATCACCGCCGTGGCCGGTCAGACCCACCCGGAAGCCGGCGAACGAGGTCATGGTCCGCACGATCGACGGCACGCCCGCACCGATTCCTTGCAGTTCGGGCGGAACCGCGACGGAAACCGGACCGGACCGCAACAGATCCTCGTCGTCGTCGGCGGCCGCGACCAGGTGCGGCAGCGCCAGGGCGGTCGCGACTTCGGCGGCGTAGCTGGCGGTCTCGTCCTCGATCAGGCGTTCGTAGACGAAGGTGCAGGCCTGCAGGGCGCAGCCCGGATCGGTGCTCTCAGCGATCTCCCGGGCGACGGCGGCCACCAGGGCTGAATCGAGCCCTCCGCTGAGAAGGATCCCGGCCCGGTCGGGAGGCAGACGGTCCCTGATAGCGCGCGTCATGAGGTGCGTGAAATGCTCGGTGTACTCCCCGGGCCGGCGGTAGTGCAGCAGGGGAGGTGTAGGCAGTTCCCAGTAGCGCCGGACCTTCAACCCCTCAGCCGCCGACCAGGTCAGGGTGTGGCCTGGGGGGAGCCGGCGGATGGCCGTATAGGCGGTTCGGTCCGGTTCGGGGGTAAAACCGAAGAGGAGGTAATCGGCCAGAGCCGCCTCATCGGGGTCGGGATCGATCCCGGGATGAGACAGCAGGCAGGCCGGGGTATTGCTGACCTGTACGCCGCCGTCGGCCGTGGCGTAGTAGAATGGCTTGATGCCGAACCGGTCGCGAGCGCCGAAGAGGATCTGTTCGATGCTGTCCCAGATAAGGAAGGCGAAATCCCCGAGCAGGTGTTCGACACAACTTTCACGCCACACCGACCAGGCATGCAGGGCCAGTTTGCCGTCGCTGGTGGCGGCGGGCACGGTGCGGCCGGCTGCGGCCAGGGCTTCCCGCAGCACCTCGCGGGCGTCGAGGCGCAGATCGCCCGTCAGCCGGATCCCCGGATCGAGGCTCCACGGCCGGCGGGGGGACGGGGCTGAATCCCCGGTGTCGAGGTGGGTGTAACCCAAGCCGGCCGGGCCCTCCTGCCAATTGAATCCTCCGTCCGGTCCGCGCCCGGCCAGGGTCTGTGTCATCGCCTCGAGGATTGCTGGGGACAGGCTGACGTCAGCGGGTGCAACGAGGCCGCAGAAACCGCTCACAGCCTGTCTCCGGAGGGTTCCGGCCGTTGGGTTCCGGGTGGTTCGAAGGGGGTATACATGCGGTTGATCCCCGCTTCATCGGTCAGCGGTTCACCGGCATACTCGACCCAGGCGTGGGACTGCAGTCGGCCGGTGATGGTTCTGACGCCCAGTTTTAGTTCGGCGGCCAGACCCCGGCGATGCAGGGATCGGGTCACGGCGATCGCCTCGACCAGGCAGTTGACACGACGGGGGGCGTAGCCGTCCGTGATCCGACGGATCTCGGCCGCTGCCGCTCGGGCGTGCTCCGGCTCGGTTCCGGAACCGGGATTGGAGCCGGAGTCGGGTTCGGAGGCTTCCTGCAGAGCGCGGGTTCGGCAGGTGAGTCGGGTATAGAGACGGTGCAGGCCGAGGAGGTGGAGTTCGATTCGGATCAGAGCCAGGGAGAGCAGGATTCCGATCACGCGTCGGGGTGAGGGCGGGGGGGGAGCGGCGGATGAGGGCTCAGCCTTCATGGAGCACAAGCAGGGCCCTGTCGCTCAGGCGCTCGAGCAGTCGGACCAGATCGGCCTCCAGGGTATCGCGGTCGACGTCGTAGACCTCTAGCAGACGGTCAGCGGCGGCACGGCCCGATCCGATCCCGGTCAGGGCCAGCCACATGGCGGTGCCCACATCGTCGAGGCCGTAGTACCGCTCCGCATCCAGATCGAGGATGACCATTTCGTTCTCGATCCGGCGGAAGAGCACGTGCTCGGGAACCGTAATCCGTTTCGAGAGAAGCACGTTCATCGAGTCACCTTTCCTTGCCTGAATCTATCACGGTACCGTCCGGCTGTCGCGGGCGAAGCGAGGGATCGGCTTTCGTGGTCGGATGAGGACTGTATTGTATTCTCGGGTTACAGGGAAATGAACGGGTGGCCCAGAGGTTGTGAGACGGATCGGAATCGAGATCGATGCGGGTACTTCTGGTATCGAACGAGACGGAGATCATCGGAGGCGGGGAACTCTCTCTGCTCCTGCTTCTGGGCGGGCTCAACGGACGTGAGGATGTCGAGCCGATCCTGGCAGTGCCCGCCGATGGAGAAGTGGCTGAGCGGGCGGGAGCCCTGGGTATAGAGGTCGTTGAACTGCCCCTGCCCCGTATGCGGCACCAGCTCTGGAGACTGCCGGCGGCGCGGCAGGCCGCGGCCGGTGTGATCAGGCAGGTGGCACCCGACCTGGTGCACTGCAACGGCAGCCGGGCGATGCTCATCGCCGGGATCGCCGCCCGGCGGTTCGGTCTGCCCGCTGTCTGGCATGTCCGGGTTGAGGGACGGGATTTTCTCGACCGCTTCCTCTGGAGCCGGTGCAGTGCTCTCATATCCCCCTCCCGAACCGTGGCTCGACGTTTTCCGCCGCAACGGATCGCTGTCATTCCCAATCCCGTTTCTCTGCCGGAGCGGCGGCGGGATGATCCGGCGGTCAGCGCTCTGCGCCGCGACATGGCACAGGGACGCGCACACATCCTGCTCGCGGTTGGTGAACTCACTCCGCGAAAAAATGTGATCCGCATCGTCGAGAGTCTCGCCGGACTGCACGGACACGACGTACAGCTGGTCATCGCGGGTCGTGAAGATCCGTCGGACCCCGGCTACCCGGATCGCGTCAGAGCGGTTGCTGAACGGATCGGGGCAGCCGATCGTGTCACCCTGCTCGGCTTTCGGACAGACGTGGCCGATCTGATGCTGGCCGCCGATCTGCTCGTCCACGCTCCCGAGGCCGAAGGCTTCGGGCGCGTCTTTATCGAGGCAATGGCGGCGGGTCTGCCCCTGGTGTGCACACCGGTCGGCGGGCTGTCGGAACTCCACGCGGAAACCGGCTTCGGATGGCTGACAGAGGATCTCTCCCCGGCAGCCCTGACGCGAACCGTGGCTCAGGCCCTCTCCGATGCCGGAGATCGGGAGCGGTTCCGTGCCGCAGGTCCGCAGATCGCTGCCGAGCACTTCTCGGTTCCGGCGCATGCCCGGGCGGTGATGGAGGTGTACGCGACTCTCGGACAGGGGCTTTGACAAAGGAGAGGGTCGTATCGAATTCAACCCGGTGAAACGAAGTGATCGAGCGGGCCGACCCCGCCGCCCAATCCCGGAGCGGAGCGGATCGCTTCGGTGATGAAGGTCTTGGCGGTCAGAACGGCATCGGGCAGCGAGCGTCCCCGGGCCAGGTGGGCGGTGATAGCAGCCGAATAGGTACAACCCGTGCCGTGGGTGTGTTTCTGGTCGAGCCGAGGCTGGCGGAACTCCATGGTGCTGTGCCCGTCGTAGAGCAGATCGACGGCTTCCTCCTCGGCCCGCAGGTGGCCCCCCTTGATCAGGACCGCCTGCGGCCCGAAGGAGCGGATGGTTTCAGCTGCGGCGGCCATCTCTTCCAGGGTGTTGATGGCCTTGGCTCCGGTCAGGGCCGCGGCTTCGTGCAGGTTGGGGGTCAGCAGGGTGGCCAGCGGCAGGATAAGGCTCTTCAGGGCCTCGACGGCCTCGGG
>Ga0180432_10002333_pt1 | contig 28564 bp, 27 predicted proteins | sample SS_ome_10_FD_132414 | JGI IMG/M metagenome (GOLD analysis project Ga0180432, IMG submission 132414) | Hypersaline lake sediment archaeal communities from the Salton Sea, California, USA - SS_1_MS_2 metaG | ecosystem: Environmental > Aquatic > Non-marine Saline and Alkaline > Hypersaline >... | reverse complement strand
GGTGACCGCCGTGTCGCGCTCGGGCATTGACCTTGCCAGTTCTTCTTCTATGAGCATCGATTGTCTCAAGGCTGCCTTTTATATGTGAAAATAATACCCCCACAGGGCCGGGAAATCAAGGCGAGGGGGTTGGGTACGCAGGTCTCATATAAGAACGCTTTATGAACAATCCGGCGCTGGATTAATGAAGGGGGAGTTACTATCTCAGGTAATTGTTCAAGGAATGGCACCAGCATGAATGGTGTTATGGACTTGAATAGCTACGAAAAGTTGATAAAAACGGGGTTTTCACCGCCGATGGAACGCACCCCTTAGAGCTGGACACCGGGATAAGATATAATTGGGCCACAGGGAAGGGGTAGGACATCATGAATCAGTGTACCTCTGCCAACCACGATGTGTCCTTTTTTGTTGCTTCATTGTAGCGTGGGACTCTAATTCAGAATGATACTGTTTTTGTGGGTACGGCCTGCAGGCTGCTTCCCCGGATAGCAAGATATCTATACTTCCATTCTAGACTTGTACAGTCGGGAGGTATATGCTATCATTAATGCCGGATAATGATGGAGCAAGAGGAGGGATGAGAGATGCGTGCGAAAACAAAAAAGGCCACTTTCAATCTGCACCCAGAAGTGCTTGATGCGCTGGATGAAGCTATGTCTCGCGGAGCGGCACCCAGCAAGAACGCCCTGGTGGAACAGGCGCTTATAAAAGAGTTGAAAGAACTGCGGAGGAAGGAACGACAGGCCCTGTGGAAGGAAGGGGCAAAGGATCCTCTATTGCTTAAAGATATAAAAGAAGTTGAGAACGATTTCCAGTATGCCGATGCCGAAACCGGTGGCAGGATAGGATAATGCCGGCGTATCAATGGGCCGTTATGCAAGCCGATCTCAACCCTGTAACGGGAGCCGAACAGAAAGGGCTGCGACCCGTGCTTGTTGTGAGCAATGAAGAATTCAATCAAGCCATGCCCAACGTTACTGTCCTGCCCCTGACTTCAACCAAGCGCCGTTTGTATCCCGCCGAGGTTTACCTGCCCACAGGTAAAGCGGGACAGCCGTCGAACTCGATTATAATGGCTCATCAGATAAGGACTATCTCCAAACAACGTTTGAGCAATCTAATCGGCCACCTCTATGATGTCGATCTTCGGGATGAAGTGCGCAGGGCTGTCAAAGACCACCTTGATCTTGACTAGGAAGCTGCGCATAGCCATACCGCTGCATGCGGGGCATGGACGGCATGCGAGCGGGGACAGGGAAGGCTGTTGAGCCAGACAGGCAGGACTGTTAAAAGGCCTGAGGCAGCGGCGAGCAGTATATGGTTTATCTTATGCTGCAAAGTATTGCAGCCAGAACGCCATAACCGTCCCCAGTAGCCGGAGGGTGCGCCTGCTCACTGGCAAACTTAAATGTAGTTCTATTTAAAGAACCACTTCGTTATAAAAATCTTCCACCCTTGTTATATACAAATCACCTGTATACGGTTATCCCTCTGCCCTCTAATACAGGGATATATGAATTTAAAGATGTCTCACTAAGTGGATTATTTCTTACATAAACCACTTGCGCTACATAGCCCGTTCTTAATAATAGGCCGACATTATCCACAAGCGGCTTAAGGTCGCTTATATTGTTATTGGAAAGGTAAAGCCAGGTCAGTGCGGTGAGACCTGATAGTGCCGATATGTCACTTATACTATTACTGTCAAGCTTCAGGGAGACCATGTTGGTGAGTCCCGATAGTGCCGATATGTCGCTTATATTATTTTCTTGAAGGTAAAGCTCGCTCAGATTGGTGAGTCCGGATAGTGGCGATATGTCACTGATGCTATTATTGTACAGCATTAGGGACCACAGGTTGGTAAGCTCCGACAAGGCTGATATGTCAGTAATGCTATTGTTGTCAAGGCTCAGGGAGACCATGTTGGTGAGTCCCGATAGTGCCGATATGTCACTGACATTGTTGTCGTCGATGGAAAGAACATCTAGCTTGGAGAGTCCTGATAGCGCCGATATGTTGCTTATCTGGTTGTATTCAAGACTAAGGAACTCCAGGTTGCTGAGCTCTGACAACGCGCTGATATCGCTTATACTGTTGCTCCAAAGTTCGAGCCAGGTCAAATTGGTAAGGGATGATAGCGGTGATATGTCACTCAAGTTGCCGTCAATAAGGGAAAGACGCGATAGCCCAATAAGCCCCGAAAGCGCTGATACGTTATTGATATGGTTTGTGTTAAGTCCAAGGCACCACAAATTAGTAAGATTCGATAGCGCGGATATGTCGCTTACACTGTTATTGTAAAGGTAAAGATACTGCAGCCCAGTGAGCCTTGATAGGGCTGATATGTCGCCTATATTGTTACCACCAAGGGCGAGATACCATAGGCTTGCGCAATGCTCGATGCCTGTCAGATCGCTTATATCCCTTAGGGCAGCGTTAAGGAATGTAAGCGTGTCGAGGTCAGATTGTTGTAAATCTCCAGTGGGCTTATCGATAGCCTCCCGTATCGCCTGTTCCAAGTTTGCATCAGGGAAAATCACAACGGTATCTGGAGCTACAGTCTGTATCGGAGTGGCTGCAGGTGATAATAATTTCCTGAAGTATGCGTTAATAGCTTTCTCACTGTTCATAACAATGGTCACGGGGTTCTGGCTGCTGTTGACAGAGCCACCCCAGTGATCGAAAGTCCAGCCAGAGTCAGGGGTAGCGCTAAGTGTTACCCTATCGCCTTCGTCGAATGTGCCATAGTCTGGTGATACATTTCCCTCACCACTCCTTATTGTGACAATTAAAGAAAATTGGGACAAAGTATGTTGTTTGCCGCACCCTGTAAGTGCCATAGCACTGCCCAATAAACAGATGATGAGCAGAGCGAGGATAACTCGTACGCCCCTCCGAAGCAGATGCTTAACGCGGACCTTGTCTATGGTTATTCCTTTATTCTTGATTGTATATGTATGTTGATATGGGTATATCCGCTGTGATTATTACATATAGTCCATTACGGGTTATTTTAAGTTTTGATTGGCTTAGTTCCTCATCGTCCTTCAATTCATTCATGAACTTCTGGATTACGTCATCAGATATGCTTCCATCCTGTCCTGTTATAATGATCTTATATTCTACAAAATCGCTGTTCTTCTTGGATTTGCCAACTCCAATTACCAGCCTGATTAAAGATCCGTCTTCTACCTCGAAATCAACCTCTGCATATCCAATATGAAAACACATATCTGATACCAGCGCCATCAAATTTTGAAATTGCTTCTTTTCACATATGGAAGGCTGTTTGCCGTTTATTGTATCGATAATAGAAACAACCCAGTGTTCTATTCCCGCGATGATAAGCTCATGGTTATATGCAACGCTTTTTGACGTTTTTAATTCTGCTGAACCTACTTCGATTCTCCATACCGTAAAGCCCTCGTATTCACTTCGTGACCAACCATTATCGTCAAGGTAGCCTTCCACCCTGCCTATATCACCAGACGGGGTAATGAAGCAAAAATCCCTATAACTCCGGCCGTCCACTAAAAAATCTATCTGCTGAAAATCGAGTGGACTTTCATAAGGCACTATATATGTAAAAGCACCCTGATAAAAAGACCAATTCATCATATATTGATTGACAGAGATATAATTAAATGAATCCTTCATGGCATCATAGTAAGCCTTTAAATCAGCATCTGCTCGTATTGACCTCAAATCGGTTGCCCAGGCTAGTTCAGCATCGTATGGCACTTTTTTCGTAAGATCACTAGCCCACTCAGGGATTCCCAACGTCTCTGTACTCATATGGGCACAGCTTTGAACAGGACCTATCATCATAATGATTATCATTAAGATAAGTATTTTACACATTTCCTTAAACCACTTTCACCATTTATCATATGGGGACTTTTGCCAATCATCTGGATATATTATTTCCACGGGAATACCTATAGCGCGTCCTATTAAGTAATCAACAGCTATTTGTCCTATAATTTCCAAACCTTCCCATACAGCCCAACCTACCCACGTTGTTAATGGGACTTCTCCGATTGTCCATTGGTCACCCCAGCTCATTACTACATGCCCTTTTCCGTCTATTATGGTATATTGAGGACTGCCCCATGTTCTTTCTATATCCTGTATCGTTTCAAGTATATCGTTAATAGAACGCGGTTGTGTTCCACGTTCTGTTGCTTGGTATGAACCAGGGAGATTTTTATCTGGTAGAGAACCTGGTGCAAGTATAGGAACGTCAATTGCCAATTTATCCGTGTGGGGATTGGACACTATTTGGGGGTACTGGGCACCTTGCAACCACGATGGTATATACCCTTCGTATTTATCAATAAAAATCCAATCTGATTTTATCACTGTATATACCCAATTCACAGTATAGTCATTATAACTTATTTCTAACGAACAACCTACATCCAAAATATCACTTGCATAATCCCAAGGATCATCCGGGGGGCCGGGATCAACAATTACCAATGGGTCACAGTCAAAACAAGAAGTATCTACAACCATCCCGCTGGGATCGATCCAGCGCAGCGGGTTGTTGTTGCAGTAGCTGTACCTGTTAAGCGTTTGCGGGTTCGTGTAGTCCGGCACAATGCTGTCCGCGCTCACAAACCTGCCTATCGTCGCGTCGTAGTAGCGGGCGTTGTAGTAGTACAGGCCGGTCTGGTCAAGGCGCTGGCCGGTGAACAGCTTGTCGGTGTCAAGGTCTCCCGTCACAGTTCGCGTTCCGCCAAACGGGAAGTATATGATCGTCGCCACAACGACCCCTGAGCTGTCAGTGGTTACGGAAGTGCCGCTGAGGTGGTCCTGGTGAACGTATCGAATCCCTTCGTCGTTCATGTACGCTATCTGCCTGCTTCCCATATAATAGTGGCTGGTCTCCTCGTCCGTGGTGATGTTCTTCTCGTAGTACTGGTTAACATATACGATGGTCTCGCCGCCCTCCGTCTTCATCGCCCGGCTGCCATCGCCGTCATAGACAAACGTGCTGGTGTTTACGCCATCGCTAACGGAAACCGGCATGTTGGTCATGTCCCAGGCGATGCTCTGGTTGCCGCGCGTGACCATGTTGCCGTTGGCATCGTAGGTGTAGACGGTATCGCCGACTGCGGTGACGGCATGCGGCTGGGAGCCGTAGGTATAAGAGACGCCGTTCATCGATACGATGTTGCCGATCTCGTTATAGGCATAGCTCTGGTTGTAAGCCCCGGATACCGAGGTGAGCCTGTCCAGGAAGTCGTATCCAAAGGTCTCGGTCTCGCCGGCGAGGACGTTCTCCCTTTGAACCAGGTTGCCATTGGCGTCCCAGGTGTGCCGTACATCCCGCAGGGTCTCGGACGGGTTGGAAGTCTTTATCTGCCATAACCGGCCCCAGTAGCCGGAGGGTGCGCCCGCATCGAGTCCGTAATACGCGAAGGTATCGAAGGCGCCACTGCCCAGATCGATCCTGGATATCTGTCCCATCGTGTTGTAGGTAGTATCCGCCACAAGGCTCCCCGCGACGCTGCCGCTCAAGGTTTCCGGCAAGCCGCGCCCATTGTACGTCTGGGTAACGACTTCACCTGTGGGATAGGTGACCGATACCAGCCGGTCACCCGCGTCATATAAGAAGCCCGTTGTATACTCGGTGCTGTCGATGGTCCTGTCCGTCTGTATCAGCCGACCGCGGGAATCGTATCGATACGTTGTGCTGCCGGCGGCATCCCTCATGCCGTACTTGCGGCAGAGATCGGCGACTTTGGCACCGCCCTCTCCTTCAGCTTGGCGATAAGCGCCTGGTGCCCCACATGCACGCCATCGAACACGCCGATGGTGACCGCCGTGTCGCGCTCGGGCATTGACCTTGCCAGTTCTTCTTCTATGAGCATCGATTGTCTCGGGCCAGCATTTTATATGTGAAAATAATACCCCCACAGGGCGGGGCAATCAAGGCGAGGGGGACGGGGATGGGTCTTAAAAATGTGGCGGCGGACTGGTCACAGGAGAGTTCATACCGGGTGCGTTAGAGGGGTGTTAGGAAATGAGGTGAAGGGGTGGGACGATAAGGTATAGGAGTATATAAGTATAATTATCTTGTGAGACCTCTTAACTCTAACTAAAATTACGACTTGACTCTTTTTAGTAGCAATCGTAGAATGTCTCCAAAGAAAACTACATAAGAATTACAAGAGTTATTGTTTGTAGAGTATTATGGACATTTCAAAACAATTAGTACAACGGGCGAAAGCCCTCACATACGATTCAAAAAGGGATTACCTTTTGTCGTTGCCAGAAGTCGAAATACATAAACAGTTGAAGTGCCTCTTTGAAAAAATGGAGGATAATGCTGTTGCTGAAATCACACATCAGGCAGATGAACACGGAAGAGATTTGGTAATTAGACGAGAGGACGCCTATGGGCAGAATTATGTCGGTGTCGTTGTTAAAAAAGGAGATGCGGCAGGGAAGATCACAGCTAGAAGTGCTGGTATAGTCGATGAAGTAATATCGCAAGTCAGGCAAGCCTTTACTCACCCATTCTTCTCACGTGAACTAGCTGCAGGAGCAGTGAAAATTAATTCAGTCTACGTTGTATTTGTCGGCCGCTTTACTGACGAAGCAAATGAGAGGATTGAACGTGAACTTAAGGAGATGCACACAAGAATTTTCCCAATCCTTTGGTTGGTTGATAAGTTCACTGAGCACTACCCAGAGATATTCTTTGAAGGACCACTTTCTGATTTCTTACAACAGAGAATTGTTGAACTTGAGACAAAACAGGAATTCTCAAGAAAACCGATAAATCTTTCAGAAAGCTACGTCGACCCCTGGATTTCAAAATCTGCTTCGAGTCCAAACTTAGATGATGATTTGCTCCAGATGGCACTAAGACGAGAACGGCTTCCCTTCGCAAAATTGCGGAGAGTAATCCAATCTAACCAACGCATACTATTAGCAGGCGATCCAGGAACAGGTAAATCGGCAGCCTTAGCAAAAATCGCCCTAGATATGCTTCATGAAAGTCTCAAGAATCTGGGTGGTCAAAACACTAGGAAGAAAGTCGATATACCTATATTGATTAAAGCCGCTAAGTTTGCTGATTTCTCAGATTGCGATTCTTTTAAAAATAATTGTCTTCCTCCCGCGCCACTGCGAGATAAATTTCAGGTCAACGTTTTACTCATTGATGGACTCGATGAGTTAAAGCCAGATACGATGAGTTCCGTTGTTGATAAAGCTACTAGATTTTCAGTAGATTTGAATTGTGGATTAGTTATAACGTCGCGCAAAATGGAAACTATCAAAGATGTTATGTCTCCATTTGAACGATACGAATTACTGCCTTTTGAATTTAACCAAGCAATGAAACTCATTGAGCGTTTAGTTGATAACAAAGCTGTCATCGACATTGTTAAAGAAGGACTCCAAAAAGCAGATATGAGAATTTCGATAACGCCATTATCGCTACAACTTCTTATTGAAATCGCCGAAAGTGAAAGGGAAATTCCTGGCTCTATAACCGAAGTTTATGATCGTTTTGTAGATATAGCCCTCGGCAGGTATGACCACGGTATAGATATGGCATTTGAATATATTATTAAAAAAAGTTTTTTAGCCGAACTCGCTTGGTTCGAGTTTTACAAAAAAAATCGTCTTGCGACACCGTCTGAAGACTTTACCGTCTTCGTTAATCATTTTATAACTACATATGGCTACGATATACAGAAACTTCAACATTTTATTGTTGAAATTCAACGAGCAGGTATACTAAGAATTGGCCAAAGCGTGATTTTCCGTCACAGGTCTTTCTTAGACTACTTCGCCGCTTTTTGGCTGAAGGAGCATCAAGAGGAAATTAATGATTCAGATACTGAAATTGTAAATCTATACTTCAATCCCATGTGGACAGATGTAGCCTTCTATTACATTGGATTGAGACGTAAAATATCGAAAAAGATGGTTGAAGGTATAGCTAACTATTCTGACAACGAATTTGAAATCCACATACTGAAGTTTCTCATTGGCCGCCTATTGCAAGCGGGCTGGAATAGCACTGCAGCAATAAAGATACAGGGTATTTCATCAGCGATGGAAAGCTATGACCCTATACGTGATTACGTTGATACAATAATAAAACCTAATAAGGAACGTATACCTACCATTTTTACAGATTTCTTCATTCAAGCCCTTGGTGAATACTCATTTGGAAGTAAAACTTTAGCAAAAGAATCAATCACCATATGCAACGATCTACTATCACACAATGATGCACAATCTATGCGTAAAGCATTATTGCTGTTGTGGGCAAATCGTAACAGTTTAGATACAAACGAGATAGAAGCCTGTATTAATCAGATACTAATTACGAGCACTTTCTTAGAGAAGCAAGGCGAGTTAACTTTGCATGACAAGGCAGTAACTTTACTGTTCTTAGAATTCCTTGAGGAAGAAGACGAACGTTTACGAAGTATACGGCGAAAAATTGATAGGGTGAAAAGGCTGTACCCCGCAGAGATGGCACTACTACTACCCGCCCCCACGAAAGGATATCGTAGAAAAAAACGGAAAAAGTATAAACAGAACTAATTCCACAAAGTGCCATAATTAAAAATAGATTATTCCTCTCAAAACCATAACCAACAACTGCAACCACCAAAACCGGCCATCATTTACTGCGTGACATATATGCGTGAAAGCCCCTTTCCTAAGCACCAATTGACTGTTACCCTACCCCCAATCCCCCTACCCTTTTCACCGCCGCCGGTCTCCGCTGTCATATGCCGTACAGAAAAAAGGTGATAATGGTGAAGGGGTGGTGGAATCGCTGGCAAACCATAGGTACTGAGAGACAACGTCTAACTGTTTACTGTTCTGGCATGAAAAGCACTTCTAAGCAGCTGATTTCGAGGGTTAAAGGCTGGGCCTATCGCATAGCGATTGTTGTGGTGCGGCTCACGCCTGGCCGCTCTGCCGGCTCTGTGCCAGGGCGCTGGCCTTCTCCGCAAGATGTTTATAGGCCAGCTCCAGCTCATCGCGGCGGCGCTTGACCTCGGTGAACAGGCGGTGGTTCTCGATGGCGACGGATATCTGCCCGGCCAGCTCCTCCAGTATCTCGTGCTCGCGCTTGCCGAAGGCGTACGGCTGGCGGCTGCTCAGGTTGAACGTGCCGAACACCTCGCCCTTGGAGAGCAGCGGGAATCGGATGGCGGAGCGCATGCCCTCGCGCAGGTGCACCTCGTCGATGGGGAACTGGTGTTCCTTTTCCAGATCGTGCTCCACGTTGACGCGCTTGTTCTGAACCACCCACTCGGTCGCGGTGCCGGCAAGAGGGATGGCCATGTCGGCGACCAGCTCGGTGTCGATGCTGGTGGACACGGCGATGAAGCGGATGTTGCCCTCCTCGATGATGGCGATGGTGGCGCGGTCGAAATCGATCAGCCGCTTGAGGCCGGAGGTGAATGTCTCGTATACGTCGCTGATGTCCAGGCTGGAGCCGATGACGCGGTTGAGCTCGGCGATGATGGCCAGGCGGTCGGCCTTGTCCTTGGTCTCCTGATACAGCGACGCGTTCTCGATGGACACCGCTATCTGGCCGCCCATGGCGCGCAGCAGGTCCACATCGTCGTCGGCGAGGTGCCGCGGCGTGCGGCTGCTGAGGCACAGCACCCCGTGGATCGTGCCCTTGGCGGTCAGGGTCACGATGGTCAGCATCTTGAGCCCGTCGTTGTCCAGCGCCCGCGTTACCGCCTCAAGGTTGGGCTTGTCGAAGACCGCCTCCAGCCTGATGGCGGGCTCGTCCAGATTGAGGGCGCGCTCCATCTCGTCCTGCGTCATCTGTATGCTGCCGATGTCCCGCACCAGCTCGTCGGATACATTGATATGGGAGCGCATGGTGAGCAGTTTCGAAGGCGCGTCCAGCAGGAAGATGCCGCCGGTCTCCATGCGCATTACCTCCAGCACCTTAGCCAGCGCGCTGTCCAGCAGCTCCTGCGTCTCCAGCGTGTGGCTCGTCGTCTGCGCCACGGCGTGCAGCGCCTCCAGGTAGCGCGTGTGGCGGGCGATCTGCTCCTCTGCCTGCCGGCGCTCGGTGACATCGCGGGCGATGCCCAGCACCTCCAGCTGCCCCTCGCGCGTCACGGGGAAGCTGGTGATCTCCACTATCACCCAGTGGCCGTCCCGCGTCACCAGCTCCATCTCGTCGAAGCGCGCCGGCTCGCCGGTGATGCGCTCCTCGGCGCCGATGAGCGTGTTGAGGGCGTAACCCTGCGGCAGCAGTCCGGCGCTGAGGAAATCCTTGCCGATGAGGCTGTCCTTGGGGTATCCGGTGAGCTCCTCCGCCTTCCTGTTGCAGTCCACGAAGATGCCCGCGAGGTCGAAGATGAAGATGGCGTCGCGCGAGTTCTCGATGAAGGCGCGCAGCTTGTCCTCGCTCTCCTGCACGGCCTCCTCCATGCGCTTGCGCTCGGCGGTGTCGTGCGCCACCCAGACGCAGCCCGCGGGTTCGCCGTCGTCGCCGCGCAGGATGGACGGGTGCAGCTCGATGTTTATCCGTTGACCTTTGCTGTTCACCAGCGCATATGTGCCCCCGGCGTCGCGGCGGGCCTTTTGCGCCGCATGCTCGAGCAGTTGGGAAACCCGGTCCCGGTCGTCACCGGCGACGAAATCGAGGAGGCTGCGCCCGATGATGTCGCTGCGGTGCCTGGCCCCGAACAGCCGCAGGGCAGACTTGTTCACTTCGATGGCGGTAAAGCTGAGGTCAGTGACGATGAAGGCATCATCGATGGAATCGAGTATAAGGTGCAGCTGTCTCTCTGTTAGCTTGGGCTTCTTTGCCGCGTTCATCGCATAACTCTCTGTTATTACAATCGATATATTCGCGTCACGCTATTTTGCGGCCGACGGCGACGGCCACCGGGGCGAGCTGCTGCATCAGCAGCCGGAAACTGTCGAAATTGAGCGACTGGGGCCCGTCCTTCAGCGCTGACTCCGGGTTGGGGTGCACTTCGACCATCAGGCCGTCGGCTCCGGCGGCCACCGCTGCCATGGACACGGGTATGACCAGCTCGGATTTGCCGGTGCCGTGGCTGGGGTCGGCGATTATGGGCAGGTGGCTGAGCTTCTTGATGATGGGTATGGCGTCGATGTCCATGGTGTTGCGCGTGTGCGTCTCGAAGGTGCGTATGCCCCGGGCGCACAGGATGACTCCCTTGTTGCCCTGCGACAGGATGTATTCCGCCGATAGCAGCCACTCCTGTATGGTGGCCGACATGCCGCGCTTGAGCATGACCGGCTTCCTGGTCTTGCCCACCTCGTCCAGCAGGTTGAAGTTCTGCATGTTGCGCGCCCCGATCTGGAGGATGTCGGCGTATTTCGATACCAGCTCGACATCGACGACGGTCATCACCTCGGTGATCACCGGCAGGCCGGTATCTTTGCTCGCCTGAGCCAGCAGCTTGAGGCCGCTCTCTCCCAGCCCGCGGAAGGTGTACGGCGATGTGGATGGCTTGAAGGCGCCGCCGCGCAGGATGTGCGCCCCGGCCTCCTTGACGGCGCGCGCCGTAGACATGAGCTGCTCCTCGCTCTCCACGGCGCACGGCCCGGCCATCACCACGACCGTGTCCCCCCCGATAGCGACATCGCCTATCTTGACCGTCGTGCTGCGCGGCTGGAACTCGCGGCTGGCAAGCTTGTACGGCTTGCTGATGGGCACCACGTCCTCGACGCCGGGCCACGCCTCCAGCGTCTCTTTGAGCTCGGGGTAGGTCTGGCCCACGACGCCGATGACGGTGCGCTCCACGCCGTGCGATATGTGCCCGGTAAAGCCCAGCTGCTTGAGGCGCATGAGGATCTCCTCGATCTCGCCCTCGCTCTGTCCGGCTCGCATCACGATGAACATGTCTGGCCTTCCGTGCCTCCCTTTGTGCTGTTGACCTCGGGTCGCAGTTTCCTGGCTTCCTTGAGATATACGTGCACGATATCTCCGGCGTCCTTTTCCGTGTTGAACAGGAGCAGTATGCGCAGGCACATGGGCAGGCTGCCGGGCACGTCTATCTCCTGCCCGCACAGCAGCGGCGCCTGGCTCAGCCCCAGCTCCCGCGCCGCCTCCGCCGGGAAGGTGGCGTTGAGGTCGGAGGTGGTGGTGAACAGGATAGAGGACACGTCCTCCTCGCGGACGCCGTTAGCCTGCACCATCTCCTGCAGCAGCTCCCGGGTTGCCTTCAGGATGTCCCCCTTGGTGTTGGTGTCAACCGTGGTCGCCCCACGTATCCCGCGACATTTCATGTTCTTAATGCCTGTATATTATCATCCAGCGCGTGCAAGTTCAATACGGGAATTGGAGCGTATGGGGTGGGAGTGAGCTAATTTTCTCAAGTACCTAAAAAAACTTCATTGATGGCTTTAAACTCTGAGACTGCACGGAAGAATTTTTCCAATTGGCTATAATCTCGAAAGTGGTAGGCGCTTTTGAAACGGTAGTAAGGGTCAGTTTCTATGAACTTATCAAAAAGATATTTGTTCTTAGTTGAGGATATGACAAAGAGTTTGACGGATAATGGCTTCAGTTGAAAAAGACGCTGAAATGCATTTCCAAACTTTGTTGTGTGTTCTATTTCGAACGCGTATTGCGGTATATCATCTTTAAACCAAATAACATCAATTTCGCTGATTATCGGTACTAACTCACCTAAAAACCGCGTAGGAACATGCTTCAGTGAACAAAAATCTTCGAGTCTCTCGCCATAAGCTTTTTTTGAACGGTCGGGTGTATAGGTATCGTAGTGGAGCATTTTCCCTATTTTCAGCAACAATAGTTGTGCCTCGGCATGGGCTGTAACCTCAGTGGCTTTTTCTATGTCACTAACAAGGGGCTCTGGCTTTACGGAATACTTTAATAGGAATGCATCTATGCTACCGAATTTTTCTATTATAGATACGACAGCTTCTTCCTTGAGTGGCATGAAACCTTGGACCACAAAGGCACGTTTGTACCCAGCTATTTCAGAAATGTCAGAAATCGGGATGTAGATTGGCCGGATATCTTCAAGAAAGAAGATGCAAGTCCAAGGCTCTTCGCCTTTCTTTGGAGGCCAAAGTGCAAGACCGAGAGGCTTGCTATGCTGCTTGTGCATTAGCTTGCCAACATAAGTTAGCTTGCCTTCTGTTTCTTGACCCTCCCTCCCTTTATAGAAGAAGACCAGATCGCCGAGTTCCATCTTGTCCCATGAAGACTTTATTGTCTCCTTGTTTCCCCAGACATATACTTTGCTCATTCCAGATAATCTGCTTTTACCAGCATCATCGAGATAGGGCTCGACTATAGAAAAGTCTATGCCATGCTCTATGGTGCTTAGAAAACCCTTGTATGATGTCTCATTAGAACGGGGTGCAAGGAAAAATCGCATTGGAATATCCCTTTTTAGCCGCTTCTATAGCGAGGTTATATTACCATAAAAATTGGCATAAGTGAATTGCAGGTGCAATGGGCCAGGATGCACGGCCAGATGGAGCCGGTCTTTTTGTACAGCCACGCCAGCAGCAGACCGGCCAAAAGCTATTTTGATTCTCCGCGCGCTTTCAGGTAAATATCCAGATCGAGGGCCTCCGCTACTTTGAAAAATGTTTTAAGGGTAGTGTTGTAATCGCCCTTCTCCAGTCTGGATATAGCGGGTTGCTTAGTTCCAACCATCCTGGCGAGTTGCGTTTGGCTGATATGCAGCTGATTTCTGCGCTCGATCAGGCTCCGTATCATGTCATACTTAGGCTGTAGAGCCTCGTATTCCCTGCGAATCCCAGGCCTTTTGAGCAACTCTCTCTCGAATTCGTCGAAATTTGTAGCTTTTCTGTTTGCCATTTTACTGCCTGCCTGTCTGGACTGCCATATGATATAACATGTGTGTTATAATATCAATCCTGAAGATATTGACAGACGGACTTTCTGTGTAGTATCGTTAGACCGAACATCGCTAGTGTTTATAACGCTAGCTCGACGACCCGCCTCAGGCGGGTTGTTTCTTTTTCAAATGACCCTGACTGCTATTAATGGTTGTAATACTTATTGAGTTGGAGTCAACTTCTATACGAGCGCTGCCAGTATGAGGGCGATGGAATTGTAGGTGCAGTGTGCCAGGACGCATGGCCAGATGGAGCCGGTCTTTTTATACAGCCACGCCAGCAGTATGCCCAGGATGAAAATGGGCGCCAGCGAGGCGGGGTTGAGGTGCGCTATGGCGAACAGCATGGCGCTTATGACGATGCCCCAGCCGTAGCCCAGCCTCTTGCTCAGGCCGGGGAAGATGAAGCCGCGGAAGAACAGCTCCTCCGCCAGTGGCGCGATGCCGACGGCGAGGAAAGCGAGGGCTGCCCAGTTTAACGGGGTGGCGGTGAACTCCGGCGGCAGGGTGGGTACCGGGTCAAACCCCAATGCCTTGCGCAGTAAATCGTACAGGATGCCCACCACGATGCCGGCTGCCACCACGCCCAGCGCCAGCAATGCCCCGCGCACTGGTTTGAAGCGGCGCAGTCCGAGGAAGCGCCACGGTATGCGGTACTTGTGAACGGCGAGCAGCCAGATGGAGAACGCCATCGACCCGTACATGGGGATGCTGGCCAGGGTCAGGATGAGCCACAGGTATTTCTCGAAGTCAGTGTCGGGGATAAACAGGATGAGGAACACTATTAATATACCGACGAGGATGATGGTTGTGCCGATGACCAGGCCTATGGCCTTCAGCAGGTCCAGCGGCGTCCATGGCACCAGCTCCTGCTCTGCCCGGTTCGGCTCCTGCGGCTGCATCTCATTCATGATCTATACATCCGGCTGCGGCAGCGGCTCCTCCGCCGTCACGCCTTCTCGTTCAAGCTGGTCGATCTCCTCATCCGACATGCCTAGCAGTTCGCCGAACACGTAGCGGTTGTGCTCCCCGAAGCACGGCGCGGGAAGGCGCAGACGGCCTGGCGTTTGGCTCATCTTCCATGATACACCAGGATAGCGATGCGTTCCAGCCTCCGGGTGCGCCAGCTCCTCGAAAAAGCTCCGCTGGTTCAGGTGCGGGTCGGCGGACAGTTCAGCCGTGTCGAGGACGGCGCCCGCCTTCACGCCGGCGTCCTGCAGCATATGCATGAGCTCGATATGGTCGAACTCGATGGTCCACTCCTCGAGACGGTGGTCCAGCTCTTCACGGTTTTTAAGTCGATCCGCCATGGTGGCGAACTTGGCCTTCCGGCTCCAGGTAGGGTCGCCCATGGCGCGGCACAGGGCGCGCCATTCCTCGTCGCTCGCCACTGCGATGGCGATCCAGCGGTCGTCGCCCTTCGTGCGGTAGCAGCCGTGCGGGGCCATGGCGCGGTCGCGGTTGCCCATGGGTCGGGCGATGCGGCGGTTCATGGCGCAGTCCGCGATCGCCTCCCCGACGAGTGGCGTGAGCGCCTCGCGCATGGCGAGGTCGATGTGCTGGCCCTCGCCCGTTCGCTCGCGGTATCGCAGCGCGGCCAGGATGGCGAAAGCGGCGTGCAGGCCGCTGACGGCGTCGGCGTAGGCCACGCCGGGCTTGAGAGGCTGGCTGTCGGCGTACGCCGTCAGGTACGACAGTCCGGCCATGGCCTCGATGCCCTCGCCGTAGGCCACGCAGTCGCGGTAGGGCCCGTCCTGCCCGAATCCGGAGATGGAGGCCATCACGATCCGGGGGTTGATCGATTTCAATACGGGGTAGTCCAGCCCGAAGTTGGGCATGACGCGCGGGGTGAAGTTCTCCACCAGCACGTCGCTGATACTCACTAGGCGTTTAAAGACATCGACGCCGCGTGGCTTCGACAGGTCGAGGGTGATGGCCAGCTTGTTGCGGTTGACCTCGTTGTAGTAGGCATAGCGGTTGTACGAGCGCTCGCCGGTGTCGCTGTCGGGGAACGATGCGCCGAAGGCGCCGCCGGGCTGCATCCGCGGCAGCGAGCCTCCACGGCCGGAGCGGGCGGCGCACTCGATGCGGATAACCTCCGCCCCCATGTCCGCCAGCAGTTTAGTAGCGTAGGGCCCGGCATATATCTGCGACAGGTCGATGACGCGCAGGCCGTCGAGCGCCGGACGTGAATCAGATGACACCCTGCTCCTTCAGCGCGACGACGTCGTCACGACTCAGGCCCAGCATGACGCCGTACACTTCCCCGTTGTGCTCGCCGAGCAGCGGGGCGCGGCGCATTTCGGGCGGCGTCCGGCTCATGCGGAACGCAGGACCCGGATAGGTGAGGCGGCCGGCTGCGGGGTGGTCGATCGCCTGGAAGTAGTCACGCGACTTATACTGCGGGTCGTCCGGAAGCTCGTCGGGCCGCAGCACTGTGGCGGCGGGTATGCGCCACTCCTGCGCTTTTTCGAATATCTCCCGTGCGATGTGCCCCGCGACCCAGGGCTGAATCAGCCCTTCCACCTCGTCGGCATAGCGGTAGCGCAGGATAGAGGCCAGTCGCGGCTGCATCAGCTTCGGTTCCTCGACCAGTGTGGCGAAGTGGTCCCAGTTAGCCCCCGACTGGATGTGCACATGTCGATCCTTCGCCTGCATCACCTTTGACGGGCACTTCTGCTGGTGGCGGGAGCCAGCCCGCTTCATCACGTATCCGCTGTAATCGTAAGCCGTGAGCGCTCCCTCCAGGATCGATGCCACTGCTTCCTGTACTGAGATATCGATGTGCTGACCCTCGCCGGTCGCATCGCGGTGGTACAGGGCGCACATGACGGCGACGGCGGCATGCAGGCCGGCGATGTAATCGGCCTGCGGCAGCGGCAGCCGCAGCGGCTCGCGGTCGGGATCGCCGGTGAGCCACATCAGGCCGCCGGTCGCCTGCGCCACGATGTCGGTCGCATCCCAGTCGCGATACGGGCCCCACTGCCCGAAATATGAGATGGACGCCATTATCAGCGCGGGATTCATGGTCGACAGGGACTCGAAATCGATGCCGAGCTTTGCCAGAACGCCGGGGGGAAAGTTCTCCACCAGTACGTCGGCTTTGTCGGCAAGCTGCTTAAATATTCGACGGCCCGCCTGGCTCTGCAGGTCGAGGGTGATGCCTTTCTTGCCGGCGTTGAGCAGCAGAAACAGGCCGCTCTTTTCCGGGTCGGCTTCGTCGCCGGGGAACGGGCCCGATCGCCGGCTGGGGTCGCCCGCAATCGGCGGCTCTACCTTGATCACGCTTGCGCCGCAGTCGGCGAGGAGCCTGGTGCAGTACGGGCCTGAGATGTCCTGTGACAGGTCGATGACGGTGACGCCGGCCAGTGCCTGATCGGGCATGGATGCCTCCTAAGCCTTGAGGGAGTCGATGGCGTTCTTCTGCTCGGCGAGGAGCCGATCGATGCCGCTCTGCGCGAGGGACAGCAGAGTATCGATATTGCGTTTGGAGAAGGGTATAGCCTCGGCAGTTCCCTGTACCTCGACGAACTTGCCATCGCCGGTCATTACCACGTTGAAGTCCACCTCGGCCCAGGAGTCCTCATCGTAGCACAGGTCGAGCATCTCGTCGCCGCCGACGATGCCAACGCTTATCGCAGACACGGTGTTCTTTATGGCTTTTAAGCTTATGATCTCTTTCGCCCTGAGCCTCTTGAGGGCCTGTACCAGCGCAACGTAGGCGCCGGTGATGGCCGCCGTCCGGGTGCCGCCATCGGCCTGGATGACGTCGCAGTCGACGATGAGCGTGCGCTCGCCCAGCTTTTCGAGGTCAACCACCGCCCGCAGCGAACGCCCGATGAGGCGCTGTATCTCGCGGGACCTGCCGCCGGAGCGGCCCTCTTCGCGTGGGATACGGGTCAGTGTCGACCGCGGCAGCATGGCATACTCGGCGGTGATCCAGCCGCTGCCCTGCCCCTTGAGGAAGGCGGGAACGCGGTCTTCGACGCTGACCGCACAGATGACCCGGGTGTTTCCCAGCTCGATGAGCGCCGAACCCTCGGCATATGGCTGGAAGCCGGGCGTGATCTTCACCGGGCGCAATTCATCGTTGGCGCGTCCGTCTAATCTGGGCAATTGTGCACCCCTGTAGATTCGAGTTTCGTCACAACAGGCAAAGTATAACATCGGGCGCCTGCTTCTGGCAACGTGGCGCGCATTGTTGCTATAATACATGTGTCATGTGTGCCCGCGACCGTTCGCCACAGCGAACCTGCAGCGATGAGATCGACCTGCACGGCCTGATAGCCGAGGAGGCCATGTTCCGGCTGGAGCACTACCTCAACCGGGCCTTCATGGCCGGGCTGCCGCAGGTGAGGGTGGTGCACGGCAAGGGGATGGGCACGCTGCGCTACGAGGCGCGCGAACTGCTCAAAGGCCACCCGCTGGTCAGGTCTTTCCGCCCCGGGCAGCCGAATGAGGGTGGCAGCGGAGTGACCATGGTGGAGCTGGCGCTGCAGTGACCCGCATCGTCGTCATCTCGGACACGCACGGCAGGGACCTCAGCGTGATGCCGCCTGAGCTTCTGGATGAGGTCGAATCGGCCGACATCGTGGTGCACTGCGGGGACTACGATCGCCTGCCGCTGCTGAACCAGTTGCGCCGCGTTGCCAGGCGTTTCGTCGGCGTGTTTGGCAACATAGACTCAATCGACATACGCGCCGAGCTGCCGGAGAAGGTGACATTCGAAGTCGAGGGCAGGCGCTTCGGCGTGATCCACCCGCACTGGGGCGGGCCGCCGCACAACATCGAGAGGGACATCCTCAGGGAGTTCGAAGGGGTCGACGTCATCCTCTTCGGACATACCCATGACGCCGTCTGCCGCGAGATAGAAGGGGTGACGTTCCTCAATCCGGGACAGGCTTATTGTTATCGTACGGAGGCTGCTACAGCCGGAATCGTTGTCGTCGGTCCCGTGCATATTGAGTTCGAGATCAGTTACTTCAAATGAAAAGGGGCACTCCAGAGTGCCCCTTGCATATGCTGTCTGTTTGGCTGTTTACTCTTTGCCCTGATACTTGAAGGATATCCGTACCTTTGCCCGGAAGGCGCGGATCTTGCCGTTCTCGATGTGCATATCCAGTTCCTCGATCTCGGCGACGCGCAGGTCACGCAGGCTCTTCGAAGCCTGCTTTACGGCGGCCTCGGCGGCCTTCTCCCATGAGTCGGGGCTGGTCCCTACCAGCGTGATGACTTTATAGACGCTCTCTACCATGTTGCTCCTTTCTTAAGAGTGGTGAGAATACTTTTACACCATATCAGGGTATCTTGTCAACCCCCCTTTCGTACACGGCGGTAACGTAAATCTTCAGTATTTTACAGTAGTTCGCTACTGGTTTCCCAAGGTGGATTTGTGATTCTGTAAAGGTTTATAATGGTGTCGAAGCTATAGCTTGTGGGGGATTAAGAGAGTGGACATTTCTCGCCGCGAGTTTATCAGACAGGCACTGTTGTTGGGTTCTCTGGGGTTTAGTGCCAGCGCGTTGTTTTCAAGCACGGCATGCGGAGATAAGCCTGCGTCGAAGCCCATCCCAGCCAGCACTTTCACTCCTACGTCTGCGCCTTCGTACACTGTAGAGCCAACTCCCACCGCTGAGGCAGCCTATCTGAGCGTAGCCCGTGGGCAGAGTCCGACCGCTATGGTGCAGGCGGCTGTAGATGCCCTGGGCGGCATCGGTCGCTTCGTCAAGCCGGGCGACGACGTAATAGTCAAGCCTAACATGGGCACAGCCTATCGAACATTTGAGCAAGCCACAACCACTAATCCAGAAGTTGTTGCGGCACTGGTTGCGCTTTGTCTAAGTTCAGGAGCAAGGAGAGTTAGGGTAATGGATTATACCTGTAGCGGCTTGCAAGAGGATGCTCACACTCACAGCGGTATCGCAGCGGCAGTTTTAGATGCAGGTGGTGATATGGAGGTCATGAGTTTAATGAAGTTTCAAAAGACGTCAATACCGCAAGGTTGTGATATAACCGTTTGGCCAGTCTATACCGATGTGTTGCAGGCGGATGTGCTCATTAACGTACCGATTGCGAAAAAACATGAATTGGCAGTATTGACTTTGGGGATGAAAAATCTTATGGGATTGATCTTAGATCGTCACAGTTTTCACGAAAATTTGGGACAACGCATAGCTGATCTCAACAGCCTTGTGCGCCCAAATTTAACAGTGATTGACGCGGTACGCATCAGGACGAGCCGACACCCCTTCAGTGACGACTTAGGAGAGGTGGAATTAATGAATACCATTATCGCCAGTGCGGATATTGTAGCCGCCGATTCCTACGCCGCCACCTTGTTCGGTATGACGGGCGCCGATGTGCCAGCCATCGTAGCCGGCTCAGATATGGGACTGGGCATTATGAATTTAGACAGCATCAGGATACAGGAAATCGAGGTCTAACATTTCCTGCTCGGTCGTTGAGGGTTATGAATGAGCTTCAAAGCATGGCGCCGTCTGAGACGAGCTGTCCAAATTCTGGCTCTGGTGTTGTTCCTGTACCTCCTCCTGGGTACAACAAAGGGTGGCAGCACTTTACTGCCCCACGACCTGTTCTTCCGTCTCGACCCTCTGGTCGGTATTTCGGCCATGCTGGCCGGCAGGGAGTGGATAGCCCCGCTGGCGCTGGGCGCGTCCACACTGCTTCTGGTGTTCTTTTTGGGCAATGTATGGTGTGGCTGGCTGTGCCCGATGGGCACCCTTCTGGACTGGACTCCGTTTTACCGCCTGCGGCGCGGGCGTTCGGAAGTGTCTCCGTCATGGGGGAATGTCAAATACCTGTTCCTATTTACGATATTAGTCGCTGGTGCGTTAGGCAGCTTGATTCCTCTGGTACTTGATCCCATTACTATCCTATTCCGCACCTTTGCTGGCGTTGTGCTGCCCGTATTGGGCTCGCTAACGACTGCTGTAAATTCAGCGCTGTACAGGGTCGAGTTATTCCAGCCTGTCGCAGAGTGGTCCGATAACCTGCTGCGCGGCATCTTGCCTCTGAATCAAGCTTTCGTTCTTCAGAACCTTTCTATACTGATAGTCATCATCGGCGTTTTCACGCTCAATCTGGTACAGCCGCGATTCTGGTGCAGGTACCTGTGTCCTCTGGGGGCATTCCTTGGTCTGGCTGCTCGCTATCCCCTGTTGCGGTATCGCGTGAGCGGTGGGGATTGTATAGCCTGTGGAGATTGCGCTGACGTTTGTCCCGCTGGAGCTATCGATTCCCGTCGCGAATACGCTGCTAATTCTTCCCGGTGTAATGTCTGCCTCGCCTGTGCCCAAATGTGTCCGACAGGAGCAATTTCGTTTAAGTGGCACCGTTTTCACATTCCACGGATTGGCCGTTTTCCTTTGCGGTGGGCCGGCGATTTGCTGGATAAAAATCGATACGATCCTTCACGACGTAGGGCGCTGGGGTTGTTCGGCGCGGCGGCGGTATGCGCTCTGCTATTGCGGTATATTCCAGACATCAGCAAGAGGCCGCGGCTGCCGATAAGGCCTCCTGGCGTTATCGAGGGCGAATTCTTGGATAAGTGCATCCGTTGCGGCGAATGTGTCAAGGTATGTCCCACGGGCGGGCTGCAGCCCTCTTTCCTCTCTGCCGGGCTTGAAAGTCTGTGGACGCCGGAGCTCATCCCCCGCATAGGCTACTGCGATTATTCATGCAATGCGTGTGGTGCAGTCTGCCCCTCGCGGGCGATCCCTTCACTATCGCTGGAGGAGAAGCGTAACACTTCCATTGGCAAAGCCCATATAGATGAAGAACGTTGCCTGCCATGGTCGCAGGGCACCGATTGTATGACGTGCTGGGAGCTGTGCCCGGTGCCCGGTGGGGCGATTCGGCTCAGACGGCACGGTTCGGAAGGAGGTAGTGGTGGCAGTAGCAGTGTGCTGTGTCCTCAGATGATCGAGGAGCGCTGCATCGGGTGTGGCATATGCGAGAACAGGTGCCCGGTTGAGGGAGAAGCCGCGATACGAGTTTACGCCGCTGGTGACGAGGGTGTAGAATTGGTCTGACTTCGGCATTCTCACTGGTGAAAAGATGGCGCTTGACGTATCGAAACTGGTCGAAAGCCTGCTCCGCCCCTGCGCTTATCCGGATAACCCGTCCCGCGTTGAGCTGGTGCAGACGCAGATGTCCTTCGTGTTCCTGGCCGACAGGTATGTTTACAAGGTTAAAAAAGCCGTAGACCTGGGCTACCTGGATTACACCACGCTGGAGAACCGCCGCCTGTTCAGCTTGAGGGAAGTGGAGCTGAACCGCCGGCTGTCGCCGGATATCTACCTCGGTGTCGTTCCCGTGACGCGACAGGATGGCGGGTTTGTCATGGAGGGGAACGGCAAGGCTGTCGAGTACGCAGTAAAGATGCGCCGTCTGCCGCAGGACAGGATGATGTCGGTGCTGCTGGACAGGGATCAGGTGTCGGGGGAGATGGCAGAACGGGTGGCACGCAAGCTGGTGGATTTTCACAGTAAAGCGGAGACCGGGCCGACTATCGCAACCTTCGGAAGCGTCGAGGCTATACGTAAGAACGTCGATGAAAACTTCGGCCAGACGGACAGGTATTTCGGCAGGACGATATCCGAGGGGCAGTACGAGCGCATAATGGCGTACACGAACGGCTTTATAGATGGTAACGCGTCACTGTTCCGCCGTCGCGTTAAGCGCGGACGCATACGCGATTGCCACGGCGACCTGCATGCAGAACACGTCTGCTTCGCCAATGGAATCTATATATACGATTGCATCGAGTTCAACGACCGTTTCCGCTACTGCGATGTCGCCTCCGAGATCGCCTTTCTCGCTATGGACATCGATCGCCACGGTCGTGCCGAGCTGTCGCGGTCGTTTGTGCGGGCTTACGTCGATGGCAGCGGCGATGCCGACCTGCTGCAGTTGCTCAACTTCTACAAGTGCTACCGCGCCTACGTGAGGGGAAAGGTGAACAGCTTCGCTCTGGACGACCCCAATATCAATGAGGCGGGAAAGGCGCAGGCGGCACGGACAGCCCGCAGTTACTTCGACCTGGCGTTTGCCTATACGCGAACCAGGCCGGTCCTGCTGATCACCACCGGGCTGGTGGGCACGGGGAAGACCACGCTGGCGCAGACTCTGGCGAAACGCTCAGGGCTGGTGGTGATATCCTCGGACGTATTGCGCAAGCAGCTGGCGGGCATACCGCAGACTGAGCATCGCTACGAGGAGTTCAGCAGCGGCATATACTCCGACGAGTTCTCGCGCCGGACTTACGACACGATGTTTGCCAGAGCGAAAGAGATCCTGCTGAGCGGCAACTCGGTCGTTCTGGACGCCTCATTCATCAAGCGCAGTGAGCGTCAGCGGGCCAAAGGACTGGCGGAAGATACCGGAGCGCATTTCATAATCGTGGAGTGCCGGCTGGATGCCGACAGGATAAGGCGTCGGCTGGCGCGGCGGGCGAAGGACGGCACTGTATCGGATGGCAGGTGGGAGATCTACCGGCCGCAGCGGCGCAGCCTGGAGCCGGTGCTGTCGGGTGAGGCTGGCCATCTCGCGGTGGACGCCAGCCTGCCGGTGGATGTGATAGCGGGGCAGGTGCTCGACCGTCTGCTGTCGTTCTAACCTTACAGCGTCAACAGGTGCCCGTTATCCCTGAGCCAGGCGCGGCGTTCCCTGAAGTCGGGCAGTATGCCCTCGATCCTGTTCCAGAACCCTGGCGAGTGATCCCTGTGCTCGACGTGTGCCAGCTCGTGTACCACCACGTAATCGATTACCTCCGGCGGCGCCATGGCCAGCCGCCAGCTGAAACACAGGTTACCGATGGCACTGCATGAGCCCCACCGCTTGAGTGCGCCGGTTATCCTGATGCGGTCGAATGGGATACCTGATAATGCGGAATATTGCGCCGCGCTCTGCGATATCACGTTGTACGCCCGTTCGCGGTACCAGTCGATAAATATATTCCTGGCGTCGCCGATATGCTCCCGGGACAGGATGAAGTGACAATTATCGAAAACCAGCGCCTGCTGTCTGTCGCCGTCCGTGCGCAGCCCGTAATAACGGCCCAGATACAAAAACTCCTCATGGTCGCTGTATCTTTTAGGTCGCACTTGAGCATGCCTCTGACGTGCCACCCTCTGCCGCTTCATTATCCAGCGGCTCCTCCTGTCGATGATATCATGTATCGTTCGCATCGAGGCTCGCTTCGGCACGCGCACCACGAGGCTGCCGTCCGCCTCTATCTCGATGGAGAACGTGCGGCGCCTCGAGCGTATGAGCCTGTCGATCTTTATATCGTTAACTACGACCATATTGAACTCAGTGATAGCGGATGGCATTGGTTGCAGTCGAGATAAATTCCAGCACTCTATGCTATGTTACCGCATGCGATACTGTGGCTGTCAATCGTGCGGGTTTGCTCTGTCTCAGACGTCGATGGACGCACTTTCATGGCTGCAGGTCTCGTACGAAATGGTCGGGTGCGCTTGTGGATTCCGCCTGCGGATCGGATGCCGGGCCCAATTATGCAGCCTGTCGACGGATGAATCGTGGGGAGCACACTAGTAATATTCCAGGGCGTCGATCAGCCCCTGCGGCAGCGTCGTCCGTGTGGTCTGCATCAGGGGTTCCGGCGGTATCATAGGCGGCGCAGGATAGGGACGGGAAGCCTCCAGCGGCGGTGGCGGGCCGAGGGTGCTCCTCATGATGTACAGGTCTTCGGTGAGTGCACCCAGGTATGTCCCGTCCTCGCGGTAAACATTAATTCCAACGAGGAAACCTTTGTGCATGCCGTTCTTGCTGAACAGATATTCGTCCTGGATGAATCCCCAGTATTCGCCGCTCCACTTATAAACGTACTTCATTGCCGGAAGCCTCCTTCGAATGGATCGACGGGCCATTGCGAGCATGCGATGGCACTATTGAAGGTCGCCAGCGCGATATCATGCCCTTCCACATTCTGCCGGATGTGCAAAATCTATACAATTTGAACAATTGTATACAATCTTATATACCATCGGACTTTATTTGTCAACTTTGTTCTGAATGTTCGCTCTGTCGATGACAAATGATATATCGTTACTTCGGGGGGCAATCCGGACTGAGACGGACAGCGGCTTCGCAACACTCATCTGAGGGGCGACACGATAGCTGGCTGCGTAGCGTCGTGAAGATGTGCTTCATCGAGTGGATAGCTGTCAAGCCGACTTCGATCGATCTCGCCGTTGCCCTAGTCGGGCAGCCCGAACCTCTGGCGCACGCGGTCGACGTCTTCCGTCGCCGGGCGCGGCAGGCTGGTGGGCGGCAGGCCGGCGCCGATCCTGAGGTCGGCGGCCATCTCGGCGAATTTGAAGGCTATCAGCTGGGCGTCGAGTATCGGTATGTTGCGATCGCCGACGCGGATGCTGTGCAATCCGGCGGCGGAGCAGAACGGTCCGATGCCGCAGCAGCCGATGACGATGACGTCGGCGCCGTCGGCCACCAGCTCCCTGGCCCTTTCGGCTACGCCATCGGCAGCGAACTTGGGGTCGGAGAAGCTCTTGGTCCAGGTGTCTTCGAATGAGTGGATGTCCGGCCGGATTCCGTTTGTTATGAGGCGGTCCCGCAGTCCGTGCTCGCGCACCTGCTCCTCGTGCTGGGGCACCAGCCCCGGCAGGTTGGCGCAGATGATGGCGAACCTGCGTCCGAGCATGCAGGCGAGCAGCATGGTGGCCTCCGCAGGCCCGATGACGGGAATGTCGACTACTGCCCGCGCCTCTTTAACCCCGGTATCGCCGAAGCATCCCACAACCACCGCATCGTAGCCTTCCCGTTCAGCCTCGATGATGGTCTCCACTATGCTCGCCCGGTTGAGGTGCGAGTAGTAAAGGTTAACGAAATCTTCGGGGTCGGCCAGCCCCACTTTAAGCGCCTTCTGTACTACCAGGGTATCGGGTCGCAGCACCTTGCTGAAGCCCTTCTGTATCACGCTGAACCAGAAGTCCTCGAAACCCGGCACCGATTGGGCTACGGTGACAAGGCATATCTTCATGTCGCTGCTCCTTTCGATGCGCCGGCTAATACGGTATTCTCTCCGGCGGCCTTCTCTCCGGTACATATACATCGGGGATTTTACCCTCGTTCCACTCCCGCGATACGTAGAAGTTGCAGTAGCAGCTCCCGTATTCTTTCACGTCGTCGGCGCGGTAGGCGCAGGGGCAAATGATATCGCTGTCCTTCTCACGGTCGCCGCTGGCCAGCCGACAGGGGCAGCACATGTAGCCGTAGCGTTCGCGGTTGAGCAGCAGCCCCTCGAGGATCTGGTTCACCTGCTGGCGATCTTTGTTGAAGAAATAGCCTTTGGGCTCCTGTACTTTCTTCAGCCTCTCGTACAACTCATCGGCATTCATTTCAGTCCCAGCGCCTCCCGTATCTCGAATTCGTTGGCACCTATAACCACATGATCGCCAATGAGTAGCGTGGGGAAGGTGCAGCGCGGATTGACCTTTCTAATTTCCTCGATGGTCGCTTTTTTATCGGACTCAGGCAGCAGGTCAACGTCAGTATAGTCGAACTTGACACCCAGCTCGTTCAGCAGCTCCTTAGCCCGTTTACAGTGGCTGCAGGTGCTCAGTGTATAGGCCTTAACTTGTGTTTGCATATAGTGCTCCTCTTCTGATTTGCATGATCGATGAACTGGCACAGCGATATTTCCCACCTGTTTGTAGCGTCGATATGGATCGCAGACATCGCTAGCCGACATTACCGCTGGTGAATAACGTATACACCCTTTTGTGGGCGTCTGTCAACTCTCGATCGTGTAGCGATATTCATTCGGAAAGCGCGACTGATTGCCTCAGCGCAATCGTAATGCTGCATGACGGAGCTTGGCAGCGAACAGGCTTTTGTTATGTCACACAGCTGGTTTTACATTGTTTTAAGGTTGGTGTATTATGTATCATACTTTTCGAGACGGTAGCGTGTTTTAAGATTTCATGATAAAGGAGGCCAGGCCACATGGGTGAAAGTGGTTCATGGTTGAAGTCTTTACTGGGGTATCGATCGGTGTCGCGCGAACAGGTGCGCAATATGGAGGTATTGCAGGAGTCGGAGGAGAAACTGCGCTTCCTGTTCGAGTCCATCGCTGATGGGATCACCATAACCGACCTTCAGGGTAAAATTCTGGATACAAATGAGGCATCAGTGCACATCGGCGGGCACACCAGCAGGGAACAGCTCATCGGCAGGAACGGGGCAGAGTTTATCCTTAAAGAGGACCGTGAGCGGGCGGCCAGGGATGTGATAAAGGCATTGTCCGAGGGACGTTCCAGCGGCATGATCGAGTACCGGCTGCTGACGGCGGGTGGTGGTGAAAAGGATGTGGAGGTGACCGTGGCCCCTCTGCGCGACAGGGCGGGCAAGCCGTTCGGGATGATAACTGTTACAAGGGATGTCTCCGAGCGCAGATGCATGGAGAAGAAGCTACGCGAGTCGGAAAGGAAATTGCGCACTATCTTTGAAGCCATTCACGATTCCCTGATCCTCACCACTCCAGATGCACACATCGTAGAACTCAATGAGGCTGCCGTGAGATTACAGGGGTATAAGAACAAGGAAGAGATGATCGGTTTGTCCGCGTTTGACTGGGTCGTCGAGGAGTACCGGGAAAAGGCATACCAGTACGGGTTGAAGGCGCTTAAGGAGAGAAGTTACATTGACAGGCTGGAGTACAGGGTTCGGCGGGCGGATGGCAGTGAGTTCGAGGCGGAGTTCAGCGGGGTGCCGCTGCTCGATGACGCCGGCAATCTGGCTGGGTGGGTGACCATATCGCGGGACATATCGGCACGCAAGTGCATGGAGAAGAAGCTGCGTGAATCGGAGGAGAAGCTGCGCAGCATTTTTGAAACTATCCAGGATTCCCTGATCATCACCACGCCGGATGGGAAAATTATAGACCTTAACGAGGCCGCAGTACGGTTGCACGGGTTTAAAGATAAGGCAGAGATGATCGGTTTAAACGCCATTGAATTCGTCGTCGAGGAGTATCGCCAGGCGGTATATGAACATGGAGTAAAGGCATTCAAGAGCGGAGCTTATCTTGACAGGCTGGAGCACAGGGTGCGCCGGGTCGATGGCAGCGAGTTCTTCGCGGAGTTCAGCGGGATGCCACTTTTCGATGATGCCGGCAAGCTGGCGGGGTGGGTGACCCTGTCACGGGATATCACAGAGCGCAAGCGGATGGAATCGAAGGTACAACAATTGCTGGAGGAACTGAAGCGTTCCAACATGGAGCTGGAACAGTTTGCCTATGTCGCCTCGCACGACCTGCAGGAGCCGCTGCGCATGGTGTCCAGCTACGTGCAGCTGCTGGCGCGGCGCTACAAGGGTAAACTGGCAGACGATGCTGATGAGTTCATCGAGTACGCGGTGGACGGCTCTACACGCATGATGGGGATGATCCAGGCGCTGCTGATCTACTCGCGGGTGGGCACCAAGGGCAAGCCGCCTGAGCCGACGGAGTGCGAGGTAGTTCTGGCGCAGACGCTGAAGAACCTGCAGACGGCGCTTGCAGAGAAAGGCGCGGAGGTAACGCATGACCCCCTGCCGACCATCATGGCTGACGGCATACAGATGGTGCAGCTGTTCCAGAACCTGATCGGCAACGGCATCAAGTTTCAGGCAGAAGG
>Ga0180432_10002332_pt1 | contig 28569 bp, 19 predicted proteins | sample SS_ome_10_FD_132414 | JGI IMG/M metagenome (GOLD analysis project Ga0180432, IMG submission 132414) | Hypersaline lake sediment archaeal communities from the Salton Sea, California, USA - SS_1_MS_2 metaG | ecosystem: Environmental > Aquatic > Non-marine Saline and Alkaline > Hypersaline >... | reverse complement strand
GAAAAAACCCGTGCACCCCCCTGAGGACTTGAAATTCGATGGTCACCCTGGGGTATTTCCATGAAGGTGAGCTACGAAAAGGAAGGGAGGGACATGACCTACGTACACCGCGAAACGCTCGTTCCGGGTTCCCCGTTGACAGGTTCGTTTTCATTCCGGATGATACTTGTTTCATTTCGGGATCCTCGACGATTGTTGATGGAGGAGTCATGGAGACGTCCGCCCAGGAGGAGAATCTGAAGGATCTGGAGAAGCGGCGCGAGGAGGCCGCCCTGGGGGGCGGGGAGAAGCGGATCGAAGCCCAGCACAAGAAGGGGAAGATGACGGCCCGAGAGCGGCTCGCCAAGCTGTTCGACGCGGGCTCGTTCGAGGAGATCGACCGCTTCGTCACGCACCGCTGTACGGACTTCGGGATGGACAAGAAGCAGTTCGCCGGCGACGGCGTGGTCACGGGGGTCGGGCGGATCCAGGGGCGCACGGCCTTCTGCTACGCCCAGGACTTCACCGTGCTGGGCGGTTCGCTGGGCGAGATGATGGCGCAGAAGATCTGCAAGGTCCAGGATCTGGCGCTCAAGAACGGTGGGCCGTGCATCGCGATCAACGATTCGGGGGGGGCGCGCATCCAGGAAGGGGTCACGTCGCTCGCCGGGTACGGGGAGATTTTCTTCCGCAACACCATCGCCTCGGGCGTGGTCCCGCAGATTTCGATCATCCTGGGACCGTGCGCCGGGGGGGCCGTCTACTCCCCCGGGATCACGGACTTCATCTTCATGGCCCAGGAGACGAGCCATATGTTCATCACGGGCCCCAAGGTCATCAAGACCGTCCTCAACGAGGAGGTCTCCTTCGAGGACCTGGGGGGGGCCATGACGCACGCGAGCAAGTCGGGCGTCTGCCACTTCGCCCTGGAAAGCGAGGATGCGGTCCTGGAATCGGTGCGCCGTCTTCTGGGCTACCTGCCCCAGAACAACCTGGAGGATCCGCCGGCCAGTGAGGCGAGGGACGCCGCGGACCGCGAAGCCCCCGCGCTGGACACCCTGGTGCCCGACAATCCGAACCAGCCGTACGACATGCTGGACGTGATCCGACCGGTGGTGGACGACGGGGTCTTCGAGGAGGTGCACCGTCACTGGGCGGGGAGCATCCTGGTGGGGTTCGCGCGCCTGGCGGGACGCGTGGTGGGGGTGGTGGGCAACCAGCCCAACATGCTGGCGGGGACGCTCGACATCAACGCCTCGATCAAGGGGGCGCGGTTCGTTCGGTTCTGCGACGCGTTCAACGTTCCCCTGGTGGTCTTCACGGACGTTCCGGGTTTCTTGCCGGGGACGGACCAGGAACACGGCGGGATCATCCGCAACGGTGCGAAGTTGATCTACGCGTTCAGCGAGGCGACGGTGCCCAAGCTCACGGTGATCACGCGCAAGGCCTACGGGGGCGCGTACATCGTGATGAACTCGAAGCACCTGGGTGCGGACTGGAACCTGGCCTGGCCCTCGTCCGAGATCGCGGTCATGGGGCCCAAGGGGGCGGTGGAAATCGTATCCCGCAAGGAGATGGAGGCGGCGGAGGACAAGGCGGCCGCGGAGGCGAAGCTCATCGAGGCGTACCGGGAGAAGTTCGCCAATCCGTACGTGGCTTCCCGCCACGGCTTCCTCGACGACGTGATCCTTCCACGCGAGACGCGGCCCAAGCTGATCGCGGGTCTGAAGGCGCTGGAAGGCAAGCGGGAGACCCGGCCGCCGAAGAAGCACGGCAACATCCCGCTTTGAGGCCCGGGAGAGGTGTGGTTGTGTATTCGTGCATTCGTGTATTTGGTGCCGTCCAGATGCATGAATCGATTCTACGGAAATTGACAGGCAGGAAACGATGAGCGAATCGGACAAGAAGGACGTCGCCTCCCGGGTGCGCATCACCGACACGATCTTCCGCGACGCCCACCAGTCCCTGGTCGCCACGCGGATGCGGACCGAAGACATGCTCTCGATCGCCTCGATCCTGGACGGGGTGGGGTACTGGTCGGTGGAGATGTGGGGCGGGGCCACCTTCGACTCGTGCCTGCGTTTCTTGAAGGAGGACCCCTGGGAGCGCATCCGCACGCTGAAGAAGGCCATGCCCGAAACCCCCTTCCAGATGCTCTTGCGGGGCCAGAACATCCTGGGGTACCGCCACTACCCCGACGACGTGGTGAGGGCGTTCGTGAAGGCGGCGCACGCGGCGGGGATCGAGATTTTCCGCATCTTCGACGCGCTGAACGACGTGCGGAACCTCCAGTGCGCCATCGGGGCGGTCAAGGAGGTCGGGGCCCACGCGGAAGGCTGCGTGAGTTACACGGTCTCGCCGGTGCACACGCTTTCGTATTTCGTCGAGACGGCCCGCGAGCTGGAAGCGCTCGGCTGCGATTCGTTCTGCATCAAGGACATGGCGGGTCTTCTCTCGCCGTACCACGCCTCGAAGCTCGTCGGCATGCTCAAGGAAGCGATCGCCATTCCGATCCACCTCCACTGCCACGCCACCTCCGGCATGGCCTCGGGCGCCTACCTGAAGGGGATCGAGGCCGGCGCCGACATCATCGACACGGCGCTCTCCCCTTTCGCCATGGGAACCTCCCAGCCCCCCACGGAGAGCTTCGTGGCCATGCTCGAGGGCACGGAACGGGACACGGGGCTCGACCTCGAGCGCCTGGCCTCCGCCGCCTCCCTCTTCAAGGAGGTGCGCAAGAAGTACGCCGAGTTCGAGAGCGCCTTCACGGGGGTGGACGCCTCGGTGCTGCTCAACCAGATTCCCGGCGGCATGATGAGCAACCTCGCCAAGCAGCTCAAGGACGCCGGCGCCCTGGACAAGATGAACGAGGTCCTCGAGGAGGTTCCCCGTGTCCGCAAGGAACTCGGCTACCCGCCGCTCGTCACGCCCACCTCCCAGATCGTGGGGACCCAGGCCGCCATGAACGTGATCGGGGGCGAGCGGTACAAGATGGTCCCGCAGGAGACCCGGGATCTCGTCAAGGGCCTGTACGGCAAGTCCATCGCCCCCATCGACGAGGAGGTCCGGGACAAGGTCATCGGCGACGATGAGATCTTCGAGGGGCGCCCGGCGGACCGTCTCGAGCCCGAAATGGAAAGGATCGCGAAAGATCTGGGCACCGACAAGGTGGAGGACATCCTCAGCTACGCCCTCTTCCCCCAGGTGGCCAAGGAGTTCTTCGCCTACCGGGACCTGGGCGGCACCCCCGAGGAGGAGGTCGCGGCCATCCTGGGCGCCGTCCTCGCGCGCTCGATGGACGCCGTGCCCGTCCCCGCTTCCTGCGCTGAACCCGTCCGGTCGCACGGCAACGCCTGGTCCATGGCGGGGCGTATCGAGCGGATGGGCGGGCGGTGGAAGTTCTGAACGAACAGGTTCGTTTGTCGATTCCGGATTTCAGATTTCAATTTTCGGAAACGTGGTTTTCATGGAAGCGGACATCGAAATCGAGGGGCGGAAACACAGCTTCCGCCTGGTCGCCCGGGACGGGAAGACGATCACCTTCGCCCTGGGCGAGAAGCAGTACGTCGCGGACATTCTTTCCTCCTCCATGGACAAGGTCGCCCTCCGCCTCAACGGCCATCCCATCCAGGTGACGCTGAAAGCCGACGGCGAGGACCGCTGGACCGCCGGGTGCGGCGAGCGCAATGTCGCCGTCCGGGCCTCCTTTTTCGCCCAGGCGGGGGACTGGCTGAAAACGCACGGGGCCGGGGAGGCGGCCCGGGCGGGCGAGCGGGGCCCGACGCCCGGCGGCGCCGTCCAGGCCCCCATGCCGGGCAAGGTTCTCGATGTCTTCGTGGAGGCGGGGGATACGGTGAACGCGGGGGATGCCCTGCTCACCCTCGAGGCCATGAAGATGGAGAACCGCATCGAGGCGCCTTCGGCCGGGACGGTGGAGGAGGTCCGGGTGCAGGCGGGCAGCGAGGTGGGCAAGGGGGACGTGCTGGTGGTTCTGGCCTCTACTTGATCGTTCCCAGCCGCGTGATCTCGAGTGTCTCGAACTGGTCGGGCTTCCGCCGGTCGGCGAGGACGATCTTCACGGCCGTGGCATGGTATTTCTCATCGAGCCAGCCGCCCGGGCCGAAGTGGATCGTCAGCGCCGTGGACCGCTCGGGATCGATGCGGATGTTGGGGTCCAGTTTCACGACGTGGGGATAGATGACCCCCTCGACCCGGAGCTCGTCGATCCGCCCCGCAAACCCCTCGCCCGCGACGAGCGGTTGCCCCTTGTCGGGCTTGTAGTGGTAGACGGGGGCCTCATCCCCATCCTTCTTCTTTTTCTTCTTCTTCGCCGGCGGTGGAAAGACGGCGCCGAGAGCCCCGTTGACGCGCACTTCCAGCGTGCGTCCGTCGAAGGAGAGTTTCACGTGCGACCAGCGGTGGGCCGGGACGGCGAGTTTCCGGTCCTCGGTGTGGACCGTGCCCACACCGCGCACCATCCCTTCGAGGTATCCGTGGGAGAGTTTCAGGTAGAGCCCCGCGCCCTTCTTGAAGATCATGCCGCTTCGGTTTCGGTAGGGAAGGATCCAGGCTTCCAGGGAAATCCCGTCCTTCAGGACGAACCGGTGGTCGGTCTCGAAGATCACGCCTCCCTTGCCTTCGAGAACCACGCAACGGCCGATCTTTCCGCGTTCGCGTAGTTTCGGATTGGACAGGCGGCCGCCGGCCAGGGTGACCTCGAGGCCGGGGGGAAAACCCACGAGGTCCTCGTCCTCGAAATGCCACTGGCCGATCATCTTCATGGCCTTGACTTCGACCACATTGGTCTCGGGATCGAGCCTCAGCCAGGCCCGGCCGCTCTCATCCGAGGCGGTGTTGTGCGCCTGGCGGACGAGGGCGTCGAGGCGCGACTTCTCCGCCTGGATGGCGAGAACCCGGTTCATGCTGCCCAGAAACGCCGCCCCCATGCCGATGATGATGGCGAGCAGCGAGCACACCACCAGAAGTTCCACGATGGTGAACCCCGCTCCTTCTCTTTTCCGTTTCCTCTTTCCCATTCCGGATTTCCTATTGCCGCTTTCCGATTTTCCATTTCCCCATGCCCCATCCCCTGCCCCCTACGGCGGCCCCTCGTCCCCTTCCGCCTCGCCTTCCTCTTCGCTGATGGTGAAATTGGCGATGTCGTCCCCGGACCCGTTCTCGTTGCGACGGTTGGGGCCGAAGGACCACATCTGGTAGGAGTTGGCGTTGTGGTAGGTCCCCAGCTTCTTGCTCTTCTGGGCCCGCACGCTGACGGTATCCCCGTCGTAGTCGACGTACTTGAACTGCTTCCCGTAGTCCCGGCAGTGGATGTAGACGAAAGGGTTGCCCCAGAAGTCGACGGCCTCGAAGAGGTCGGCCTTCTTGATCGCGGATTTCTCCGGAGGTTTCTTGAGCTTGTCCCCGTCGCAGTTCCCGAGGTAGTCCTCCTGCCATTCGGTGAAGGGCCCCCGCTTCTTCTCCGTGCTGATCGCCAGCACGAAGGCCTCGGAACCCTCGTTGGTGTCGTTGGGGGCGTCGATCTTGAGGAACTTGAGGCGGGAAGGCGGGTAGTCGCCGAAGCGCGACTCGTAGAGCTTGGCGGCATTGGCCAGCGAGTCGAGCCGCACGCGGGTCTCCGCCGCTTCTCCGGTCTCCCCGGACTTGAAGAGCTGGGGCAGAACGATGGCGGCGAGCGTGGCGATGATGGCCAGGACCACCAGGATCTCGATGAGCGTGAATCCCGGGCGGGAACGCCTTCTTCCAGTCGTCAAGGGGCACCTCCTGTGGTTATCGTGCTTTCTCATTATAACGTACGGAAGAGAAGAGCGTGAGGGAATCGTCCCCCTCGGGCCTCTGCGTCCCCTGGACCAGAGGCAACTCGCCTCGGTTCAGGGCTTCGCTCCGCGGCCTGGACGCTTTCGGATTTCGGAATTGTGTTCCGCAAGGTCCCGCATCTATAATCGCTTCGTGCGACGAAGGTTGTGACGCTGTTCAGGTTCGATGCCATGGTCCTCCACGAGGGCGTTCCACTCAAGGCCGTGTTCTTCGACATCGACGACACGCTCTACTCCACGTCGGAGTTCGCCCGGCGCGCCCGCGCCAACGCCGTGCGCGCGATGATCCGGATGGGCCTGAAGATCTCCCCGGAATGGGGCCTGAAGGAGCTGGAGGAGGTGGTGTCGGAGTTCTCCAGCAACTACCCCAGCCATTACGACAAGTTCATCAGCCGCCTCCCCGCCGAGACCTACCAGGGCATCAACCCCGCCGTCCTCGTCGCGGCAGGCGTCGTCGCCTATCACCAGACCAAGCTGGCCGAACTCAACCCCTATCCCGACGTCGTGGAGGTGCTCAACCTCCTGGCGCGGACCCGCCTCATCCGGGGCGTGATCACCGCCGGCCTCACCGTCAAGCAGGCCGAGAAGATCGTCCGCCTCAAGATCTACGACTGCCTCACGCCCTCGGCGATCTTCATTTCCGACCAGATTGGCATCGGGAAACCCAATCCCAAGCTCTACCAGCGCGCCTGCGAGAGCACGGGCATCGAGGCATCTTCCGCCATGTACATCGGCGACAACCCCACCTATGACATCGATCCCGCCAACAGCATCGGCATGATCACGGTGCGGAACCGGCGCTCCGGCAAGTTTCTCGACTCGGAGGGGAAAAGCCGGGCGGACTTCGAGATCCAGTCCTTCTGGGATCTCCTCGCGATCCTCCGCGAGCGCTTCCACGTGAAGGTGTGACAGGCTAGCGCAGCGCAAAGAGGTCGCCGTAGACGGAGGTGGAGGCGAGATCGGCGCCGCCGAAGAGGATCGAACGTCCCTCCACGGGATCGAAGACCAGGGACGCGGCGGAACGCGGCGAGGGTCCGGAGCCCTCGGGGGACAGCGAGGACCAGGACCCCGCCCCGAGATCGTAGGCGAAGAGATCGTCGAAGGAGGCCGACGTATCCCCGCCCCCGAAGACGAGCACCCGCCCGCGGATCGAATCCAGCGTTGCGGCGGACCTCCCCCGTCCGGTGGTGGTGGGCACGGAGAAGACGGGGGTCCAGGTCGTGGTCGAAACGTCCAGAAGATAGGTGTCGGGAAGCGAGAGGGTCCCGCTGGAGCCGAAACCGGCCACCATCCGTCTCGAGGCGGGATCGAGGACGCCGAAGAGTCCAGAGCGGGCCGTAGGGCCCGTGCCGCCGGGGGAAAGAGCCTCCCAGGAAGGGGACCCGCTCGAGGGAAGGTTCAGGGCCCAGAGATCCTCGAACTGGGGGGGATCGAGCCCCTGGGCCCCGCGCCCGCCGAACACGATCATGCGGTCTCCGGCTCCGTCGTACACGGCGAGGCACAGGGCGCGCGCGTCCGGCGAAACGCCGGAGGGAGCCAGCGAGTCCCAGGCCTCGGCTCCGGGGGTGTCCAGCGAAAGGGCCCAGACGTCGTCGAGGACGCCCAGAGCGCCGTTGTCGCCCCCGAACACGATCATGCGGTCTCCGGAAGCGTCGTACACGGCTCCGTGGCCGTAGCGCGCCGGCGGGGCCGTTCCGGAGGGGGAGAGCTCGGTCCAGGTCTCGGAGCCCCTGTCCAGGGAGAGCGCGAACACGTCGTTTCTTGCGGACCCCACGCCGAGGGCGTTCGTGCATCCTCCGAAGACGATCATGCGGCGATTCGGCGCGTCCAGCACGGCGGTGTGGCCCTGCCGGGCGGAGGGCGCCGTCCCCGAGGCCCCGACCGCCGTCCAGGAAAAGGGGAACATCGCCGTGACGGTGACGGAGGGCCCGACCTTTTCCGTCTCGGGGAAGCTCGCGTTGATCTCGATGACATCCCCCTCGTCGCCGGCGGGCAGGTTCGCGTGGAAGGAGCCGTCGGCCCTGGCGGAGACGACGAACCAGTCGCCGTCGCTCGTGAGGTTCCTCAGATTGACGTTCACGGGCCCGTTTTCGGGCCGTTCCACGGCGTCGGCGGCGCCCCGGACCTCCGTGGCGGCGCCCCGGATCTCGGCGGTGATCTTCGAGGCGTCGGGAGCGTCGGGATACTCCTCGAAGGGGGGGAAGCCCTTGATGGTTTCCACCGTCGCGCCGGTGGAGAAGCGCGCGGCCTTCGGGTACTGCAGGGACACGCCTTCCAGGTTGAAGACGCCCCGCTTGACGGCCACGCCGTACGTGGTGTCGGCGTCGAGGGCGCTTCGCGGGGCGAAGGTCACGGTGTCGGCGGAGACGGAAAAGACCCCGGAAAGCACCTGGTTGTCTTCGTTCACCACGATGATGTTGTAGGTGCCCTGGACGGAATCGGGGTGGACCTCCTGGTTGAAGACGATCTGCACGGATTCGTCCGTGGAGACGGAGGTGGCGCCGTCCGCCGGCGAGATGGAGACGACGGAAAAATGGGAGGGCGAGGGATCGTCGTGCGCGCATCCGCTCCAGCACGCCAGGGCCCCGAGAAGCACCGCCAGCGCGCCGGCATGGACCACGGATCTCGTTCGGAAAGGAACCTTCATCATGCTCTGGTACGGGCGCGGGCGCTGGATGTTTGCGCGCGCGCAGCGGGACGTCACGTCGATCGGCGGGTGGCTAGGGATTGTAGATCCAGCAGAGGGGGGCGGAGATGGGAATGGGCGGATTCGCGGGAATGCAATCCAGTCCTCCGACGATGAGGACGCGCCCGTCCATCAGGGTCGTGGCGGTGTGTTCGGCCACGCCGGTGTAGAGGTTGGGAAGCGTGGTCTGGTTTCCCTGGGGATCGCGGGTCCAGTCGAACTTGCCGGACTTGTCGATGCCGGCGTAGGGCGCGGAGACGTTGGTTCCGAGGGCGAAGGGATCGAAGATCTCCGCCGAACGCTCCTGGGACATGTGATGGCTTCCGGTGGAGGGAGAGACCTTCCATCCGCCGGTCACGAGAATATGCCCGTTCGCCAGCACGGTGGCTGTGTGATTGCAGCGTTTGAAGTGCATGGAGGGCCCCACGGGGGTGAAGCAGCCCTGGGTTCCGTTCATGAAGGCGACGGGGGCATGCATGTTGTGGTCGTACACCTCGGCGGTGTCGATGCACTGGGGCTGGTAGACATAGTCATCCCTGGACCCGCCGATGACGATCACGATGCCCTGACCGAAGCCGCCGGAGAGCAGGCTGACCGTGTGATGGTCGCGGGGGCAGGCCATGCGGGTTCCGCAGACCATGCCCGTTCCCTGGGTGCCGTTTCCGCCTTGATCCGGCCAGTAGAGGGTTCCCCAGTCCAGGTTTCCGTTGAGATACCCGCCGCACGAGAAGACCGCGCCGTCCGGCAGAATCAAGGTCTTGTGCGAGTAGACGCCGATGAGGGCTTGATTGCCGCCGATCACGCCCCCGATGGGGTCCTTGGCGAAGACCCAGTTTCCGGTCTTGAGATCGAGGATCTCCATGCCGTGGATGGGGCTGGCGTTGGGAACGAGCCCGTTCGAGCCCACGCCCCCGATGGCGATGGGATTGCCGTTCGACAGGAGGGCGAGGGAATGGTAGTACCTCGCTTCCTGCATCGTGTTCTGGTGCAGCGAGAAGCTGTCCATGCGGGGGTCGTATTCCTCCACGCTGTCATACACGGCCGTCCCGTCGAAGCCGCCCGTGATGATCACGTGTCCGTTGTTCAGCTTCACGATGTCGTGATAGGCCCGCTGGAAGAACATGCCGTTCCCCTGGTTGCTCTGGGAGAGCGTCCAGGTTCCCGTGGCGGGATTGTAGATCTCGGCGGACCGCAGGAGCGTGGGGTTGGGGGAGTTGTTGGGGTGCCACTGCTCGCCCCCGCATACCAGCACCCGCCCGTCGTCGAGGCGGACCATCTTGTGCTTGTTGCGCCAGTGGTTCAACATGCCGGTCACGCTGAAAGTCCCCGGCGTCGCGGGCGGGACTCCGCCGATGGGAGGCAAGGTGAAGGGAGGCCAGTTCGGGATCACGGTGAGGGTGGGGCCCGTGGAGAACTTGAACGCATACGGCGTCTTGACGTTTTCGCCGTAGATGTCCCTCGCGCCGGGCCGGATGGCCACGCCGTAGGTGGACTGGGGGGCCAGGGGGGTCTGGGGGGTCAGCGTGAGGTACTCCCCGTTGAACGAGTAGCTGACGGCCACGACGGCGTTGCTCTGATCGACGAGAATGACCTGGGAGTTTTTCCAGGGTTCCGAGGCGTTGGTGATGATGTAATCCGGATCCATGGGAACGGTGGACCGGATCACGATCTGCACGTTCTGGGAGACGTTGGTCTCCTGGTCGGCGGGCGCCGTGGAAATGATCACGAAGTCCTTGACGGGTTTGTCGCCGCTGATCCACTCGAACCGGCACCCGGTCACGGCGACGATGAACAGCAGAGCGATCAACAGGGCGCTCTTTCGTTTCGTCATCATCTCCTCCATAGGCCGGAAAGTCTTCGATCCACCCGAGATCATTTTACATTCTGTTTCATGGAATTGCAACTTCCATGCCAGCCGACGCCTCTCGGAAACGAGCGCGCTTCTCGCTGCAGCCTCGTTTTTTCGCCTCTTCTCGGCCCTCCGTTCCGGGTTTCGATGGGCTCTCCCGGAAGATGTAAACGAAGTATTCGCGAAAAGACAACGAAGTTACCAGTTGCAAGCGGACATCGAGGCCGCCCAAAGCCCTTTCCCGGGGGATCCGACCGGGACAAGACCCCCTTCTAGTCGACCCGGATCTTCTTCTCCTCGTGACCGAGGTCCGTGATCTGGGCCTGCACGATGAGGAGAAGGTTCTTCTTCTCGATGCTCCGGCCCTTGCGGCTCGTGAAGAAGTTGAGGATCGGGATATGGGCGAACCAGGGGATTTCCGCCTGCTGGTCGACGTCCATGATCTCCTTGAGTCCGCCGAGGAGGATGGTTCCGCCGTCGGGGACGCGGACGGTGGCCTGTGCCTTTCGGACCTGCAATTCGGGGACGTGCATGGTGACGGCGGAGGAGCCGAAGCTTCCGAGCGTCGTCGAGAAGGTCGGGACGGGGCGGATGAGATTGGCCACGGTGGGGCGGAGTTCGAGGGTGATGTACTTCCGGTCGTTGGAGACGGTGGGTCGGACGTCGAGGACGAGGCCGTCCTGGATGACGCCCATGATGGGGTCGGCGATGGCGGCGGCCTGGGCGACCTCGACATCGTAATCCCGGACGTAGGCGATCTGGTTGACCATGGTGATGTTCGCCCGCTGGGTGTTGAAGGCGGTCAGTTTGGGGGCGGTGAGTTCGGTGGCGCGCCTGGACTTGGAGACGGCGTGCATGACGACGTTGAGTTCGGCGTCGTCGAGAAGGGTGTACTGGAGGCTCATGCCGCCGGTGCTCTTGAGATTGTGGCCGAGGCCGCGGTCCCACATGCCCTCGGTCCGCGCTCTCAGGTCGCCGTCGGAATTATCGTTGAAGAAGACGCCGCTGGAGGGGGGCTGGGTGGGATTGCCGTTGGCCAGGTTGTCGAAGGCGCCGCCGGCGTTGTCCTCGACGCCCACGGTGACGTCGTCGAGGTAGGAATCGGTGCCGATCTCGGTCCCGAGCCCGCGCAGGTCCACGCCGATGTCCTCGAGGAAGTCGTCCTCGACGGTGAGGAAGCGCGCCTCGACGGTGACGAGGAGTCCGGAATACTTCCTCAGGTTGTCGAGGAGGCGTGCGATTTCCTGGTGGACCTCGGGTGTGTGGGAGACGAGCAGCATGCCGTTGATCTCGGTGATGCGGAAGTTGCCCATGTCCCAGGTTTCCGAGGCCACGGAGTCGCGGATCATGGCGACGAGGTCCTCGACGAGGATGACCTCCTGCTGCGTGAACTCCTCCTCGAACATGGGGGCCATGCCCGCGCCCGTGTCGCTGCTCTTGAGTTCGAGGTCGGGGCCCTTGAAGTTTTCGAGTTTCCGGGTGAGGTCCCTCACGTCGTGCAGGCGCATGGCGGCGTCACCGTAGGCGCCCTCGGGCGTGGTGATGAAGAGGACCTTGTTGCGGAAGGTGTAGGTGAGGTTGTTGAACCGCATGAGGATGTTGATGGCCTGTCCGAGGTTCAGCTCGTCCACCTGCAGGTTGACGGTCCGGCCCTCGCCCTCGAAACGGTCGACCACCTCGGGATCGATGACGATGTTGATGCCCTTGGTGTTGCGGATGAAATCGATGACGTCCCTGAGGCTTGCATCCTTGAAGTCGAGCGAGATGGTGTCGTTCTTGAGGATGGAGCGGATCTTCTTCACCGAGGGGTCCTCGTCCTCCTGGAAGCCGCCCATGCCCGGGGTTTCGCGGTTGCGGATCCGCTTCCACTCGTTGGTGGAGGGAAAGCGGACGACGTCGCTGTAGGGGACCTTCAACTCGTCGAAGGACGCGAGCAGCTTCCGCCATTCCTCGACCTTCCGCTGCACGAAACGCTTCTCCATCAGGCGGTGGCGCGCCTCGATGCTGTCGTCGATGAGCCGACGGGCCAGCTTGTGGCGCGGGTTCTGGGCGAGAACCTGACGGGCCAGACGCTCGGCCTTGATGTACTGGCGCTGCTCGAACAGGAGGACGGCCTCCTTGAAGAGAAGCTCCACCTTCTGCATCTCGCGGCGCCGGCGCTGCCCTTCCTCCCGCAGGGCGATCTCGTAGGTCTTAACCTGGATCGTCTTCGTCCGCCGGAGGTCTTCGAGACCCTTCAACTTGTTGCAGCGATGGATGTAGGCTTCCACCCGCTCCCGGTAGCCTGAAAGGTCGACGTGGTAGGGAGCCCAGCGGATGATCTCCAGCACCCGCTCGAACTCCTTGAGCGCCTTCTCGTAGTTCAGCGCGTTGAACAGGTCCACCCCGTTGTTGTAGTGGGCCCTCGCCTCCACCAGCGCTTCCTGCGTCTTGACCTGGATCAGCGTCTCGAGCCTCTTGAACGCCGTCCCCCTCTCCCCCGCCTTGCCGAGGACGAAGTCGATCCGGTTCAACAGGTCGAGCGCTTCCGCGTGGCCCGGCCTCTCCTTCAACGCCTGCAGGACGTTCCGGCGGGCTTCCTTGGGCCGGCCGTCGGCCAGCAGCCTGTTGGCGATGCGGAGGTAGTTGCCCACCACCGCATCCTGCGCGTTCTCCTCGAGATTCTTGTCGCGCTCCAGCTGCTCAAGGCTGCGCTTCACGTCCGCCGGAAGGTTCTCGAGACCCTCCAGGGCCCCGCCGCCGGACGGAGACGCCTCGCCGCCGCCGTCCGCGGACAGGCCGCTTCCGTCCGCGGATGCCTTCTCCCCGGGCGCAGGAACCTTCTCCCCGGGAGGGGAAGCCTCCTTCTCCGGCCCGTTTCCCTGGACCTCGGGCGATACGGACATGCAACCGGCACCGGCGATCAGGGCGATACCGGCGAACAGGGCGATCGGAATGGAAAACCTCAACTTCCACCTCCTCGGCGCTGTGGATTCGAGAGGGCTTTACGGGGGTCCAGATAATCGTGAGTACGATACGTCGCGTCTCCCGGGAAGTCAAGGACCTTTCCCCCCTCCTCCCGGGGAGACTCACACCCCTATATACTCTTTTCCATGTCACCGAATTGTCACCGGGCCATCATTTCGGGGTCATCGGTTCCAGGGAAGGGGGATGGGGGAGGGGTGCCTTCCTTTCCCGGATTCCGGTCCTCGAGATCGGGTCCTTCCTCCTCCCGCCGGCGGAAAGCCGCGACACCGAGGTGCTGCGGGCTGGAAGCCCGCGGTCCCAGCCGCGGGACGGCAACCGGGCGAGCGCGGACGGACTAGCGTCCGTCCCTACGACCCGTGCCAATCCCCTTGTGGGAGGCGTGTGTCCCGGGCCACGCGGACTCCAGGCCCGGGACCACGGCGATTCCGGCAGCCTGGGGGTGAGATTGCAGATTTCCGATCGGAGATTTCAGCATTTTGCTTTTACACCCGCTGCCATCTGATGGCTGCAATCTTCCATCTGAAATCCCTCTTTTCCGGCACACACCCAACGACTCAACCACCCAACGACCCAACCGCTCCACCCTCGCCTCAGCGGTGCGCCGTGAGCGGGTCCATGGCGCCGGTGAAGTCGATCTCGGGCATGTCGGCGCGGATGAGCATGTTGAGCGCGCGTACGACCCATCTCATGGGCACGTCGCCGCCGGCGTCGATCTCGGCCCGCGCGACGCCGCCCTGCTTGATGCGCAGCACTCTCTGCAGGGCGCGCGAGATGCCGTCCTCGTCGTAGTTGCACAGCACTTCTCCCACGTAGACCTTGCATCGCCGGATCTCGGTATTCCAGCGAAGGACCACCCGTACCGGCAACGTCTTGTCATCGATGGAGATGTTCTGGATGCCGCGTTCCTTGGGCAGGTAGGCGGAGAGCTTGCCCTCCAGCGTCTTGAACTTCGAGGTGACCATGAAGAAGATCAGCAGCTGGAATGTGACGTCGATCATGGGCGTCATGGAGAGTTCGGGCGCCTCGGCGTCCGGGATCTCCTTGCGTTTCTTCTTGCGATGTTCCGTCTCCGTGGTCATGTCGATCCTCCTTTTGAAGTCCGAGATCCAGCCTCGACCCTGTCCGTCGGCAGGGTCCTCGATCGACGGGGCACGGGGCCCAAGACGGGGTTACCGCACGGGGCACGGGGCATGAAACGGGGACCCGGGACGGGGCGTCCGGGGCCGGGGGCCTCCCGGGCAGGTCTTCCTCCCTTGCAACGGAGCGCGGGGGGGGAAGGTTACGTCTCCGGCTGCAAAAACCCGTCGAGGCCTTGCGACCGCCGGGATCAACGTGACGGGCGCTTGGGGCGAGACGTGCAACGGCTCGGGACAAAAAAAAAGCCCCGCAAGAGCGGGGCTTTTCGCGTTCGTTTCTTTGGGACCCGTCACTTATGGTCGGTGAGGGGGTCCATGGCTCCGGTGAAATTGATCTCGGGCATGTCGGCCTTGATGAGCATGTTGAGCGCCTGGACGACCCAGGCCATGGGGACGTCGCCGCCGGCGTCGATCTCGGCCTTGTCGGTGCCCGTCTGCTTGATCTGCTTGACCTTCTTCATGGCGCGGGTGATGCCGTCGTCGTCATAGTTGCACAGCACCTGGCCGACGTAGACCTTGCACCGCTTGATGGTGGGATTCCATCGCAGGACGACGCGGACGGGCAGGGTCTGCTCCTCGATCTTGACGTTCTGGAGGCCCTTGTCCTTGGGCAGGTAGGCCGCGAGTTTCCCTTCCAGCGTCTTGAACTTGGAGGTGACCATGAAGAAGATGAGGAGCTGGAACGTGACGTCGATCATGGGCGTCATGGACATCTCCGGCGCCTCGGATTCGTTGTCCTTCTTCTTCTTCTTCTTCCTGGGCCATTCCTTTTCGATCGGTTTTTCCTCGGCCATCTTTCCTCCTGGCCCCGTCGCGGGGTCTTCGTGTTTCGGGCCCTCGAGATCGTTGTCCGTTATCCGTCATCCCCCATCCGGCATCGGCGGCCGACTAGGGTTCCTTCACGGCGATCTGGATTTTCCAGATGCCGACGCCGGGTTTGACGCACTCCTGCATGACGTACTGGATGTACCGGAAGGTGGTGTCGCGATCCGCGCGGATGAGAAGCGCGCGGGTGGAAAGCCTGGGGTCTTCGGGGTCGCGCGAGATCTGGGCTTCGGTCTTCAGGTAATCATGCAGGGCGGACTGGTTCATGACCTTTCCCTTGACCTTGACCTTGCAGGTGCCGTCCGGCTCCGGCGCCAGGACGTTGACGACGATGCGTTTCTTTTCCGGGTTGTTGTCCGGAGAGGCTTCCGAGGCCTCGGGGAGGGTAAGCACCTCGAGATCGGCCTGGGCCATCTCCGTGACGAGCATGAAGAAGATGATGAGCTGGAACACGACGTCGATCATGGGCGTCATGTTCATCTCGGGGTCCTTGCCTTGTTTTTTCTTTTTCCTTTTGGCCATTCGATTCACCTCCAAGGATCGCGCTCTTGGCCCTCGAGACGCTCACCGTTGGTATTATACGAACTCGGGTCCGGGAGGACAACGGGGAAATCCATTTCCCGGACCGGCTTTCCGGCCCCTGCCCCCTGACCCCTGACCCGTGACCCGTGACCCATGACTCTCTACTCGGGCAGCACCTGGTAGTTCTTCTCCTTGGCCTTGGCGGCCCATTGCGAGTTGGGGAAGCGGATGAGGAGGTCGGAGAAGATGATTTTCGCCCGTTTCTTGGCGCCGCCTTCCCGCTTCTCGAGTTTTTCGTAGCACAGTCCCGCGTAGTACATGGCTTCCGGGGTGAATTCCTCGGAGAAGTAGAGGACCATGGCCTTGAGGAACCAGTGCCGGGCCTCGCGCACGTTGTCGTCGTTCAGGAAGCAGTGGCCGAGCCCGATGGCGGCGCCGGCCTTGATCTCCCGGGCCTGGATGTCTTCGCCGGAGGCGGAGCGGAACAGGTCCTGGAAATAGGTTTTGGCCTGGCTGAACTTTTTCTGCTTGATGAGGCACAGCCCCTTGCGGAGGAGGGCCTTGTTGGCGACGGAGGGGTGGGTGCTGCGCGTGGTGTTGTAGATGGACTCGTACTTGTAGAAGGCCTCGTCGTAGTAGCCCTGGGCTTCCTTGACGTGGGCCTGGGCTACGAGCCCGAGGTGCGCCCATCGCTCCTCGAGGGCCTTGTCGGAGACTTCCGTGGTGAGTCGCGTGAAGGTTTTGTCAGCCTCCTGGTACTGCTCGGCCTGGGTGAGGGCCTGGCCCCTGTAGTAGAGGGCGGGGGCGAGGAAGCGGGTATGGGGGAATTCCTTGAGGAGGGTTCCGTAGAGTTCGGCAGCTTCCTCGTAGTGGGAGGGTTCGCGCAGGCCGAGCTTGCGGTGGCAGTGTGCGCGGTAGTAGAGCGTGTAGGGTTTGATCCAGTCGGCGGAGGAGGCGTCGGCGGCCTTCTTGAAGCTCTCGATGGCCTCCTCGTACTTCTTGGAGTTCATCAGTCCCCTGGCGTTCTGGAAGGTCTGGGGTGCGGAGGCGTAGGTGACGTCTTCCACGTCGCTGGCCTTGACCTGTTCGGTCCGGCCGGCGTTGATGTACTTGACGTGGGCGTAGTTCTCCTCGGTGACCTTGTCCACCTTCTTCTCGGTGTGATCCTTGAAGAGGATGATGTCCTTCTCCTCGCCCCCGAGGGCCCCTGCCGCCAGAAAAAGGACGGCGGCCGGAACGAGCACGGCGCATGCGGTTTTCTTGATCATGGTGTCTATCGCCTCCCCGCCAATTCCTTGGCGCTTTCCTGCAGGTCCTTGATCTTCTTCTTCAACGTCTTGCCGCCCAGCGTGGGGTAGAGGAGTTCGGCGTTGGTGACCATGTCGACCACTTTCTTGTACTCCCCCTTCTTCTTCAGGATCTTCCACACGGCGTACTTCCACTCCCACCACTGGGTCTGTTCGGGCTTGTCCTGGGTCAGGAGCTTGTCGTAGAGCTTCAGGGCGTTGTCGTAGTTGAGGGTCGCTTTCTCGGCGTCGCCGATCTCGTGGAAGCAGTCCCCGAGTTTCGTGTAGATCTCGACGAGTTTCTCCACGAAGAGGAACGTCGATCTCTCCTCGTAGAGGGGATTGAAGATGTTCAGCGCCTTCTCCCAGTAATGGACGGCCTCCTTGGAGTCGGGCTTGGCCTTCATCTCCTTTTCCGCGAGGTTGATCCAGCACTCGCCCAGGGCCCGCTTGAAGCGGATCTGCTGCATCTCGTCCAGCTGGTCGCCCAGTTTCGAGAGGATCGTGTCGTAGATGAGGGCGGCCTTCTCGTGCTCGCCGGCATTGACGAGCTTGATCCCCACCGCGTCCAGGCGGTTGATGATCTTGGCCGGATTGGTTTCGTCCATCTCGGCGAGGATGTCGCTCTCGATCCAGATCCACAGGTACTCGGCCGCCTTGTTGTTGTACTCCCGGTAGGCCTCGATCTCGTGCTTGGCCTTGGCTTTCGCCGCCAGGTCGCCATAGATCGCCCCCGCCAGCTGATAGCTGTTGATCAGGTAGGGGTGCTTCTTTCCCCCCGGGTCCTGGGAGGCGGCGCGGACCTGCTCCTCCACGTCTTCCATGATGCGGAGCATGTCCTCGACCCGCCGGGCGTCGCCCAGCCGGTAGTAGGCCTGCAGTTTCAGAAAGACGGAGGTCAGAACGAGATCCAGATTGTCCCTGTACTCCTCCTCGAAGCCCTCGAGCACTTCCAGGACCTTCTCCCATTTCTCCTGTTCGGTGTACACCCGTCCCAGGAAGAAATAGGTGTAGGCATAGAGCACGCGGCGCCGGTTCAGCGCCTCGTCGCCCTCCACGGGCTTGGATTCCGCCAGCGCCAGGAAGTCCTGGAAGCTCTGCTTCGCCTTTTCCAGGTCGGCCATGACCTCGGCGGGCATCTCCGCAGGCTTCTCTTCGCCCCTCTCCTCCGCTTTTTTCAGCACCTCCTCGCGCCGCCGGTTATATTCCTTGAAGTAGGCCTGCCCGATGCCCACCAGGGCCGTTTCGTAGAAATCGGATTCCTTCTCCACCGACTGGAACGACATGATCGCTTCGAGGAACTTCCCCTGGCGCAGCTGGTCCTGTCCCGCGAAGAACTGGAGGTTCTTTGCGTATATGCTGTCGCGGTACTTGTCGGTGAGGTAGGTCCGCTGGTCGGAATAGAGCTTCTTGAAGTAGCGGTCGTCGCCCCCTCCCTGTCGCGACGCCTCCCAGGCGTACTTGAAGGCCCGGTAGGCCTTGTAGGCGCACTCCGCGCCCTTGTCCCAGAGTTCCTTCTTCTCCTCGGTCCGCTGGGAGGATTTCGGCAGCCCTTCCAGAAAGACCTGGGCCACCCGCTCGCCCTCCTGGAAGGCCAGAGCGGCCTCGTAGTAGAGCTCGCGTGCCGCATAGACCGTCGCCATGTCGTACCAGGTTTCCGTGCCGAACTCGAACAGCTCCTCCTCGGTATCGATCTTGTCCAGCGCGTTCTGGTAGGCCTCGATGGCCCGCCTCAGCTTGCGCGTGCGAAAGAGGCCCTCGGCCTGGAGCGTGATGATCCGCACCCCGGCCTTGGGATCCTGGGCGACCCAGTCGCCGAGGAGCTTCATCCCCATCTGCATGTAATACCCGCCCTTGTCCACGACGCGCACGGTCACCTGGATGGCGTCGGAGATGCGGCCCATCCCCGCGAGCGCCTTCGCCTTCTCGAGAACCGCTGCCCGCCCGGAATACGGGTCGCAGAAGGAATCCTCGATGAGGTCCGGGTACTCCCGCTCGATCTCCTCCGCGCGCTTCACGGCCGCCTCGTACTTCTCGGCCAGCACCAGCGCCTCCAGGATCCGGTAGTAGGCCATGATCCGGAGGCGGTCCCGCATCATCCGCTGGGTGGGGCTCGCGTCCTCGGGCAAGGGCACCAGGAGCACCGTGTTGTACATGTCCAGCGCCGACCCGTATTCCTCCATCTCCACGGCGCAGCGGCCGCGCTGGATGTAGGCGAGGTAGGCCTGGCCGTAGTCCTCGAAGTCCCAGATGAACTCCTCGAAGAGGTAGTCGGCCTTCTTGAGGATCTCGGTCTTCTTCTCCTTGCTCCCCTCGAACACCTGGGCCATCAGGTAATGGAGGTCGGCATGGCTGAACATGGCGTTTCTCAGCTGCTCCTTCTCCTCGGGAGAAAGCGCCTCCATGCCCCCCTTCTTCCGCTTCTCGTTGATCTTGTCGAGGAAGTCCTTGATCAGCTTCACGGCCTTCTCGAAGGCGGCGTGGGCCTCCTTCACCAGCTCCTTCTTCTTCTCCTCGTCGTCGGCGAGCTTGATCTGCGTGGTGAAGTCCGTCCCTTTCGACTTGAGCAGTTCGGCGAGGTTGAACAGCGCCTGCGGGTCCTTCTTCCCCTGGAGGAAGGACTCGTACTTGGCGATGGCCTCGTCGAAGAGCTTCTTCTTCTCGTCCGGATTGTCCTCGTTCTCCGCCCGCGTCTTGAGCACGTCGATCAGGCCCAGCTCGCCCTTGTTCCTCATCTCCTGGGTGTCGCCGCTCTCGCTCAGCTTGCGGAAGACCTTTTCCGCCAGGTCGTACCACCGCCGCTTCAACAGGCCCTTGCCGAACTCGTAGTTCTCCTGGCCGGCCCGCGCTTCCCCCGCTCCCGACGCCAGAAACAGGGCGCCGAGGAGGAGCGCCGACGCGACGACCGTCCACCTTGCCGATGCCATGGAAAACCTCCTTGTGTTGACCGGCCCTTCGAGCCCCGGGCAAATCTCGAAACGGCGCCCCGCCGATTCCCGGGGGTCACGGGATCCATGCCTAGACAGGAAGGCCGCCCGCGAACCCGGCGCCGGGGCGTCGTCGTTTCGACGCGCCCCCCCGGGACCACTTGCGGCCTTCTCGGCGCTCTCAGGCGCCCCCATCGCCCGCGAGATCGTTCATTGCGTCCGGGGAACGGGGTCTCCCCGGTGTCTCCGCCTCTCCACCCTTTTCCCTATTGCGTTTCCAGCGCTTCGACCTCCTCGCACATGGTGATCTGCGCCTTCACAATGATCACAAGATTCTTGCGCATGTGCAAGCGGCCTTTCCGGCTGAAGAAGAAATTCAGGATCGGGATGTTGTGGAGAAACGGGACCTCCGACTTCATGTCCTCGTCCCGGGCGGACTTCATCCCGCCGAGCAGGATCGTCCCCCCGTCGGGCACGGTCACCGTGGTCTGGACCTTCTGGACGCGCAGCTCCGGCAGGTGCAAGAACACCGGCTGGGAGCCGATCGATCCGAGCGTCGTCTGGAACGTGGGGATCGGCCGCACCACCTTGGCCACCGTGGGTCTGAGCTCCAGCGTGATGTACCGCCGGTTGGCCGTGACCACGGGGCGCACGTCCAGGATCACGCCCTCGTCGAGCCGCCCGACGATGGGGTCGCCGATCTCGATGAACTGCGCCACCTCCACGTCGAAATCCCGCACGTAGGCGACCTGGTTCACCAGCGACACGTTGACCCGCTGCGTGTTGAACGCGGTGATCTTCGGCGCGGTCACCATGTTGATCCGCTCGGTTTTCCTCACGGACCGGAAGATGGCCTCGAGCTGGACGTCGTCGAGATAGACGTACTGGAGCGACATGCCGCCGGATCCGGTCAGCACGTTGGGCTCGCCCAGGGCGACGTCGAAGAGGTTCTCGACGCGGGACCGGATGTCGCCGTCCGAGTCCTGGTCGAAGAAGACGCCGGAATTCTGGCTCGTCCCGCGCCCGCTGGGAGCCACGTTGGAGCCGAAGGCGATGTCGTCGAGCGGCTCGCCCGGGCTCGGGGTCATGGGTCCGCCGCGGCCCGGCACGGAGGCGGATCCCACGGGCAGCTGGTTCCCCAGCCCCCGGAGGTCCACGCCGATGTCCTCCAGGAAGTTGTCCTCCACGGTCAGAAAGCGCGCTTCCACCGTCACCAGCAGGCCGGCCTGCGCCCGGAGGTTGTCGAGCAGGCTCAGGATCTTCTCGTGGACGTCGGGGCGGTTCCGGACGATGAGGTTGCCCTGCCGGCTCGTGATCTGGTTGGGGGGGCTCCAGGAGTCGGGCTCGATGTTGTCCTGGATGAGGCCCATGATCCGATCGGGCGTCAGGGCCTCGGGCCCCATGGGTTCCTCCATCATGGGCGGCATCATGTCCTCGGCGCCGGCGCGCAGCTTGATGTCGACGCCCTTGAAGTCCTCCAGCTTCACCATCAAGTCGCGGATGTCGTACACCCGGAGTTCGGAGGCTCCCTGCGCGCCCTCCTGGGTCGTCACGATCAGCACGCCGTTGTCGACGGTGTAGTCCAGCCCCTTGAGGTTGAGGACGAGATCCAGCGCCTGCGCCAGGGGAATCTCGTCCACTTTCAGCTGGACCATCAGCTCGTCCTCGGACTTCATCTCGAACACCTCGGGGTCGATGATCATGTTGACCCCGGAGACCTCCTTGAGGAAGTTCACCACCGCGGTCAGCGGCGTGTCCATGAAGTCCAGGGAGATGGGCTTGGTCTTGAGGACGTTGCGCACCTTCTCCGTCGCGGCCGTGACCGAGGAGCCTTCCCCGCGGCCCTCCCGGATCCGGAGGGCGCGCTCCTCCCGCTCGCGCCATTCCTCGTACGGCGGGAAGGAGATCACCTCCACCTGCGGCACCATGGCCATCTCGATCTGCTCGAACGTCCGCTTCCATTCCTCCCGCAAATCCCCCAGGCTCCTGTCTTCCGAGGCGAGGTGCCTCGACTCGATGGCGATGTTCATCAGATCCCGCGCGTCGCGGTTGTACGGATCGAGGCGGAGGATCTGGCGGCACAGCCGTTCGGTCTCCTCGTACCGCTCGTCCGTGAAGGCGATGTGGGCGTTCGAGGCGAGCAGGGCGATGCGCCCGTGCAGCCGTTCGTTGCGTCTCTTCTCCTCCTCGATCGCGAGACGCTTCGCCACGGCCTCCCGCCGACGCTGCACCTGGAGGTCCCGCTCCCGCTTCTGCCGGTAACTCGCCTTGAGGAAGGCCTCGGCGGTGTCCCGGTACCCCGAGAAATCCACGTGGTAGGGCATCCACTTGATGATGTTCAGCACCCGCTCGAAGCCCTCGATGGCCTGCTCGTACTCCCCGCGCTGGTAGTGGTTCCGGGCCTTGTCGTAGAGGACCCGCACCTCCACCATCGCCTCGTCGATCTTCACCTTCAGACGTTCATGGGCGTCCGCGAAGGCCTGGTCCTCCTCGAACTGCCGGTAGCCGAGCATCCCCCCCACCTGCGCCTGGAGCTCCTTCGCCTCCTCGCTCTTCGGGTCCAGCTCCGCGGCCTTGCTCAGGACCTGGAAGGCCTTTTCCAGCTGGCCGTGCTCGAGAAGCTTGCGGCCCTCCTGGAGCAGCGCCCGCGAAACGTATTCCTTCTCCTGCTCCCGGATGCTGCGCTCGGCCTCCATCTGGCCGAACCGCCCCTGGAGGCCCGGGCCCTGCGTGAAGGCCTTCAGCGCCTCGTCGCCGGGCTTTTCCTCCCGCTCCTCCAGTTTCAGATCCCTCCCGGCGCGGGCCAGATCGCCCGGTCCCTTCTTCACGGTCCTCTTTGGGGGCTGGTCCTGGCCGGCCGGGGCCGGTTCCGAGGAAGCGCATCCGGCCGCCACAAGGGCCAGAAAACCCAGACCACCGAGGAACCTCGCGATTCCGATCCGTCTCATGGTCACCATCCTTACAGCCTTGTCGTCGATCACCGGGTCAAGGGGGTCAGATTGTCCCTATCTTGCGCTCTTCCGCCCCGTTTGTCCACCCTCTTGTCGGCCGTCGCGGCTTCTCTCGCCGGACGGCCCCCCTCCTTCCCCTCGAAACGGACGGGGCCGTGAGCTTGTTTCTAGTTCTTTCCCTCCGTGTTGTTGGGCTTCTCGGGCCGCGGAGGCATCTGCGTCCAGCGCGCCGGATCGCGGCCCTCGTGCTTCCGCGGAAATTCGCTGTAGTCCCGCTCCCATTCCTTCTCCTCCCGGTCCCACCCCGACGGCGTCAGGAAGGTCTCCAGGTCCTTCACGATGTTCCCCAGCCTCTCCGCTTCCCGCTGGTGGGCGTCGTTGTTGGGGAACCGCAGGGCCCGGTCCTTGGCCTCCAGCCATTTCCACCGCAGCTCGTACAAAAGCCCCCCGTCCTCGGACAGGAGGTTCTCGTCCACGGTCCCGGGCGGGGCCACCAGATCCTTCCGGTGGCGCTGGAGATACTTGATCCGCTCGTACAGCATCCGCCGGAGGCGGAAGTCCACCTTCTGTTGCTTGGCCTTCTCGAGCCGATCCTGGAGCTCCCACAGGTAGCGGTCGAAGTAGGGTGCCGTCTGAGGAGGGGGGCCCCCGGTGCCGATCTTCTTCTTCGGCTTCTCCGTCTCGTAGATCTTCTCGGGCTCCCCCTGGTCGTCCACGAGGATCACGTACCGTTTGAGCACCTTGCGTTCGCGGACCTTCTCCTCGAACTCGGGCTTCCCGTCCTCGCCGTACGTGGGCCTGCCCTTCTCGTCCCGCTTCGGGACCCGTTCCACCTCCTTTTCGACCTTCATCTCCTCGTCGATGCCGCCCAGCAGACGCCCCGTCGAGAAGTCCAGCCGGACCTTCTCGCCGTTCACCTCGGTCATCGCCTTGTCCCCGACCGCGTCGCCGAGCTTCACCGAGAACCGCTCCTTCGCCCAGTCGCCCCTGTGGAACCGCTTCACGTAGAGCACCGCCATCACCACGCTCGCCCCCTCGCCGTGGAAGAGGACCTCGCGGTCGTCGGGAAGGGAGACCTCCACGGGCTCGCTGGAAACGGCCTGGCCCCCCGGGGATTTCACCTCCACCTCCGTGAGAACCTCCACGGCATAGAGGTAGGTCTCCAGGGGCGCGAGGCTCGCATAGTCGTCGTCGACGAAACTCGCGGTCTTGGTGAGCCGCTGGCTCACGGGCTCATCGGGCTTCTCCCGCCCCTTCTTCCAACGGAAGATGCGGTACCCCTTCACCTCGGCCGTCGTCTTCGGGTTCGGCTTCCACGCGAGGGACACGGTGAAATCGGGGCGTGCCTCGGCCTTCAGGTCCACCGGCGGGTAGAGTTCCTTTCGCTTGTCCTCGGGTTTGATGATCGTCTTCACGATCCGGGGTTCGCGGTAGAAGATCCAGGCGGGAAGATCCGCGCGCGGCGCATGGGCCTCCCGCCACCCGGCGACCACCTCCTCGACGGCAGGCAACGCGGGCACGTCGCCCTTCCCCTTGGCCTCGATCCGCTTCTTCAACGCCGCGGACACGGTCTTCACGTCGTCCACGGCCGCCTTGGAAGGGGCCTGGGCGGCCACGGCCAGGAGGGCGAAGCCGACGGCGACGGCGATGGACCCCGCGAAGAGCAGCTTCGCGACGTTCCGTTCGATCCAGCTCCGTTTCTTGAGCGCCATCAAAGCCTCCGGAAACGCCTAGTCCTCCTGCAGGATGTCGAGCACCTCGAACCCCAGGGTCGCCCGGATCGGCTTGACGAAGCCCTCGGGCTTGATCTTCGGCTCCTCCCCCTCCTTCACCTTCACCTCGAACTCGAGGGGCAACACCTGCGTCTTGACGGCCTCGAGGGTTTTCAGGCGGGTGAGGAGGCCGTGTTTCCCCGGACCCAGCACCCCGGCCACCAGGGCGGGCACGTCGCGCGCGTCCATCAGGGCTTCCACCTTCACCTCGAGCGAGACGGCCACCGCGTTCGGAGGGACGTCCCGCGGGTACGTAAGGCGCACGCTGACCAGGGCGGGATCCAGATGCCGGCCGCCGGCTTCCCGGACCGTTTCGGCGTGCGCCCTCAGGTCCAGGAAGATGTCGACGACGGCGCTTCGGACGTTGAACTCGGCCTGGGCGATCCGGATCTCCTCGCGCCCCGGCGTGTAGTCCCACGCGTCGAAGGCGAAGACCTCGTCCATGGGGGCGGGGTTGCCGTTGGCGTCCTTGATGAGGACGGGTTTGGCCGTCTCGTAGAGGGCGGGGGCCTTCTCCTCGGTATAGAGCTTGCGGAACCGGTCGGTCCCGGTGCGGTTGGGGTTGTACTCGTCGAAGTAGGCCTCCAGGTTCCGGTCGCGTTCCCTGAAGAAGGCTTCGACGTCCTCTCGGAGCGCCTCGAGGTCCTTCCGGTAGCCTTTCCACCGCTTGACGGCGCGGGGGGTGGGCAGGGAGCCCTTGCGGGACTGGACCTGGTGGAGGGCCTGGCGCTTCCGCTCGAGGGCCTCCCGGTCCTCCGGGGACAGCCCCAGGAAGAGCAGGATGAGGACGCCGGCCAGCGCGGCGACGGCCGCGACGGCCGCCGCGAGGACGTTGAACAGCTTGCCCGGCGCCTGGTTCTCGGGTTCCACGCTCAGTCCTCCTCCCCGCAGGTCCAGAGCAGCTTGAAGTGGTAGAACTTCGTGCCCTTGTGGATGTCCATGGCCAGGTCCTTCACGAAGGTGCCGGCGCGCTGGAGGCCGAAGGCCGGATCGGGAGAGCGCGCGCCCGCTTCCCTGAGGGGGTCGAGCACGAGGCTCTTGACCTCCAGCTCGCACATCTTCCGCATCTCGTCGAACGCCTCGTCCTTGTCTTCCTGGGAGGCGTCCTCGCCGAGCGCGGCCACCTTCTCCCGGTAGGTCTTCTCGTAGGTGTTTTCCATGGCGCCGCGGAGCTGCACGGTGCAGGCGCCGCCGGGGCCCGCCGGGGCGATGTCCATCTTCAGGATCCACATGTCCGGGCGGTCGTCCGCGGGATCGGCCGGGAACAGGGCGTCCACGGCGTCGCGCAGGGCGCCGGCGAGGGCGTCCCGCCCTTCGGCCAGGTTGCGGCGTTTCTCGATCCAGGCGCGGTCCTCCCGGTCGTCCTGGAGGCGGGCGAGGTCGCCCTCGAGTCCCTGGAAGGTCTCGAGCACCTCCGCGCTCTTCATGGCCTCCTTCCATTCGCCCCGGAGCGTGTCCATGCCCCACCAGCAGAAGAGGGCGCCGAGGATCAGCATGGCGGCGGCCCCCGCGTACCAGGGGCGCCGGGTCCGCGTCTCGCGCGCCTCGGCCAGGCGGCGGGGGAGGAAGTTGACGTTGTTGGCGGCCTTCCCGAGGGCCTGCAGGGCCAGGCCCATGGCCACGGACAGCCCCTGGAGGTTGGCCTGGAGGAACTCGATGTTGATGCGGGGCCCCACGCTCATCTTGTTCAGCGTGGTGGCCCGCGTGACGTCCACCTCGAGCGCCTCGCGGAGGAACTTGCGGATGCCTACGAGCTTCCCCGCGCTGCCCAGAAGCAGGCACTCCTTGAACTCCACGTCGGGCACCTGGGACCGGTAGTAGGAGAGCGAACGGTCGACCTCGGAGACGACGTCGGTGAGCACGGGCTTCATGACCCCGAAGATCTTCTGGGCCTGCTTGGAGCTCGCCGACTTGATCTTCAGCTTCTCCGCCTCCTCGAAGGGCAGCTTGAACTTGTCCTGCAGGGCCTTGGTGATGTCGTTGCCCGCCAGGGGGACGGTCCGCATCCAGGTCTTCTCGTGGTCGATCACCAGAAGGTCCGTGGCGTCGGACCCCATGTCGATGATGATGTTGGAGCCCCGGATGTCGAGCTCGAACCGGGCGAAGTTGAACAGGGCCAGCGGCGCGATCTGGATGCCCGCCGGCTCAAGCCCCGCCAGCTCCATGTTGTGGAGGAACTTGCGGATGAAATCGTTCTTCACCGCGAAGAGGCTGATCTCCATCTCCCCCGGGTCCACCTGGGGAAGCGGATGGAAATCCCACACCACCTCTTCGATGGGGAAGGGGATCTGCTGCTGCGCCTCGAACCGGATCGTGGATTCCAGCTTCTTCTCGTCCACGACCGGCACCCGCAAGACCCGGTTGAAGGTCGTGTGCCCCGGAATGGAGACGAAGACGGGATGACGCCGGATGCCGTTCCGCTTGAGAAAAACGGCCAGGGCCGAGCGCACCGCCTCGTCCTTCTCGGTTTCGGTGGCGTTCTCCCGGATCTCCATGTCCACCGCGTCCGCCGCCTCCACCACCGGGCCCGAGGAGCTGTCCTTCAGCTTCACGCCCTTGATGGCCCGCCGGCCGATGTCGATGCCCCACGCAGAACCCATAGGCCTTGCGCCTCAACGAGGGGGAGGAAAACGCGCGCCGCTCTCCTCACCCCGCTTCCCCCATGAGGTTAGGTCGTTCCTCGCGGTTGCGCCCCCGGAATCCAATGCCGCAATTCTAGACCCCGACGTCCCGCTGTCAAGCGGAAACTGCGACCCGCCTCCTCTCGGCGAAACGTGTCCGCTTGGGGATTGCAGATTCCAGATGTCAGATGTCAGACCCGTTCGCCCTCTCACGAGCGGGAGATGCGCCTGGGCGGAGGCGTCCGCCCCAGCGCCTCGAGCACCTTCTTCATGTCCTCCCACACCTTCCGCTTCTCCCCCTCGTTCCTCAATAGATACGCCGGATGGAAGGTGGGCATCAGGCGCCTGCCGAAACAGTCCTTGAACGTGCCCCGGTGCGCCGTGATCCCCCCGCGGAACCCCGGGCCCATCAGACCGCGCAGCGCGTGCCCCCCCAGCGCGACCAGCACCTGCGGATCGATCAGCTCGATCTGCTTCACCAGGTGCGGCCTGCACGCCTCCACCTCCGAAGACGACGGATCCCGGTTGTTCGGCGGACGGCACTTCAGGATATTGCCGATGTAGACCTCCCCCCGCGTCAGACCCATGGCGTGGATGATCTTCGTGAGCAGCGCCCCCGCACGCCCCACGAAGGGCTTCCCCTGCCGGTCCTCCTCCGCCCCCGGCGCCTCCCCCACGAACATCAGATCCGCGTGAGGATGACCCTCCCCGAACACCGCGTTTTGCCGCGTCTCCGAAAGCACGCAATCCCGGCAGGACGCGACCTCCGCGGCCAGCCGGGACAGCGCGTCCGCGCCTCCCCCGGAAACGTCCTCCCCGGCCGGTGCCGACGCCCCTCCCGTTTCCGGACCGTCGGGAAGCGTGAAACGGGGGACCCGATCGACGCCGAAGCGCCGGTCCGTCTCCAGGCGGACGCGCAACCGCCCCACCAGACGGCCAAGATCATCACGCTTCATGCTGGAACCTGCGGCTGAAATCCAAAACAGGATCACACACCTTACTAGAGTGGCCGCGCGACGTCACGGGATTGTCACCAAAAGGTCATACTTGTTCGATGAGAAAGGAGCGGGGGCGTGGAGATTTCAGATTGCAGGGCGCCATGAAGGTGTCCCTGTCTTGCGGGTGAGAGTCCCGCCCGGGGAATTGACGATTCACCCCGGTAGCTACGGGAGCACCTGGAACGGGAGACCGGCCAGGTGAAGCTTCCCGGAAAG
>Ga0180432_10002331_pt1 | contig 28580 bp, 25 predicted proteins | sample SS_ome_10_FD_132414 | JGI IMG/M metagenome (GOLD analysis project Ga0180432, IMG submission 132414) | Hypersaline lake sediment archaeal communities from the Salton Sea, California, USA - SS_1_MS_2 metaG | ecosystem: Environmental > Aquatic > Non-marine Saline and Alkaline > Hypersaline >... | reverse complement strand
TCGTTTTCGATCCTGGACTGGGCCGATTCCGACGACGTTATCAACCTGATCCGCTCCCGGATGAGCCTCGATACCCGGGAGCGGCGGTTCCCGAAGAAGAAGACCATCGGCGATATCTTCAGCATGTCGATCAACCGATCCATCAGCCTCAAGGACGCCGTCGAGAGTCGGTACTCCCAGTTCACCCGGGAGATCGACGCCCTCTACGAATTGTGGTCCGGCTACATCGAATACAAGAAGAAGCACATGCTGATGGATTATGACGACCTCCTGGTGCACCTGGCGAAGCTCCTGGAGGAGTCAACGTCCGCCCGCCGGGAGCTGTCCTCCAGGTATCGCTACATCCTGGTGGATGAGTATCAGGACACCAACAGCCTCCAGGCGAAGATCGTGAATCTCCTTGCCGACAGCCACCGAAACGTCATGGCGGTGGGAGATGACTCCCAGAGTATCTATTCCTTTCGCGGCGCGGACTTCCAGAACATCATGCGCTTTCCGGAGATGTTCCCGGATAGCAGCGTCATAACCCTGGAGCAGAACTACCGCAGCACCCAGCCGATCTTGACCCTGGCAAATACCGTCATCGACCGGGCCGAGGAGAAATACACCAAGATCCTCTTTACCAAGAAAACAGGCGGGGCGCCCCCCGCCCTGGTGCCCCTGCCGGACGAGAGCGCCCAATCGCGGTTCGTGGCCCAGCGGATACTGGACCTCCGGGAGGAGGGCGTGGAGCTGGACGACATCGCGGTGCTCTTTCGGGCCGGGTTCAACTCCTTCGACCTGGAGATCGAGCTGAAAAACCGAAACATCCCCTTCATCAAGCACGGCGGCTTCAAGTTCATGGAGACGGCCCATGTGAAGGACGTCATCGCCCACGTCCGGGCCGCGACGAACCCGAACGACATCGTGAGCATCAACCGGATGCTGCTGTTGGTGGAGGGGGTGGGCCCCAAGGCCGCCCAGGACATCGGCGCGGGCTTCGGGGGGGATATCCCTGCATCCCGGATGCTGGAATCCTTCTCCGATGATCGGCGCATCGGCAAAGGCATCGCCCGTTTGTCCCGGACATTATCGTTCCTGGAGCGGGAGGGGATCCACCCCGCCGAGGCGATCGATCAGGTCATCGAATACATCAGCCCCATCCTCACGAAAAAGTACGACGACCACCCAAAGCGGCTCCAGGACCTGGAGCATCTGGCGATCATCAGCCACAAGTACGCCACCATGGAGCAGTTCCTGACGGACATGGCCCTGGAGCCCCCATCGGACAGCATCTCCGACATCACCCCGGAGGACCCGGACCCGGAGCGCCTGATCCTCTCGACGGTACACTCCGCCAAGGGTCTGGAATGGCACAGCGTTTTCATCATCTGGGCGGCGGAGGGATATTTCCCCACCACCTACTCCGCCGAGTCCGCGGCGGAGTTGGAGGAGGAGCTGAGGCTGATGTACGTGGCTGTCACCCGGGCCAAGGAGAACCTCACCATCACGTATCCGGTGAAGATCATGACCCACCGAGGACCGACCTTCGCCCGGCCGTCCCGGTTCATCAACGACATCGACACGGAAATCCTGGAGCCCTGGGTTGTGGAGGAGGAATGGGACTGATGGGCCGGAGCATGCCGACCGAGAGAGACACCGACAACGGGAGAATATCATGAAAAAGACCATATCGGCGAACCTGCCGAAGCTTGCCATAATCGATCAAGACCCCGTCGCTGTCGCCGCCCCGGCGCTGGCACTGGGGATATTTTCAAAGGACGACCTCCCCCCGATTGCCCGGGTCATCGACGAAAAGCTCGGGGGACAGATCCGCCGCCTGATGTCCGACGGAGACTTCACCGGCGCAGATACAAGCAGCGCCGTGATCTACCCCCCGAGGGAATCGGGAGTAAAGGCGGAGCGGATCATCCTGGTGGGCCTGGGAAAGCGGGAGAAGCTCTCCCTACGCGTCCTCAAGTCCCGGGCCGCGGCGGCGGCGAAGAGGGCCCTGGGCCTCGGCGTGACGGAGCTTTCCCTCCCCTTCGACCTGGGCACGGGCGCAGAGATCGACGCCGCGGCGTCCGCCGACGCCGTGGTCCTGGGGGCGATGCTGGGGGGCTATCGGTTCCGGGAGTTCAAGGGAAAAAAGAAGGTCAATACCAATAACGACGAGAATAGAAGAAAAAACATAGAAACCGTGACGCTCATCGGAAATAAGGAGACCGACTCCGCCGCCCGGCGCGCCCGGGTGGTGGCCGACTGCGTCTATCTCGCCCGGGACCTCTCCAACTCCCCGGCCAACCACCTGACCCCGTCACTGCTCGCCTCCCGGGCCCGGGATTTGGGAAAGAAATTCGGCCTGATCGTGGATATCTACGCCGAGGCGGAGATCGAAAAGATGGGGATGGGGGCGTTTTTGAGCGTGTCCCGGGGCAGCCACGAGCCGCCGGCCCTGATAGTCATGTCATATCTTTCGAAGAGAAAGGGGTTGAGGACCGTCGCCCTGGTCGGAAAGGGGATCACCTTCGACTCCGGCGGCATATCCCTGAAGCCGTCACTGAACATGGACCAGATGAAGACGGATATGAGCGGGGGGTGCGCGGTGTTCGCCACGGTCCTGGCGGCGGCCCGTCTGAGGCTGGACACCGACGTGGTGGGCGTCATCCCGGCAACGGAGAACATGCCCGGCGGGGGCGCCACCAAGCCGGGAGACGTGGTGACGGCCATGGACGGCACCGCAGTCGAGGTCCTCAATACCGACGCCGAGGGGAGGCTAGTGTTGGCCGACGGCATCTGCTTCGCGAAACGATACAAGCCCACCGCCGTCATCGACCTGGCCACTTTGACCGGGGCGGCCATCGTGTCCCTGGGGAGCAAGACGGCACCGCTCTTTTCCACAGACGAGAAGCTCCAGACACGTCTTCAGGCGGCGTCCGAGGCGTCCGGGGAGCGGGTCTGGCCCCTGCCGCTGTTTGATTATTTTGAAAAGGATATCAAGAGCGACGTGGCCGATATAAAGAACATCGGCAAGGGGAGAGAGGCGGGAAGCATCATCGGCGCCACATTTTTGAAGCATTTCGCCGGCACGGAGCAGTCCTGGGCCCACGTGGACATCGCCGGCACTGCCCGGGCCGACGGCGACTACGAGTGGGTAAAGAAGGGCTCCACCGGCTTCGGGGTGATGCTCCTGGTGAAATACCTGGAAAAGCTGGACGAGGACGAAGCGTCCTAAGACGGGCCGGGAAACCCGACGCGCTTCACGCAACAGCCGACTACAGGACTGCTTACAGAAGGTCGTATGAATAGAAGAATCGGGGCGGATGCGGGATATATCCCGCATCCGCCCCTTTTTTATATGTGACGGGACCGACCCGTCCCGATCCTGCTATGAAAGCCTGCTCTTGAGAGAGTCCATCAGCGCCTTCTTTTCGCCGTCGTCTAGGCCCTCCACGCCCTTCTCTGCAAAAATGGAGACCATCTCCTCCATGAACTCCACCCGCTGCTGCTTTGGCAGATTCGGCAGCATCCTGCCGGTACACCCGGGCATCATCCGGCACTGCATCTGGGGCATATGCTGGCGAATGCACTCCTTGTCCATCATGACATTCATCATCTCTTCTTTGTGCTCGACCATGGCGTCCTTGTTCACGCCCTCCATGATCACCGGCACAACCTTGTTCATCATGTTGGCCATGAACTCCTTGAAGTCGATGTCCTGATCCTCGATGATGTCCTTGACCTCGCCGATCATCTTCGGCATCATGGTGGCCATCATCTTGGGCATCATCTCCAGCATGTTGATGTCTTCCATCATCTTCGGCATCATCTGGGACATCATCTCCATCTTGTCTTCCTTGGAGAAATCCGACATGAATTTTCCCATCATGCCGTCCATCATCTCTTCCTTCTCCTCCTTGCTCATCCCTCCCAGAAACTTCTCCATCATCCAATCCATCATACCCATGGTGTGCTCCTTTCGTTGTTCCGATCAGTGTGTAACCATCGCAATGACTATGTAGTTAATCATGCCAGCTCGGAAATCAGCTTTTCGATTTCCTGTTTTATTTTCTCACGAACTACGATGGTTTTTTGCAGCTTCTCATCGTGACTGCCGGTAAAGGATGACGGATCGTCGAAGCTCCAGTGAATGTTTTCGGCCACGCCGGGAAAGATAGGGCAGCGCTGGGCGTTTGCGCCATCGCACACGGTGATAACGTAGGTATAAAGTCTGCCAGCCTTATAGAGATCGAACACGCTCCGAGTCTCATTCTTTGAAATATCGATGCCCATATCCGCCATCGCCTCCACCGCCAAAGGATTGAGTGTCCCCGGCTCAATGCCGGCGCTCTCCACCTCGAAGCGATCCCCGCCCATCGACTTCAACAGGGCCTCGGCCATCTGGCTTCGGGCGCTGTTATGAACGCAGACAAACAGAACGCGAATTTTTTCTTTCATGATCTCCTCCGCAATATGCAGTATTTCCCTGCATATCTCTTCATGTGTCTCCGTGTGCGTCGATATGAATGCTCTTTCGCCCATTTCACTTGAATAAGCACAAAATACGACGAAATTGTTTTATATATCATCTCATTCAATTCTATATATAAAAAGTATGATTTTTTTATGATGTCCGCGCCCCAAAAGACGGTCTGTGGACATTCACGAACACCGTCGATACATCCTGGTGCTTACATTTTAGAGAGAGAGAGAGAGAGAGAAGAAATCTTCCGGGGAGGCGCACAGTGAAGACAGGCGGCATGATATCCGCCTTCTGGAAACGGCGATCCCCGAACGATTCTTAATAGAGAATGTGGAAATGGTGGACTACACCAATCCGATCGTCGTTATTTCTTCCACCGATGGGAACAACGGAGCTTTTACGGAGGGAACAACGCCCCGGTATTACAGTGGGCAAGAGGACAACCCGGGCCACAGATAATCACACTCGAGCGCCCGGGGTCGATGGATTTTCGCCGTCGATGGATGCGTCAAGGACGACCGAGGGTGAAGTAGTCCGCTGCGTTGTCGTAACAGACGCCCCGGATCAGGGAGCCGGCAAGCTCCATATCGTCCGGGATCAGGCCCCGCTCCATGTCTTTTCCGACGAGGGAGCAGAGAATCCTCCTGAAGTACTCGTGACGGGGAAAGGAGAGGACGCTCCGGGAATCGGTGGTCATGCCCACGAAGCGGGACAGCAGTCCCGTCGCCGAGAGGATATTGAGCTGGTTCTCGATCCCCTCCTTCTGATCCATGAACCACCAGGCGCTGCCGAACTGGAGCTTCCCCGGCACCGAGCCGTCCTGAAAGTTGCCGATCATCGTGGCGACCACCTCGTTGTCGGTGGGATTGATCGGGTAGACGATGGTCTTTGCCAGGCGGCCGTCCCGATCGAGCATGTCCAGAAACCGGGCCAGACGGGCGGCGTGTTTGAAGTCCCCGATGGAGTCCACCCCCACATCCGGCCCCAGGCGGGCATACAGCCGGGTGTTGACGTTCCTGAGGGCGCCGATGTGAAACTGCTGGACCCAGCCCCTCTGATGATCAAGACGACAGAGAAACAGCAGCATCGTCGATCGATACGTCGCCGCCTCATCGGCGGTGACGTTCTTGTTCTGCCTCGCCTTCGTGAAGGCCTTCGCCGCGATGGAATCGCTCTCGATCCCGGCGTCGATCTCCGTCAGGCCGTAGTCGGAGATGCGACACCCCATTTCGTGAAAGAAATCGTGCCGCTTTGTAATCGTATCCAGAAACGCCGGAAAATCGGTAATGTCACCGTCCGATGCAGCCTCCAGGGCGTTTACCCACTCGTTGAAGCGGCGGGGGTCTTCGATCAACAACGCCTTGTCCGGTCGCCACGCCGGGTACATCTCGAAGGGCCGGTCATTTTCTGCGGCGTAGGCCGCGTGAAATTCCAGGGTGTCGGCGGGGTCGTCGGTGGTGCAGAGGTGGGTGACGTTGATCCTCGCAATCAGGGACCGAGCCCCGAATCCGTCGGATGCGAGCATCTCGCTTGTCTGATCGTATATTTCGTCGGCGGTGTCCGAGGAGAGGAGGAGGTCGATATCGAAATACCGCTTCAGCTCCAGGTGGGTCCAGTGATACAGCGGATTTCGAAGCGTCATGGGAACGGTGGCGGCCCAGGAGCGAAACTTCTCCCGCCACGGGGCGTCACCGGTGACGAGGCGCTCGTCGACGCCGTTCGCCCTCATGGCCCGCCACTTATAGTGATCCCCGGCGAGCCACATCTGGGCAATGTTCTCAAAACGAATGTCCCGGGTGATGTCCGCCGGGGGGAGGTGATTGTGATAGTCGATGATCGGCGCCGGCTCGGCGTATTTCCGATACAACTCATATGCGTGATCGTTTTCAAGCAGAAACCGCTCGGTGATGAATGGTGTCATGATTGTCGCTCCCCGGTTGACTCGGTCCGCATTACGGGTCACCGCCTCGGACCGATGAAATATTCTATGTATTCATCGAAGTGAAAAATCCTGCTTCAACAACGCTCGTCACGTCCTTCCCACGGCGCTTTCCCCCACCAGAAGCTTCCCGTCCACCTCCACCCGCAGGGCCCGGTGGCTCCTGTTGAGGATATTGTCCCGAAGCCATCGGGAGGCGAGAAATCCCATGGCATAAGTCGGCTGCTTCACGGTGGTCAGCAGGGGGCGAAAGACCTTTCTGAGGGGCGAATCGTCGAACCCGGTGACAGACATTTCGTCCGGCACCGATACCCCCAGCTCGTCCAGATGATGGATCAGGCTGATCGCCATGTAGTCATTGAAGCACATCACCGCGTCGCAGGAGTTTTCTACAAAAAATTCGGCGCATTTTCGGTCCACCGAGAAGATATCCTCGATGTGCATCGCCGCCTCGTCGGACGCGTGCATCCCCGCCTCGAACAGCGCGGTGTGATATCCCCGATAGCGATCGGTATTGTTTGGATTATTGCTGTTTCCCAGGTAGCCGATCTTCCGGTGCCTCAGCCCCACCAGGTACGCCCCCAGGTCGATGAAGCCCTTGTAGCAGTTGCAGGCGATGTAGTTTTCACCCTCGATCATCCGACTGAGAAAAATATATGGAATCCCCTGGGTCTGGAAGCGCTCCCGGACCGCGTCGTCCACGCTGCGATAGGCCAGGATGATGCCGTCGATCTCCTGGATGTCGCTGTCCACATCCGACTGAAAATCGGAGATGGAAACAACCTCCACCCGCTTCTTCTCTTCCATGAACGCCTCGTTCATGGCCCCCAGGAGCTCGGGGATGTTGAAGAACGGGTTTTCGGAAAGCTCCCGCTCCTCGGGCACCACCACCACCAGGTTGAGCATCGAGCGGGTCAGGGGCCGCTTTCGCTTCCGGGGGGTATACTGCATCTCCTGGGCCGTCTCCAGCACCCGCCGCCGGGTGGCCGCGGAGACCCCCGGCTCGTTATTGAGCACCCGAGAGACGGAGCTGACCGAGAGATTGCACCGCCGGGCGATATCCTCCAGCGTGCCGTTTTTCTTCGTTTTCTTTTCCGCCATATAACCTATCTTTTAACCTATCTTTTCTATGCTCGTACTCTTTTCGCCATTTCGTGTTCCCCCTTCATCGAGGACGGGGCGTCCTTCCCGGGCGCCCCGTGTGAGCCATCGATCCGAGAAGACCGCTGGGTGGAGTGTACTGCATACCGATCGGGGGATCAAGGATATTACCCGTTCCCCTTCGTCAGCGCCTCCCGCAGGCCGTCCAGATACATCGCCCCCAGGGCCCGGTCGTGCAGGCCGTAGCCGGGCCTCCCCGTTTCTCCCCAGATCATCCTGCCGTGGTCGGGCCGCACGACGCCGTCGAAGCCGGTCTCCACGAGGATCTTCATGATCCGGTACATGTCCACATCCCCGAAGCGGGAGGGGTGGGGCGTCTCGTGAAAGCTCTTCTTTCCGTCTCCGGCGATGTTCCTCATGTGGACGAAGGGCACCCGACCTTTCGCCGAGAGTCTTTCGAGACTTTCCGTCAGATCCATCTCTGCATTCGGCCCCAGGGAACCGGTGCAGAAGGTGACGCCGTTGGATGGGCTGTCCACGATGGAAACGAGGCGATCAAGGGAGTCTCCGTCGGTGATGATCCGGGGAAGATTGAAGATGGGCCAGGGGGGATCGTCCGGGTGAATGGCCATCCGCACGTCATTCTCCTGGGCCACGGGCACGACCCGCGTCAGGAAGTACTCCAGGTTCCCCCAGAGGGCTTCGTCGTCGACGCCTGCATAGGCGTCCAGGAGGGCATGGAGCTCGTCGGTGGTATATGCCGTGGCCCACCCGGGAAGGGTGAAGGAGTCGGTCTTCAAATCGACGTCCTTGAGCTCATCGTGGTCGTAGGAGAGGGTCGTCGACCCGTCGGCCAGTTCCATAGCCAGGCTCGACCGGGTCCAGTCGAACACCGGCATGAAGTTGTAGCAGAGAATGCCCACCCCGAGGGCCCCCATGTTTTGGATGCTCTGTTGGTAGTTCTCGATGTATGTATCCCGGGTGGGGCGCCCCAGCTTGATATCCTCGTGCACCGGAATGCTCTCGATGACCGAGAGCACGAGCCCCGCCGCCTCGATGCTCTTTTTGAGCCCGGCGATCTTCTCCTTCGGCCACACATCCCCCACCGTCACGTCATACAGGGCCGAGACGATCCCGTCCACCGCGGGAATCTGGCGGATGTATTCGATGGGGACCGGGTCGTCCTGGCCGTACCACCTGAAACCGATTTGAAACGTCATATGCTCTATTTCCTCACCTGTCTATTCATGCCGAAATCATCTTCAAAGAGACGATACCTCCCCCCTCCGCTCCTCTCCCTCCCTCGTTCGCCCCCTTTATACACCGGAGTAGGCGGAAAATCCCCCGTCGATGGGGATGACCGTCCCGGTGACGAACCCCGAAGCGTGATCGTCCACCAGCCATAAAAGCGTCCCCAGCAGGTCCTCGGGCACGCCGAACCGCCCCAGGGGGGTGTGGGCCAGGATCTTCTCCGCCCGCTCGGTGTGGGATCCGTCGTCATTTACCAGGAGCCTGTGGTTCTGCCGGGTCAGGAAGAAACCGGGGGCCAGGGCGTTAACCCGGATGCCGGTTTGGGAAAAGTGGACGGCCAGCCACTGGGTGAAGTTGCTTACCGCCGCCTTGGCGCCGCTGTACGCCGGGATTTTTGTCAGGGGGCGAAAGGCGTTCATGGAGGAGACGTTCACGATGACACCGCCCCCGCCCTCGGCCATGTCTTTCGCAAACACCTGGGTGGCCATCAGGGTACCGAGGAAGTTCAGGTCGAAGACGAAGCGAATCCCCTCGGGATCGAGGTCGAAGAAGGTGGTGAGATCGTCCGCCCTCTTTTTCAGGTCGTTTTTTTCCAGGTATTCCCGGGAGGTGGTGCCGGCGGGATGGTTCCCCCCGGCGCCGTTGATGAGGATATCGGCACTTCCCAGATGTTCGGCGATCTCATCTTTGGCGTGCTTCAGGCTTTCTGTATTGAGCACGTCACAGGCGACACCCCGAGCCGTCCCCCCCTCTTTTGCGATCTCATCGGCCACCTTTTGTGCACTCTTCTCATCCAGGTCCACCACGGCCACCGCCGCGCCGCACGCGGCCAGGGCCCGGGCGAAAGAGGAGCAGAGCACGCCCCCGCCGCCGGTGATCACGGCGGTCTTGCCTTTCAGGTCTATTATTAACGGTAATTCCATCGATATACCTTATCTTTTTTTTATTTAAATACATCCTATTTATACAGCGGCCCGTAGGCGGCGCACGCCCGAAAGTCCGCCCCCTCGGGATCGGCGGTGCCGAAGGCGTCCCAGCCCCCGGGCCGGAAGACGTCTTTTCCCTCCACGTTGTGCATGGCCACCGGTATTCGGAGCATGGAGGCCAGGGTGATCAGATCCCTTCCGATGTGGCCGTAGCAGAGGGCGGCGTGGTTGGCCCCCCAGGCCCGCATAACCGAGTAGACATCCCCGAAGGCGCCCTTTCCGGTGAGCCTCGGGGCGAAGAAGGTCCGGGGCCAGGTCGGGTCGGTGCGGCTGACCACCTCGTCGTATACCTTTTCAGGAAGCTCCACGCTCTCCCCCTCAGCAAGCTGCAGCACCGGCCCCACTCCCCTGACCAGGTTGATCCGTGACATGGTCATGGGCATCCCCCCCCGGGAGCGATAGGCCGAGGAGAACCCTCCGCCCCGGAAGGTCACCAGCTTCCCGGCCCCCCACGTCACCGCCTTGATGCAGCGGTCGGCCTCTTCCGGCTCGATCTCCCAGAAGGGCTTCATGACGGGTACCCCATCCCGCTCCTGCTCCCCGGTGCCGTCCAGGGCCGCCGCCCCGGAATTGGTGAGGTAGAGAAACCCGGAGGCCGCCGGATCTTTTAGGGTCTCGCCACTGACCCGCTTTACCGCCTCGGGGCTCCAGTAGGTACGCACGTCGGCGAATATCTGGGCGGTACCGGTGAGGAGATGTCCGAAGAGCATCACCACGGCGTTCAGGGAGTCGTTCTCGGTGGCGACGATGTAGGGCTGGCGGATGCCGCTCCAGTCGAACGAGGAGTTGAGGATCGCCTCCATGAAATCGCCGTTGGGAAAATGATCGGTCCACTGTCGCTGGCCCTGAAAGCCCGCGGCGATCGCGTTATGCCCCTCGGACTCTTCCACGTACCCGAAATCCGCCAATTTCGGATTACCGACCATCAAATCCCGGGCGATGAGCGCCATCTTCACCGACATCTCCCAGGCGGCGTCCTTTTCCTTTCGGCTGTGTTGAATCTCCTCCGGGTTCGGGTCGTCCATCTCCGGGCAGTTCTCCCGAGCCCACGAGAGCGCCCGCTCGTATTCGTCCCGATCGTATATCTCCCTCTCGATGCGGCGGACGAACTCCGTCATGTCGACATATTCGGTCCGCATGCCGAGGTAATCCTGAAAGAAATCGGCGCTCACGATGGAGCCGCCGATGCCCATGGAGACGCCCCCCATAGAGAGATAGGACGTCCCCCGCATTGCGCCTGTAGCCACGGCGCACCGGGCGAATCGGAGGATGTGCTCCCGGACGTCCTCGGGGATGGAGAAATCGTCCTCGTCCTGGACGTCCTTCCCGTATATTTTGAAGACCGGAAAGCCTTTTTGCTCCAGTACCGCCTGGGCCCCGGCAAGATACACCGCCCCCGGCTTTTTCGTCCCGTTGAAGCCCCAGATGGCCCGGGGGAGGTGGGGGTTCATGTCGACCACCTCGGCCCCGTAGCACCAGCAGCGGGTGACGTCCAGCACCGCTCCTACCCCCTCCCGCCTGAACTTCTCGTCCGTCCGGGCGACCTCGGCCACGCCGCCGATGGTGGTATCTGCCATGACGCACTGGACCGGATGTCCCGAGGTGTGCTGGACGTTCTCGGTGATCAGCTTCGCCGCGGATTCGGCCATCCGCATGATCGGCTCTTCCAGGGACTCCCGGACGCCATTCCTGCGGCCGTCGATCACCGGCCGGATGCCGATCTTCGGGAGGCTCCCGTTGAGCCGGTACGTGGGTGTTCCTTTTTTGTATTGAGTCATGACCCCTCCCGCATCGTCACATGCGCGCCTTCAGATACTCGATGCTTCGCTTCACCGCCGGGTCCGGGTCGACGGTGTACTGGAATCCCAGCTCCACCGCCAGGTAGCCGTCGTAACCGGAGGCCTTCAGGCTTTCGAGAAAGATATCGAAATACATCTTCCCGTCACCGGGGACCATGTGATCGTCGGTGACGCCGTTGTTGTCGTCGATGTGATAGTGACAGATCAAATCCTTCGTCTTCTCTACGACGTCCGAGAGCGGCTCCCGGTTGACGAAGAGGTGCCCGGTGTCCACCAGGATCCCCATCTCCCAGTCCAGCTCGTCGATGGCCCTCAGCGCGTCCTCCACCGTCACCACCAGGTCCGATTCGTACCGGTTGGCCGGCTCCAGGACGAGGGTGCACGACATCGACCGGGCGTGATCCAGGAGCTCCCGGAAGCTCTTCATCATCGCACTCCAGGCCTCGGGATGGGACTGGCCGTAGAGGGAAAACCCGGGACAGAGGCTCACATAGGGAGCGCCCACGCCCTCGGCGGCGTCGATGCTTTTTTTGATGTAGTCCACGCTGCCCGTTCTGATGCCCTCGTCACCGGCGGCCAGGTTGCTGGGGTAGCGGAACTGGGCGGGGATGAAATTCGAAACGGCGATGCCGCAGTCATCCAGGACCTTCTTGACGTCCCGGATTCTCCCGGCGTCCATGTCGTCGGCGTAGGCGTGGGGCCTTCCGCCCCACAGCTCGACGCCGTCGTACCCGTAGCGGGCGGTCCGCTTGATCGCCTCGATGAGCGGGTACCTGAAATATACGAATGTCGAAAGGCTCAGCTTCATCGATTCTCCTCTCCGATTCTCTGTATCCACGAAGGGAAAAGTCCCCTCCTCCCTCGGGAACGGTTTAGTCCTTTCGCCCGCCCCGACACTCCGACGGCACGGATTATTTAAATCCCTCCCACCGCCGGCAGGGGGGTTCAATGATTTTCTTCCCTCCCCCGATCACCAGGGGCGGATAGGCGAACGCCAGGGCGTCGTTCTGGAGCTCGACCGGCGGCTCGTCTCCCGCATAGGGGGCGATCATGACGGTAAACTCCTGGACCTTGCCGTTGTACGACGGGGCGTAGGGGTCCAGGTGGTCCGACATGGCGATCCCCAGGATACGCCCCAGTCCGGTATGCCCGGTGTCGTACTTGAGCTGCTTGCCGTAATAACTCCCGAAGGGGTTGAGGTATATAACTGTGTCCTCCCCCTCGACCCGGGTCCTGACGGGGCAGAAGGCCTGGGACGTGAGGGCGTCCGTCGTCTGGGCGACGAGGAGGCCGGTTCTTTGATCCGTCACGGCCACCCACCCGCAGGTGATGTGGTTATTGGAGGAATCGAGCTCTTTGTTACTGGAAAAATCGCCGTAGTTCAGATCATAGCTGCTCACGTGTCCCAGGTAGTTGTGCTTCCAGATACGCAAAGATCGCCCGCCCTCGCCCGTCAGGTTCGGGGCGATCTCGCAGGGCATCACCTCCTCCCAGCGTCCGTCCCACACCTGCTGGAGCCGCTCGGCCCTCCCCTTCAGGTATTTTTTATCCGGCGTTTTCGGATAGCATACCCGCACGGTGATGTAGAGGTAGGGGAGCCCCGAGGCGATGAGTATCTCCCGCTCGTAGCGGACGGCGCCGCCCCTGAATGGAAGCTCCGCCGCCTGGCGCTTGATTCCCACAAGGCCCCCCCCGAAGACCGCCGACTCGATCGTCTCCCACGAGGAGACGTCGCTCCGCCTATCATTGTAGGTGAGGCCGCTTGTGAGGAACATCCCCCGGGCCGCCTCGACCCCCCGGCAGGTACATCCGGCGAGGTTCCCCCGCCCGTCGAAGGAGACGGAAAGGTGCTCGTTTTTCATCGTGCGCCCGTCAACCATAACGGGATCGGAGACGTTGGGGGTGTCGCCCTTTTCATCCGTGGCGAGGGAAAAGCGCTTCTCCCCACCCGGATCGGTCTCGATGACCGTGAAAAGTCGCCGTCCCCTTCCGTCCCCGATGATCGACGGCGGACAGATCGCCGCCGGCGCCGGGGCGCCGCGATCATCCACGATGCCGGTGACCTCTTTTCCCGTACTTTCTGCAAGTTCGATATTCACCAGGCACCGTGAGGACTTTACGCCGTAGTGAACATCATCCGTGGAAATCCCCCGCTCGTAATCTATGATGGTAATCGTCTTATCGTCGCCGATCCCCTCCTCCGCGGCGGTAAAGGCCTCCCTCGCGCTCTCGACGGACGCCGCGATGATATCCCGGGCGGTCCCGAGCCTGGTGACGTTCATGACCGGGGAGGAGAGCCCGAAGTGGGTGGTGGAGAGGGACCGGACCCGGTACGTATGGGAGCGGGAGAGATGCTCCTCGACGGCGGACGCCGCCTCCTTCGCCCCTCCCATTACCAGAAGCCTCCTGGTCTGATACTCCAGGATGCGGGAGCGATCGATGCCGGTCCAGAGCACCTGGTTCGACCACTTCTCCGCCCAGCTCGAGTAGCCGTCGAAGCTGCCGTCGGCGGTGTCCTGGCCGAAGCTGACGTAACCCACCGGTTCGTGTGTTTCGAGATACGCCGACGGCGTGGTGAAGACCACGTAGTCCAGATCCGCCACGTCCTCCACCAGCCCCGTGAGGCCCCGGGCCAGGGAATAGACGCGATCCACCACCGGGATGTCGAGCCCGACCCAGAAATCATCGTCGGCGTCCATGTCGATCAGGAGCAGGACGTCTTTCGGCTCGTCCAGGGCGAGCTGCTCCCTCCTGAGCCGCTTGGCCCAGCGCCTGAGCGTGATGTTGTCCGCCAGGTCGCCGGTGTTGTACGCCGGCACCAGGGTCATGGACCCCTCCACCCCCGGATAGGTCAGCGTCAGCGGATTGTACCGCTCCACGAACGAGAGGGGGGGAATGAAGTTACTGAATGAGTTGAACGGCAGCGCGCTGTAGAAGAGGCTCACGGCGGTAATGCCGTACCGGGGGTAGAGCCGTAGATGCATCGGCGTGAGCATCATCTCCTGGGGCCGGACCATCGGACCGAATGTGCCGAAGAGGTCCCGGACGCCGGAGCCGTCCTCGTTGGTGACGGCCTTTCCCACGGCGTCCTGGAACTCCCGGGCGGTGTGGGCGCTGATCATGCCGTTGTTGTAGGACATGAACTGAATCTCGTCCCGGCCTTCGGCCACCCGTCTCTGAATCGATTCGACGATGTCGGGGCAGTGCTCGGGCATGATTTTTTCCAGGGAAAAATAGTTCTCATAGTCCCATGTGCCCCGGACATCGATCCCTCTCTTGTTGAACTCCTCCAGGGTGTCGATGATGTGCCTGATGATCCGGATGTCCTTGCCGAAGCCCAGCTCATCCGGGGTGTCTCCCCGGTAGGAATGATAAAAATTGCCGTGAAACCGAAACGCGATATATACGCGCGCGGCTGGTTCACCCATGGTTGTCGCCCCCTTTTGTGCGTGTCGCTTTCAGGATACTATCTCCCCTCCAGGATTCTCTTCAAATCCTCCTCCTCGTTCGTATCATAGGCCTCGCCCTTTCTCCGAGCGGTCAGCATGGCGTTGAGGCGATCGTGTACCTGAGGCGTGAGGCGATACAGTATTGCGCTGATGATGGCGATCACCAGAAACAGCGCGGGAATCAGGGCGAACATGACCTTGAGGGAGGTGAGAAACTGAGGCGACTGCGCCTGTTTTTCCAGTACCACTTTTCCGTCCACCAGCGTTTCCACCGGCTTGATGTATCCGGACAGAGCGATGATCTGGGAGACGATGAAGATGCCCAGGGCGGAGCTGGCCTTTCTCAGAAACGTCATCAGGCCCGAGAAGATGCCCTCCCGCCGGCGGTCGGAGTAAAGCTCGTCCACGTCCGGCACGTCGGGCAGGATGGAATAGATCATCACGACAATGCCTCCCGAACCGAGACCCACGACGCAGGCGAATACGTAGATGACGAAATTCGGATTCTCGGGGGTGATGAGGAGACTCCCGATCATCGTCAGCAACCACCAGATGGCTGCGATGGTGTAGGTTCGCTTTTTGCCTATCTTCCGGCTGATCATCGCGTATCCCGGTATGGCGAAAATCTGCGTGATCAGAAGCGCCCCCGCCACGAAATTCGCCTCACCGGGGCGTCCGATGTAATATGTCATGAAGTACATCATGATCGACATGACGATATCCATCGTTGCCATGGAGAAGAGATACATCAGAAGCACATGGACGAACGTGGGAACTTTGAACGGCTCTATGAACGTCCGCTTGAAGTTGAACGGCTCCGGCTCCTTCTGAAACTCCGGTCGCTCCTTGGTGGCGAAGAAGGTGGCGAGGAACGGGAGCGAGAACAGCAGCGCGAAGATCACCGCCATCACGATATATCCGGTCCTCACCTCCGGAAAGTGCTTGACGATCTCCAGGGGAAGCACCGCGCACAAGAGCGAGGACGCCATCGAGAAGATCATCCGCACCGACATCAGGGCGGTCCGCTCGTTGTAATCGGTGGTCAGCTCCGAGGCCAGGGCGAAGTAGGGGATCATCACGATGGTATAACTGGTGGAAAAGAAAATATACGCCACCAGCACGAAGATGAACCGGTGCGACTCCAGATCGAAGTCCACCGGGAACCACATCATGAAAAATGACAGGAACACCAGCACGACTCCCGCGAGAAAGTAGGGCCGCCGCCTGCCGAAGCGGGTGCGGGTTCTATCGCTGATGACACCCATGATCGGGTCGCTCACCGCGTCCCACATCTTGCTGATGAGGAACACCACGCCCGCCAGGGCGGGTGATATCAACAATACGTCGGTGAGGAAGTAGAGATAGAAAAATCCAATGATCACCATCGCTCCGCCGCCGAAGATGTCCCCGGCGCCGAAGCCGAGCTTGGTTCCCCAGCTCAACCGCTCATTCGCATTCTTGCTCATGTTCCCGCTCCTCGAAATAGTGTGAGTTCATTGAAAATAATTGTCTGTAAGATATTTTTTTTGAAAAGAAGTTACACGTGTGGTACTATTGAGCAAAATATATCTCTTTGCGCGCAAAAAAGTCAAGAATATTCTGAAAGAAAAAGATGAAGAACATCGGGAAATATTCCATGGGGATCGGGGATCGTTTCGGCCGCCAGGGGGCGGCCCAGCTTCGGGCGATTTTGAAGGCGAATGAGGACGGCGTCGACATCGACCCGGTCTGGAACAAGTCCCACCGGGAGCATGTCATCACCGGCACGGAGCCGAAAGAACAGCGAACACGGGCGGACGAAGCGGTGAAATCCCTCGATTATACCAGGCCCTACTTCGTCGATGCCGACCACATCGGCATGCAGAGCGTCGATCGATTCCTGCAATACTGCGACTTCTTCACCCTGGACGTGGCCGACTTCCTTGGCGTGCCGCCGGATGACGCGGTTCTGGACGCTTTCATCTCGACTCACGGCGATCTCGTCGGGAAACACCGCATCCCCGGCATCGATGATCCCCTGGAGATATCAAAGAATGAGCTGGGGCGCATCGCCGGGCGGGTGGTCGGCGCCGTGGCCGAGGCGGGAAGGATATATCGGCACATCGAAGAGCACAAGGGAAGAAACGCCTTTATCACCGAGATCTCCATGGACGAGACCGATTCCCCCCAGACGCCGACGGAGCTTCTGGTAATCCTCGCGGCGATCGCCGACGAGAAGATCTCGGCGAACACCATCGCCCCCCGGTTTTCCGGCCGATTCAACAAGGGGGTGGACTACGTGGGGGATGTGAAGCAATTCGCCGGGGAATTTGAGGCTGACCTCGCCGTCATCGATTACGCCGTCTCCCGGTTCGACCTTCCCCGGGACTTGAAGCTCTCCATTCACTCCGGCTCGGACAAGTTCTCCATATATCCGGTCATCAATGAGGGCCTGAAGAAATTCGACGCCGGCATCCACCTGAAGACCGCCGGGACCACCTGGCTGGAGGAGCTGATCGGCCTGGCCGAGTCGGGCGGGGCGGGTCTTGACATTGCACAGGAGATCTATCGGAAATCATTCGCCAAGCGTCCCGAGCTCATCGCACCCTACAGCAGCGTGGTGGATATCGCCGTCGACCGCCTCCCGTCCCCCGACGAGGTGGATCGATGGTCCGGGGAGGAATTTGCACACGCCCTGCGCCACGATCCCTCCAATCCCCTCTACAACCGGGACCTCCGCCAGCTCCTGCACGTGGGATACAAGATCGCCGCGGAAATGGGGGGTCGGTATCTCGATGCCCTGGAGGAGTACGAGGCGGTCATCTCCGAGCAGGTGTGTGAAAACATCTATGAGCGCCACATCAAACGGGTCTTCTTCTGAAGCGAATTGAGGATCAGATGGAGATATCTCTCCCGGAAGCGGCGGATACGCATTCCCTTGTCTTTTCCCAGGAAATCTGCTATATCTGACAGAAAAATTCCGGGAGGTGCCCATGGAACAGCCGACGACTCAGCCGCACGCCGGCGAAACAAACGCCGAAAAGCCGCTGCTGACTAAAAATCAAAAGGTCTTGGTGTACGGGTGCCTGTCCTGCGTGGGACTCACCGGCCTTGCCCTCGCCTTTTTCTGGGTCCTCTCGCTGTTTACCGTGAGCGGCATGGTGACCCTGTTTGACAAAATGATCGTGCCGGTGGAGACCACCTGCGAGATGACATCCGATGCCGCGTCCGGATACCTGGTGGGACCGGGCGAATACTGCTCCTGGACCATCACCACCGATGACGAGACTACCGAGATCAGCGTCAGCGTGGAGAACTCCTCCAGCGATTTCTGGCTCCAGATCAAGGACGCCACGGGGACGACGGTCCTCGCCGAGTATGAGATTTGGCAGGATATGCAAGTACCGCTGCCCGGGGCGGGGACATACTGGGTGATCATCTATTCCAAGGACGGCTCCGGCCCCTGGAGCGCCACCTGGGAGTAGACGGGAGCCAAACACCCTCTCGATTCGATAGACTGAGTCATCCGTCACGGGGATGGGCAATGCCCCCCCTTCACGACTTCTCGCTCTATCGGATGGTATAGTCTCGGCAATCTATTTTCGATTTATTCCCGCCCCCACCCCTGAAGGGCAGAAGCGCCGACCCGTTCCAATTTTGGCGTCAGCAGCGTTTTCGTCATCGATAGCGCCTCGACCAGAGAGATAGCAAGGAACACACACAAAACAATGGTCCCCCCCCGATTGTCCGACATCTGAAGGAGCAGATCATCCAGGGCGTGCTGGACATCCCAGATTCCGAGAGCGGCGTGCACCCGCAACACCGAAGCCAGCAAGATCCCGAATGCGCCCGCCAAGATGGAAAAGGTTCCCGCCAGGATATATACCCAGACATCCCCTCTTTTCGCCCCCTTCACAACCATCCAGGCCACCGCGGCACCCACGACCGGGGTGAATAAGAAGAGAAGTAAGTACTGCTCCCGGGACATGAGAAACGACCAGATCATCCCGGTAACCAGCGCTCCGAAAACACCCAAAATCATCGCTTGCAGGTAATCGGGGGGTTGTTTCTGTTTTTCGACATACTCGAAATAGTAGGCTTCCCAACATGGCCCGCACATACGCCGCGGCACTTCCCGATCGATCGTCAGCTCGTCGGTTTCCCGCTCCCCGCACCACCCGCAGGTCCGGGGAGGCAGATCGGCGCAGTCCGCCGCCGCATCCAGGAGTAACCGAAGCGCACCGCACACTTTGCTCCCATCCCGCATTATACGCCGTCTGAAGAGGGCCACAAAACGAAGACTCCTCCTGCGACGGGAAAGGAATGCGTGCACGGCCCTCACCGGCGATATGCGGGCCGCCCGCCTGAAATCCTTTACCCGATACCCCTCTCCCACCTCCATCGTGATCACCAGGCTGTCGATAGAATCATCCCCATCGATGGAGATCATCACCGGGAATCCCCGCCAGATTCCGGCAATCCGCCTCCCAACCCCATCCAGGGAGAACCCGTAACTTTCGATCATCTCCGTGAGGATCACGTTCAGGGGTGAATCGGTACCCGTGGAACCCTTGCGTCGTCGGGCCTGGATGTTTTCACTCTTCATTCTCTGATGGTTATGGCTTCTTCGCCATCGAATCCCGCAGCTCCCGCTTCAGGATTTTCCCCACGGCGCTCATGGGAAGCTCATCCATGAACTCGATGATCTTCGGGACCTTGTAGGGGGCGACCTTATCCTTCATGTAGGCAAGAATGCGCTCTTTGGCCGCGTCGTCCGGGGCGATCCCCTCCTTCAGCACGATGGCGGACGCCACCAACTCAGAGCCGGGCCGCTTCGGGTCGGGCAGGCCGATGGTGGCGGCCATGTCGATGTCGTCGTGCTCCATCAATACGTCGTCCACCGTCCGGGTGAACACCTTGTAGCCCGAGACGATGAGCATGTCCTTGGCCCGGTCCACCACGAAGAAGTAGCCGTCCTCGTCCATCTTGCAGATATCCCCGGTGTAGATCCACCCGTTCCTGAGCGTGTTGGCGGTCTCCTCGGGCTTCTTGTGATACCCGATTGTAAACACCTGGGGACCCTTCACCACCATCTCCCCCGGCTCTCCCACCGGCACTATCTCCTTGGTGGCCGGATCCACCACCTTTACCTCGGTATCGGAGATGGGAATCCCCACCGACCCGACCTTTTTCCTTCCGAGCACCGGCTGGGCCGTGGTGATGGGGGTGGTCTCGGTCATGCCCATGACCTCCACCAATTTGCCCTTTCCCACGATCTTTTCAAATTCGACGATATAGTCCGCAGGAAACGGCGCCGCCCCGCTGACGAACCAGTTGACGGTGGAAAAATCGAGGGCGCGAAAATCCTCCCGCTTCATCAGCTCCAGGAAGATAGTCGGGACGTTGACAATACCGAAGGGCTTGTACTTTTTGATATTCCTGACGATGAATCCCAGATCACGGGGATTTGGGACGGCCACCTGGGATTCCCCCGTGGCCATGCAGAGCATTCCCAAAAAAAGCCCCGCCTGGTGAAACAGCGGAAAGGCGGATATGGCAGTACCGTATCCGGGCTCCAGCTTGATCCACGTCTTGAGCTGCTCCGCGTGCCACGAGACGTTCTTCTGGGTCAGCACCGCCCCCTTGGGTGGGCCGGTGGTGCCCCCGGTATACTGCATCAGGCACGGCGCCCCGAGGCCCACCGCGACAAGCACCGGAGATTCATCCGCCTGGGCAAGGGCATCATTATATAGGATCACCTCCACCCCCGGGATCTCAGTGATGGCGCCCGTGGGAATCTTCTTGAGGAGCTTCCCCAGGAATTTCTTGACGGGGGGGAGGAAATCGGCGATCCCGGCTACAAGGACCGATCGCACGCCGGTGTCCGCCACAACCTGGGCTGCCTTGCCGAACAGGACGTCCAGGGTGACCAGTATCTTCGCCCCGGAATCGTTGAGCTGATATTCCAGCTCCTTGGGGGTCAGAAGCGGGCTGACGCCCGACAGTACACATCCCGCCTTCATGATGCCCTGGATGGCGATGTAGTAGGCCGGGATATTGGGGAGGTTCACCCCCACCACGTCGCCGGGGACCAGCCCCCGGGACTTGATGAAGTTGGCGAATCGGTTGGCGTACCGATCCAGCTCCTGGAAGGTGATGGGCCGATCCATGTAATAGACCGCCACGGTATCCGGCAGCTTCTGGACGATGTCCCGAAAACGCTCGGAATAAAGTATTTCTGGATACTCCATGTGTTCCGGCACGTGATCGTCGTAGAACGGCAGCCACGGCTTCTTTTCATACGCATCAGACATATGATTCCTCCTGATCACAGTGGAAAAAAAGGAAATTAATATATAGACTACATTTCAATACCTTTCCCGTCCAAAGCAGGATCGTCGATGTATTCAGTAAAAGACGGTCGTCGGCGACCCGGCGACACTACCCCCGCTTCGTCTCCTTCCATGCCGAGAATTCCCGGGCCTCCAGGGCCATGCCGTCGGCCAGGGAGAGCTCACCGCCCAGGACGATCATCCGCTTGATACGCCGGACCTGGTCGTTGTCGAAGGAGGCGATGACGCCGGCCAGTCGCATGACCTCGTCCATCAATGTTTCGGCGGGCACCACCCGGGCAGCGAGCCCCGCCGTGTACGCGGCCTGGGCGTCCATGAACTCCCCGGTGAGCGACATGAGCTTCGCCTTGTAAGACCCGACGATCCGGGGAAGTATCTGGCTCATGCCCGCCCCGGGGGTGACCCCCACCTTGGCGTGGGTGTCCCCGAACTTGGCGGTGTCCGCGGCGATGATGATATCGCACCCAAGGACGAGCTCCAGGCCGCCGGTGACTGCGTACCCGTTGACCGCGGCGATGACCGGCTTCTTCGTCTCCCGGATGGCACGAAATCCCCGCTCCCCGGCGAAGAGCTCCGTATTGTTCGGATCGTCCTCCGCCGCCATGAAGTTTACCAGATCACTCAGGTCAAGGCCCGCGCAGAACGCCCGGTCCCCGGCGCCGGTAAAGATGATAACCCGTACCCCGTCATCGGCGTCGGCCTCCTTGAAAAGCCGCTCCACCTCCCTGAGCATGGCAAGGGTCAGGGCGTTTCGCACCTCGGGGCGGTTGAGGGTGATGACGGCGATCCCGTCGCTTGCTTCATACAGCACATGGTTGTCCGACATGAAAAAATTCTCCCTTATCAGATGAACATTTAAAACATATAAAAAACAGCACGTTATTCATTCGTGCGTTTGATTTCCTCTATCGTCCGTGCGGCGGATTCTCGGACCTGGGGATTCTGATCACCCAGGATTTTTGTCAATGCCCGGATCACCTCGTCCCGCTCATCGCCTTCCAACGGAAGCTTCCCCAGCTCTCTGGCGGCGGTGGTGCGGATAAGCGCGTCGTCATCGGCAAGCGCCGAAAGATAGACCGGCAGTGCGGGCTCAAGAAACACCTCCAGCTTTCCGGGGAGCTTCGGCATCGGCGTCGTCGTCATGAAGGGCCGGCCCTCTCCCGGATCTAAAAGGGGATCGGGCGTTGGGCTCACCACTATTCTCTCCGGGATGTATCCCGACTTCGATATCGTCACGGACATGGGGCAATCAAGTGACTTTTTCAGTCCATGAGGGATGTTCAGATCGGCTCGACCTCTCCCATCGGTAAAGGTCACGAACGTTATGTTGGCAGAGCCGGAGCCATCGGACCGGGGATAGTCGCTGCACCACCATTCGGCTTTAATCTGGGCGTCGGAGATGGGTTTTGAGGTGTCCGTGTCGTAAACGCGAAATTTTTCCGTCAGATCACGCTCCAGGAGAGGGAAGAACGTGGCTAATCGCCCCCGGGAGAACACCACCATGCCGACCAGAATGCACATCACCACCAGAAGGGGGATGAAAACCCTTTGTTCTTCCGTGAGGGAGGTCATCATTATGTATTATTCCAATAAGGACATAAAAAGCAAAACGCTGCTATCTCTCACCGCGCCCCACTTCCTCCATCGCCCAGCGTGCCGCCCTGCGGACCTGGTCGTCCGGATCGTCCAAGGCGTCTGTCAGCGCCCGAATCACCTCTTCCCGCTCCTCGCCTTCCATCGGGAGCTTCCCCAGCTCCTCGGCGGCGACGGTCCGAAACAACGGGTCGTCGTGTGTGAGGGCTTTAAGGTAGATCGGCAGGGCCGGCTCGAGGGATACCTCCAGCGTCTCGGGGAACTCGACAACCACCGTCGTCACCCGGAAGGGCCAGGCCGCCTCCGATTCGGGGAGGGGGTAATTCGAAGGATCGACCAGGAATCCCGCCGGGACGTACCCCGGCTTCGATATCGTCACGGCCAGGGAGCATCCGAACCACCCGCCCCGCTCGTCCGGCACGGCCGGGTAGACGAGGCCGTTCTCATCGGTGATGTTCTGTGATGTCACGAAAAAGGAGCCGGGGGTGTCGGGCAGGGGATTGTCGTGACACCACCATTCGGATTGAACCATGGCGCCGGAGAGAGGCTCGGACGTATCCGCATCGGAGACGATGATCTCTTGAGGAAGATCGTAGGGCAGGGAGAAAAGAAAAGCGGCGAATCGCCCCCGGGAAAACACCAGCATCCAGAGCACGACGCACAGGATCGCAATCACCGCCGCCGCGCACGCCCATCGCTTCCCCCGGGGAGATGTCTTCATTATGTATCCTCTTTTTTCCGCGCGATGGTCTTGAGGGCGTCCGCCGACCGGGCCGGATTGATGGACCGACGCCACTGGTTGAACGCGTCCTGCTCCAGGGTGAGTCCGCCGGCCAGGGGGAGCTCCAGTCCCCGATTGATGAGATGCTTGATCCTGCGAAGCGCGTCCTTTGGACACAGGCGCATCTGCGCCGCGGCACTCAATGCTTCGTCCATCAGGACATCGTCCGGGACCACCCGGCTGACCAGGCCCATGTCATAGGCCTCGGCGGCGCCGATGAATCGACCCGTAAACGAGATGTCCCTGGCCCGAGCGGCCCCCACCAGCCGGGGGAGAAGCTGGGTCATGCCGCCGCCGGGAACGATGCCCACCCGGGCGTGGGTGTCGGCGAACCGTGCGGATTCGGATGCAATGACAACATCACACTGGAGCACCAGCTCGAAGGCGCCGGTGACCGCCGCGCCGTTGACCGCGGCGATGACCGGCTTTGTTATGTCGGACAGCGCCGTGAACGATTCAAAGGCGTCCTTGACCTTCTCGTACCCGGGATCACCCTCCATGACGGTGAAGGAGGCGAAGTCGGAGGCGTCGATGCCGGAGGAAAAGGCCTTTCCCGCCCCGGTGATGATCAACACATCGATGTCTTCGTCGGCCTCGGCGTCGACAATCGCCCGATGCAGCTCGGATAGAAGGGCGATCGAGAGGGCGTTTCTGACTTCAGGACGATTCAGGGTGAGTATAGATACACCGTCTTTCTTCTCACACATCAGATACGAAAACTCCATCTTTCACCATCCTTATATCTATTTTGTTCGATCAGGGGGTGAGAAAGCGGACTATTCCCCTTTCAACCGGACTCACAATCCCCTCCCGGTAGAGCCGTTCCAGAATACCCAACACCATGTTTAAGGCGGGAATCATCCCGTGGCCCTTCGCGCCGGGATACATCAGACGGGTGATTTTGTAAACGGACAGTTCCCGCTCCGCTCGAAGCATCTCCCTGATACTTCCGGCCAGTGTACCCTGCATCGCCACGATCCGCTCAATCAGCCGCTCCCAGGTATCGATGGGCCTTCCGTGGCCCGGCAGGAGAAGCTTGGGAGCAATTTCCCGTATTCGGTAGATGGATTTCATCATCACATCGTACGATGAGATCCAGCCGCTGCTGTCGCGATCCACCATCAGAAATGACAGTGGATTGTAATTGGCCGAGATCAAATCGCCGATGAATAGAAGTCCCGCCTTCTCAACATGAAACGATACCGATCCCTCGGTATGTCCCGGCGTTTCCACAACCCGGAGCCGCCCAACGCCGGTATGGAACTCGTCTCCACCGGTGAGAAACCCATCTGGCATGGTGGAGACCCCGATTCTCTCTGAAAGGATGTCAAAAAGAACTTTCCGGCACTCCTCAACTTCACCTTCAGGCATTCCCATTTCCCGATAGCAATCCACCACACGATGGGAATACTTCTCAAAGGTATCACCGTCCGTAATACCCCGCTCCCGACTGTGAATGAGCACCCGTGCCCCGGATATCTCCCGGATGTGTGCCGCAAGGCCTGCATGATCGTCATGACCGTGGGTCAACAGGACCGTCTGAATGTTTTCGATACTGAATCCCGCTTGAGCCAGTGCATTTTCCAAAAAGCTCACCGCCTCATCGCTGTGGTACCCGGTATCGATCAGAACCGGCTCGGGGCCGTCGATATAGTAGGCGTTGGAGTGAGAAAGGGCCATCGGCATGGGAATTCGCAGGGTAATCACCCCCACGTCACGCAGATAGACGCGCCATCTCTCTTTTTCAGGAAGATCCATTATCGAGCTTTTCGGACAGTACCCAGAATCCGCGAATGGGAGAGGTTACTCTGCAAAAAGCCGCCCCATTCCCTCAATTTTCGCCGTCGTTTCCGTTTCGTATCCGTAGACAAGCCAGAAGATAAGGCGGTCGAAAAAGAGTACAACTCGATTGTTCAGCTCAAGAACCTGATAGATTTCGAATGCGGTGGAAAGAAAGCCGTGTGACAGGACATACAGCCAGATGTGACGTTTTAAAAGGAGGTGGGCGCTGACGATATCTTCCAGGGCTATTCCCTCGGTAGCCCGTTTTTTCCCCAGGGCCAGGTATACATCCTTGATATCCTGACCTTTTTTACCCTCGTCCAGCCAATCACCCAGTTCTTTTATCAAAGAAGTCCCGTACGGGATACATTCTTCTTCGGATATTCGATGAAAGGCGGGCGTCGTGACGTTCTCTTTAATATCGGCGGCCCAGTATCCGGTAATCTCCTCGGCGTTATCTTCGATCATCTTTATAAATTTTTCAGAAATCATGAGCGTTCCTCTTCAAACATTTGGACAGGGGTGTGTTCTTTTTTCGATGTCTTCCCCAATATCTTGTCTCTATTGTAAAATGTAACGATGAGCGACACAACACAAATAAACAAAAAAAGGAGTATTGATAAAATAAACACCATGGATCGATCGGTAAAAAAGGCGCCGCCCACAAACACGAGCACAAACACCCAGGGCATCCCGCCCAGAAGGCTGCCGATGGTGAAATGACGGAATTTTACCCCTGAGAGCCCCACAAGATAGTTCTGCAGCCCCGCAGGGGTGAACGGAAAAAATCGAATGAGAAACGTGGAGATGATGCCGTGGTCGGCGATGCCCTTGTCTACGGTCATTCCCCTGCCCCTGACCAAACGCACGATACGCTTCCTGAATACACTTCGTGAAATGAAAAAACCGGCCCAGGAATTGAGTATGAATCCCACGGCGGAGATCACAAAGCCCAGCCCCGTGCCGAACAGCGCCCCTCCCGCCATGCACAGCGGCGTGATGGGAAAGATAAACAGGGGCAGAATCACAAAGCAGATAATATGAATCGGTATCGCCAGGGGCCCCAGGGACCGAAGGTACATCTCGATCTCCTCAACACTGAACGCACCGTACCAGGGCGACAGCCGAAACCCGATATATACCGTCGAAATGACCACAAAAAAAACGAGAACCCCGCGAAGCTCTCTTAACAGTGTCCGAAAGGTCAGTTTCGACGGTATATCAGGCCCGATATTCTGTCCCGTCCCTTCAGAATTGTCTCTCTGCTGCATAGACACCTCCTCCCGATGATTATATGCATCATTAGTCCCATTGTCAAACGGAGGCCCCGGTACCCCCTTGACATCGGGAAAAACGTGATTATATTTTTTTCAGAACTTGACAAATGAACAATTATGACATTGCATACAGGAAAAGAAGGAGGGATAGTATGAACCGCTACAGATGGTTTGTGCCGAGGGATCCGTTCGTGAACGAGTTTTCCCGACTGCAGCAGCAGATGGCCCGTGTCATGGATCATTTCTCTCCCGGTGAAAGGGGACCGCGCACCGTGGGCGTGTTCCCGGCGGTGAACGTCTATGAGGATAACGACAACTACTTCCTCACTGCGGAGATTCCAGGGGTCGAGCAGAAGGACCTGGAAATCACGGCTGTCTATGACAGCGTCACCATCAAGGGAGATCGAAAGATCGAAGACGCGGAGGACGTCAACTACCACCGTAGGGAGCGAAGCGGCGGTAAGTTCTCCCGGGTCGTCACCCTGGGCGATCGTATCGACCCGGAAAAGGTCGAGGCGAACCTGAAAAACGGCGTCCTGACGGTGAAGATGGCCAAGGCCGAAGAGTCCAAGCCGAAACAGGTCTCCATCAAGGCCAATGACTGATCCACCCTTTTTGAGAAAGGAGGGACGATCCATGAAAGACAAGGAACTGGAAGTCCAGAAGAGCTCACAGTCCGAATCTCCGGCAACCGCCGAGGGAACCCGCGAGGGCGTATACTATCGCCCCCGGGTGGACATATATGAAACAGAAAAGGAGCTGACCCTGCTGGCGGACCTGCCCGGGGTTGATCCGAAGAACCTCGAGATCGATCTCAGGGACGACACCCTGACCATCCTCGGGGTGGCCGACGCCGACGACGAGGAGCGCCGTTACCTCTTCCGTGAATACGGTGTGGGAAACTTCCAGCGGCAGTTCACCCTCAGCGAGGTGATCGATCAGGAAAAAATCTCCGCAAAGCTGACGGGAGGTGTCCTGACGCTCGTGCTTCCGAAAGTCGAAAAGGCGAAACCGAGAAAGATCACCGTATCGTAATTCACTGTTGAGATATCGGGACGGGCGGCACGTTGAAGGATTATTATAAAATACTCGGTGTGCCCCGAGACGCCTCAGCCGATCGGATCAAGCGGGCATATCGGGATATCATCAAGCGATGTCATCCCGACTCTCTCGAATGCGACATGACCGCGGAAGACCTCTACGATGTGCAGGAGGCCTACGAGGTCCTGGGAAACCGGGTGAAGCACACCGAGTATGATACCGCCCTACAGGCCGCCCCCCCGACCCACGATTTTTCGGTCCGGTCCGGCCGTCCTTCACGACGCTCCGGACCGGGGCCGCATCCTTCACATCCCATTTTCGATACGCTTTCCTCCTTGTTCGAGCGTTTTTTCACCGTCACCCCCCACCTCCGCGATGACGAAACAGCCCTCCTCGACCGACCCCCCCGAACATCCGCCGCAGCCTGGAAATATACCTGACCCGGTACGAAGCGATGCGGGGCGGCGTGTTCGACATCTCCGTGCCGGACACGGACGGCAGAATCATCGGCAGGTTTTCCCTTCGGATCCCCCCCGGCGTCTCTCACGGCTCGATCTACATCGTAAACCTGGCCGATATCATCGGCACACCGGGAGATGTGGAGATCACCGTCCTGCACACATAAGCGCGGACAGAATTCAATCAAAAAGTAAGAGAAGAACTTTTTGAAGCCCTTAAACTTATCATTTTCTATATCAGCTTATAAATAATGTTTTTGACTAATTCTTTAAAATATATAAAGTTCCAAACTATCAGCACCTGAAAGACAAACCACATCGACATGATG
>Ga0180432_10002329_pt1 | contig 28596 bp, 22 predicted proteins | sample SS_ome_10_FD_132414 | JGI IMG/M metagenome (GOLD analysis project Ga0180432, IMG submission 132414) | Hypersaline lake sediment archaeal communities from the Salton Sea, California, USA - SS_1_MS_2 metaG | ecosystem: Environmental > Aquatic > Non-marine Saline and Alkaline > Hypersaline >... | reverse complement strand
CTGACCCCAATATTAAGGCTCGGTTTCCGGGCTCGGCTCTCCTTTCCCTCCTGGGAAAGGAACCATGCCCGCCTCCGGCCTTCAAACGGTTTTTGCCATCACACATGCCGATCCTTCAATGACGGACACTGGTTCTCGTGCCATCACGGAAATAGAGATGATTCCTCATCGACTTCCCTCGTTGACGTCATGGAAGGCTGGGTTAGGTTGGGTCGGAATCTTCCAATGTCGTTCAGCCTATCCCTTCTGGCTTTTTTTGGATGCATTGCTGAGACTCAATTTTCTTTTAAGCAATCGCCCACTTTTGCAATTGCCAAGGTCAAGGAATTTCTGTTATAAGGATTTATATTTATGACTTTTCTAATTTTTCTGACAGGATACTTTGCCTTAATTCTAGCGGCCAGCTTTGCGTTTTCCAGAAAGATGCGGAGCTTGGAAGATTTTTTCCTGGCATCGCGGAGTCTTCCGGCATTCCTTGTGTTTCTCTCCCTTGCCGCATCATGGTTGGGGGCCACTTCGACACTGGTTTCTTTAGATGAAGCTTACGCCAAAGGCGTAAGCTCATTCTGGGTCATGGGTGTGCCCTCTGTGCTCACGGTTCTCGTATTCGTCTTTTTTTTGGCGCGGCCCATAAAAAAACTCCCGATCGTGACCCTGCCCGATCTGTTTGAAATGCGGTACGGCCGAGCCGTGCGCCACATGACATCCCTGCTGATTGTCTGGTACATGATCCTGCTGGCAGCCTCCCAGATGGTGGCCGTCGGAAATTTCTTGAAGTCACTGCTCGGCACAAGCTATTTTGCAGGCCTTTTGTTGGGGACATCCGTTGTGCTCGTCTATTCTGTGGCAGGAGGGTTTTTCTCTGTCGTTGTCACGGATGGATTTCAGTTCTTCCTGCTGGCAACGGGAATCGCAGGGCTGCTTTTTTTCCTCTTGGGTGACTCCTCGTTGAACCAGGTCTCTGTTGCAGCCGTCCAACTCGGAAAAGCCGGCTATTTTGATTTCCTTTATGACTTGGAGAAAAATATTTGGATCGCTGTATCATTCACCCTAGCCTGGATTATTTCTCCAATTGTCTGGCAGAGGATCCATGCGTCCCGCTCGGAACAGGACGCACGAGGGGGGTTGGCCTCATCCGGAATTGCCTTTGTCCTCTTTTTTGGCGGCATCGTCCTCATCGGGATGCTCTGTCTGCCTCTCATGAGAGTTTCACCACAGGAAGGCCCTTTGCTTTCCTCCCTCGTAGCGACGAAGACAGGTATTGTTCTGGGAGGATTGCTGTTTGTGGGTATCATTGCCGCCGTCATGTCCACCATGGATACGGCCATAAACACGGGAGCCATGTCGCTGACCCGGGATGTTTTCCTGCAGTTTTTTTCTCCGGATAGGTTAAAAAATGTGGTCCAGGTGAGCCGGTGGGCGACAGTCCTTGTCGGCCTCCTCGCCTTCCTCATTGCCACCCGGATGCAGGGGATATTGAAAACTCTGGGTCTGGCCTCGGAAATCATGACCGAAGGGCTCTTTGTTCCCGGGCTAGCCATGATATTTTTGAAGAGACGATTTCCCACTGCGGGGTTTTTGAGCCTCTGTCTTGGCGGCGGTTACTCGGTTATCGGTTTTTTGAATCAGGTCGGGTTTCTGGATTGGGGATGGCCGGAGTGGCCTTTTTCTGTTCCCTATGGTTTGGCGCTCTCCTTCAGCGGTTTTCTGATGGGTGTTCTCATCGATGTCCGCATCAGAAAAGAGGCCTGAAGCATTTACTGTTCGGATGAAATTGGTTACTATTTGAATCAAGATGAGGATGGGCGAAGAATGACGGTTTGGCGATCTATCAAGTGGGCACTCATAGGATTCCTGGGCAAGTGTTTTTTTTGCTTCTTGGCGAAGACGTCAAGGATGACAGTCGTCGGCGGGGATAAATTCCGAGCGCTGCAGCAGGCGAAAAAGCCCGTAATTATCCTGGTTTGGCATGGCAGGATTTTTCTCACCCCCTATTTTTTTCGGAAGCGGGGGATGGTCGCCATGGTCAGCCCGAGTGAAGATGGCGAAATTGTGGTGCGGATAGCTTCGACTTGGGGATACACATTTGTGAGAGGATCGGGCTCTCACTCCATAGTCAGAGCTTGGGTTGAGATGAAGAGAGAGTTGGAGAGAGGTGGGGCGGTGATTCATGTGCCCGATGGTCCCAAAGGGCCGGATAGAGAGTTGAAAATGGGTGCCATCAAGCTGGCTCAGCAGACCGGAGCCTATCTTGTGCCCTTTACCTTTTCGGCCACAAAAAAGAAAGTGTTGAGAAGCTGGGATAATTTCATGATCTGTTATCCTTTTGGGAAAATTGTGTTCATGATGGGCGAACCCATGACAGTGCCTTCCGCTGCCACTGATGACGAGCTTGAAACTGAACGAAAAAAGATAGAAAAAGCCATGATTCGGTTGGATCAGGAGGCGGACGGCCACTTCCATCCAAAATGAATCAATTCCGCATGGTTGGGCTATCAAGTTTACGCGTGTGGATGATTGTGGTATAACTACTCGCAAAAGGAGAGGACAATGAAGGGAAAAATCTTTTGTCTTGTTTGTATGATGATGGCCTTTTCCGGGCTCATTTTTGCACAGGAGGCCGAGGACCTGATTGCCAAAGCTGATGAGATGTTTCTCGAATTGAGTGATATGGCTACAGCCAATGAAGCCCTCGATATGTACCGCCAGGCGTTGCGCAAAACAGAAGACAAGTACCAGGCGTATTGGCGGATCTCACGGATTCACTATTTTATCGGCACGCACCAGGAGGATAAAAAAGCAAGACAGGCCACCTTCGCCCAGGGAATTTACTTCGGAAAGAAGGCAATCGAGGCTGAATCCGATAAACCGGATGGCCATTATTGGCTGGCCGTGAACAACGGGAAGTACGGCGAAGCCAAGGGTGTCATGAAGAGTCTGTCTTTAGTCAAACCGATCAAAAGATCTCTGAACAAGGTGGTTGAATTGGACCGCACCTACGAAGATGGGGGTGCAGACAGGGTTTTGGGACGGGTTTTTTTCAAGCTGCCGGGTATTGCCGGGGGGAGCAAGGACAAGTCGATGGAACACCTGGAAAAATCGAAGGCGCTGGGGCCGGATGATCCTGTCACCCGTGTTTATCTGGCTGAAACCTACCTCGCCAAAGATAAGATCGAAGAGGCGCGGGCAGAGCTGGAGTACGTGCTGAACATGGATTCAGACCCGCGATGGGTGGTGGGGTTGGATCATGCCCGAAAGGATGCCGAGGAACTCCTCAAACATAAAAAATTCAGAAAAAAATAGTTACGAAGACAGAATTTGAAAAAGGCTTAACTCCAGTCCTGTCCACGGCCGATGGAAGTTCCTATGGTGCCGACGCGAGAATATCGGCAGAGGCATGAGGATTCCCTGGTATTCGGAAATTTAATAGCTTCATATTCCTCTCCCGGTTTTAATTTTTTGGCTTTTGGATATCTTCCTCCCAGAGGCGCGGATGCGCTTGTCTCCGTTATCTGCGGCCGAGTCAATCCCCGAAAATTTGGGCGGAGAATATTTCGATCCTGGCTCCTTTTTTCCAGGCATTTTCAGGCAGGCCGGCTTTCAGGCAGCCGTGTTTCAAAAATGTCTCCACATCCCAGTCCCATTCGACGGCCACTTGCGGGAGAAGAAGGCCTTTGTTCATTCCTTGAGAAATGATGATGCCATGCTCCCCTATTTTTAATTCTGAGATGGTTTCAATTTTTTTGGGCAGCGTCAGAACAGAGATTTCGACCTTCATGCGGGGGCGCTCCTCTATCGTTATCGACGGGAACCGGTAATCCTGGGAAGCAGCGGCCACGGCACAGTCGATAATCGTCGCAACCAGCGGTTTATGGGGAACGGGATAACCGATGCACCCTCTGAGTTGTTCATCCACTTTGAGCGTGACAAAGGCGCCTTTTTTTTCGTTGAGCCCTGGATCATCGGTCTCTATCTCCGGCGGAATTCCCTCCTTGAGATAGTGGTGGATGGCACGGCGGGCGACATCCAGAAGGAATGTCTGCTGTTCCGTTGACAGTACGTTTGTCATCTGACTGGTTGGTCAAGCCTTGAGTTTCACGGGCAAGAAATAGAATCTCTCGTCGAAATCTATGGTGTAAGCTTTGATGTCCAATTTTTTGGCGTCCCGGGGTGTTATATCGAGGTAAAGTTTGCCTTGTGCGAACGGCGCCAATATTTTTTTTGTCTGGCCATCCTCAGGGTTGAAGGAATAGAAACCGATGATTCTGTCGTTGAGGAGCGAATTCAACGCGATATATCTTTCAAACGAAGGAAAGAATCCCTGTGTTGCTGGCAGAATCTCCTCGACGATAAGCCTGTGACCCCGCTTGTGGCCAAGGAGAAAACCGTCATTCCGCGTTCCCATGATGACTTGGGCCTGCAGGAACCGCCGCGCATCGGCCGAGATGTATGCATCCATCGCTTATCATTATACTTGAAATGGGGTCAGACTTGAATAAGTTGAAATACTCTCAAGCACTTCTGTCTTTGATGTGGCGTGTCCACTAAAGTCTGACTCCATCAGAGGAGGCCGACTAAGGGGACGAGGAAGTTGATGCTGGCCCAGATCAAGAGGATCCCGGCGAGGTTCAGCCAGAGTCCATGTTTCATCATCTGAGGCAGTGGAATCATTCCCGAACCGTAGATGATGGCATTGGGTGGTGTTGCAACAGGCAGCATGAAGGCAAAACTGCACCCTATGGCACAACCCATCACAGGAGGCAGGGGATTGACTGCGGCTGCCTGCGTGATGGCGATGATGATGGGAATGATCATGTTGGCGGAGGCGGTGTTGGAAGTGAGTTCGGTGATGAACACGCTGAAGGCAACAGCGAGAAGAGTGATGACGGCCAGGCTTGCAGAGCTCCCACCCAACGAGATGAAAAAATTGCCGATGGCCTCGGCCAGTCCTGTTTCGAACATCTGGAAGCCCAAGGACAGCCCTCCTCCAAAGAGCAGCAGCGTTCCCCAGTCGATTTTTATGGCCTCTGATAGAGAGATGGTGAATTTGCCTTGACTGGCTTTGACGGGAAGGATAAACAGAAGGCCGGCACCTATGATGGCTGCCGCCGATTCGGGGAAGTGCTCCTGAAACCAGAGGAAAAGCGGGGCCGACCGCCCCCAGATGAGCGAGACAACACCAGGGAAAATCCAGAGAGAGACAGTCACGGAAAAAGCGGCGAGGACGTTCTTCTGGCCTTGCGTCAGCGGCCCCTTTGGCTTCTTCTTTTCCAAGAGTGAGAGATCCACGGGCGCGTCTTTTTGGATTGTTCCTCTCAGGCGATATTTCATGTAGAAGAACAGGAAAAAATACATGGGGATGAGGATAAGGAACCCGATGATCATCCACTGAAAAAATGTGACTCTGTAATTCACGAGCTTTTCCAGCATACCGATGGCGATGAGATTGGGAGGGCTTCCGATCGGCGTTCCGATTCCCCCGATAGAGGCGGCATAAGCCAGAGTCAGAAGTAGCACTACGCTGAAGGATGATTTTCTGCTCTCACGCTGTTCCCTCAGGGCATCCAGGACACCCAGAGCTATAGGGAACATCATGGCCGTGGTGGCCGTGTTGCTGATCCACATCGAGAGAAACAGTGATGTCAATCCCAAGGCAAAGAGAATTCGCGTTTTTTTTTCTTTGATGGTTTTGAGAGACAGGATTGACATGGCCAGACGCTGATCCAAGGCATGAAGACACATCGCTCTGGCCAGGACAAAGCTGCCGAGGAAGAGCATTATGATGGGGTTGGCAAAAGGAGCAAAGGCATCCTTGACCTTTGCCACATTGAAGGCGGTGATGAGAACGGGAACGAGCAGGGCTGTCACGGGTATCGGTATACATTCCGTTACCCACCAGGTCACGATCAGAAGAAATATGGCCAGGAGACTGTGTGCTTTGGGATTCTGAGAGAGCAGAGGTGAAAAATAGGCGGTGATGAACAACAGGGGCCCGAGGAGAAACCCGGCTGTTTTTCGTGCTTCCACTCTTATCTAACCTGAATTAGTCTGACAATGTGTCAGCTTTTTTGTTCACTTGTCTTTTTTTTAGCCCAAACCAGCACGCTGTATCCCTTTAAGAAAAACAGCAGATTATCCAAACGGGTGATGAGCCATATCAAGGGATAGACCAGGGAATAGAGTCTGAAGGTTTTTTTCTTTGATCCGAACTCCCCGGCCGTCGTGGGCCGGATGTGTCCGTCTCGCAGTGAATCCGTGAACTTTCCAGAGTACAGCTTGATGTAGAGAAAGTTGATGAGCAGTTCTATGAACTCGGAAAAAAAACGTGAGAATGTTTTGGTCCTCTCAACTGTAAATCCGGTTTTGGCCAACATCGCTTCCAGGACATCAGACCTGTAGCCTTCCCTTTTGTGGCCATAGAATTCCATTTTCATCCCGAGGTGTGGCCTCAGCCTGTTCAGGAGAAAAACCTTTCCCGTATGCGGCGTCGATAAGATGAACTGGCCTTCGTCTTTCAGAATTCTGTGGATTTCCCGGAGGCATTGCTCGTCATCTTCCAGATGCTCCAGATAGTCAAGGCAGACAACCAAGTCGAATACCCCATTTTGGAAGGGAAGTATGCCCGGGCCGATCTGAAGACAGTTCGACTTAAGAAGCTCTAGCGATGTCTTCAAGTTGGCCATGTCCAGGTCAGTGCTGACCCAGTATCCTCCCTTCTGACGGAGAAAATGGCTCAGGATTCCCTGAGCGCACCCGAGATCGAGAATGGCAAAGGAGGATTCAATGTGGAGATTCTTTTCCAGGAGTCTGAGCTTTTCCTTTTTTTTGATGGATTTGGAAAAGATTTGCAGCTGCCAGGGTAGTTCAGTCATTTGGGTGGATTATATTTTCTTTCGTATCAAAACACAAGATATCCCAGAGAGAAATCTTGACTAAAGAAGGGGTTGGAATTATGATGGGGAACAAATGAAATACGAACATGTAATTGTCGGCGCTATCGAAACCAACTGCTATCTCGTTTACGACGAAGAGACGAAAGAGTGTGCGGTGATCGACCCCGGAGCAGAAGGCGAGAAAATCATCCATCTCATACATCAGAAAGAGCTCAAGCCCATCATGATCATCAACACCCATGGTCATGTGGACCATGTCGGCGCCAACAAGGACCTCCTAGACGAGTACGGTGTGCCTCTCCTCATCCATTCTGCGGACAGCCCGATGCTGGACAAGGTTGAGCAAATGGAGTTGAGTTTTTTCCTCGGCGCCAAAAACTCTCCTCCTGCGGATAAGTTTCTTGTCGAGGGGGAAAAGGTTGACATCGGAAGTGTCCGGCTGGAAATTATTCATACGCCCGGCCATTCGCCGGGAAGTGTCAGCCTGTTGGGAGATGGTGTTCTCTTTTCCGGAGACACCCTGTTTTGGGGCGGAGTTGGCCGGACAGACCTCCCCGGTGGATCCTGGGATGAGCTTGTCCGGTCCATCAAGGAGAAGATTCTGACCCTGCCCAAAGAAACGCTCGTTCTTCCCGGACACGGCCCCCAAACTACCGTCGATCAGGAAGAACGATCAAACCCGTTTATCCAATGAAACACCATCCTTCCTCCTCGGAGGATGCTCTCCAGTCATTTCTGGATTTTCTCTCGGTCGAAAAAGGCCTCTCTGACAACACGATTCTTTCCTACTCGAGGGATTTGAAAAAGCTCTTTCTCTTTTGCAACAAAGAAAAAATTCTCTGTGTGAAGGCTCAAGAGGCTGACCTGGTTAAATTCATCCACCACATGAGCCGATCCGGTCTCTCGGCGCGTTCCTTAGCCCGTCTCATGTCTTCCTTGAAATCCTTTTACCGGTTCCTTGTCTTGGACGGTGTTATCAAGAAAAATCCTGTGGCTAACCTTCCGTCTCCCAAAAGCTGGCTCTCGCTTCCCAAATTTCTATCGGTTAAAGAGGTGGAGATCCTTCTGCAGCAACCGACTGATGATGAGCGCGGCCTCCGGGATAAGGCCATGCTCGAACTTCTCTATGCTACGGGTCTCAGAGTGTCGGAATTGGTGTCGCTTAAGCTCAGCGACCTGAACCTGAGGGATGGCTTCCTCATTTGTCGCGGCAAAGGCGGCAAGGAGAGGGTTGTCCCTCTTGGCAAATCAGCCTCGGCTGCAGTGCGCCGCTATCTTGACGAAGCCCGTCCCACATTTATGCGGCATGAAACCGATGCCTTGTTTCTTACTTATAGAGGAAACGCTTTCACACGGCAGGGTTTTTGGAAAATGCTTAAAGCCTATGCCCAAAAAGCACGCTTAGATGAGAAGATCAGCCCTCATGTTCTGCGCCATTCCTTCGCCACACACCTTCTGGAGAGAGGGGCTGATCTCCGGTCTGTCCAGCTCATGCTGGGACACAGCCAGATAACGACCACCCAGATCTACACTCATGTCAGCCGGACTCATCTGCGCCGGATTTATGACAAATACCACCCGAGGGCGTAACGAATCGCTTCCTAAAAGATCGAATCCGTCCGGAGTTCATCCAGTAAGGCTACAGCTTGCCTCAGGTGAGGGATAACGATGGACCCTCCCACCACGAGCCCCACGTTGAAGGCTTCGAAGAGCTGGTCATCGGAGAGCCCTATCTCGACACAACGCTGAAGATGATAGGTGACGCAATCGTTGCATCTAAGAACGAGAGAGGCCACCAACCCCAACAGCTCTTTCGTTTCAACTGTCAGCGCCCCGTCTTTGTAGGCATTTTTGTCGAGCGCAAAAAATCGTTTGATTGCCAAATTCCCGCTGGCCAGAATGCGGTCGTTCATTTCCCGTCGGAATGCGTTGAATTTCTTGACCTCATCGCTCATCAAAATTTCCTTTCAAAACTTGGGTTATTTACAGAAAAATTCTGAAACTCTTCATCTCGCGCATATTGATTCCTTGTGTTGACATTTATTTCACTTCGGGGCGAACCCATCGCACGGCATCGACGTCCTTAGAACTCATTCGTAGCCGTTAATAACGAATTCACGAATCGCTTCACTGCTACTGCGGTTTTGGTCCGTGAATAGTTCAGGATGTGTGTGCGGTAACTTGGGGCGTGTTTTCGGTGTGCCGGATGACGGAGACTTCCACATCCACATCATGGACATGGAACAGATAGGGGGCATCCCCTCCGCTGCCGAACCGTTTCATCCGCTGCCATGTCCACCCGAAATTTTTTTTCACACAGCCCATTTCCAGAACCTCACTACTGATTGCCACATCATTGGAGCCCTTGCTGATGTACAGATCATAGTCAAGGTGCGAGGGATTATCTGAATTCCCTTTGGACGCGGGCAGGTGCAGATAGGTCTTTTTAGCCGAGCAGTTTTGCGGTATGTCGAAACCCTTGACCAGAAAATCAAAATGCAGTTTTTTCCCCCGTTTTAGAATATAGTGCAGCTCGAAGCTTGGCTTCCCTGAAAACTTCTTGGTCGCCCGGGATTTTGCATCCGACGTGAAGATCTTTTCCATGGGTTCCCAACAAAGAAGGTCCGAATCCTCATGGTAGAGAAGGAAATCTTGCTGGTCCTTTTCTATACATCCCGTCCAACGGATGGTGTAGGCATAATCTCCCGCATAGGATGTTTGGCACTCTTTGTATTTGTATTTTCCCTTGGATGTCAGGAGGATCTTAATTTCCCACCAACACACGCGTTGATTTGTTTCCCCGGCGTCTTTTGGTGAGGAGAGACAACTTACGGCCGATTCTGGAGTGGGGACCGCTGGAGGTATGGTGAGCCAGAGAAAAGAAAAGACAGCCAGAAGCAACCAACGCATACTTCATTTATAAAACAAAGTGTTGAAATATTCCAGGATAAAGTGGCAGGCGTAAGGTATCAAGGCCGTGACGAATAGGAGATCATAAAAGATCCAGGCCCGTCCCATGGGTCTTCAAACGGTTTTCTCCATCACACATCCTTATCCCTTGATTGTGCACTTTTGTTTTTGTGCTATCACGGTCATAGAAAGGCTCAACCATTTCTCTTCTTGACAACCGGATTGGAAAATGCTAATTTGACTGGTAAGTTTATTTATTAAACTTCCAAGTTCAATTATAAAACCAATCAGTACTTTAATCCGTATAACAAGGTAATAACGATGAAAAATCTCCGCATAGAACGAAAACGGCATCGCGAGGAGGAGAACAAACTCTCCATTCTCGAAGCGGCAGAGCGTGTGTTCGCCCAAAAAGGTTACAGCCTGGCCCGGATGGACGACATCGCGCGGGAAGCCCAGTTTTCCAAAGCGACCCTTTACCGCTACTTCGACAGCAAGCGGGATATTCTGTTCAAGATCATACTGAATTCCTTCGAAGAAACCGCTGAGGGAATTAAGAAGATTCATGAGAAGAAAATCGATGCCTCGAAAAAGCTCAAGGAGATCACACGGTCTTCCGTCCAGCACTTTCGGAAGAAAAAGAATATGTCCCGCATATTGCTCATGGAGAAGCAATTATTGAGAAATATTCTTCATGTGTTCCCGGAGAGTCAAGAGACACTTTCCCCTCAAGAGAGAAAGTTTTTGGACGAAATCAAGGAAAAATCAGGCAGAATGATGAGAACTCTGAGCGACATTCTCCAGGAGGGAATCGAATCCGGAGATTTCCGGAAGATGAGCACCCTAGATGCCGCTCAAGCCTTCGTGGCCCTCCTCCATGGGTACCATTTCTCAAAATTGTGGTACGAAAAGGAAAGCAGCCTGGATGCAGCGACGAACCTCATTCATGAATTCTTTCTTCATGGCGTTAAAAGACGGAAAGCTAAAGGAGTTTGAAGATGCAGAGACGACACATATTGTTTTTAACAGCCATTCTGATCCTGGTCATCGGCAGGATGTCCTTTGCCCAGGAGAAAATGGTTTTGACTCTCGAGAAGAGTATCGCAATGGCTCTGTCTCAAAATCCCTATCACCTTGCCGCTGAAGAACGGATCGACGGGGCCCAGTCCCAGGTCAGGGAAGCGGTTTCAAACTTTTTGCCTCATCTCAGCACTCAGGGAACCGCCACACTCAGCGAGAAGCTGTTCGCACTGGAATTCCCTTCCATGATTCCCGGTGAGCCGCCGACCAGAGTAGAAGTGGACTTCACCCGGGACTACCAATTTGCGTTTAATTTGTCTGTTCCTCTTTATGCGGGAGGACGGCTCAAAGCCGGATTGAAACAGGCCAATTACAGCCTCAAATCCACCCAAGAAGAAGTCCGGCAGTCCAAACAGCTCACTATCTTCAACACCAAGAGGGCTTTTTACAGCTGTCTCCTTGCCAGGGAATTCGTGCGGGTGGCTGAGCTGGCTCTCAAAGATGCGGAAGATCTGTACAAGAACATCCAAAGCCAATACGAGGTCGGACTCGCCTCTCAATTTGACCTTTTGCGTTCAGAGGTTCGGGTGGTCAACCTCAGGCCCCAGTTGATACAGGCCAAAAACAGCTATAAGACCGCAATGCTCAATCTGAAAACACTTTTGGGCATGGATATCAGCGTGCCTGTCGAGGTGCAGGGCAACCTCGTGTATGAATCGGTCTCACTCGATCCAGAGGAAAGTGTCAGCAGAGCTCTGATGAACAGGCCAGAGATCAACCGACTGATGTACCAGCGGAAGATAACCGAGCAGATGAAAATAATCGCACGCGCCCAGAAGCTTCCGAGTTTGGCCCTTTCCGGCCAGTTTAATTTCTGGGCCGACAAATTGCGACTGTCCGGGGATACTTGGGATGATTATTACACTATCAACCTTGTCCTCAACTGGCCGATTTTCACCGGGTTTGGCCCCTCGGCGCGGATGGCTCAAGCCGACTCGGCGCTGCGCGAGATCGACTTGACCATGAAAGGTTTGAGGGATGCGGTTGAATTCGATGTCAATCAAGCCATCCTCAAAATCGAGGAAGCCGAAGAAACGCTGCTCTCTCAAGAGAAGAATGTCGAACAAGCCGAAGAAAGCTTACGCATCGCCAATTTGAATTTTGATGAAGGGATGGTGACAGTTCTGGATGTCAGCTCTGTGCAGACAGCTCTGACGCAGGCCAGAGTGAATTACTCACTGGCCGTTCATGATTATTTTGTTGCCCTAGCTGATTATGAAAGAGCCTTGGGAGATGACTAAAATGAAAGAGTTTTTGTACAGACACAGGAAGAAAATTGCCCGGATTTCACGGAGGAAACAGATGAAAAAAACGACAGCGTTGGGAATGAGCGTGATATTTATCCTTTTTATGTCTCTGCTTTCATGCAAACCGCCTCAACGTGACGAAACACCTCAAGAACAGACCTTCGGTGCAGCACTCGTTAAGGTGATGGAAGTTCAGAAGCAGAAGATATCCGAGAAGCTGTTTTTCACAGGAATCATCGAAGCCTGGCAATCCATCAACATCACCCCTGAAGTTGGGGGAAAAATCGCCAAGATTTATGTCGAAGAAGGGGATAGTGTAAGAAAAGGGCAACTTTTGGCGGAGCTGGATACCCGCGCGACCCGGCTTCAGTTGGACCAGTCCAAAGCCGCCGTGGCCGTAGCCCGTGCAAATTACACCGATGCGGAAAAGAACATGGAGCGGATGGAACGGTTGAGGAAGGAAAATGCCGTGTCCGAGCAGCAGTACGAGAAGATCAAACTTGCCTTTGATGCGGCCAAGGCAGAGCTCCAAAGGGCTGAAGCGGCCGAGAATCTGGCCAATTTCAACCTGGATGTGTCTATCATGAAAGCGCCTTTCAGCGGGGTGATTGCATCAAAAAATGCCGAAGTCGGTGATGTTATAAATCCCATGATGGGAGGCTTTTCCCCCACAAGCGGGGTCGTGACTCTTGCCGATTACAGCCGGGTGAAAATCCAGATCGAGGTTTCCTATGAAGATATCGTCCGTATCCGGAAGGGAATGCCGGCCTACTTGACAGTTGAGGCCTTTCCCGGGAAGAGCTTTCCCGGAAAGGTTGTGGTTGTGAGCAAAGCGGCCGATCCGACGACCAAAAAGTTTCATGTGGAAGTGGCGGCGGAAAATCCTGACCGGACGCTCCGGCCCAACACCTTCGGTGAAATTATGATCGAAGTAAGTTCGCATGACGATGCCTTGGTGGTCGCTCAAAAGGCCATTCTTGAAAACAAATATCTGTTCGTTGTCAACGATGACAATACCGTAATCAGAAAGGAGATCACACTAGGTATTCAGAACACAGACATGGTAGAAATTCTGACTGGATTAGAGGCCGGCGAGATTGTGGTTGTCGAGGGCAATTATGGTTTGGAGGACGGAGAAAGGGTCAAAATTAGAGAGGGCGTCCAATGAAAATACCAGAGTTTTCCGTTAATCGCAAAGTAACAACGGCCATGCTGGCAATGATCCTGGTTGTCATGGGATCCATTGCGTTCACTCAGCTAGGCCTTGATTTTTTTCCCGATATAGAGTTCCCCACGGTCTCTGTTATCACCACCTACAGCGGTGCCTCTTCGGAGGATATAGAGAACACCATTACCCGACCCTTGGAGCAGGTGATCAATTCGGTCGAGCGTGTCAAAAAAGTGACGTCGACATCCTCAGAGGGGCTTTCTCTTATAGCTGTGGAATTTGAATGGGGCACAAATCTTGATTTTGCCGCTCAAGATCTCCGTGATCAAATCAAAGTCTGGGAAAATTTTCTTCCTGAGGAAGCAGAAGATCCCATTGTCTTTAAGTTCAACATGGGTCAGTTCCCCATACTTATGGGCGGAATACTCGCGGATATGCCGACTCTTGAGCTGAAGGACCTGATTGAGGATGAAGTCGCTCCCAGGCTGGAGCGCATCGAGGGTGTGGCCTCGGTGAACGTTCAGTCCTCAGAGGTTCGCGAAATTTTGGTCGATGTCGACAAGACGGCTCTGGAGTCCTTCAATCTCTCCTTTGACCAGATTCTTCTTGCCCTGCGCATGGAGAATCTCAACCTGCCTGCCGGACATGTCGTTGAGCGCTACACGGACATTTTGGTGAGGACGATCGGCGAATTCACGAACGTCGAGGACGTACAAAACACGATTGTCGGGACGAGCCAGACCGGACAGCCCGTCTATGTGAGAGATATTGCCACAGTGACGGATGGTCTGAAGGAAATGCGCTATGACTCCCGCATCATGGGGAACAGGGGCGTTGTCTATTTTGTCAGCAAACGATCCGGAGCCAACACGGTTATTGTCGCCGAGGCGGCCAAAAAAGAGCTGGAGAAAGTGAAAAAGCTCCTTCCTCCGGATGTGAAGTTTTACGATTTTATGGACCAGTCCGAGCAGGTTCAGCAGGTTGTCAGACGCACAGGAAATAACGCCATCGTGGGTGGTATCCTGGCCATCTTTTTCATCTTCGTTTTTCTGCGGAATTGGCGTCCGACACTGACCATTGCCGTGGCGATCCCGCTCTCGATTGTAACCACATTTATTGCCCTCTACTTTGCTGGCTATACCTTGAATCTTTTGACCTTAGGAGGTTTGGCACTGGGCATTGGGATGCTGGTGGATAATGCCATCGTTGTCATCGAGAATATCTACCGCCATATCGAGGAGGGGAAGAAAAAGAACGAGGCAGCTAAAAGAGGAGCTACAGAAGTGGGAATGGCCATTACCGCCTCCACCTTGACCACGATTGCTGTCTTTTTTCCCATGGTTTTTGCCGAGGGCATAACAGCTCGGTTGACCCGCGGACTGGCGCTTTCCATCGCTTTTTCGCTCTTTGCGTCTCTGTTCATTGCCTTGACGATCGTGCCCATGATGGCTTCTGTCCTTTTCAGAGAGAGATCACAGCTCACCCCCAATAACACCAAAAAGATGAGGAAACAATTTGGGCGGGGTCGGGAGTTCTATCGCAAAATCCTGAACAAAGCTCTTCGGCGCAGAGGTCTGGTGCTGGCAGGAGTTTTGATCGCCTTTCTTCTGTGTTTCACCATTATTCCCTTTGTGGGCACGGAATTCATGCCTCACATGGACCAGGAGATGATCATCCTCCGCATCAAATTACCCGTCGGAACCGCACTCGATGAGACCGATCGTGTGGCGCGAATGGTCGAGAAGCTGATGGAGGAGAGGGCGGAAGTGAACACCGTTTCGGTGAATGTCGGTTCCCAGGCCGAAGATAACCCCTGGGACACGGCCAGCGGATTTGCCAATCAAGGAACCAATGAAGCCATAGTCTGGGTGGGATTGACCAAGCAGAGGGATAGAGACCTGTCCGATTCCCAAATCCTGGAGGCGATCAGAACTCAGCTTCCGAGGCTCAAGGACGTGAAATTTGAGTCGTTGGACATGGGATCCATGATCACAGGAGGAGCTCAGGCGCCTGTGGAAATCAAAATCTTCGGGAAAGATCTGGCTCAGCTCAAGGATTTTGCCGATCAGATTGTGGAAATGATTGCGGATGTCGAGGGCTTGAGAGATGTCACGCACTCCTTGGCCGAGGGAAAGCCCGAGTACCATATCGCGATCAACCGGGAAAAGGCCTCGCGGCTCGGTTTGATGGTAAGCCAGGTGGCCAACACCATCCAAACAGCATCATTGGGGCGTGTGGCCACACGCCTGAGAGAGGGAAACGAAGAGATCGACATCAGGGTGCGTTTCGATAAAGGCTTCAGAGACTCCTTGGAAGACATCAAGGATATCCCTATCATGACACCCATGAACAAGGCAATACGGCTGGATCAGGTCGCTTCAGTCTCTCGGGGAGAGGGTCCGATCCGGATCAGCAGGGAAAACCAGGCCCGGATGATCACCGTTACAGCCAATATCGCCGACAGGGACTTGGGGAGTATAGTCAGAGACATAAGGCAAAGGATCGGCGGGATTGAAAGGAAACTTCCCACCGGGTATTTTATGGAATACGGCGGCGATTTTGAGGAGATGCAGGATGCCTTCGTGATCATGGCCGGCGCCTTTGCTCTGGCCGTGCTTTTGGTCTATATGATCATGGCCTCTCAGTTCGAATCACTGAAGCATCCCTTCGTGATCATGTTCACCATTCCGCTGGCCTTGATCGGTGTGGTCATAGCCCTCCTGGTCACGGGAAAGCCTGTGAGCCTTCCTATCCTGATCGGCTTCATTATGTTGGGAGGGATTGCGGTGAACAACGGCATTGTCATGGTAGACTACATCAATCAGTTGATACGCCGCGGAGTCGAGAAGAAAGAGGCCATTCTCGAAGCCTGTTCTGTCCGGCTGCGTCCTGTCTTGATCACGGCTTTAACGACCATTTTGGGCATGCTTCCCATGGCCATCGATACATCTGACGGATCCGAGATGAGGGCGCCGATGGCGATAACGGTCATCGGAGGCCTCGTGGCCACGACCTTTTTGACGCTGTTTGTCATCCCCATCATGTACAGTCTCTTTGAACGGGTACGCTTCAAGCCAAAGAAAGTCAAGGCAAAGGCCGGATAGACTGAGTATTGAGGTTCAGCTCATTGAAACCGAAGCGATTCAGTTTCATCCTGCTAATGAATGCCTGAAGAGCAAAGCCCAGATGAATCAGAAGGGCTGTCTACGCTCAGCCGCTTGTGAAGAATGAGGATCGGATTCCCACCCAGAACCATTGTAACGAAAATGCTTAAGTCTTATACCGCAGTAAAGCTCCGATATCGCCGTATTTTTTCAAATCCGATGGCGGCAAAAGATGCACCACACGACTGCCCTTTTCAATGGCCGCTTCAACCGCCTCGTCGATGACATCCACCAGCGGTGCTGTTTTGCGCTGGCATGAGGGACACTTGGCCTCATCAACAAAAAGGAAATCGCAGTGATCACAGTATCTGCCTGTATGGGAAAATTGTCGCGTAATGAGAAGTGTCTGGACTTCCCCTCTATTCAGCCGGCGAAGCGTGTTTTTCAAGCCGGAAACAGCCAGTCCTCTTTTGTTCAGCTCGGCGATAAAATTCCGAAGGGTCTCGTCCCGTTCTTCTTTTTTCAGCTGTTGCTTGAGAGGAAGAGCCTGCTGGAGAACCTTGCTCGGAGAATCACTCGGTTTTATCTTGATACGCCCTTTTAATCTTTTTTTGATATAGGGATGAAGAAGAGGGACCAGGTCCTTGTAATATTCGTCACTGCATCCCAAGAATAGCCAGTCGAATTTTTTTGTGTTGTAGAGGTCGAACGTCAATTTTGCCGCATTGTTGAAGTGGTTATGGAGGCGGGATGCGATGTGTCTTTCAATCCGTTTGGACTCATACCCCTCCCATCCCCCTTCCCTGACTTTGCTGGGAACATTTCCCTCTCTGCTCTCGAGAAGAGATATCTCCCCCATAAATATGTCATACCATTTGGCTTCCTTGCGGTCCAGAGTCAATACGCAGATCCGGTGATACTCATTGATGATGGCCGACAGAGGACGCACGTAGGGATTGTGATCAAAGACAATCATGTTTTTGGGCGGGTTGACGAGGTCATAAACCTGCCAGAAATCTTTTTCGGAACAGGAGAAAATGGCCAGGCCGGGGTGAGAATAAGAATTCAAGTTTTGATCACAATATTTCTGTATTCTCATCAAATCTTGATGAAGGGAGTCTTTCTTGGCTTTGCTCAGCTTCATCGCCTCCAGCCTGTTTTTGCTGTCGTTGATCAGATTTTTCAGCGAGAGCCTAATCTCTTTTTTCGTCAGTTTGTTTTTGCTCGTTTCGAAATAGAATGAAGTTGTCAAAAGACTGTCGCTCTTGAATTTCGCCAGGTTTTCAATCTGTTCCCGACTCAAAAGTTTCATTTAGCCTCCTTGTTTGGATTATTTTGAAGAAATTCGGAATATTGATAGAGATGTTGGTTGTCAAGATAATTCAAATAGATTCCTGAAGGAAAGGTGTTTGCAATGCTCTTCTAAAATAAGGAGCAGAGCTGCATTTGTCAAGTCCACCTCTGGGAGAGTCATTGTCTGTCTCGGGAGAAGAATTCCCCGCACTCACCTCTGCGCTTCTCGCAGCCAGCGACTTGTCCTGTCATGATTCAGTCAGATTTTCAAATCCGTATTTGACTCTTTCTTTTTTAGAGACTAGGATTTATAATACTGGTTCGATCCAGCGCAAATTGTTGAGGCGTGCGGAAGTGGCGGAATTGGTAGACGCGTAAGCCTCAGGAGTTTATGGTCCTTAACGGCCGTGGGGGTTCGAGTCCCCCCTTCCGCACCATGTGTGTTAGATCCCGCTCTCATCCCTGAATCAAAAACTATGGCCTTGACAAAAAGTATCCTTCTCGTCAATCCATGGGTATATGATTTCACTGCCTATGATTTTTGGATGAAACCCCTGGGGTTGCTCTATGTGGCTTCCCTCATAGAGAAGTATACGTCTTTTGAGTTGACCTTTATCGACTGTCTGGATCGGCATCACCCGGGGCTCGACAAGAAATTGAAAACCAAAGCCGATGGAAGGGGCCCTTTTTTCAAGGAAGAGGTTGCGAGGCCCTCCATATTGAAGGATATTCCGCGAAAATACTCGCGATACGGCATTCCACTCTCTCTTTTTCATCATGAGCTCAGCCAGATAGACACTCCGGATCTTGTGCTAATGACATGCACAATGACCTACTGGTATCCGGGGATTCAATGCGCCGTCGAACAGGTCCGGGGAAAGTTCGGCAGTGTGCCCATTGCCTTGGGAGGGGTTTATGCATCGCTCATGCCAGAGCATGCGCACAAAGAAACCGGGGTGGATTTTGTCTTGAAAGGTCCTGCTGAGAAAACTCTGGGCTCTTTCTTTCATGACGTGTTCACGCATTCTGTCTGCGAGGAGATGCGTATCGATGGCCTCGAGAATATGCCCTGGCCTTCCTATCATTTGCTCAGAGACAGAAAAACTTTGCCTCTATTGACCTCGCGGGGCTGTCCTTTCGAATGTGCCTTTTGTGCCAGCCCGTTGCTTTCGAGCAGGTTCGATCAAGTCTCGCCGCATTCTGTTGTGTCGCTTATCGATTGGGTTCACCGCTTTTACGGCACACGAAATTTCGCTTTCTATGACGACGCTCTCCTTATCAACAAAAAAAAACACATCATGCCGATTTTGGAAGGACTTTGCAATAAAAATTTACCTGTTGCCTTCCATACACCCAATGGATTGCATGTCAGAGAATTAGACGCAGAGATGGCTTCTCTCTTGTGGCGAAATCGTTTTCGATCGCTCTATCTCAGTCAGGAATCCCTCGATGAGGCGATTCTCGACGAGGCCTGTTCCAAGGTAGCCCCGGGGGATCTGGATGCGGCGCTTCGTCATTTAAACACCGCCGGTTATGAGCCAAGCGAAATCAACGTCTATCTCATGGCGGGACTTCCGGGACAGGATACCGAGAGTATAAAGGAGAGTATTCGGCATGTTCAGAGATTGGGAGCGCGGCCGCGTCTTGCCTATTTTTCGCCGGTTCCCGGGACTTCTATGTGGGAAAAAATGGTGAAGCTCGGCCTTTTGGACAGGGAGGCTGATCCTCTGTTGCATAACAAGTTGACATTCCCCTACATTTGGGGGGGGATGTCCCGCGAAGATTTTTTGAGGTTAAAGGAGCTGGCTAGCCAGAGATTTGATTGAAAAACTGGTGAATTCAGGATAAGATGCATGAGTTTTTTCTTCTTAAGCTGGTGTCACACGAAAGGCCAGTTGTCTTCAATGCGTAACACCCCCTTAATGCCTTGCCCGCCTCGCACCTTCAAACGGTTTTGGCCATCACACATACTGATCAATCATTAAAGCCCTGCAATATCAGTGCCATCACGGAAATGTTAATGCTTACGGTCATCTGTTGAAGAGGATAAAATCGCTAAAATAGGGTATAATAATATAAAAAAGCTCGCGTGGGTGGTGGTTGTTGTAATACCTACCTTAAAGTTGCTTGATTTCGCCAATTATGGCATGAATATTGCTTGCTACTTTAGTGAAGGAGTGCAGAATTGAAGAATATTTTGACTTGGCTGCTGGCTCTGTTTTGTTTGCTGATTCTTTCTGTCGAATCCGCGGAAAAAAAGATAGAGCTTTCCGAAAGACACAAAAAATGGTTGGAAGAAGAGGTTGTCTACATCATTACGGCTCTGGAGAAAGAAGTGTTCCAGCAACTGGAAACAGACCGCGAACGGGACCTGTTCATCGAAGCTTTTTGGAAACAGCGGGATCCTTCTCCGGGCAGTCCGACCAATGAGTTCAGGGAGGAGCACTACAAGCGCATTAACTATGTCAATCATTTTTTTGGGCGCTCCTCTCCCAAGGTTGGCTGGCGGACCGACCGCGGTGAAATTTACATAATTCTTGGTGAACCCAACGACATCACACGATATGAGGGGAAGAGTCAAATCTACAATACCGAAGTATGGTTCTATCAAGGTCTGTCAAAATACGGCCTGCCCTCAGGATTCAATCTGGTCTTCTTCCAAGCAGGCGGGACCGGAGAATACCGTTTATACAGCCCGCTGAAAGACGGCCCTCAGGCGCTCATGACCTCTTACTTCGGGGATGCCGTGGATTACCTGTCCGCGTATAAGGAGCTCAGGGAATTCGAACCGATGCTTGCCGATGTCTCCATGTCTCTTATTCCCGGGGAGGGCTCCATAGCCATGGGACGGCCGTCTCTGTCATCCGACGTCTTGATTCAGAGAGTGTTCACCACTCCGGCCAGGGAAATCAAAGAGAGGTACGCGAAGAAGTTCCTCGAGTATAAAGACATCGTCGAAGTGGAGTATTCGACGAACTATATGGACAGCAGCTCCATTGTCAAGCTCGTGAAGGATTCCTCGGGTATCAATTTTATTCACCTTGCCATCGAGCCGGAGCGTCTCTCCGTTAACCAGTTCGAAAATAAATTCTACACGACTCTCAAGCTCAACGGGACGGTGACCACGATGGACGACGTGATGATTCATCAGTTCGAAAAGGAGATCTCTCTGGAATTTGATGAAGAACAGATGAGGGAAGCGAACCAGAGGCCACTCAGCATCAGAGACATGTTCCCACTCATTCCCGGCACCTACAAGATGTCTGTGCTTCTGAAGAATGAAGTATCCAAAGAATTCACGTCCATCGAGCGCAATCTCTTCGTTCCTGGCGAGAAAGACGGTCTTCAAATGACATCCCTTATCATGGGCTATCAGCTGAACCGCCGGGCTCCAGAGCAGGATAAGCTGCGGCCTTTCCAGATGGGGATGAACCAGATATATGTGCAGGCCAATCAGACTTTTCTCAGAACTGATACCCTGGTGCTGGCTTTCCAGCTTCACGGCCTGACACAAGCCCAAAGGGAACAGGCCGTTATCAAGTACAGATTCCTGAAAGACGGCGAAGCCTTCAAGACCTTTGACAGAGAAGTCAAGGATTATTTGAGCAGCCCGGATGTCATTGAAACCTACGCCCTCCAGGAATTTTCGCCGGCCCATTACAGAGTGGAGATATCGCTTCAGATTGATGGCCGCGAAGTGCTGCAGGAGAAGGACAATTTCGATGTCACCCATCAAGCAGCCATTGCCCGGCCCTGGATATACGCCAGACTCATGCCTGGAACCGGCAATCCGGTCTATGCCTACTTGATCGGGAATCAGCTGTACCACAGCGGTCGCGTCGAAGAAGCCCGGGATTATATCGAGGAAGCCTACAGGAGCAATCCGGAATCGGTTGAATTCGCCATAAGTCTTGCCAGAGTGTACATGAAGATTGAGGAATACAAACAGGTCGAGTCGATTTTGCAGCCCTTCCTGGACAGGCCAGAGCATCCTCCATACGAAGTGTATTTTGTCCTGGCTCGAGCCCACCAGGGTTTGGGGCAACTGGATAAAGCGATTGCCATACTTGACAGTGCCATCGATTACTTTGGTGTGAACACGAGCCTCTTGAACACAGTGGGAGATTGCTATTATCAGCTGGGGCGTAATGAAGAGGCACTGGTCGCATGGGAGAGATCGCTTGAAATAAACCCGAATCAGCCTGAACTCAAAAAGGACGTTGAGGCGATTAAGGAGAATAACGATGTCTAAATTTTTAGCCTTTCGAAAACGAGCGAGGTTTTACCTTCTCCCGATTCTGGCCATCCTCATTTTTTCCTGGATTGCTGTGGTCTCTCTATCCTGCCGTTATTACAAACTGGAGAGACAACTGGACCCGGATAACAAGGATTGGCTGGATAGAGTCAGGTACATCATCACCAAAGATGAGCAGCATGCATTCCTGGATCTCCCGAATGAGGAAAAGGAGGAATTCAAGGAGGAATTTTGGAAGCGGCGAGATCCGGATCCGGATACAGAGGAGAATGAATTCAAGCTCGATTACGAAGACCGCCTTGAACAGGCAGATGAACTTTTCCTGAGCGAGGGAAAGCCCGGCTATTTGACTGACCGCGGCCGGATCTATATCCTCTTCGGGCCTCCCATGGACAGGATTACCAATCCCATGGGAACAACTTCACAGACCCGCTGTCAAGAGATCTGGTATTACGGAAATTTCCCGGTCGTCTTTATCGATGAGACCTGCACGGGATCGTTCCGCCTTGTGACCTATGACCTGACCTCCATCAGAAGTTTTAACTTGAATTACATGCATGAACTGAATATGGCTCAAGCATCGGCCCAACAGACCATCGTCGGCCGAGTGGAGGAATTCAAGTATGACTGGAGGGTGGAAAAGTCCCTGGTCACAGACGACAGGATCGAGGGCACGATTTACATCAGCATGCCCTACTCCAATATCTGGTTCTCCGAAGATGTGGGCAAGTTGAGGACCACGCTTTCTGTCCATCTCGAGCTGAAGAATGCTGAGGGGGAACTGGTCTGGGAACATGACAGTTCCTACGCTATCGAGACGAATGAGGATGAATTGAAAGATTTCAAGGGAAAAGAATATGAAATCGAAATTCCCTTAGTTCTGGAGAAGGAAATCGATAGCCTTCGAGGAGGAATGAACAAACTCTATGCGGTTCTGACGAATGAGACAGGAGGAGATGAAGTCAAAAAAGTCATGGATTTTGAGGTTTGACGGGAGGCATTTCCAAATCAGTGATAGAAGAGTCATTGAATGATCAGATCGGTAATTTCAAAAACACGTCGATTCTTCCCCAGCGATGAAAAATCGACTCGGTTTCCGGCCTCGCTCTCCTTTCCCTGCCGGGAAAGGAACCATGCCCGCTTCGGCCTTCAAACGGTTTTTTTCCTTACACAATCTGATCACTCTCTATGCTGCTTTGGATCTAGTGTCATCAGGGATTTGGAAATGCAATCTATTTAACCGGACAAGTTGAATTTTATAGGCCCATAAATTAAAATAGATGGATTCATAGATCCTAGGAGGCTTCGATGAAGAGCAGAAATATATATGTCATTCTGTGTGTTGTTATCCTCTTCAGCGTAACGAGTCTTTATGCCCAGCAGGGGCGCGGTCGGGGGAGGATAAAAGGAACTGTTGTCGATGAGACTGGCACACCGCTGGAAGGGGTGAAAGTCGTAGCGCAGCATCTGAAGTACAATACTTTGTTCGAGGGTAAGTCGGATGAAAAGGGAAACTGGGCTATAGCCGGGTTGGGAACAGGCGTTTTCCGTGTTACGGCCAGTAAAGAGGGATATGATTCGACCTATCAGGAACTGCAGGTGAGCCAGTTTGCCAGGAACAATCCCGGTATTGATTTTGTCTTGAACAAGACGAAAGCTGCTACAGCCGGAATCCCCGGAATTGAGGATGAAAGCACTCTGGTCCTTTTTGAAGAGGGAAATCAGCTCTACGAACAGGAAAAGTATAATGAGGCTATCGTCAAATATGAAGAATTTTTGGCGGCCAATCCTACTGTTTACCAGGTAACTCTCAATATCGGAAATTGTTACCGTATGCTCGAACAGTATGACAAAGCCATTGAATCCTATGAATTGATCCTCGAAAAGGTAATGACACAAAAGGGAACCTATGAGGGGGATGAAAGTGCCGCCCGGGCTTTGGCCAGCATGGGAGAGACGTATATGCTTATGGGGGACTTGAACAAGGCCAGCGAATTCATGCGGCAGGCCATTGACCTTTTTCCCAACGATGAGGTTTTAGCTTTTAACGTCGGCGAGATTTTCTTCAATCAGGGTGAAGCCGACAAGGCCATAGATTACTACAAACTGGCGACTACGATAAAAGAAAATTGGGCTCCTCCCTACAGACAGTTGGGCTATGCCTATCTGAACAAAGGCGAGTACCAGCTGGCGATCGACAGCCTGAAAAAATTCCTGGAACTGGCGCCCGATGATCCTCAGGCCCCGACCATAGAGAGTCTGATCCCCAAGCTCGAGGAAATGGTCAAGAAGGACTAAATCTTCTAATTCGCTTGGCCAATCTTTTCAGATTCAGCTAAATGCTGAAAGATGGTGAACGATTGTTCAGAAAAATTTGCAGCTCGTGTCAAAAGCTGAAGCGGACTCCAAGCCGGAAGGAGCGGACTCCGTAGACGTTTGAGACTGTACCGTAGAGGGGGTCGGTTTGGTACAGGGGGGGATCCGAATAGTACCACAGCTGTCCGTTGGGATTCTCATACTCGTTGATGCCAGTCTGTCCGAGCAGGTTGAACACGTCCACCAGCAGGTTGAGTCGAGTGTTTTCGCCCAGGCGAAAGCTTTTCTCGAGCCTTAAGTCCAGGTTAGTGGTGGATTGAATCCTGTTGGCCCCCCTTTCCTCGGCCCTGACCCAAACAAAGCTCTGCTGAACACCCAAATCAGGAGGAAAGTACACCCGCTCGAGGGTTCTTGTCCAGTTGCTTCCTGAGAGGTGCTGGAAGTAGGCGCTGAGAATGAAATCGAAAGGAAGAACAGCCGAAGCCATGAGTTTGATCTGCCACGGCCGGTCAAAATAGAGACGTCCATAAGAATTGATCTGCGCATTGGGCGTGTCAAAAGCAGAGGATTCCCCTTCTGTCTCTGGATACAGAGCGGCGACGTTGCCCTTGAAGGAACTGTAGAGGATAGAGCCTTCAAATTGCCACCTGTTCGACATGCGCTTGCTCAAAGTGAATATTCCCGCATAGTATTGTCTTTTGGCTTCGGGCGGATTCGTCCCGAATTTCTCAGGCACAGGGCGGTCCTCCCGCAGCCCGTAAACCGTCAACGACTGGTCATCGGTTGTCCCGAATTCGCCATCCAGTCCAGGGTCCACAAACTCGTAGGGAATCCAGATAAGCCCCTCCTCATCCGTTTCGTTCGGGTCATAACCGTTGAATTGATCGATGTCCTCGACGATGTTTTTATTGTCCTTCCTGATGAACTGCAATCCTATCTTGAAATCCTTTGTCAGTTCGTGCTCCACCCCCGCCAAAAATTCGTTGACATAGGCAGGCTTAAGATTTTCATCGTAATAGCTGTACTCGGGATCCTGATTGACTGTGGACTGCAATTGGTAGGTATCTGTACCGGGCAGGTCCATCAATGTGTTGGCGTTGTCGTCCTCCCAGTACCACCAGTATGATCCTGCATTGAAGATCTGAGCGGCATTGTACTTGGCCGCCCAGATCGGCTCATAATAGCGCGCAAAATGCAATTTCAGGGCGGTTTTACCGTTTCCGAAGAGATCGAACACCAGCCCGATTCGCGGAGAAAATGTCGTGAAATCAACCACCTTCTTCCAGGACGTCGTCAGAGAATCAAAGGGGGTGGTCAATCCATCATCTTGCATCTGGTCGATGAGCGCGATGAGCAAATCATTGGTCCCCAGTTCTGGATTCTGAAGCTCTGGCCCGTATTCATACCTGAGCTCGGGACGGTATTGATTGGGTTGGAACTGGTAAGACCAGTCAAACCGCAGCCCGAGATTGAACGCCACCCGTCCTGTTTTGATGTTATCCTGAACATAGGCAGAGACGCGACGGACATTGTCCTCGATATTCCACACCCCTTTGACGGGAGGGCAGTAGCGGATTCTGAGAAGACCTCTTCGTTCTGTCGAAGAATAGTAGTAGGGATCTCCCGCCGCATAATCCATCCAGTAAGAATAGTAAGGATTTCCTCTGAACCAGTCCCTTTTGTATTTGGCGTCCTCGAACTCTGCACCCGCTTTGAGTTCATGGCTTGATCCGAGAAAGTCGTCTGCAAACTTCGTCACAGCCAATGATGCCGCCATCTTGCTGCTGACAAACTCATCATCGAATTCAAGGCGGCCCCAGTAGACCTGTTCTTTTTTGTCGAAATACGTGTAATTGCCGTCCGTTCCTTCCTGATGGTGAAGGGGGAAAAAGCGGTGGATGTAGGTTCCTCTAATATCCAAGAATGTATCCTGGTTAAAAACCCAGTTGAGCTGGTGAGTGGTGGTGAATGTCTTGTCGTGGTCCAGGATGTCAACCGCATCCGCGGGTCTGTCATCGGTAACTCTGTTTTGGTAGTAGGGCTCGTAGATGTTGGTGTAGTGGAGCATGCCGAGGTAGCGGACATTGGGCATGATCTGAAAGGTCACTTTGGCGAAGCCCAGCCATTCCCCGTGCCGAAGGTCGAAGTGAGGGCTTTGAATACCGAGGTTTTCCAGCCTGCTTTCAGGGGTTAAGTTGTTGAACCTGTCCCAGACCAAGCGGCGGCCGTTGAAGAAAAACCACAATTTATCCGCCATGATGGCGCCGCCAAGGGTGAACACGTAATCCTGGTAGTTGGTGAAACTCTTGGGTCTTAGGACGTTGAGTTCCGCAATATTTTCGGCAGAGGTCAAGTCCTTGGACAAGCCCTCTGATGAGTAATAGCCAGTGAGCGCTCCGGAAAAGTCGTTACTCCCGCTCTTGGTGACGACGTTGATATAAGCGGAATCGGTTTGGCCGATCTCTGCCGGAAGTGCTCCTATCCCGATTTCGATCTCGTCGTAGACATCCACATTGAGGTTAGTCATGCACGTGAAGGTGCCGGGATCATTCATCAGCGCCCCATCCAGCGAGTAAAGTGTGCTCCGGACAGTTCCTCCAAGGATGGAGGATGTCCTCCTGTCTTCGGCACCGTCGGCAACGGCACCTGGGGCGGAGTTTTGTAGGCCATAGAGGTCCCTGTTTATCGGCAGGCTATGAATAAACCCGGCGTTGTAGTTAACAGCGAACTTTGCGGTGTTGATGTCGACTGCGGGGCTGGCTGCAGTGACGACGATTTCTTCTTCGAGAGAGGTCGTTTCGAGCACGATTTCGACCTCGATCACTCTGCCCACTTGGACAACCAAACCGGGTCTGATAACACTCTTGAATCCGGGCTTTTCAGTGACGAGTTCATAATCATGACCGGGAGCAAGGGCGAGAAACCAAAACCGCCCAGAATCCGGCGTGATGTATATTTTTTGACCCTGTATCTTTGTGCTTCTCAGGTAGATTGTGCATCTGTTGAGCGGCTCGCCCTGGGTATCTTTGACGATTCCTGCTATGGAGCCAGTTTGCCTGCTTTGACTGAGTGCAGGGCCCATAATCATGAGTGCAAGAATAGGAATCAGAGAATATTTCAAGAGAGATTTATCCATATCTTACTCCTAATCTTCTGTGAGGGTATCATTTCCTTGGAAAGCATGCCAATATTTTTTTTTCATGTGGCGCTGTTGAACCAGAAAGCTCCAGTGAAGTTTGATGAGATTTTGCAGTTTATCCTTGTCTTTTTCAGCCAGGGCTTTCACAATTTTTTTATAGGCCTCCAATGAGCTTTGCATTATATTGGGATCCTGGAAGACAAGATAGTGGGCGTAGTTGTAACGGAGAAGCTGGTCGTGAAGGGAGTGAAGCGTTGTCTTCAGAACTTCATTGGGAAGAAAATCCCATATTTTGTGATGAAGGGCCCTGTTCAGGTCGAGGTAGTCATTGATGCAGAATGGTTTGCACACCTGTTCCATCCTGCCGATAATCTTCTCGATGTCCTGCATGCCTTGGGCATCCATATGGTCGGCAACCTGGCCGATAGCCCAAACATCCATACTGGCCAAAACAGCGAAAATGTCTTCCAGCTCCCGTATCGAGACGGCTTTAACCGATGCCCTCCGGTAAGCGTCAATGGTGATGTAGCCCTCAGCTTTGAGCCTGAGGAAGGCTTCCCGGACAGGTGTGGTGCTCACCTTGTAAATTTTGGCCACGTCTTTCTCATAGATCCTCTGACCCGCCTTCAATTCATTGTGAAAGATAGCTGTTTTGATGCGTTCGTAGACAGACTCACTGAGAGTTTTGGGAAAGTTGTTGTCGGAAGCGCTATCTGCCGTCATAAGCCGGTGCCTCAAACGTCATATAAGAGCAAGAGTGGTTAACCTAAAGCCAAGCCTGCTCCGCCATGAATTTTATAAAATACAGAGCAAAATCTGTGCCATTTGGCAAAACATGCAATTGTATTTATTGCAGTGAGATAAAGGGTAGTCTGAGCATGTCGGAGGAGAGTGAATCCAAATAATTGAATTCACATCCAAAATTCTGTTTTTTTCATTGCTTTTTGAAGCGCTTATTTCTAAGATAAATTGTCCGGAGGTCACGGGATGAAAAAGATATGTGTCAGTGGTGTTATTGCTGCAGGACTTGTCTGTGTTTTTTGGGCTCTGAGTTGTTCCCGGCCCTCTTATGATGTGGTTATCAAAGGGGGAATGATTGTCGACGGCTCTGGAAGGCAAGGCTACCAGGCTGATATTGCTATTAAGGAAGGACGAATAGCCGCCATCGGGAAGATCAAAACATCGCAAACT
>Ga0180432_10002326_pt1 | contig 28627 bp, 23 predicted proteins | sample SS_ome_10_FD_132414 | JGI IMG/M metagenome (GOLD analysis project Ga0180432, IMG submission 132414) | Hypersaline lake sediment archaeal communities from the Salton Sea, California, USA - SS_1_MS_2 metaG | ecosystem: Environmental > Aquatic > Non-marine Saline and Alkaline > Hypersaline >... | reverse complement strand
CACGGCGATTTGCCTTCTGTTTCGTCTGTTTCATGGTTCGTGACCGGTCACCCGGTTCCCGTCCGTGCTGTGGGTTGCATCAATGCGGTGCCGGCAAAGCACGGCCAACACGGGTCACAGGTGACGGGTTACAGACAAAGCGAAATACTGCAGCCGTCGCCGAACCTCCCACAACCATCCCCTTGCACTCCTGCCTTGGATCCGGGGTGAAATTTCCCGAAAAAACCCGTGCATCCCCCTGAGGACCTGGAATTCGAGGGTCACCCCGGGGTATTTCCATGAAGGGGATCTACGAAAAGGAAGGGAGGACCACGACTTATTTGCAGCGCGAAACGCTCGCCCGCAGCACCTCTCTTGTCTTGACTTCCGGCTTCGGACTTCCGACGTTGGACGCAGGATCGGCTCCGGACCGCGCGCACCACGGCGGTGAGAAAGCAGGAGATCCGCTCATGCTCTCGAGACGATGGACCCTCGCCCCCGCTTCCTGGCTTCTGGCCGCGCTGCTGGCCCCCGGGGCTCTTGCGCAGGAGCCCGGCCGGTGGAGCGAGGGGGAGATCGACCGGGTACGGGGGGAGGTGAGACGCTCTCCCACCACGCCCGACAACCTGAGAAGACGGCACCTCGCCCTGATGGCCTGGGCGAGAAGGCTCCTTCGGGAGGGCGCGGACCTCCGCGAGGCGTTCAGCCGCGAGGACGCGAGCGATCTCGAGGACCGGGTCCGCGCCGGACGATTCCGGGAAGCCTGCGGCCTGGTCGACGCGGCGTATCGGCGCCTGGAGACGCTGGCGGAGAGCCGGGAGAAGGAAGAGGAGCCGCTTCCCCCGAGGCGGGTCCGGATTCCGGTCGCGGGAGAGACGGCGGGGGCCGTGCGGGCCTTGCCGGAGGAAGCGACGGGCGCGGCGGTAAAGGAGCGCCCGACATTCGAGGAGGAGACGCTTCCGGTCCGGGACGGTTTCGTCGAGGTGACGGTGGGGGAGGAGCCCGTCTGGATCCTCGTGGGGACGCCCCCGCGGGAGCGCCGGCTCACGCTCGCCGATTCGCCTTTCGGGTTCCATCCCGCGTCGGTGGACGGCGACTACGGCCTCGCCCGGGAGATCGGCGTCGACTGGGACCGCGGCGGGTTCTACTTCATGTGGGTGCTCTCCCAGCCCGATCCGCAAGGGGAGATCGGCTGGGAGAAGTACGATCCCTACTTCCGCGGCCTTCCCGAGGGGATGCTTTGTCTGAAGAACATCACGGTCGCGCACGACGGCATGGTGGAGCGCGCCGGGCGCCGGCCGCGGCGGGGGCGGCCCCGGCGGCGGGTCGACGTCTCCCGCCACCTGGAGGGGAGCACCTACCGCCCGAAGGACCCGGAGGCGTACGCGCGGTGGGTGCGCGCTGCTGTGGAGCGGTACGACGGCGACGGGATCGACGACATGCCGGGTCTGCGGGCGCCCGCGAAGTTCTGGCAGGTGGACAACGAGCCGCCGAGGGGGCGGGAGGGGTACCCGGACCTCCAGCGGATCACGTACGCGGCGGTCAAGGAGGCCGACCCGGAGGCGACGGTGCTGGTGGGCGGGCTCACGCTCCCCTTGCCGGCGCTGCGAAGGGCCTACGAGCGGGAGGATCTTCCCCTGCTCGAGGCGCTCGGGGGGGAAGCCGTCGACGTCCTGGACGTCCACTGGTTCGGGCACGCGGGAGGCTGGCGGGATCTGGCGCCGGCCCTTTCCCGGCTTCGCGGGGACCTCGCGCGTTGCGGTTTCGGGGAAATCCCGATCTGGATCACCGAGATGGGCACGTATGCCGGGACGCCGGGGGGGCGCGGGCGCAGGCTTCCTCCCCAGAGCGAGCGGATGCAGGCCGCGGAGATGGTGAGGCGGTACGTGACGGCGCTCGGGCTCGGCGTGAAGAAGGTTTTCTGGGCCTGGGGGATGCGGGAAGGGTTCCTGGATCCCGGGGACAACGACTTTTTCGACAACACGGGGTTCGTCTACGACGGGCGCGGCCCCGGCGACCCGGGGGCCGGGATCGAGAAGCTGGTCTACTGGAGCTTCGGGAAGATGACGGATCTGCTGGGCGGCTGGAGCGGCGAGGCGCCCGTCCGGGTCGAGGCGGGCGCGGGGGTGGAAGCCGTCCGCTTCCCGTATGGAAACGGCGGGGGCGCCGTTCTCGCGGTTTGGCTATCGAGGCCGGGGGAGAAGATCGACGAGGACTGACCCCTCTCCGCATCGAACAACGGCTTCCCATTCCACCCTTCGGGCCCCTCTGAGCCTTGACAGCACGTTGAACCCCAGCAGCACGTGACGGCTCGCCGGCCCGTACTTCGCCGATCGTGTCTTGCGAGGGCTGCGTAGGGTCCTCCGCAGCTCTCGCATATGCCGATAAGCGAAGGAGGAGAGGCTCGCCCTCCAAGGTTCCACTCGCACCATGGAGCACCGGCGAAAGCGCAAGGCCAGTCGCCGCGACCCGTCCCGCTCCGTCCCGGCAGGTCCGGGGCCGGGCTCGCGCCGCCCGCATCGCGCCTTCGACTGGAATCTGCCGGCTGCAATCTGAAATCGACATTCTATAATCTTGGTTCGCGCGCAAGAGCGCGCGGCGTGGAGCGGCATCGACCCTTGGCGAGAAAGAAGAAGAAATCGGGCCCCGCCGGGACGACGCGCAAGGACAGCGCCGGCGGGGCGGAGAAGAGCATCCTCGTCCGCGGGGCGCGGGAGCACAACCTGAAGGACGTGGACGTCGACCTGCCCCGGGAGAAGCTGATCGTCGTCACCGGCGTCAGCGGATCCGGCAAGTCGTCGCTCGCCTTCGACACCCTCTACGCCGAGGGGCAGAGGCGTTACGTCGAATCCCTCAGCGCCTACGCCCGCCAGTTCCTCGAGCAGACCAGCAAGCCCGACGTCGAGTCGATCGCCGGCATCCCGCCCACCATCTCCATCGAGCAGCGGAAATCCTCCGCCAACCCCCGCTCCACCGTCGCCACCACCACCGAGATCTACGACTACCTCAGACTCCTCTTTGCCCGCACCGGCACGCCCCACTGCCCCGTCTGCGACAAGACCCTCGAGCGCTCCAGCCCCCAGGCCGTCGCCGACGCCGTCATGGACATGCCCCCCGGAACCCGCATCCAGATCCTCGCCCCCCTCGTCAAGGGCCGCAAAGGGGAGCACCGCGACCTGTTCGCCGGCGCGACCGGCCAGGGATTCGTCCGCGCCCGCGTGGACGGCGAGGTGGTGCGGATGTCCCCGCCCCCGCGCCTCGACAAGAAACGCGCCCACACCGTCGAGGTGGTCGTGGACCGCCTGGAGGTCAAACCCCACCTCCGCTCCCGCGTCCAGGACTCCGTGGAGACCGCGCTGGAGATGGGCGGGGGCGCCGTCGTCATCAGCCGGCGGGAGAAGGGCAAGGACGTGGACCGGACCATGAGCGAGCGGTTCGCCTGCGAGGACGACGGCGTCTCCCTCGAGGCGTTCTCGCCGCGGTCCTTCTCCTTCAACAGCCCCTTCGGCGCCTGCCCGGAATGCGCGGGCCTGGGGACCCGGATGGAGCTGGACCCGGATCTCATCGTGCCCGACAAGACGCGCAGCCTGGAGGAGGGGGCGGTGGAGCCGTGGCGCGGCCACAAGACCGGCATGTTCTACGGGCGGGCGACGCGCTCCTTCGCGCGGGTGTTCGAGGCGGACCTCTTCACCCCCTTCCGGGACCTCTCCAAGGAGACGAGGCGCATCCTCCTCCACGGCACGACGGCGCGGGACGAGAAGAAGTACGGCAAGCCCTTCGAGGGCGTGATCCCCAACCTCATGCGCCGGTTCGAGAACTCGCAGAGCGACTATGTCAAGCGGCGGATCCACGGCTACATGAGCGAGAGCCCCTGCCCGGCCTGCGAGGGGGCGCGCCTGAACCCCGCCTCGCGTTCCGTGCGGGTGGGGGGGAAGCGGATCCACGAGGTGGTGCGCATGAGCGTCGGCGACGCCGCGGCGTTCTTCCGGCGGCTGAAGTTAAAGAAGGAGGCCCGCACGATCGCCGCCCCCATCCTCAAGGAGATCAAGGCGCGGCTCGGTTTCATGGTGGAGGTGGGGCTCGACTACCTGACCCTGGACCGGCGGGCCGCGAGCCTGTCGGGGGGGGAAGCGCAGCGCATCCGGCTGGCGACGCAGGTGGGCTCGGCGCTGGTGGGGGTGTGCTACGTGCTGGACGAGCCGACGATCGGGCTCCACGCCCGGGACAACGCGAGGCTCCTGCGGTCGCTTCGGAGGCTCAAGGGGGCGGGGAACACGGTCGTGGTGGTGGAGCACGACCCGGCCACGATCCGCGCGGCGGACCACCTGGTGGACATGGGACCCGGCGCGGGCATCCACGGGGGCCGCGTGGTGGCGCAGGGCACGGCGGCGGCGGTCCGGCGCAGCCCGACGTCGGTGACGGGGGCGTTTCTGCGCGGGGCCCGGAAGATCCCCGTGCCGAAGAAAAGGCGCCGGCTCGGCCCGGACCGTGCGCTTCGCGTCCGGGGCGCTTCCGAGAACAACCTCGAGAACCTGGACGTGCGGATCCCGCTGGGGGGGTTCGTGGCGGTCACCGGGGTGTCGGGCTCGGGCAAGTCCACGCTGGTGGTGGAAGTGCTCCTCAAGGCGCTCAGGCGGAAGCTCCACGGGGCGCGGGACAAGCCGGGGCGGCATCGACGCATCGAGGGGGACGGGGAACTGGACAAGGTCATCGAGATCGACCAGTCGCCGATCGGGCGGACGCCCCGATCCAACCCGGCGACGTACACCAAGGCCTTCGGGGAGATCCGCTCCCTGTTCACGATGGTGAAGGAGGCGCGGGTCCGCGGCTACCGGCCGGGGCGCTTCTCCTTCAACGTCCCCGGCGGGCGGTGCGCGGCCTGCGAGGGGCAGGGGACGAAGCGGATCGAGATGCATTTCCTGCCGGACGTGTTCGTGCCGTGCCAGGAGTGCGGGGGGAAGCGGTTCAACCGCGAGACGCTCCAGATCCGGTACAAGGGCAGGAACATCGCGGAGGTCCTGGACATGTCCGTGGAGGAGGCGCTGGGTTTCTTCGAGCGCTATCCGAAGATCCAGCGGATCCTGGGGACGCTGAACGACGTGGGGCTGGGCTACGTCCGGCTGGGGCAACCGGCGACGACGCTTTCCGGGGGCGAGGCGCAACGGGTGAAGCTCGCCTCGGAGCTGGGGCGCCCCCAGACCGGGCACGCGCTCTACGTGCTGGACGAGCCCACCACGGGCCTGCACGCCGCGGACATCGAGAAGCTCCTCCAGGTGCTGGCGCGCCTTTGCGACCAGGGCAACTCGGTGCTGGTGATCGAGCACAACCTGGACGTGATCAAGACGGCGGACTGGATCATCGATCTGGGCCCGGAGGGGGGCGAGGGGGGCGGCCGCGTGGTGGCGCAGGGCACGCCGGAGAAGCTGGCCCGCTCGAAGACCTCCCACACGGGCGCGGCGCTTGCGGAGGTGCTGCCGAAGAAACGGCGCGGGAAGAAGTGAAGAGAGAGCATTGCAGATTGCAGATTTCAGCCGCAGAGGTCGCCGCCTTGCTTTGCACGCCTTTTCGCGGCGCCTCCCACAAAATACGGGTGCTCCCGGCCCCGCCATACTTTGAGGTCACCACAGCCGACTGGAATCTGAGGGCTGGAATCTGAAATCTCTGGCGGTCCGCGTCAGGAGGGCGCCTGAAAGGCCTTGAGCGCATCGTCGACGCCCGGATAGATGGGGATGAAGGAATCGAGGCACATGACCTTGAAGATGCGCCGGACGCGGGGGTGGACGCCGGCCAGGAAGGCCTTGCCCCCGGCCTCCTTGAGGTGCTCGTTGAAGCCGATGAGGGTGCCGATGCCGGCGGAGACGATGTGATCCAGCTCGTGGAGGTCGATGACGAACTTGCGGCGCCCGCCGTCGACGAGGTCGCGGAGGACATCGAGCATCTCCGCCTCGCGGCCGATGGTCATACGGCCCTTGACGGTGACGACGGTGACATCGTCCCGCTCCTCGGCCTCGATCGCCATTGTGATATCGTCGCGACCCATGACCGTCTCGCGCTTGAACGTCCGGGCCGGAGGGCCCTCTCCCATGCAGGGCCGGATGCGGGACTCTACCGGAATTCCATGCCCGAAGCCAAGAAGTTTTTCGGCGCGAATCCGACCTCACGCCTTCTTCAGGCGGGGCCCCTTCGGCGTGTCCTCGAGCCGGTAGCCCCGGGCGCGGATCTCGTCGCGCAGGGCGTCCGCGCGCTCGAAATCGCGGGATGCCCGCGCCCGATCGCGCTCGCGCGCCATCTCCCGGATTTCTTCCGGGACGTCCGCTTCCCCGCTTCCCAACACGCCCAGGACCTCGTCGGCATCCGCCAGGACGTCCCGCACGGCGCGGGCGTCGGACGCGGAGAGGGCCTGGGCGCCGGCCATCCGGTTGACCTCGCCGACGAAGGCGTGCAGGTCGCCGATGGCCCCGGCCGTGTTGACGTCGTCCTCGAGGGTCTCGACGAAACGCGCGCGGGCGCGGGCCGCGGCTTCCGCGATGCCGGGCCTTTCCTCGCCCTCGCCGGCCTCCGAGAGGCGTCGCTGGAAGTCGCGGAGCCGCTTCAGGGCCGCGGCGGCGGCCTCGAGGCCCTCGAGGGTGAAGTTGAACTGCTGGCGGTAGTGGTTGGTGAGGAAGAAATACCGCAGGTCCAGCCCCGTGAACCCTTTCGCCTGGATGTCCGAGAGAACGTAGTCGTTCTTCAGGGACTTGCTCATCTTCCTCCCTTCGCTCAAGAGCCAGCCGTTGTGCAGCCAGGTGCGGACGAAGGGCTTCCCGGTGGCGGCCTCCGCCTGGGCGATCTCGTTCTCGTGGTGGGGGAAGATCAGGTCCACCCCGCCGCCGTGGATGTCGAGCGTGTCGCCGAGATGCTCCAGGGCCATGGTGGAGCACTCGATGTGCCAGCCGGGGCGGCCCTTGCCCAGATCCGTCTCCCAGTAGACGTCCCCGTCCTCCTCCTTCCAGGCCTTCCAGAGCACGAAGTCGGATGCGCCTTCCTTCTCGTACTCGTCCGCGTCGATGCGCGCGCCGGCCTTGAGCTCCTTGGGATCGAAGCCGGAGAGCTTGCCGTAGCCGGGGAAGGAATCCACCCGGAAGTAGGTGGACCCCTCCATCTCGTAGGTGTGCCCCTTGTCGCGGAGGCGCTTGATGAGATCCACCATCTGCGGGACCGTCTCCGTGGCCCGCGGGTAGACGTCGGCGCCGCGGCATCCCAGGGTTTCGAGGTTCTCGAAAAAGAGCGAGGCGATCCGGTCCGTGTGCTCGCGGAGCGGCACCCCGGTCTCCCGGGAGGCCCGGATCGTCTTGTCGTCCACGTCCGTGAGGTTCATGACGTGCTTGACCTCGTACCCCCGGAAGCGCAAGAGGCGCACCAGGGCGTCGTAGAAGACGAAGGCGCGGAGGTTGCCGATGTGGGGTGCGTCGTAGATGGTAGGGCCGCAGGTGTAGATCCGGACCTCGCCCTCGCGCAGCGGTTCGAAAACGTCCTTCTTCCTCGTGAGCGTGTTGTACATCGCCAGCGCCATGGCGGGATCTCCTCATCAACGGGAAAAGACCCATTTTTCCAGATGGGGCGGAAAGGGGCAAGCTGCTGCGCCAATCCGCACTCGAAGATGCGTGGCTGGGAATCCAGGGGGTCGAGTCGTTGGGTGATTGCGGGGTTGCGTGGGTGAACGAGCAACGGCGCACCGATCCTGCGGCATCAAACCCGCCCCTCCCTTTGCTCCCCTCTGTTCCGAAAACCCGGGAAAAAACAGGACCGGTGACCGCCTTGGAGGGCGAGGGTCTCCGAAGGACCCGCCATAGCCCTTGCATGGGCAAAACAGGCGGCGGCGGGCCCCCGAGCCCGAACACTGGCTGAAATCTGCAATCCGAACTCCCCGCGAGGCTCACTCCCCCCACCACGCCTGCCGGGTCCCGCCGTCCTTCTTGAAGTCCTCGATGTCCTGCTGCAGGGTCCATTTCTTCTCGAACTTGCGCTTCACGTCCTTGCGCTCGCCGAAGATCTTCCAGGTTTCCCCGTCGCAGGAGGGAAGCCCCGTCTTCTCGAGCGTGGGGGAGGGGTCGAAGGCGATGCCGGGAGGGGCGTCGAGGTTGTCCGGATCCTCCCCCGCCTTCGCGAAGGCGGCCCCCGGCTCCGGAATGTTGTCCAGGCCCTCGTATCGATGGACGATGTTCCAGCACGCCCACACGGCCTCGAAACGGTCGCTGAAGAAGGCGCGCCGGCCCGTCTTCCCGATCTCCTTGGGCCAGGCGTAGGCGCAGTACCGCCGCTCCCGGGCGTCGGCCAGCGAAGCGTCGCCCGGCGGCACCTTCCCGCTGCCCACCACCGCCTTCTCCTTCCCGGGCAGGTAGAGGATGAAGTAGTAGCCGTTCCTCTCGCAGATCCCGTCCGAGCGGATCCGGTGCACCACGCTGTGGTTGTCGTTGTGGACGAGGAACTCGTACCCCTGGTGCGTCTCGAAGTAGTAGGAAGGCTTGTCGGGGTCGTCCTTCCAGTAGATCTTCTTCCCCTGCGGGTCGTTGGCGAGGAAGAGGCGCCAGTCCGCGGCGCCGAGGGTCGTGGCGCCGGAGAAGCCCCCGGGACGCTGCAGCTCGGAGATCCCGCTGAGCTCCAGAAGATAGCAGACCTCCCCCAGCCCGTCCCCGTCGAGGTCCTTCGCGATGGGGTTCAAGTCCCGCATGTAGTGCTTCTGCGCCACCGTGATCTTCCGGAGCGTGGAATAGGCCTCCCACTCGCGCTCCCTGAGGTCCATCTGGGCATGGCGCGCGTCTTCGGGGAGCTCGATGGGGGCGGGCGCGACGACCGGGAGCTTCTCCTCGTCGGGGACCGCCGGATCCCGCGGCTTGTCGGGTTGGTCCCCGTTCTCGCGCGGCGGCGGCTTGTAGGGCTGTTGCTTTTTCGAGCACCCCGCTCCGAGGGCGGCGAGGAGCGCGGCCGCGCCCAGCCAGGCCAGCGAGGACGTGAGGGACCTGCGGCGTCTGTTCATGGATCGACCTCCCCTGGATGCGGAGCGCGGGGTTCCGCGAGCGCTTCTCGGTGGACGGCCCCGGAATTCGCTCAGGTTTTTCCCCCCGGGCGCCGATAGGTAGATGACGGACTTCTGCCCGTTCCGTGAACAGTTTACAGGTTGAGCCTGCAGGGGGAAAGGCGCGCCCCGGGGGCAAGGGGACGGCGCCGGCGGAGCGGCAACGAGAGGTTTCCTGAAAGGAGGGTGCCATGCGGGGCGGAAAGTGGATCTCGTGTCTCGTGTTCGTGGGCCTGCTGCTGGGCGGATGCGTGAGCCAGGCCAAGTATCTCGATCTCCAGAAGAGCTACGTGGAGCGAGGGAAATCGCTCGCCCGGGCCAACGCCATCGTGGACGAGCACGCCGAGAAGCTCGATCTCATGGCGATCGACCTGCGGGCCAAGGAGAGGCTTCTGGAGAAGCGGGAGGAGGAGCTGGCCACGATCGAGCGCGTCAGCACGAAGGTCAACCAGGAATGGCGGTCCGCCATCACGAACCGGCTGGGGCAGCTGTTCCAGAAGGACGAGGGCGTCACCTACGACAGCGAGCGGAAGGCGCTGGTCCTGGAAGGCGAGGTCTTCTTCGACAGCGGTTCCGCCAAGATCAAGCAGAAGACGAAGAAGACGCTGCAGAAGGTCGCGAACATCCTGAAGTCGCGGCCGGGGGGGATCCAGATCGTCGGGCACACGGACTCGGACCCCGTTAGGAAGACCGCGAGCCGGTGGCCGCTGGGGAACCTCCAGCTGTCCGGTGCGCGGGCCCTCAATGTCCTCCTCTTTCTCAAGACGGAGGGGAAGGTGCCCGCATCCCGGATGACCTTCGCCGGCGCCGGGGCCACGCAGCCGCGCGTGCCGAACGACTCGAAGGCCCACAAGCGCCAGAACCGCCGCGTGGAGATCAAGGTCCAGGACCTCTCCGAGTAGGCGCGAAGGCGGCACGCGGCGCGCGCCACGGCCCTCCGTCGAGGGCGCTTCGCCCGCGCCCGCGGGATTCCAGCGGCATGTCACGGCGGATATCGCCCGGTGGGGAAGGAGGAGAGATGGGGTACACGACGGAACTCGTGGACGAGGTCGTCCAGGAAAGTTTCGAGAGCCTGGCCGCGGAGGTCGGCGCGAAGATCGGGACGAAGGAGAAGCGGGGGGAACGGCGGAAGCACCCGCGGCGCGTCGCCGACCTCCCCGTGCGGTTTAGGATCCTCCTCGAGGACGGCCGGGTGTTCAACCGCGGCTGCGCTACCGTGACCGACATCGGACCCGGCGGCGCCCTTCTCACGGACTTCAGCTGCGCCCGGGACGCGTTTCCGGCGCAACCCTTCCTCGTGGCCTTCAAGATCACCGCCGGGGAGTTCGAGGGCATCGAGGCCGAGTGCCGGCCCGTGCGCTTCTCCTTCACGCCGTCCTTCGGGATCGGCGTGCGATTCGAGACCATTTCCGTGAGGGTGTGACATGGCCGAGTGCATCTTCTGCAAGATCGCGGCCGGCGAGATCCCCGCCGACACGGTCCTCGAGCGGGACGGCCTCCTCGTCTTCAAGGACATCCAGCCCAAGGCCCCCGTCCACGTGCTCGTCATCCCGACGAAACACGTCGAAACCGTCGACGACCTGTCGGACGGGGACGAGAGCCTCGCCGGCCGGATGGTCCTCGCCGCACGGGACGCCGCGCGCCAGCTCGGCGTCGAAAAGGACGGCTATCGCCTGGTCATGAACTGCCGGTCCTCGGCCGGCCAGGAAGTCTTCCATATCCACCTTCATCTGCTTGCGGGACGCCCCATGGGCGCGATGGGATGATGAACGCCAGGTCGATTCTCAAGACGATTCTCCTCGCCGCGGCCGCCACCGGCGCCGGCTGGTACGCCGCCCAGGAGGATCTCCTCGGCGAGGGATCCCCGTGGATCGAATGCCGGGCGGACTACGCGCCCGCCAAGCGGCCGATTCTCGATGCGCCCCCGGACGAGAACCCCTCCGGCAAGCCGGCGCCGGCGGAAACGGACGCAAACGAACCGCGCGAGGAACCGGCGCCCGGCGCCGGAGAAACGGGCCCGAAACCCCTGGAAACGGATGCGGAGGAGGAAGCGGAAGGATCCCCCGCCTTTCCCCTCGACGGGAAACCCGCCGGCCTGGACCGCAGGATCCGCGAGGCGATCGTGCCGTACACGGTCCGGCCCGGGGACACGCTGTCGGGCATCGGGAAGCGGTTCCGGGTCCCCTTTCCCCTGATCGCCAACCTGAACGGCCTGGAGGACGACGGCATCCGCGCCGGAGAGGTCCTGGACGTCGTCGAAGGGCCCTTCCACGTGCTCGTCCTCCTCGACGAGAAGCGCCTGCGCCTCTACCACCAGGGGGTGTTCGTGAAGGCCTACACGGTCGCCGTCGGACGGAAGGGCCACGAGACCAAGACGGGGACGTTCCGGGTCCGGACGAAGAGGGTCGAGCCGGACTGGACGGACCCCGACACCGGAAGCATCGTTCCCTACGGGACGCGGGAAAACCCGCTCGGCACGCGCTGGATCGGGTTCGGCGACGGCTTCGGCATCCACGGCACGTGGGAGCCCGAGAGCCTGGGCAAGGCCGCGAGCCGCGGGTGCGTGCGCATGGCGAACGAGGATGTCGAAGAGCTGTTCGGCCTTCTGGTGAGGCGGGCATCGGTGATCCGGGTCCTTCCCGGCGGGACGAGGAAAAAAAGCCCGAAGAAGGAGGAAAAATCCCTGGAGGAGGAATCCTCCGGAACCGATGAATGAAAAGGAGCGCGGGCGCGCACGCTCCGGCGTGCGGGGGCGCCCGGGCGACCCCGGGAACTTCAGGGGATCGGTGTCGAGAGCAGCGAGAGCGGAAAGGCCCCCTGAAGCGGACCGGAGACGATGGACAAGCACATCCTGGACGATCTTCACGAGCGCCTTCGGGCGATTGTCAACAAGGCTTCCCCGGATCCCCTCTCCCGGTGTCTCGCGGACGAGCTGCGCATCGTGCTCGAATCCCTGGAAGGCTGGGACGCCTTGCACGGCCTCCTGACCAGCGCGGAATGATCCCTTTCCCGGACGCCGGTAGCATCCTGCAAGGTTTCCGGTACAATCCTGCTCCATGGATCTCCCCCAGCTGCTGCTCGCGATCGGCTTCGTGCTCGGCGGAGGCTTCGGCCTCTACATCGGGGGCGAGGCGCTCGTGCGCGGCGCCTCGGGGTTGGCCCTCATCGCCGGCGTTTCCTCGCGCGTCGCCGGCCTCACCGTCGTCGCCTTCGGGACCTCCGCCCCGGAGATGTTCGTCTCCGTCCTGGCGGCCGGGCGCGGGAATCCCGAGATCGCGCTCGGGAACATCATCGGATCGAACATCGCCAACGTCGGCCTGATCCTCGGCACCTCGGCCCTCGTGCTTCCGGTGGCCGTGCAGCGCCTCACGCTGCGCCTCGAGATCCCGCTGTTGATCCTCGCCTCGGCCCTCTTGCTCGTCCTCGGGCTCGACCGGGGCCTGGGGCGCGTGGATGGCGTTCTGCTTCTGGTCCTCTTCGCGGCCTTTCTCTGGTACTGCTTCCGCTTCCGGAAGGAAGGCGCAGAGGAGGCGCCCGTGGAGGAAGGGGGCAAGAGCAGGAAGGGCGTCTGGGCGGGCGTCCTCCTCGTCCTCGCGGGCCTGGGCGGGCTCGCCCTCGGCGCGGACCTGTTCATCCGCGGCGCCGTCACGATCGCCGAGATGGCCGGCGTCTCCCAGCTCGTCATCGGCCTCTCCCTGGTGGCGCTGGGCACCTCCCTCCCGGAACTGGCCGCCTCCCTCGTGGCCGCCTTCCGCGGCAAGGCCGACATCGCCGTGGGCAACGTCATCGGATCCTGCCTCTTCAACGTCCTGCTCATCCAGGGCACGGTCTCCCTCACCCACCCCGTCGACGTCCCCCTCGACGCCGTCCGCTTCGACATCCCCGTCATGGTCGGCTTCGCCGTCGTCATCCTCCCCCTGGCTTCCCGGAAGAAGAGGGTCGGCCGCCTCGAAGGCGGGATCATCCTGGCCGCCTACGTCGCCTACATCGCCGTGCTCGCCGCGCGCGGCTAGCCCGCCCCGCTGAATGCGGATCCCCTCCCGCTACGCTTCCATTCCTTTCCGTTTCCGATATCATGAAGGGGTCTCGAGAAAGGATGGGGGAAGATGATCCTGCGTTCGGCCATCTCGATTTCGATCCTCGCCGCCGGGATTGCGGCCGGTTGCGGGCACCCGGGAGGGGGAGAGGAACTGATCGAGGCGCTCGAGAGCGGCGAAAAGGCCGAGCGCATCCGCGCCGCCAGGGAACTGGGCCGGCGCGACGACCTCGCCGCCTCGAGCGTGCCCGCTCTCGCGAAGGCCCTGGAAACCGAGGACGCCGGCGTGCTGGACGCCGTCGTCGACGCCCTGGTCGCGCTGGGACCGGAAGCCCGGGACGCCGTACCGGCCCTTCTCGAGCGCATGGCGTCGGAAAAGACGAAGAAGAAGCTGGATCTCGCGCCCAGGATGAGCCGTTTCGGACCGGCCATCGTTCCCGTTCTCGGCAAGCATCTGCGCGAGAGCGAGGACCCCTCCACGCGCATCTGGATCGCTTCCGCCCTCGGGGAGCTGGGCCCGGACGCCGCACCCGCCGTGCCGGATCTGGTCCAGCTGTTGTGGGACGAGAATCCGGATATCCGCTCGTGGGGCGCGGCGGCCGTCGGCAAGATCGGCGCGGCCGCCAGGAAGGCGGTCCCGGACCTCGTGGACATGCTGGACGCGAAGAGCGGGGGCGTGCGGGCGGACGCCGCGAGGGCCCTCGGATCCGTCGGCCCGGCCGCGCGCATGGCCTCCGACGCGCTGTTGAAGGCCCTCGACGACCGCAACCCGCGCGTGCGATCGCGGGCCGCCTGGGCCCTCGGCGAGATCGGCGACGACGACCCGGCCGTGGTCCGGGCCCTGCTGGCCCGCTTCGGGGACCGCGAAGGCGACGTGCGAAAGCACGCCGCCGGGAGCCTGGGCAAGCTCTCTCCCGACGAGCCCGCCGTCGTCCAGGTCCTCGGCAGGGCGCTGATGGACGCCGATCCCGAGGTCCGCATCCAGGCCGCGCGGGCGCTGGGGAGGCTGGGCGACAAGGCCGCGGACGCGACGGACGCCCTCCTCCGCCGGCTCCGCGACCCCCTGCCGGCGGTACGCAGGGAGGCCGCGCTCGCCGTCGGAAAGACCGGTGCGGGGCATCCCGCTTCCGTGGCCTGGCTCAGGCGGATCCTGAAGGACCGTAAACGGGCCGTCCGCGGAGCCGCCGCGAAGGCCCTCGGCGCGCTGGGGCCCCGCGCCCGGAGCGCCGTGGACGACCTGGAGGCGCTCGGGAAGGATCCCGACGCGGGCGTCCGCCGGGCGGCCGCGGAGGCGCTGGAAAAGATCGGGAACGAGTAGAATCGAAGTGGGTCGGCATGCGTATTCTCGCCCTGGACGTGGGCAACTCGTTCTGCCACGGCGCCGTCGCCGAGGACGGGCGGATCGTGGGGCGGGCTTCGTGGCCCGTCGGGGAAGCGGTTCCGGACGCGTCGGTTTTCGGCGTCTCTCTCGAGGTGGAAGCGGCGGTGTACGCGTCCGTCCGGGCGGGAGGCGAGGCGCGGATCGCTTCCTGGGCGCGGAAGGGAAACGTGCCGCTTCGGGGCGTCCCGTCGGACATCCCCTACCCGATTCCCGTGAAGCAGGCGCATCCGGAGCGCACGGGCCCGGACCGGGTGCTCTGCGCGGCGGCGGCCCTCGCGCAAGTGGGGGGCCCCGTTCTCGTGGTGGACGCGGGGACGGCGGTGACGGTGGACCGGGCCGATCCGCGGGAGGGTTTCCTGGGGGGCGCGATCCTGCCGGGGCTTTCGCTGATGGCGCGCTCGCTCGCGCGGGAGACGAGCCGGCTTCCCTTCGTGCCTCCGGGCCCCGTCGAGGATCCCCTCGGGCGATCGACCGAGGAAGCGATCCGCGCGGGGGTCGTGTGGGGATGGCGGGGGGCGGTGAAGGAGGTGGTCGAGAGGCTGGGGGCGGGGTGGGCAGGGACGCTGGTGATCACGGGAGGCGACGCGGAGCGTTTGCGGGACGTGTTCGGGGGACGGGGGCGGTGGGTTCCGGACCTGGCGCTCACGGGGATCGCGCTGTCCTGGGAGCGGGCAAACGAAAATCGCACGGGGCGCTAACCGTACCCTAACGAAATCATGACAAAGGTATGCAGGGAGATTCCGGCTCGCCGAGGACCCGTGATTTCGTGAGGATGGATGCATGCCCAAGGAGAGAATCGTCGTGGTCGAGGACGAGGAAGACATCCTCGAACTGGTCGCGTACAATCTGGGCAAGGAAGGGTACCAGGTGAAGCGCGCGGCCACGGGGGAGGACGCCCTGGAAACCGTCCGGTCCGAAAAGCCCGACCTGGTCCTTTTGGATCTCATGCTTCCCGGCCTGGACGGGCTGGAGGTCTGCAAGATCATGAAGGCGGATGAAGAGATGCGGCACATCCCCGTGGTGATGCTGACGGCCAAGGGGGAAGAGAGCGACATCGTGACGGGGCTGGAGCTGGGCGCGGACGATTACGTCACCAAGCCCTTCAGCCCCAAGGTGCTGGTGGCGAGGGTGCGGGCGGTGCTTCGCCGGAAGGCGAAGGAGGCGCCGGCGCCGCGGGAGACGATCAAGGTGCGCGATCTGGTCATCCACCCCGGCCGGCGCGAGGTCCTGCACAAGGGCAAGAAGCTGTCGCTGACCTTCACGGAATTCAACATTCTCTCGTGTCTGGCTTCCCGCCCGGGGTGGGTGTTCACCCGGAACCAGATCGTGGATGCCGTTCACGGGATCGACTACCCGGTCACGGACCGTTCGGTGGACGTGCAGATCGTGGGGTTGCGCAAGAAGCTCGGGAAGGCCGGGAAGGACGTCGAGACGGTCCGCGGAGTCGGGTATCGCTTCAAGGAATAGGCGTTCATGCGTTCACGACGCCTTCTCTGGCAGTTGTTTCCCTCCTTTCTGTTCCTCACGGCGGCGTCCCTTCTCGCCGTCACGGCCTACACCTCTCTCGAGGTGAAATCCTTCTATCTCGACCAGGTCGAGGAGGACCTGGCCTCCCGGGCCCGCCTTCTGGAGGACCGTTGCGCTTCGGACCTGGCGGCGGGACGGGAAGGCGGGCTGGACGCCGCCTGCAAGGATCTCGCGGCGCGGTCCGGGACGCGCATCACGGTGATCCGGCCGGACGGCGAGGTGATCGCCGATTCCGCGGAGGATCCCCGAAGCATGGACAACCACGCGGACCGGCCCGAGATCCGAGAAGCCCGGGCCGGGGGCGAGGGCACCTCCATGCGCTACAGTCACACGCTCGGCAAGCGCATGATGTACTTCGCGCTTCCCCTCGAAGAGGGGGGACGCACGGTCGGCTTCCTGCGCACCGCGATTCCCGTGACGCGCGCCGGGAAGGTGCTTGCGGACATCTACCGGGACGTCGCGGCCGGGGGCGTGGTGATCGCGCTGGCGGCGGCGCTGGCGAGCTTTCTTTTGGCGCGACGGCTGTCCCGTCCGCTCGAGCGGATGCGGGAAGGCGCCGAGAGGTTCGCCCGGGGCGAGCTCGGCCACAAGCTGCGCGTCCACGAGACGCGCGAGATGTCCGTTCTCGCGGACACGATGAACGAGATGGCGGCCCAGCTCGACGGGCGCATCCGCACCGTCGTGAGGCAGCGGAACGAGCAGGAGGCGGTCCTCTCCAGCATGGTCGAGGGCGTTCTGGCCGTGGACCGGGAGGAGAAGCTCATCAGCATGAACCGCGCGGCCGGCCGGCTCCTCGGGACGGACCCCTCGGGCGTCGCGGGGCGAAGCCTCCCCGAGACCGTCCGCAACATCAGCCTGCAGCGCTTCGCCGCCCTGGCCCTCGAGCGTCCCGCACCGGTCGAGGAGGAGATCGTCCTCCTGGGGGAGAAGGAGCGGTACCTGCAGGCGCACGGGTCGGCCCTCGAGGACGAGCGGGGCGAGCGCATCGGCGCGGTCGTCGTCCTCAACGACGTGACGAGACTGAGGCGTCTCGAGCGGGTCCGGCGGGACTTCGTGGCCAACGTCTCGCACGAGCTGAAGACGCCGATCACCGCGATCAAGGGCTACGTGGAGACGCTTCGGGACGGCGCCCTGGAGGACCGCGAGGACGCGCTGCGGTTTCTGGACGTCCTGGCGCGGCAGACCGACCGCCTCGGCGCCATCATCGAGGATCTCCTGCTGCTCGCCCGGATCGAGCAGGAGGAGGAGCGGGAGGCCATCCGTCTCGAGCCGGGTCCGGTGGCGAAGATGCTCGGGGCCGCCGTCCAGGCCTGCGTTCGCAGGGCGGACGAGCGGGGCGTCTCCATCTCGCTGGACGCCGGCGACGAGCTCGAGGCGCCCATGAACGAGACGCTCCTCGAGCAGGCCGTGTCGAACCTCATCGACAACGCCGTGAAGTACAGCCCCGAGGGAAGCCGCGTCGAGGTCGAGGCGCGGAAGGAGGACGGCGAGATATCGATCCGCGTCGCGGACCACGGCGCCGGCATCGAGAAGAAGCACCTCGACCGCATCTTCGAGCGCTTCTACCGCGTCGACGAGGCGAGAAGCCGCAAGGCCGGCGGCACGGGGCTGGGGCTCTCCATCGTCAAGCACATCGCGCAGGTCCACGGGGGAAGCGTCCGCGCCGAAAGCGTCCCGGGCGAGGGAAGCACCTTCGTCATCACGATCCCCCTGCAGCCCGCCGAGCGCGAACCCATCGCGCGAGACTCGTCCCCCGGCTCGCACGGCGCCGCGGGCTGAAGCCTACCTCGGAATCATACCGCAAGATAGTTCGCACCAAGGATCGGCGCTTGTTTTCTAGCAGAACTTTCGTCCCCTCGTGATCCCCTCCTAACCCTGCCCTGATGGAATGACCAGGGGAACCAAGTGGAAGCTCGTGGAAATCCATTTCGCGTTCGAGAGAAAGGAGGGTCGCATGATCAAGCGTACGGCCATCGCCCTGGCGTTCCTGGTGGGATCGTCGCAAGCCTTGTTGGCCGGTTCCGGGGAGCATCCCGAGAACACTGCGGAAGGAGCGCCGAACGAGAAGGATTCCGGCGAAACCGTGAAGAAACTGCCGCAAGAGACGAAGGTCTCCTGGACCGACGCCTTCACCCTCCTCGGGGACCTGCGGTACCGGAACGAGGGCGTCTACAAGCAGGACGAGCCGGACCGCAACCGCCACCGGCTCCGCGCCCGGCTGGGTGCGAAGGTGAAGCTCGTGGAGGGGATCGACGCCCTGTTCCGCATCGCCACCGGCTCCGACGATCCCGTGTCCACGAACCAGACGCTCACGGAGGCCTTCACCACGAAGAACGTCGGACTGGATCTGGCGTGCTTCGACATTCACCCCGGGGCGCTGGACGGGCTGTCCCTCGTGGGGGGCAAGATGAAGAACCCCTTCCACCGGCCCGCGAAGACGGAGCTGGTCTGGGACGGTGATTTGAACCCGGAAGGGATGGCGTTCGACGCTTCCGTGAAGACGGGGTTCGGTCTGAAGGCGTTCGGGTGCGTCGCGGGGTTCTGGGTGCAGGAGAGGAAGAAGGACCCCGATTCCTGGATGGCGGGCGCGCAGGCCGGGGCGTCCTTCCAACCCGCGGGATCGCCGGTGAGCGTGACGGCGGCCGCCGGCTTCTACCACTACGAGAACCTGAAGGGGTTCGCGCCGCTGGTGGAGGACGACGACGGCTTCGGGAACACGCTGGACGCCGTGACGGGCGGGACGGGGACCTCGTATGCCTACGCCCTGCCGTACAACCTCGTGGAGGGGATCGTCGAGGTGTCCGGGGCGTTCGGTCCCGTGAAGGCGACGGTCTTCTTCGACGGCGTGCGCAACCTCGACGGGGAGAGCGGCGACACGGGATGGCTGGTCGGCGCGAAGGCGTCCCTTCCCGGCGGGGTGAGCGTCCACGGGAACTGGCGTCGCGTCGAGCGGGACGCGGTGGTGGGGGTGTTCACGGACTCGGACTTCATCGGGGGGGGGACGGGCGGACGCGGGCTGGAGCTGGGCGTCTCCTGGAAGGCCATGAAACACCTGAAGCTCGCGGTCTCCTACTTCGACAACACGGCGCCGCTCCGGCACGGGAACCGGTACCGGCGTTTCCAGGCGGACGTGAGCCTGTCGTTCTGACCGGCAGGGCGGTGAAGAAGGGCCGATGTCCGGCGCTAACGCAATCCTAACGGTTCGCTCACGAAGCGGAAACGCTTCTGGCGACAATGAGTATGGAAAGACAAGGAAAGGAGACGACGATGAACAGGACGAGAACGATCGGTGCGCTCACGGTGGCGCTTTGTTTCGGGATGCTCGCGCTTGCAGGCTGCACGAAGGGGGGGGGCGAGAACACCGTGCAGGTGAAGGGATCGGACACGCTGCTGCACCTTTCCACGGAGTGGGCGGAGGCGTTCATGAAGGGGAGCGCCGACATCGAGGTGACGGTGACGGGGGGCGGTTCGGGGACGGGGATCAGCGCGCTTCTGAACGGGACGTGCGACGTGGCCAACGCGTCCCGGAAGATCAAGGAGGAGGAGAAGGAGAACGCGGAGAAGAAGGGGCTGGAGATCAAGGAGTTCACGGTGGCGCGGGACGGGATCTCGGTGATCGTGCATCCCGGGAACCCGGTGGACACGATCACGATGGAGCAGCTGAAGAAGATCTTCACGGGCCAGTACGACAACTGGAAGTCGGTCGGGGGCCCGGATCTCGCCATCGTCGTCCTGTCGCGGGACCACAGCTCGGGGACGCACGCGTACTTCAAGAAGCGCGTCCTGGAGAAGAAGGAGTACGTGCAGTCGGCCCGTTTTCTCGCCTCCAACTCGGCGATCGTGGCCTCGGTGAAGGAGGACGCGGGGGCGATCGGGTACGTGGGGCTGGGCTACTACGAGGACGCGAAGGGCGATGTGAAGGCGCTGGCCGTGAAGGACGGCGAGGCGGATCCGGTGGGCCCTTCGCTCGAGACCGTGACCTCGGGCGCCTACCCGATATCCCGGACGCTCCAGGTCTACACGGCGGGGGAGCCCGAGGGCGTGGTGAAGACGTACATCGATTTCATCCTCGGGGAGGCGGGCCAGAAGATCGTGGCCGCCAAGGGGTTCGTGCCGGTCGAGTGACCGGAAGGGAGGTCCATGCGCTGGAAGGAAGCCGCCGTGAAGTACGGTCTCGCGGCCGCGGCCTCGATGACCATTCTGATCGTGGCGCTGATCTTCCTGTTCCTGGCCAAGGAGGCCGCGCCGTTCGCGGCGGAACCGGGTCTGCCGGCGCTGGGGAAGACGCGCTGGATCCCCGTGACGTCCAACGAGCCGCAGTACGGGATCCTACCGCTTCTGTCGGGGAGCCTGCTGGTCACGCTGATCGCGACGGTGATCGCGATACCGTTCGGCGTGCTGGGGGCGGTCTACCTCTCGGAGGTGGCGGGGGCGTGGGAGCGTGAGATCCTCAAGCCCTTCATCGAGCTGCTGGCGGGGATCCCCTCGGTGGTGCTGGGCTTCTTCGGCCTGATGGTCCTGGCGCCGATCGTGAAGGACGTCTTCGGCCTGGGGACGGGCATGTGCGCGCTCACGGGGGGCGTCCTGCTCGCCTTCATGGCGGTTCCCACGATCATCTCCATCTCGGAGGACGCCATCCGGAGCGTGCCCCTGTCGTACAAGGAGGCGTCGCTGGCGCTGGGGGCGAGCCGGCTCGAGACGATCGTGAAGGTGACGATTCCGGCGGCGCTCTCGGGGATCATCGCGGCCGTGATGCTGGGGATGGGGCGCGTCATCGGCGAGACCATGGCGGTGCTGATGGTGACGGGGAACTCGCCCATCATCACCGCCAACCCCTTCCACTCGGTGCGGACGATGACGGCCACGGTCGCGGCGGAGATGGGGGAGGTGTGCTTCTCGAGCACGCACTACAACGCCCTGTTCTGCATCGGCGTGGTCCTCTTGCTGGCCACGTTCGGGCTGAATCTCGTCGCCCAGTGGGCCCTGAAGGGCAAGGGGATGAGGGAATGAAGCACAAGGTCGTCGTCGAGAAGGTCTGTTTCTGGCTGTTCCGCCTCCTCACCTATACGATCGTGGCCTTCATCGGGTTCGTCGTCTTCGACATCGTCGTCCACGGCGTCCCCGCGCTGAACCTGGCGTTCCTGACGAGCTACCCCGTGCACGGGGGCGCGGAGGGGGGCATCCTCCCGGCGATCGTGGGGACGTTGAGCCTGGTGGCGGGCACGATCCTCTTCGCCTTGCCGATGGGGATGGCGAGCGCGATCTACCTCTCGGAATACGCGAAACAAGGGCGTCTGGTGAAGCTGATCCGGCTCGCCATCATCACGCTCGCCGGCGTCCCCTCCATCGTGTACGGCCTCTTCGGGCTCGGGCTCTTCGTGCTCTTTCTGGGGTTCGGGACGTCCATCCTCGCGGGCAGCCTGACGCTCGCCTGCATGATCCTGCCCACGATCATCGTGGCCAGCGAGGAAGCGCTGCGGGCCGTCCCGCAGTCGATCCGGGCCGCGAGCCTGGCTTTGGGAGCGACGAAATGGCAGACCATCCGCAAGAACGTGCTTCCCTACGCGGTCCCGGGGATGATCACGGGATCGATCCTGGGGATCGGGCGTGCGGCCGGGGAGACGGCGCCGATCCTCCTCACGGTGGCGGCCTTCTACCTGAGGAAACTCCCGCGGTCGGTGTTCGACCAGGTGATGGCGTTGCCCTATCATCTCTATGTGCTGTCGACCCAGCATCCGGAGATGAAGAAGGTGCAACCGCTCCAGTACGGAACGGCGCTCGTCCTCCTCATCCTGGTGCTGGGGATGAGTCTGGGCGCCATCCTGTACCGGGCGCGGCTGCGGAAGAGGTACAAGTGGTAGACGAAGAGGACGCCCGACACGACGCCATTGTTCGCGTGAAGAACCTCGACTTCTTCTACGGGACGGTCCAGGCCCTCTTCGACGTCACCATGGACATCCGCCAGGGGCTCGTCACCGCGCTGATCGGCCCCTCCGGCTGCGGGAAATCCACCTTCCTTCGCGTCCTCAACCGCATGAACGACATCATCGACGGCACGCGCCTCGAGGGGACGGTCGTCATCGAGGGCCGGGACATCTACGCGGACCACGTCGACGTCGTCGCCCTCCGCAAGAAGATCGGCATGGTCTTCCAGAAACCCAACCCCTTCCCGAAGTCCATCTTCGACAACGTCGCCTTCGGACCCCGCATCCACGGCCGGCAAAGCCGCGCCGAACTCCAGGACACCGTCGAGAGGAGCCTCGTCAACGCCGGCCTCTGGGACGAGGTCAAGGACCGCCTCGAACAGAACGCCGTCGCCCTCTCCGGCGGACAGCAGCAGAGACTCTGCATCGCCAGGGCCCTCGCCGTGGACCCGGACATCCTCCTCATGGACGAGCCCGCCTCGGCCCTCGACCCGCGGTCCACCACCCGCATCGAGGACCTGATCGACGCCCTGCGGGGCGAGTACACCATCATCATCGTCACCCACAACATGCAGCAGGCCGCACGCGTCTCCGACGAGACCGGCTTCTTCTACGAGGGGAATCTCGTCGAGTTCGGAAAGACCACCGACCTCTTCACCCACCCCGGGAAAAAGGAGACCGAGGACTACATCACCGGACGATTCGGCTAGCACGCGCCCCGCGCCCGGGGCGCCTCGATTTCGAGGACCGGACATGCCCGTGCACTTCTACCGCGAACTCGATCACCTCAAGAAACGCATCCTCGTCCTCGGCACCCTGGTCGAGGAGAACCTCCAGCGCGCCATCGGATCCCTCGAGACGTGGAACGAGGCCCTCCTCGACCAGATCAAGAAGGTCGACGAGGAGATCGACGACATGGAGGTCGGCGTCGAGGAGGAATGCCTGAAGATCCTCGCCCTCTACCAGCCCGTCGCCGTGGACCTGCGCTTCATCGTCGCCGTCCTCAAGATCAACAACGACCTCGAGCGCGTCGGCGATCTCGCCGTCAACATCGGCGAGCGAAGCGCCTCCCTCGGCGCGGAAGAACGGCGGAACATCCCGCCCCGCTTCCACCACATGGTCGAGAAGGTCCAGGCCATGCTCCGGGACTCCCTGACCGCGCTCATCCAGCAGAACGCGGATCTCGCGCGCAGCATCTGCGAGGACGACCGGGAGGTCGACGCCATCAACCAGGAAATGTTCGCCTACGCGAAACAGGAGATCCAGAAACGCCCCCAGGACATCGACAGCCTCCTCAGGCTCTCCGCCATCTCCAAGCACCTCGAGAGAGTCGCCGATCTCGCCACGAACATCGCCGAAGACCTGATCTATTTCACCGAGGGCGAAATCGTGCGACACTACGCGTCCGGGAACTGAATGCCGTTTTCGCGAGAACCTTTCCGGTGCTGCGGTGCTTTGTCGAGCCTGATTCACATGATCTTTTTCTGATCAACATGATTTTTTCCAGAAAGGAAGGGCCCTAGTTATCATCATGGCCTGATCGGAACTGTTTTTGCAACATGAGGGGCATGATCCGGACCTTTGCAGCCCTCGCCACGCCCCCCGGAGAAGGAGGCATCCATGTCGTCCTCCTCGCCGGGGAGCGAGCGGGCCCCGTTCTCGAGGCGGCCTTCCGGTCCGCCCGGAACGCGAACCACCCCGATCCGCCCTCCCTCTCCTACGGCCACGTCCTGGACGGCGACGAGATCCTCGACGAGGTCCTCGTCGCCCGGAGGGAAGACGGAACCTTCGAGATCAACACCCACGGCGGCCCCGCCGCCGCCGAAGCCGTCCTCCGGCGCCTCGAAGACCTGGGCGCGCGACGTCTCGCGCCACCCCGCTTCCGCGCGCGCTTTCCCGGACCCCACCGATCCCCCGGGACCCGGCGCGCTTCCCACCTCCTCGCGCGCGCCTCCACCCCCCTCGCCGTCTCCGTCCTCGCCGAGCAGGCGGCCGGCGCCCTCGACCGCGCCCTGGAAGAGCTCGCCCGGCGCCTCGCGGGGCCCCCCGGACCCGCGCGAAGCGCCTGCCGGGAACTCCTTGCGACCGCTCCGCTCGGCCGGGCCCTGGCCCGTCCCCCGGCGGTGGTCCTTTGCGGCCCGGAAAACGCCGGGAAGTCCACCCTCTTCAACCGCCTCGCCGGCCGGGAGCGCGCCATCGTGCACGAAACCCCCGGCACCACCCGGGATCGCTTGCGGGAAACCGTGGATGCCTTCGGCGTCCCGCTCGAGATCTCCGATTCCCCGGGCCTCGGCGCCTCCCCCGCTTCCTCCCTCCAGGAGGCCGGAAGGAACGCCTCGAAGGACCACGCCAGGCGAGCGGATCTCCGGATCTTCCTCTTTCACGGGAACCGGGACCCCTCCCCGGCGGATCTCGAGGATTTCGCTTCCCTGCCGTCTCCCCGCCTCGCGGCGGTGGGCAAGGCGGATCTGGCGGCATCCTCGGACGTCGCCCGGCGCGTCGGGGAGCGGACGGGACGCGAGCCGTCGAGCGTTTCGGGACGGACGGGGGCGGGGGTGGCCTCGCTGCTCGAGCGTATGCTCGAGGCGTTGGAGATCGAGAGGCCTCCGGACGCAGGTCCGGCCGGTCCGGTGCTGTGCGGGGGGAGGGGGGAGCGGCTGGTCCGGGAGGCGTGGGAGGCGCTCGGGGCGGGGGACAGGAGGACGCTTCCGGTGATCGCACGGGGGCTGATGCGCCGGGCGGGGCGGGCAAGCGGGGGATGATCGTGTCGCTGTGTCGCGGTGGATTCGGGAAGGCGTACCTTTTGTGGGAGGCGAATCCTCCGGTGAAACCGGAGGTTCGGCGATCCGCGCCCGCAGCATCGCCGTGGTCCCGGGCCGAAAGCCCGCGTGGCCCGGGACGCACGCCTCCCACAAACAGCGACCCCGGAAAAGGTTTCCAAGAAAACAACCCTTCGACGCGCATCAGGGGGAGGCGGCGGCGCGTCGGCTTCGGCGGGCGAAGCGGTTCCGGCGACGGTCGTTTTCCCGGCGGGTGCGCGAGCGGGCGTAGCGGAGGTGCCCATCGCCGAGGACGGTCTTGACGCCGGCTTCGAGGGAGGCGCCGGGGGCGGTGTTGAAATCCTCGTCGACCTCGAGGAGGATCCGCCGTCCGGAGGGGTCCAGGAATTCGAAATGGACGCGGCAGGTGCCGGGGTTTTCCTGGATGACGTTCTTGAGGGCCCTCAGGACGTCCTCGCCGAGTCCGGTATGGCCCAGGGAGATGACGACGCGGTCCGCGAGGAGGTCGCGGCCGTGCTCGACGGGGATGATCTCGTCGGCGTAGAGGGAGAGGCCGCCGCCTTTTCGATCGAGGCGCCCCTTCACGAAGACGATGGCGTCCTCGAGGATGATGTTCTTGAGCTTCTCGTAGGCGTCCGGAAAGGCGACGGCTTCCAGGCCGCCGGTGAGGTCCGCGAGCTGGAAGACGGCGAAGGGCCGTCCGGCGTTCTTTCCGCTCTTGACCCGCTTGACGGAGGGGGAGGAGATCATGCCGCCCACGAGGACGGGGCTCTCCCATTCGCCCTCGTCGAGTTCCTGGATCGTGGCGTCGGAAAAGGCCTTGAGATCCCGCTCGTGCCGGGCGAGGGGGTGGCTGGTCAGGTAGAAGCCGAGGGTTTCCTTTTCGTGGGCGAGCCTCTCCCGCTCCGGCCATTCGGGGACGTCGGGGAGGGTGTCGTTGGTGAAGCCGTCCTTCTCCTCGAAGGTGTCGAAGAAGGTCATCTGGCCGGCGGCCCGGTCGGTCTGGGCGAGTGTGCCGGCCTCGTAGGCGCTTTCCAGCCCCGTCGCGAGGGAGGCCCGGGACGGGCCGAGCTGGTCGAAGGCGCCGGCGAGGATGAGGGTCTCGACGCTTTTCCGGTTCACGGCCTGCATGTCGATCCGCCGGCAGAAATCGAAGAGGGAGGCGAAGGGGCCGCCCGCCTCGCGCACCTTTGTCACGGCCTGGACGGCCTTGTCCCCGACGCCCTTGACGGCCGCGAGACCGAAGCGGATGTGTCCGCCGACGACGGTGAAGTCCTCCCGCGACTCGTTGATGTCGGGCGGGAGGACGTCGATCCCCATCCGGCGGCACTCCTCGACGAGTTTGACGACGCTGTCGGTGTTGTCGGCGCGCACGCTGAGAAGCCCCGCCATGAACTCGGCCGGGACATGGGCCTTGAGGTACGCGGTCTGGTAGGAGAGGACGGCATAGGCTGCGCTGTGGGACTTGTTGAAGCCGTAGCCGGCGAAGTGCCGGATCTGCTCGAAGATCTTCTCCGCCACCTCCCGGTTCTTGCCCCGCTCGACGGCGCCTTCCACGAACTGTTCCCGGTACTCCGCCATCAGGGCTTCCTTCTTCTTGGACATGGCCTTGCGGAGGTGGTCGGCGTCCACGAGGCTGAAGCCGGCGAGCCGGTTGGTGATCCGCATGGCCTGTTCCTGGTAGAGGATCATGCCGTGCGTCTCCTTGAGGATGGGCTCCAGTTCGGGGTGGAGGTACTGGGCCTTCTGCCGCCCGTGCTTCACGGCCACGAAGGAGTCGACCATGCCCGATCCCAGGGGGCCCGGGCGGTAGATCGCGATGGCCGCGATGAGGTCCTCGAAGACGTCCGGCTTCAGCTTCTGCATGAGGTCCCGCATGCCCGAGGATTCGAGCTGGAAGATGCCCACCGTCTCCCCCCGAGAGATCAGGGCGTACGTGTCCGCGTCGTCCACGGGAATCGAGGCGAGGTCGACCGTTTCGCCCCGGCTCGCCCGCACGTTCGAGAGGGTCTTGTCGATGATGGTGAGGTTCTTCAGCCCCAGGAAATCCATCTTCAACAGCCCGATCATCACGAGGTGGTTCATGTCGAACTGGGTCGTCACCTCGCCCTTGGACACGTAGAGCGGCACGTACTCGGTCAGGGGCTTGTCGGAGATCACCACGCCGGCGGCGTGCGTGGAGGCGTGCCGGCACAGGCCCTCCAGCCGCTCGGCGATGTCGATGAGCTGCTTGATCTTCGGGTCCGTCCGGTAGCGGTCCTCGAGCTCGGGTTCCTGCTCCAGCGCCTGCCGGAGGCCCACCCCCATCGGGATCTTCTTGGCCAGGGCGTCCACCTCGGGCAACGGGACCTCCAGCACGCGGCCCACGTCCCGCACCACGGCCCGGGCGAGCAGCTTTCCGAACGTGATGATCTGGCACACGTTCCGCTCGCCGTACTTGTCGCGCACGTACCGGATCACTTCCTCGCGCCGGCGCTCGCAGAAATCGATGTCGATGTCGGGGGGCTCGTTCCGGCCCGGATTGAGAAAACGCTCGAACAGCAGATCGTACTTCAGCGGGTCGATGTCCGTGATGCCGAGGCTGTAGGCCACGATCGATCCCGCCGCCGAACCCCGCCCCGGGCCCACCGGGATGCCCTCGGACCTTGCGAACCGGACGAAGTCCCACACGATCAGGAAGTAGTTCACGAAGCCCTGCTTGTCGATCACCGACAGCTCCCGCTCCAGCCTCGAGACCACCTCCTCGGATCCCGCACCCTCCTTGTACCGGTCGCGCACCCCCGCCTCGCAGAGCGCGCGCAGATGGGGCCCGCTTCCCCCGGGATGGTCGCTCTCGAAGACCGGATAGTGGTGCTCCCCCAGCGGCAAAACCAGGTTGCAGCGGTCCGCGACCTCCTTCGTGCGCGACACCGCCTCCGGATGGTCCGGAAAGAGACGGGCCATCTCCTCCCCGGACTTGAAGTAGAACTCGTCGCTCGAATACCGGCGGCGCTTCTCGTCGCTCAGCGTCTTCCCCGTCCCGATGCAAAGGAGCACGTCGTGCGCCACGCTGTCGCTCCGGTCCATGTAGTGGATGTCATTCGTCACGACCAGCCCGAGACCCGTCTTCTTCGACATCTCCGCCAGCCAGGCGTTCGCCTTCTTCTGTTCCGGGATGCCGTGGTCCATCATCTCGAGGTAGTAGTTCTCGCGCCCGAGGATCTCCGACAGCTCGAAGATCGACCGCTCCGCCTCCTCCTCCCTCCCCAGCAGGAAGTGCCTCAGGACCTCGGATTTCAGGCAGGCGGAAAGCCCGATCAGGCCCGCCGCGTGCGTCGCGAGGATCTCCTTGTCGATCCGGGGCTTGTAGTAGAACCCCTCCTGGTAGCCGGCCGAGACCAGCTTGGAAAGGTTCCGGTACCCCTCCAGATCCTTCGCCAGGAGGACCAGGTGGTAGAAGGAGTCGCCGTCGGCGCCGCGCTCCCGCTCGAACCGCGAGCCGGGCGCCATGTAGACCTCGCACCCCACGATCGGCTTGATCCCGGCCTCCCGGGCCTTCGTGTAGAACTCCACGGCCCCGAAGAGGTTGCCGTGGTCCGTCAGCGCGCACGCCGGCATGCCGTGGGCCTTGCACGCCTTCAAGAGATCGTCGATCTTGCAGGCCGCGTCCAGGAGGCTGTAGTGGCTGTGGACGTGTAGATGAACGAACATCGCTCGGCTCGAAGAGGACCGAAGGAAACCCGGGGCGCCGGCGCGTCCAGTCTACGGAGCGACCGCCTCGCATGCAAATCCCGAGACGGTTCCGTGACCTGTCGGAGAGGAGCAACGGGGCCACGAGGGGCCTTAACCCGGATTATTCATGAAAACTACTGCGGTCGCCGCAAGCACATGATCTGCTTCGTCGCTGCGACGATTCCGGCCCTCACGTGGCGCTTTGGCCACGCTCCGGACCGGAATCGTCTTGCT
>Ga0180432_10002324_pt1 | contig 28630 bp, 23 predicted proteins | sample SS_ome_10_FD_132414 | JGI IMG/M metagenome (GOLD analysis project Ga0180432, IMG submission 132414) | Hypersaline lake sediment archaeal communities from the Salton Sea, California, USA - SS_1_MS_2 metaG | ecosystem: Environmental > Aquatic > Non-marine Saline and Alkaline > Hypersaline >... | reverse complement strand
TAAAGAGCCGGTGTTAGGGCACTTTTCGGCCAATTTGTGGGCCTAGCGCCGCCTCTTCTATGGCTGAGAATCAGCCCGCGGTGCAGGCCGGCGCAAAGCGGAACGAATTTATGCATCGCTGCAGTTAGATCATGATCGGGACGCAGATCTAGGCAGATCGAACCGCACACAAAACCAAATCTGCAAAAGCCAGTCTTGATCTGCGTCCCAATTTTGCAGGGAGGAATGCATGGGCAGTTTAACGGGCAAACGGGCGCTCATCACCGGCGGGGCGTCGGGCATCGGGCGGGCGACGGCGCTGCTCTTCGCCCGCGAGGGGGCGGCGGTAGCGGTGGTGGATCTGGACAAGGCTGGCGGACAAGCCGTTGTCCAAAAGATCAAGGGCGACGGCGGGCAGGCCATTTTTGTGCATTGCGACGTGACCCAGGCGGCGGATTGCGAGCGCGCCGTGCGGCTCACCGTGGCAGAACTGGGCGGGCTCGACGTCCTTTTCAACAACGCGGGCATCATTCGGCGGGCCACCGTCCTGGACACGACCGCAGAGGAGTGGGATCGAGTGATGGCCGTCAACGTCAAATCTATCTTTTTGCTCAGCAAGTATGTGGTTCCCGTGATGACCCAGGCGGGCGGCGGCGTGATCGTCAACACTGGCTCCGGCTGGGGGCTGGTCGGAGGGCGGAACGCGGTCTCGTACTGCGCCTCCAAGGGAGCGGTGGTGAACATGACGCGCGCGATGGCGCTCGATCACGGCGAGCAGAACATCCGCGTCAACTGTATCTGCCCCGGTGACACCGATACGAGAATGCTGCGGAACGAAGCGCAGCAACTCGGCGCGTCGGAAGAAGCGTTACTGGCAGAGGCGGCGGATCGCCCGCTGCGGCGCGTCGGCAGGCCGGAGGAGATCGCCCAGGCGGTGTTGTATCTCGCCGGCGACGCCTCCTCTTTCGTCACTGGCACAACACTGGTAGTGGATGGCGGCGGGCTGGCGGGATAGGAGGGGATTATGCGCGGGCTCGAAGACAAACGGGCGCTCATCACCGGCGGGGCGGGCGGCATTGGCACAGCGACGGCGGCGCGTTTTCTGGAGGAAGGCGCGTGCGTCGCCGTGCTGGATCGTGATGACGCGGCGCTGGCGCGCATCAAGCGCGAACTCCCGGCGCTGAGTGGGGGTATCCGGGCCGATGTCTCGGACGCTGCCGACGTCGCCCGGGCCTTTGGGGAACTGGATGGCTTGATGGGGGGATTGGACGTCCTGATCAACAACGCCGGGATCAGCATTCGGCATCGTTTTATGGACATCTCTCCCCAGGAATGGCAACAGGTGATAGACGTCAACCTCAACGGCGTGTTTTACGTGGCGCAGCAGGCAGCACGGCGGATGCTGGCGGGGGATGGCGGCGTCATCATCAATATGGGTTCGACCAATGGCCTGATGGGCTACCATTATTACGCTGACTATAACGCCTCGAAAGCGGGCGTCATCGAACTCTCGCGCTCGATGGCGCTAGAGTTGGCCCCGACGGTGCGCGTCAATGCCATATGCCCAGGTTACATCTTGACGCCGATGCAGGAAGCCGAGTACACACCCGAGATGCTGCGCGCCTGTGAGCACAAACTGCCTCTGGGCCGGCTGGGCCGGCCAGAGGATGTGGCCGCTCTCTTTGCCTTTCTTGCTTCCGATGACGCGGCCTTTATCACCGGACAATGTTTCGTGATTGACGGGGGAGAGATCGCGGGGGGATTGGCGAGTCAGCCGTAATGCTCACCCGCCGCTTGCGGTAGGGCAATCGCCTTTATAAATTTTCGAGTGCTCGACCTCCGAGTTTTACGAAATAATGTCTCTCTGAGCGTGCTCTCGTGCTCTGTGCGTATGAAACGCGTCTTTGAGACGAATGTACGGTCAAAACCTCAGAGGTCTGGATAAAAGCGATTGCCCTACTTGCGGCCCTGAACGATCTACTGCAAATGGGTCTCTACCTGCTGTTCTAGCGGGTTGATCTCAAACCATCAGCGCCAAAAACCGCTCCGTATCGTAGGTGGCGGCCTGGGCGGCCGGCGCCCACTTGGGAAAGACAAGGTCGAAGGCGTGATCGGTGTCGGGTAATTCGACATAGACCGATGCGACCCCTGCCTTACGCAAAGCGCGGTGCAAGCGACGCACGTCCGGCACCATACCGCCCAGGTCGTGATCGCCCTGCAACAGCAGCGTGGGCGGGCAGTGCGGGCCAACGTGGTTGACGGGCGAGCCGAGGCGATATAGCTCCGGCACATCCTCGGGAGCGCCGCCGAGCAGATTGGGCAGCAGATCGGCGCATCCGGCGTACTCGCCATAAGGGGGCAGGATGCCAGTGCGGAGAAAGAGCGACTCTATCCCCTCGCCGACCAAGCGCCCCAACCGCGTCTCGCCGGGCAGCACGTGGCTAAAGCCGGCCCGGAAATAGTCGTGGGAGGCCCGCAGATCCGGCAGGCCATAGTAGGAGACGACCGCCCGCACCGAGGTGTCGGCCTTTACGTCGGCGGGTTGGAGTTGGGGGTGATTGGGCGTATAGGCTGCCAGCAGCGCCAGGTGCCCCCCGGCCGAGCCGCCGACCAGCACAACCCGCTCTGGATTCGCGCCGTACTCGGCGGCGTTGATCTTTACCCAGGCGATAGCCCGCTTCACGTCGGCCACCATTGCCAGCAACCCGGCCTTGGGAGCCAGCGTGTAGGCCAGGTCCACCACCAGGTGCCCCTGCCCCGCCAAGTGACGGAAGAAACGCCGCGTGCCCATGTCCTTGTCTAAATAGTGCCAGGCGCTGCCGTGCAGGTATATGATGACCATCCCCGTGCACGGCGCACCGTCCGGCGGTTGCCAGAGATCGGCCAGCAGCGGATCGCCGGTCTCGACGTGGGTTCCGACGACCACGTCTCGCTGCCAGGATACTCGCGGTGGATCCGCCGGAATGGGCGTGTATCGTTTCGGCAGCATCCGCGCCCGCAAATCCGGCCGGATGCGCGACCGCCAGTTCACTCCAAATGCCTGATCAAAACCGCCGCCATCATTAGGCGCAGTGACCTTGACCACGTGCCGCACGGCCACAGCCACGCCGAACAACCCGGCCCATACCGCCCTGCGATCCTTGCGCCTCAGACCGATCAACGCCCCCAGGCCGCCCGCAAGCGCCAAGAAAGGCGCCCACGCGCCAGCCAGCATCTTGGGTCCCCACAGCCACACTGCGCCCCACCCCGGCTTGATGGGAGCGAGCGTCAGCGCGCCCAGGAACGCCGACAGGTAACTCAAGATTCGCGCTGTTTTCTTCATGGTATCTCCTTTGAGACCCTAAAGGTCTCGCAGACCTTTAGGGTCTTTGACTCACTCGAGCTCCATGTACCGCGTTCCCCGGAAGACGAGCGCGCCCCACTTGCCCGGCTCGAACTCGATCCACACGTCCTTGCCGTCAATGGAGACAACGTTGACCACGTCACCCTCGTACAGATCGCCGATGTCGCTATAGTTCACTCCGGGGCCGCTGCGCACGTTGACCCTGGAAGCGGTCACCCGCGCCCGCAATCCGACCGAGGGCCGGGGCTTTATCTCCGGGCCGACGTTGGCATAAGCTAACAAGTCGTCATAGCTCCCATTGAACCAGTTCACGTCGGTCTCTGCCGCGATTCCGGGGAGCTGCCCTTTGTCTGTGTGTTGCCAGAATTTCCACTCCTCCCATCCGGCGGGCAGCGTTGGCGAGGAGACGCCATAGTGAGCCACCCACAGGTCGTACTCCGACCACTGGGGCGACTCTAGCACCTGGTGGTTCCAGAACCACTTGGCGGTGTAGATGATGGGTTTGCGGCCATCCTCCTGCTTCACCTCTCGCAGACAGTCCTTGACGCAGGCGGTGATACCGGCGGGGCTGATCCCGCGACTGAGTTCGACGTCCAGCGCGAGCGGCAGGTTGGCTTTTCTGCCGTCCAGCACGTCAAAGAAGCGAGCGATCTGTGACTCGGCCGAGTGTTCGGGAGTCACGACGTGGTAAGCGGAGACGAGCAAGCCCGCGCCTCTGGCGCCGCTCCAGTTATCATAGAATCTTGGATCGGTGTAATAGTTCCCGACGGTGGCCCGGATGATGGCAAAGCGATACCCGGCCGCCGCCACCATCCCCCAGTTGATCTCACCTTGCCAGCGAGATACGTCAATCCCCGGTGTCGTAGACATGATTCGCTCCTTTCCTGTGCTCTATCTGTTCGTTACTTTCCCAATTCGCTGTACTGTCCATATTATACCATTGTGCCAACCACGCGCCACTTCTTGACCTTCTGCTTTGTTTCAGAGTATAATAAGACGAACATCGTCCTGTTCCCGGGACTGGGGAGGAGAAAATGAGCAACGAAAGACTGCGTCGGATTCCCAGTGTGGATCGGCTGTTGGACGACGAGACCGTGCAAGAGTTAGTCGCTGCCTGCGGTCACCGTCTGACGGTGAGTGTGTTGCGCGAGACGCTCGATTCAATGCGCGACGAGGTGCGGGCCGGAGCAGACGTGCCGGACGTCGCCGCAATAGTCGCGCGGACGGGCGCTTACCTGAAAGGGTGTTTGGCCCCAACGCTGCGCCCGGTCATCAACGCCACCGGCGTCATCATCCACACCAATCTGGGCCGCGCCCCCCTCTCTGCCGCTGCACAGGTGGCCATAGGGGAGGTCAGCCAGGGTTATTCCACACTAGAGTACGACCTGCAGGCGGGAGAGCGCGGCCACCGCACAATCCACGCCGAGCGGCTGCTGTGCCAGCTCACCGGAGCGGAGGCCGCGCTGGTGGTCAACAACAACGCCGGGGCCGTTCTCCTGGCGCTGACCGGGCTGGCTCAGGGCCGAGGCGTGGTCATCTCGCGGGGGCAACTGGTCGAGATCGGCGGCGGCTTTCGCATCCCCGACGTGATGCGTGAGAGCGGCGCACACCTGATCGAGGTCGGTACCACCAACCGCACCCACTTGCGCGATTACGAAGCGGCGATCAAGACCCGATTGTACACCGGGGGCGCACCGCCAGTTGAACTCATTCTCCGCGCGCACCATTCCAACTTTCGCATCGTGGGCTTTACCACCGAGCCAACTCTGTCTGAACTGGTCACGTTGGGTGAAAAACACGGCCTGCCGGTGATGGACGACCTGGGGAGCGGCGCACTGCTCGATACGGCCCAGTTTGGTCTGGCGCACGAGCCGACGGTGCAGGAGAGTGTGGCGGCCGGAGCTGCCGTCGTTTGCTTCAGCGGCGATAAGCTGCTGGGCGGGCCGCAGGCGGGGATCATCGTCGGGCAGGCGGAATACGTGGAGCCGCTCAAGCGTCACCCCCTGGCCCGCGCGCTGCGCAGTGACAAGCTCTGCCTGGCCGGGTTGCAGGCGACGCTACTCGCCTACCTGATGGACAAGGCGACCGAGCAGATCCCAGTCTGGCGGATGATCTCGATGGGGCTGGACGAGATTGAGCGACGGGCGCGACAGTGGCGGCAGGCGCTGCAAGAGGCCGGGGTAGAGGCCGAGGTCGTGGACGGCCAGTCCACCGTCGGCGGGGGCAGCCTGCCCGGCGAGACGCTGCCGACGAAACTGGTCGCGCTGGAGGTGGTACACCCCGATCAACTGGCCGCCGCGCTGCGGGCCGCCGACCCACCGGTGATAGTTCGCATCGAGGAGGATCAGGTGGTGCTGGACCCGCGCACGGTACTGCCGGATGGGGAGTGGCAGTTGTTGCGGGCTGTGATTGCAGCGGCGAAAGAGGAGGATAGCGATGGATGAGGCCGACTTTGCTGCAGAGTGATGTGTGTTGATAAGGAGCTCCCGCAACATGAAGGTATCGAGTTGTCCAGGCTGTGGTGGGGCAGTAGCCCCAGATGCGAATCGCTGTCCATATTGCCAGCAGTACCTGATCCACGATCAGGAAAGAGAGCAGGGTCAGGGAGCGGCGGTTGAAAGTGTGCGGGCCGGCGGGATCCTCTTTCAACGCCGGGAGGAGCCAAATGAGCGAGCCTTTAGTCTACTGGTTCCCCACGGCTGGTTGTTGGAAGGGGGTATCTTTCGGGCGAACCTGATGCACCAAGTGGTTGACGCTCAATCTATCGAGGCAAAGCTGGACCTGACGGCCAAGCAGGATGCAGATGGGCGCGTGCTGATTCGCTGGTGCCCGGATATGAAATACTGCGATATGAGGATGTCGCCGGCCGGAATGATGGGCATGTTTCCACCGGGCAGCAACTATCAGGGGATGCTGGTCTATCCCAAGATGACGGCCCAAGAGTTCCTCATCCAGTTCGCCTTTCCGGGGATGCATCCACAGGCGGAGCAAGTGCAAGTGGTGGAGCAAAGGAGCGAGCCACTGTTGGTGGAGAGATATCGCAGCCAGATGGCGGCGTTGGGGCTGCCGGCCCAATTCAGTTACGATGGCGGGGTGGTGACCTTCACCTACGTGGAGGGGGGCGTTCGCTACAGAGAGGACGAACGGGTGGTCATCGAGGATCTGGGCATGATGGCCGGCGGGATGTGGAGCAACAAGGACACGGTGATCGTGCGAGCGCCGGAGGAAGAATACAAGAGTTGGGAGCCGGTGTTGCGGCACATACAAGAGTCGGTAGAGCTCAACCATCAGTGGTTGGCCCAGGAAATAGTCAACCAGGAGTTTCTGTCGCGCTCATTCTTGAACGCGCAACAGGCGAGCATGGCGCGGGATCGGCGCATGCTGGAGGTGCAGCAGCATTTGCAGGAGATGGACCGGCAGATCGTGGAGCATCGGCAAAGGACAAACGCGGAAATACACAACGACGCCTATTTGACCCTGATGAGCCTGGAGGAATACGTGAACCCGTATACCAATGAGCCGGAAGTAGGCTCGAATCAGTGGGAGCATCGCTGGGTGACCGAAAGTGGAGACGTATACTATACGGATGAACAAGATGACGATCCAAACGTTCCATCGGCCCTGAACCGGTCGGATTGGAAAAGGACGCCGGTGCGGCCCAGGTTTCCACAGTGAAGAGTTGGCGGGAGATGATTGCAGCCGTCTATACCTTGGTGTGAGAAGGAGGCCAGAAAATGAGATGCTCAAACTGCGGAGCAGAGAATCGGCCTGGCGCACAGTTTTGCATGCGGTGCGCGGCCCCTTTGAGGGGGAGCGCCGGGCCAGGCTGGGCTGCCCCCGGTCAGGCTTCTCCCGCCGTGAGCCTGGTGGTCCAAAGCGGCCCCCAGGCCGGCCAGACTTTTACCCTGCACGATGGCGTCAACAGCGTCGGTCGTGACCCGGGTAACGACGTCCTGCTGACCGAGAGTTCCGTCTCGCGCAGCCACGCCCGCATCGTGGTGCGGCCGGAGGGCGTGTGGGTCGAAGACCTCGGCTCGACCTCCGGCACATTCGTCAATGGTCAGCGCGTCACCGCTTCCACCTGGCTGCGCTCGGGCGACGTGGTCTATTTCGGAGGCGTGGTGGCGCTCAGCGTACAGATCGCGCCGATGGCCCATCCCGCCCATCCCGCCTATCCCGCCGCCCCACTGGCGGTGCCCACGCCCGCCGCGCCGCCCGCCGCAGCGTTCCAGGTCTGCCCCAGGTGCGGGGCGCAGAACCGGTCCGGCGTGCGCTATTGCGAGCAGTGCGCCGCGCCGCTGGTCACAGGCGCTCCCCCCGAGCCCGCACGCCCGTCGAAGCCTCGCCGCCGCTGGATGTGGACGCTGGGAGGCGCGGTGGCGCTGTTGGTGTGCCTGGCGGTGGCGGCGATTGGCATAATGAACTCACCCTGGGCGGCCAGGTGGGCAGGGGGGAAGCGAGCGACCCCTACCAGCGCGCCGGCGGCGCTTGCGCCGACCGAGCCGGTGGAACCGGCACCGGAGCAGACGCCCACCTCCACCCCCAGTCCCCGACCTCGGACCCGCACGCCTACGCCTACCCTCACCCCTTCCCCTACCCGCACACGGCCGCCGGCGGGGGTGTCGTCCACTGCTACTCGTACTCCTACCCCTACCTTTACGCCTACCTCCCCTCCTCCCGAACCGCCGACTGAGACGCCGACTGAGACTCCGACTGAGACACCGACTCCCCCTCCGCCAGAGGAGCCGCCTCCTCCGGAAGAGCCCCCGGCCGTCCCGCCGCCCCAGATCCTCAAGTTCGAGTCGGACAAGACTACGCTCAACCCGGGGGAGCACGCCTTGCTCACCTACGAGGTGATGTACGCCGATGAGGCCAACATAGACTGGTGGATGGCGCTTGCACTGGAAGAAGGCGCAGATTATGATTCGGGGACAGTTGCGTACCCCTATGATGAGCTATCGTCGGGTTACAACAACGTATGCCTCCACGCCTCCAACTCTAGCGACGTGGACGTGTACTGCCTGGGTCTCACTGCTGCCACCCCCGCCCCGCCTCCGCCCGAGATCATCACCTTTGAGTCGGACAAGTACGCTCTCAGTCCTGGCGAGCACGCCACGCTCTACTACGAGGTGATGAACGCCACACAGATTTACCTGAACGACGTGGAGTTTGACACGGACGAAAACGCGGCAAAAGATACGGGGATGCCTCTGGTCTTTTACGAAGATTTGACGACGGGCGACAACCAGTTCTGTCTCAGCGTTTCAAACGGCGTGGACACGGTGGGGGAGTGCCTGTGGATCGAGAAGCAGAGCGCCCCATCCACGATCATACTCAATAACAACTCTGGCTCGAGGATCTGCAGGGTGAACATCTCTCCCGTCACTGATGACGAATGGGGGGATGACTGGCTGGGAGATGATACGATACCACCTGGCGGCAGCTACACCTTCAGCCCTCCGTCGGGTATCTATGATCTGAGAGCACAAGACTGCAACGACAATGATCTCGCCACCCTCTGGGAGGTCGAGATCAGCGGGACGTTCAACATCTGGAACGTTCCATAAGGTCATTGAGGTGCGACGGACTTGGCAAGTGCGTCGCACCTTTTAAGGAGACATCATGCGCTGTCCACACTGTGGAAGTCAAGTCCCGGATACCGCCAGGGCCTGCGGCCACTGCGGTCAATGGCTGGACGCCGCCCCCACCAGGCGTGGCCTGGTTGCCGACACTTTGGAGCAGGTGGCCGACTGGCTGGCCTCTGTAGATTTGACGGTGACACTGGATGAGATCTCTCTACCAAACACAGCCGACTATTGGGGCGAGATAGAGAAAGTCGAAGACCTCGATGAAGATGGAGACGCAGAGTACGTTTCTCGCTGGGTCTACCCTGTAGGAACTCTCAGCCCAGGCACGCACTCGGTCGAGACCGAATACCGGCTCCAGTGGCCGGTCACAGACGGGTTCGACTCCGACGGGGATAGCAGCCCAGATGAATTCTACGAACCTTGGGGCTACTCGCTGCAGATCATAGTTGAGGAGTGAGAGCCGAGGCCGACATATATACCCTTGCTCGCAGCGGAAACTCGGTGGAAGGGCCATCCCAGCCCGTTTCTCAGCAACGGAGGATGGCTCTTTTCTTTCCCACCCATGCGCCCAGCGGCGGGACGTCGGACTTGCCCATTTCCGGCGCGGCGGGTATACTCAGTGCTGCCGAACGGACATAACATAAGGAGACAGCTATGAAAAAAGACCTGGATCGCTTGATGGAAGAACGCGGGCTGGACGCCGCCCTCGTCTCTGGGAAGGTGCACGGCAACCCGGCCATGTACTATATGACCAACGGCGCCGGGCTGACCGGCGGGTACGTGCTCAAAAAGCGGGACGAGGAAGCGGTGCTTATCTGCTCGCCGATGGAACGGGAGGAAGCCGTCGCCAGCGGGCTGGCCATCGTGAATATGGGCAAGTACGACTTTATGCGCCTCCTGCGCGAAAAAGGAGACCGGCTGTCCGCAGTCGTCGAATTGTATCGCCGCATCTTTGCCGACCTGGAAGTGAGCGGAAAAGTGGGCTTTTACGGCCTGGCCGACCAGGGACGCGCCTGGATGCTGCTCAACGCGCTTGGCGAGCAGTTGGAGGGCGTCGAGGTCTATGGCGACTTTGACGTGACGCTGATTGACGCCGCCCGCGCCACCAAAGACGCTGCCGAGGCCGAACGCGTCCGCGAGATGGGGCGGCGCACCTGCGCCGTCATCGGCCAGACAGTCGAGTTCCTCAAATCGCACCGGGTGAAGGATGGCGCATTGGTCCAGCCCGACGGCTCCCCACTGACCATCGGGCGAGTACACGAGCAAATCAGCCGCTTTATCGCCGAGCAGCGGCTGGAGGACCCCGAGGGCTTTATCTTTTCCATCGGGCGCGACGCCGGCATCCCTCACAGCAAGGGCCGGGCCGAAGACATCGTCGCACTGGGCAAGACCATCATCTTTGACATATTTCCCTGCGAGGCCGGCGGCGGCTACTTTGCCGACGTGACCCGCACCTTTTGCCTGGGCCACGCGCCTCCCGAGATCGAAAAAGCGTACCAGGACGTGTACGAATGTCACGCCACGCTGCTGGAGGCGTTCGAGGTAGGGACGGAGGCGCGCCGCTACCAACAGATGACGTGCCAGTTCTTCGAGGAGCGGGGCCACCCCACCGTCGCCAGCGATTCCAAGACCGAATCCGGCTACGTGCACAGCCTGGGCCACGGGCTGGGGCTGGCGGTCCACGAGGAGCCGCGCTTTGCCGACGTCCCCTCCAACACCGACGTGCTCCAACCCGGCCACGTCTTTACCTGCGAGCCGGGGTTGTACTATCCTGAGCGGGGCTTTGGCATGCGCATCGAGGACGATCTGTGGATTGATCCCCAGGGCAAAGTGCACAACCTGACCGATTTTCCAAAGGAGTTGGTGGTTGAGGTATAGCGCTCACGAGAGAGAGCAGACTATGACCGAAGAACTAATTACAGAGGCCTCTGTCCTGGATGATACCCACCTGGAACTTGACGAGGCCTTGCCGGAAGGTTTCGGGCAGCGGCTGCAGGTACATATCACGTCATTGCACCCGGCGCAAGATCGCGCGCTGCGCGAGCGAGAGGCTACGTACCAGGCAGATGTTGCTTCCGAAACCCGGGTCCAAGTCGTACTCAACGCCAGGCAAGCAATGATTGCCGCCAACCGGTTCATCGTTGAGCATTTGCCCGATCGTTTCTCTGCCGGTCTGCCCAAGTTGGTGATCTTTCCCCTCCGGCCCCTCTGGCTCGTTCCAGTGCATCTGACCTACCCTGGCATAGGCATAGTGGGAGAGGTGGGGATGCTGGCTGTGAGTGGGGAGCGCCCGGCGATCGTTGGGTGGACACCGACAGAGGAAATGGAAGCCCTGGCACGCCAACTCTACGAAGAAAACCGCAATGAAATCGAACCTGCCTTTTCGTAGGCAGGAGCATCCCTTTTCCTGTACAATCGCCTGCCTGCGGATGCTTTTTGCGCATCACGGTATTGAGATAGACGAGGCCACGTTACGTCAAAAATGCAAGACACACGAGTTCGGCACCTATGCCAAAGACGTTCTGGCATGTGCCCGCGAATTTGGCTTTACTTCAACCATTGAGTACCTTTCGTTGGAGCAATTGCAACGCTTGGTTGATCAGGGTGTGTTTCCGATCGTCTACATCAACATGTTCCCGACGAGCTCAGTTCCATACGTTCACACAGTCATCGTGGAAGATTACGAGGCAGACCGGTTGCTACTGGTAGATCCCAACGCTGGGCCGTGGGAGATTCAAATGACCGATTTTCTTGAAGCCTGGGGGATACACGGTAATATGGCAATCGTTTTGCAAATGGAGGCGCTATGATCCGCGTCCTGGCCATCGAAACTTCCTGCGACGAGACCGCTGCCGCCGTCGTCGCGGACGGGCGTCGCATCCTCTCCAACGTCGTCGCCTCGCAGGTCGAGTTGCACGCCCAGTACGGGGGCGTCTTCCCGGAGCTCGCCTCCCGCGCCCACATCGAGGCCATCGTGCCCGTGATCCAGCAGGCGATGCGGGAGGCCCACCTCGGTTTCGACGACCTGGACGCGGTGGCCGCCACCTACGGGCCGGGGCTGGCCGGATCGCTCCTGGTGGGCGTCAACGCGGCCAAGGGGCTGGCGCTGGGGCGCGGCTTGCCGCTGGTGGGGATCAATCACCTGGAGGCCCACATCTACGCCCATTGGCTGGAAGTGGCGGGTGAGAACAGCGCCTCAGGGGAATTGGAATTCCCGCTTCTGGCCCTCATCGTCTCCGGCGGTCACAGCGAGCTGATCCTGATGCGCGGCCACGGCCAGTACGAGTACCTGGGCGGCACCCTCGACGACGCCGCCGGCGAAGCCTTTGACAAAGTAGGCCGACTGCTGGGGCTGCCCTACCCCGGCGGGCCAGAGATCCAAAAGACGGCCCACGAGGGCAACCCCACGGCCTTGGACTTTCCCCGCGCCTGGCTGGAGGATAGTTACGACTTTAGCTTTAGCGGACTAAAGACCGCCGTGCTGCGCGAGACTCAAAAGTACAGCGATCCGCCCCGAGGCCGATTGCTGGCTAATCTGGCGGCCAGCTTCCAGGCCGCGGTGGTGGACGTGCTTTCGGCCAAGACGGCGCGGGCGGCCGAAGAGTTCGGCGTGACGGCCGTGCTGCTCTGCGGCGGCGTCTCGGCCAACCGCTCGTTGCGGGTCGCTACGGCCGAGCGGGCCGGCGCGCCGGTGCGCTACCTGCCGACTTTTCTGTGCACCGACAACGCTGCTATGGTGGGCGCTTGCGCGCACATTCACCTCAGCGCCGGCCGGCGGGCTGGTTGGGACCTGGACGTCGTGCCGGGTCTGCGGTTGGCGTGAAACCGACGAACGACGGCCAAATCCGGCCGCTGGCGCCGAAGGGTAACTGCCCAGGCGCCCGGCACTCGTGTACCGCTTGCGACGAAAATGGCATCTGGTTGCCATCGAAACAGCCTTCTTCGAGGCCAATCGTGCAAGTGCCGGGCGCCTCGAAAAGAGGAAATGATCAATGAGTGAACCCGTCCGCCGTTGGAGCACATCCACCAAACGCTCCATCATCATCATCATCGTGGTGCTGTTGGCGCTGGTGATCTATCGCTTTCGCGACGTCATTCCCCCACTGGTGATCGCGCTGCTGCTGGCCTTTATCCTGGACCCCATCGCCGACTTTATAGTTGATCGTCTCCGGTTTTCGCGCGGGTTGGCGACGACCCTCATCTTTTTGGCCCTGATCTTGGGCATGTTGGGAGTGATAGCCACGCCGGTGACCGTCGTCCCGGCCATCCAAAGGGCCGTACTTTCGATACAGGTTGACTTTATTCGCGTCATCAGTGACATTGGCGCTTTTCTCGACCGGCCCCTGGAAATCTTGGGGTATTCACTGGATCTGAGTGACGTGTTCGATGAAGTAAGCGCGATGTTGCGCTCGTTCGTCAGTTCGGTCGCGCAGGGGACCCTCGACGTCGTGTTCAACCTCGCCTCGGGAGCCTTGTGGCTGATCATCATTCTGATGATCGCCTTCTACCTGGTCAAGGACGCCGACCGCTTCATCGAGCAATTGGATAACCTGGCTCCGCCTGGCTACCGCGACGACTTTGTGCTCTTGCGACAGCAGATCACAGGCGTGTGGGACGCATTTCTGCGCGGCCAGTTGTTGCTGGGCGGAGCCATGATCGTCATCACGACCGTGGTTTGCACGGCTGTAGGGCTGCCCTACGCGGCCGTTATGGGGCTGATCGCAGGAGTGATGGAGTTCGTGCCCAACATCGGGCCGATCGTTGCGTTGATACCGGCGGCGTTGATGGCCCTGTTCCAGGGCTCGAACTTTTTGCCCTTGAGCAATTTCTGGTTCATGGTGTTGGTCATTGGACTGTACATCGTGATCCAGCAGGTCGAGGGCAACCTGCTGGTGCCCCGCATCCTGGGGCGTAGCCTCAATCTGCATCCGCTGGTGGTGTTGATCGGCATCGTCGGCGGCGGCAGCCTGGCCGGCATCCTGGGGATGTTGCTCGCGGCCCCGATGCTGGCCACCTTGCGCGTCGTGGGCCGCTACGTCTTTTGCCGCCTCTACGACCGCGACCCCTTTGCCGAACCAGAGGAGGAAGAGATAGGGCCGGCCAAACCCGGCCCGGTCAAGCGGGCGTGCGTCTCGGCCTGGTGCCGGCTGCGGGAACGGATCGAACAAAGGAAGGAAGAACGAGAAGCGAACAGTTCAGGGGAGCCTGAGATTGACGACTGATTGCCCCCGCTGCGGCGGCAAAGCGACCCCAGGGGACACGGCTTGCTCTCGCTGCGGCTTTGTCTTTGGCAGCGCCCCCAAGCCAGAGATCGAGCCGGCGACCGGCGCCGAGCAGCCCGGCGGCCCGGCCTGTCCCCAATGCGGCACCCGCGTCTACATCGGCGATCCAGCCTGCGCCGCCTGCGGGCACCCCCTCTGCCCTCGCTGCGGGACGGCTGTGGGAGAAGATGCCGACCGCTGCCCCCGTTGCCGCCTGGAGCTCGCCTTCGAATGTCCCGGTTGCGGGATTGAACTTTTCGCCGGGGCCGAGACCTGTCCCGACTGTAATCTCATTTTCGCCCGCCGTTGCCCCGCCTGTGGCGAACGTATCTACCACGCCCCCGACCGCTGTCCCCATTGCTGGCAGCCGGTGACGCACCGGGAACGCGCGACAGCCCGCACTATATCCAGGCGCGTGGGAGAGCGGATCGTGCGCTGGGTGGCCTGCCCCACCTGCGGGGCCGATTTTGTGCCCTCGAGGAGCGGCTGCCCGGAGTGCGGAACGCGGGTCTGCCCGCAGTGTGCGGTAGTACTGCTGCCCCAGGATTCTGCCTGTCCCCGCTGTGGATTCGAGCTGAGGGAAGGGGCCTGCCCTCGCTGCTCCGCTCGCATCCTGCCCGGCGCGCCAGAGTGCCCCGCCTGCGGGCAATCCCTGTGCCCCGAGTGCGGCGCGGCCGTCGCCGAGAACGACGCCGGCTGCGCGGCTTGCGGCGCAGAGTTTGCCCTGATCTGTCCCGAATGTGGCAGAGACGTGGCGACAGACGACGCCCTCTGCCCGCACTGCGGAGAGCCTTTCAGTAATGCGTAAATGCCCCCGCTCCGGTTACGCTTTACGCCACTACGTTTTGAGGTATAATCTGGCCCAGAGGAAAAACCAATGGAACAAAGAACCACAGAGATACAACCCTCAGAATCTGCTACCGCGACACAATTGATGGTCGTCGGCAAGTTGCGGCGGCAGCTCGCAGACCTGATGCGCATTGAGGTGCACGAGATCGTGAAACCTCCCGATCAGGCGATCCTCTTTCGGGGAGAGATTTATGGCGATACCCAGACCGCCTTTGAGCGGATATCGCAGCGGTTCGCCACGTACGACTACACCGCCTCGATTCAGGACCGGGCGGGTGGGGGGCACGAGGTCTTTGCCATCAAGGGAGTGCACGAGCGCAAGCCGGGCCGCGTCTGGGTCAACGTGGTGCTGTTTCTGGCGACGCTGTTCAGCGTGCTTTACACCGGCGCTGCAAACGCGATGCTGGATGCCAGGATAGAGGTGGATCCAGAGAGCCTGGAGGCGCTGATCGCGCCTCTGACCCACCTGCACTGGGGTATTCCCTTCGCGGCCACGCTGCTGGGCATTCTGCTGGCCCACGAGCTGAGCCATTACTTTGTCGCCCGGCGGCACGGCTCGCCGGTCAGCCTGCCCTATTTCATCCCCATGCCGCCGTTCTTTAGCATCATCGGGACGATGGGCGCGGTCATCGTGCAGCGAGCGCCGATGCGCAGCCGCAGGGCGCTGTTTGATATCGGCATCGCCGGCCCGCTGGGCGGCCTGGTCGTCGCCATTCCTCTGCTTGTCCTGGGATTGTCGCTTTCCAGCGTCGGGACGCCCCCTCCTGAGGCGGACGTCGTTCTACAGGAGGGCAATTCGATTCTCTACCTGGGACTCAAGTACCTAGTGTTTGGCAGGGTTCTCCCCAGCGGCGGGGAGGATGTGTGGCTGCACTCGGTCGCCTTCGCCGCCTGGGTGGGGTTACTGGTCACGATGATCAACCTCATCCCGGTGGGCCAACTGGACGGCGGGCATATCGCTTACGCTCTGCTGGGTCGCCGGGCCTGGACCTTGGGCTATGTAGCCATTGGGGCAATGCTGGCTTGGGGTGGGTGGCTCCTGACCGGCGGCAACCAGGCCGGCGGATTCTGGATGACGTGGGGCTTTTTGAACATGATGGTCAACCGGCGCCACCCGCCGCCGCTCGACGACTCTACCAGACTTGGCTGGTCCCGGGTCGCCATGGGATTGCTGGCGCTGGCGATCTTTGTCCTGCTGTTCATGCCAGAACCTATGAAGACGATCTACTTGCAATGAGGAGCGTTCAATGATCCACAGAGTCGAGATAAAAGAGTTGACCATCCACACTGACGAGCGCGGCTTCTTCCGCGAGGTTCTCCGGGCCAGCGACCCCATTTTCCCGGAGGGCTTTGGTCAATGGAGCCACACCATGTCCTACCAGGGGGTGGCCAAGGGCTGGCACGTCCATCAGAAGCAGACGGATTGGTGGTACGTGGCGCTGGGGACCATCAAGGCGGCCCTCTACGATACCCGAGCCGATTCACCCACCCACGGCGAGGTACAGGAGTTGCTGATGGGAGAGGGACAGCCGGCGATCGTGCTCAAGATTCCGCCCGGCGTGGCCCACGGCTACCGGGTGCTGAACGGGCCGGCCCACGTTTTCTACATCGTCTCCCACGAGTACGATTCCACCGACGAGGGGCGCATCCCCCACGACGACCCAGAGATCGGCTACGATTGGACGGCGGGGCCAGAGATCACGTAGCAGCAATTCCCGTTTTGAAGCCGCACCGCCGTAAAACAGACGGTGCTGGCTAGTTTTTTCCTAGCATCGGCTCTTTCAGGCCGATGCACCCAAGCTAGAATTGCCAAAACGGGAATTGCTGCCCGAGTGCTCGGGTTTGCGTATACCTTCCACCCTGCGTAACCCTCTTTTGCGGCGGGCGCTTCCATCACGATCTCGATTTGGTCTATCTGGATTTGCGCGCCGTAGAAATCAATGGCAGGGCGCATATAATTGTTGGGGGAGAACCAACTTGACGGCCTCGCCTCTGCCGCGCGGAGCGGAGCGGAGCGTTGAAACGCCCCGCTGACACTCGAAACCTGTTGGAAACAGGTTGGAATGCCGCTTTCTAGTGCGTTTCAACGCACTTTGGGGCATTAGCCGGTGATTTCAATCATCGGCATTGCAGCAGAAAACGTGACTCCCCCCAAGTTTTATATACGCCCAATGGCAGGGCACGTGACCTGGCCCCAAAAGCGGGCGCGGCGACCGCGCTGCGCGCGGCCAGAGGGGGGTTCCCCCCTCTGGACTCCCCCCAGAATCCAGCATTACAGAAATCAGCAGCCAGAAACCAGCAATCAGAACAAGAGAGAGACGGGGGAGACGCACCGAAACCCGCTGCCGTCGTCCGAGTCGACAGGATCGACCCCGCCGCGAACCGCGCAGCGCCCGAAGTCGCGATAGCCGCCCCACGAGCCGCCGCGCACCACGCGGCCACCACTGCCCGGCGCCCACTCCGACGACGTCCACTCCCAGACGTTGCCCGCCATGTCCGCACAACCACAGGGGCTGTCCCCACCCGGCGAGTATTGGCCCACCGGCGTGGTAGTGCCAATACCGCTCTCTCTAGTGTTGCACCGAGTGGGATCAAACTCGTCTCCCCAGGGGTACTCCCGCCCGTCCATCCCCCGCGCCGCCCTCTCCCACTCCTCCTCGCTGGGCAAGCGCAGCCCGGCCCACGCGGCGTAGGCTGTGGCATCGTGCCAACTCACCAAAACCACCGGGTGGTCGGCGATCCCCTCGGGCGGGGACTTGCCCTTCCAGTGCTGCGGCGGCTTGCGATCAGTCGCCGCTACGAAGCGGGCGTACTCCCCGTTCGTCACCGGCGTGCGGGCGACGAAAAAGCCCCGCTCCAGCCGCAGCACGCGCGTCCCCTCCCCCGCGCCGCAGATGAACGGCCCCGGCGCAACCCAGACCATCCCTTCGGGCGCATCCATTCCCTGCGGCGGGGGCGGGGGCCACCGCTCGTCCACCCACTCGGCCAGCAACCCGTGCACAAAGCCGCGGATCTCCTCGTTGATGGTCATCTCCGGCGCGCTGCCATCCTGCAGGCGGGGGGCCAGCCATTGGGCCACGAAGAACTCGCCAAAGCTCTTGTGCAGGAAGCCATAGTTCCCCTCGGCGTCGCGGTTGAGGAAGGAACAGGTGCGGATGTCGTGCTCAAAGTAATCAATCTCGGCCGCCTTCTCCAGGCGGAAATAGGCGCGCACCCGCTCCGGCAGCTCCGAGTAATGCAGGGCCAGTTCCTGGCGGCGCAGCATCCCCAGCGCCAGCTCTTGCATAAAGAGCCGCTTGTCGTCGCGCGTGATGAGCGTGCGTCCCTTCGCCTCGTCCCGCTTGAGCCACAGGTCGGTGTAGACCTGGTACAACCGCGCCGCGTTGAGGCTCTGGCCCGGCTGCAGGTCGGGCAGGGAGCGGGCGATCATGTCGAGCAGCACCGGGCGCCGGGCCAGCTCCTCCAGGTTGTAGGTGCGCTCGATCTGCTGCCAGTACCAGCCCCATTGGTGGGGAAAGCGCGCCCGCAGCATACCCTGGATGTCCGCCCGGTCGAAGGGCAGCAGGTGGACGATCTCAAAGTTGGGCCGATCCCGCAGGTCAATCAGGGGCTGCTCCGGCGTCCTCTCGGCCTGGCGGAGCAGGGAAGCCTCGGGCGCGGTTGCATACTCCCGCGAGAAGAGCGCCCAGGCCTCGTGGCTGGTGCGGAAGTAGGGAGTGCGGCAGGTGAGGATCACCTTGCTGCACGCTTCCACCGCCTGGGCCAGCTCCTCAAAGTTATCCACCGTGGTGCGGTAATCCACCTTTTGCGCCATCTCGTCGAAACCGTCAAAGAGGAGCACCAGCTTGCCGTCCCCGTTAAAGCGGCAGAAGGCGTCGTAGCCAGCCTGGATGTCGTACCGGTTGACCAAAAAGTCGGTGACGAGCTGCTCCAGGTTCATGGCCTTGGCGTAATCGCGCAGCGAGATGAGGATGGGGATGCGGGCGCGGTCGGGGTCGGCCAGCCAGCGGCGCCCCAGTTGGGCCGCGTACTGGCGGCAGAAGGAGGTCTTGCCGGTGCCGTAATCGCCCAGGATAGAGATGTGGTTGCGGGCGGCGTCCTCCAGCCAGGCGTCGGCGTAATCGTCCAGCGGCTTGTAGATGGAGCCGTCGCCGCTGCGGCAGCCCAGGGCCACATAGTAGGTCGAGAGTTCGTCGTGCTCGTAATCGTCCACCAGGCCGCGCACGTAAGGCTCAAAATCAATCAGCTCGCGGTAGAATCCGGCCAGCGTAAAGGCCCGCACCGCGCCCTCGGTCGTCCCGGCCCGCTGCCGCGCGGCGGGCGAGACGCGGGTGTGGGTGACCAGCACGCCGCTGCCCAACTCTTGGGCCTGCACCTGGGCCAGCAGATCCTCCACGTGGGGCTGCTCGATCGCCCCCTCGCGGCAGACCACGGCCACCGGGCGGGCAAAAGCTCCCTTGCGGGTGCAGACCAACCGCACGTGCTGCCCGTTTTCGGGAGCCTCGCGCTCCTGGCAGACAAAGCCCATCACCGCCAGCAGCCCCTCGACCTTGTCGGCCAGGTCGCCGGCCGGGGTGGACGGCTCTGCTTCCTGCGGCGGAAAGTAGCGGTCGCGCACGGCGGGCTGCTCGTCCAGCCGGCTGATCAGATGATTCTTGGCCCAGATGAGGGCGACATAGTCGCCTTTCCTGCTCGTGGCCTCGAACTTGGTGCGCAGGTCTTCTGTGGGCAGCGTACTGGTGATGAGCAAGTAACGGCGCACCCCGTACTGATCCATCACGTCCCGGTAGTTGGCGACCTCAGCAAAGCTCACGGCTCTATCGCTCACCGCCTTGTGTTTGCACTGCACCAGCGTCTTGCGCTCCTCGGCGCACCCCATCCTGTCCCTGACGACTTCACTGATGATGAGGTCTTTGCCGCCTTCCGGCCCGCGGGCAGGTTGGTGTTGGATGGCGAACCCCATCGCCCGCAACAGATCCTCGCACAGCAACTCGAACTCTTCGCCGCTCTCAATCAGGGTAAAGTCAACGCCCATATCTCAACCCCCAATCTCCTGCTCCCTACCCAACACAAACTCCCAGGCGCACCAATACTCCTCGGGATGGGGGTCGGGCGGGCAGGCGATGCAGCGGGTGCGGAAGCGGGGGTCAATCGTGCGGGCGAACCCCGCGTACTCTACCAGCCCCACCGACTTGCAGGGAAAGTCCGGCAGCCCCTTGCGCCGGCGCGCCGCTTGCACGCGGCAATCGTTCATGCGAAAGATGACGGTGCGTTCGTCCACGTCGAGCATCTCCTGCACGTTGAGGTGGGCGTAGAGCCGGTATTGGAGCGCCTCCTTCAGCGCCGGTATGCCGCCGCCCGGCTCGATCCCCAGGCGGTGCATAATGCGTCGCGCCTCGACGACGGTGAACTTGGCCCAGGCACGGGTGTCCAGTTCGATGGCGGTCTCTATGTCGAACTTTTCCTCCGCCGCCAGGAACCACAGCCCGTCGTGGGCCAGCCAGTTCTTGGCCGCGTCCTCCAGGAGGCCGATCAACTCTTCCTTTGAATGGCGCATCAGCCGTTCGCGGTGATCCTGGTTCACGTTTTTCCTCCTCGCTATCGGTTTTTCAGATTGGAGCGGTTGCTGCTGAATTTTACTTCACCCCGTTCTCCTGCGCAAGTTGGCGCTTTGTGAATGACAAACAGCGCCGGCCTGAAAGGGCCGGCGCTGGATTGCCAGACGGCGGGTAAGAAACCCGCGCTGTGGTTGTTATGCTCCTGATATGCGATCCGAGCCGCTACCCTCGCGCCCGCGGCCACACCACTGCCACGGCCAGCGCGACGGCCATCGTCGCCAGCGCGCTGGCGCACACGCCGCCCGGCTCTGGAAGCGGCGGGGCGTCGCCGCCGAAAGTCGGAGTCGGCTCGGGTTCCACGGTTGGCTGCGCCGCTTCCGGCGTGCGGGTCGGCGGCGCTTCCACCGGGCCGCCCGCTTCCTCCACCACTTCGTAGGCCGCGCCCTCAGCCAGAAAGATGACCCGCTCCCCCAGCGCAAAGTACGCGCCCCACTCCGGCCGGGATGCCAGCAGCTCAAAGTAACTCTCGGAGCCAAAGCCGACCTGGGCGGCGCTCATCCGCGAGGGGTCGAAGGCCGTGTCGGTCCAGACGCCGTCCTGGAGCAAAAACGTCTTGCTGCCCACGTGTCGCACCACCTGGGCGGCCTCCTCCGGCATCGTCCAACCGCCGCCGCCTGAATCGGCTCCGCGCAGCTCGCCTTCCAGCTCGGCCTTTTCCGCCGCCAGCGCGCCAACGGCGGGCGGGGACGGCATCTCCAGATAGTCGTCCGCCGCCTGATCGCGCCCCTCCTCGGTCAGGATGTCCTCCTCGTCAATCAGGAACGAGGTATAGGGAGTGATGATGCCATAGCGCACGCTCAGTTCGACTATCGCGTCCACCCATTCCTCCCGCTCGCCGTGCAGCCGGATCTGGGTCAGCAGATGGCCGATCTTGCGCGTGGCCCACAACCGCGGGATAAAGCTATCGCCTCCCTCGACGCAAAAGTTGCCCTCGTAGACGAACTCTCGCCGCTCGCCGTCCACGTCGCCGCTGAGCGTGATGCGGGTTGCGCCGCCCTCCCGGTAGCGACCGGTCAGGATCAACTGCGTTCCCGCAAAGAGATCGGGCAGCGGGTAAGGGTAGGTATCCTCCACCAACACGTCGCTCACGCCCAACTCGACGTCGGCCAGGACGGGCGTGCTGATCTTGGCGTAGAATCCAGAGACCTCCTCGTCAATCCGCTCGTGGGGGCGGACGTAACCGGTGGTTCCCCGGTGCTGCTCGGCCAGCGTGTCCAGCAGGATGGTGTTGACGTCGTCGCCGACGCCAAAGGAAAAGAGGCGCGCGTTGCCCGGCGCGGCGGCCGCGGCGTTGGCGAGAATCTGCTCGACCTCGGTCACGCCCTCGGTGGGCAGACCGTCGGTGAGAAAGATGAGCACCGTGGGCCGTTCACCGACCTGCGCCAGCGCCTCCAACAGCGCCCGGTTGATGTCGGTGCCGCCGATGGCCTCCAACCCCCGCACCCACTCGGCGGCCTCGTCCGCCTCAGTCGCAGGCCGCAGCGCCCGCGCGTACTGTTGCAGCCCGGTGGAAAAGGCGATCGCGTTGAAGCGGTCTTCAGCGTTCAGGTGCTCCAGCACGTAGACCAGCGCCTCCTGCGCCTGCTCGATCTTTTCCCCCTCCATCGAGCCGGAGGTGTCGAGCACCAGGATGACGTCGCGGGGGATCACCCGCTCCACCTCGACGGTAGGGGCGACCAGCAGCAGGAAAAAACCGTCGTCGCCGGCCGATTCCCGATAGGTCAGCAGGTTGAGCCCCACCTCCTCCTGACTGACGGTGTAGACCAGTTCAAAGTCCTGGTCGGGCAAGAGGTCGTATTCCTCGTAGCCGACGATGGCCCGGTAATCGCCGTCCCGCTCGATGAATACCCGGTCCTGGTGAGTGGGCGAGTAGACGGCGTGCATCGCGTCGTTCGAACGGATCTCGACGCGGACGCTGACCTCCTCCAGCGGGCGGGCGGAGAATTTCTCGGTGTTGAGCGGGTAGACGTAGCGCACCAGGCCGTTGACGACGGGCAGCACCTGGCTGTACTCTAGCTCGACCTGGCGCGAGCCGCCGGGCGGGATGGGAAAGATGCTGGCCCGCACTGCGTCGCGCCCGACGTATTCCAGGAGCGCCGGGTCGCGCCGCCGCCGGACGATCTCCTCGTAGATGGCGCGGGCCTCGCCGGCCGGGAGGATCTCCCCTTCGACCGGCACGCCGTCCACCCACATCACGAACTCGGAGACCACCGCCCCCTCCGGCAGTGGAAAGACGTAGGTGCCTTCACATTCCCACTCGTGCTCGTTGAGGAATTCCTGCTCGACGCGCGTCGTCGCCACCTGATCCTCAATGTTCACGCTGACGCGGTGGTAGCGGATGGTGAGCCACGATTCCTCCAGTGGGGGCGGGTCGGGCCACGGGGGCGGCTCCGGGATGATGATACCGTCGGCCAGGGCGGGCGATACGACGCTCAACAGCAGACCGACGGCGACCAGGGTCGAGATGATCGTGGATTGGGTTCTGGGCATTTTTCTCCTCCTGATATACTGGGTGTGTTCTGTGATATAGACGCCGGAGCGGTTGAGGAGGTTCCCCAGTTGACCAAACGCCGGATTGATGATATGGTAACGCTGCCAGGGAGCAAACACTTGCCACAGAACAAGTGTTCTGGTACAATAATGGCGGAGGTTGACGATGGCTAAAACGCGCACCCAATGGGTCTGCCAGAACTGTGGGCGCACCACGCCCCGCGAGATGGGCCGCTGCCCCGGCTGCGGCGAGTGGAACACGATGGTCGAGAAAATCGAGGAGCCATCCGCCTCGGTGGCCGGGCTCCCGAGCGTTCCCGGCAGCGAGCCGTTGCGCTTGAGCGAGATTGAGGCGGCCGGGTTGGAGCGCCTGCCCCTACCGCTGGGCGAGTTTGCCCGCGTGCTGGGCGGCGGCGTCGTGCCCGGCTCACTCATTCTCGTCGGCGGGGATCCGGGCATCGGCAAGAGCACACTGCTGCTTCAGGTTGCCGGGCTGATGGCGGAGGCGTCCGGCCGCCCGGTGCTCTACGTCTCTGGGGAGGAGTCGGCCCGCCAGATAAAGATGCGCGCCGACCGGCTCGGCGTGCGCAACGACGATCTGTTCGTCGTCACCGAGACCCGCCTGGAGGCAATCCTGCGCCACGCGGAAAATATCCAGCCCGTGGCCGTGATCGTGGACTCGGTCCAGACCGTCACCTCGGAGGAGCTGACCTCGGCGGCCGGCTCCATCAGCCAGGTGCGCCAGGCCGCCTCCCGCTTCCAGTGGTGGGCCAAGGCCGAGGGGGTATCCGTCTTTCTGGTGGGCCACGTGACCAAGCAGGGAGCCATCGCCGGGCCAAAGGTGTTGGAGCACATCGTGGATACGGTGCTCTATTTGGAGGGCGACCGCTTCCACACCTACCGGCTGCTGCGCTCGGTCAAGAACCGCTTTGGGGCCACCTCGGAGGTGGGCGTGTTCGAGATGCGGGAGCAGGGGATGGTCGAGGTGGCGAATCCCTCGGAGGCTTTCCTGGCCGAGCGCATGGTCAACGCGCCAGGGTCGGCCATCGCGGTGACGATGGAGGGCACGCGCCCGCTGCTGGTCGAGATCCAGGCGCTGGCCAGCCACACCAGCTTTGGTCACCCGCGCCGCACGGCCAACGGAGTGGACTTTAACCGCCTGCTGCTCATCACGGCGGTGCTCTCGCGGCGCGTGGGGCTGCGGCTCTACGACCAGGACGTTTTCGCCAACGTGATCGGCGGTTTGCAGGTGGGAGAGCCGGCGGCCGACCTGGCGGTGGCCGTGGCGATTGGCTCCAGCGTGCGCGACAAGCCCGTCAAAGCGGACCTGGCGCTCATCGGCGAGGTGGGTCTCTCCGGCGAGGTGCGGGCGGTGGGCCAGACGGCGGCGCGATTGAAGGAGGCGGCGCAGTTGGGCTTTCGTCGCTGCCTGCTGCCCAAGCGCGTGCGGCGCGGGCAGGAGCCGTTGCCAGAGGGCATAGAGGCCATCCCCGTCCGCTCCGTGGCCGAGGCGGTGGAGAAGGCGTTGGTTTAGCGTCTCGGGGGAGATGTGTTATAATTGCCCTGCGGAATAGGGGTCTCTTCTCAAAAAGTTGGGGGAAAAGTAGGGCGGAATGCCATTCCGCCTTACATTACCCCGGTTTATTGAGATGATACAAATAGGGCAAGTGGCTGGCAGCATTGGAAGACATCACATATCAGGAGGAGTAGAATGACAAGTCTAAATAAAATTGAAGGTATTGGAGAAACATATGCTCAAAAACTCAAGGATGCCGGCGTTGCAACGACAGAGGCATTGCTTGAGCAGGGCGCAACCCCAAAGGGCCGCCAAGAGATCGCCGAGAAATCGGGAATCGGTGATAAACTGATCCTCAAATGGATCAACCGGGCCGATCTCTTCCGTGTCAAGGGCATCGGTGAAGAGTACGCCGACCTGTTAGAAGTTGGTGGCGTTGACACTGTGCCAGATCTGGCGCGGCGCAACCCCGAGAGTCTATACCAAAAGTTGATGGACATCAACGCAGAAAAGAGACTCGTCCGCAGACCACCAAGTCAGACCCAGGTCCAAGACTGGGTTAAGCAGGCCCAGGGCCTAGACCGTGTAGTCACATATTAGTCGGTATATTGGGCCTTAATCATATGGGTGTGTTTCAAACAAGTTGGGCAAGACCTCGGAGGTCTAGGGTCTCTACTGAAATGAAACACACCCTAATCATATCGCCCGATGCTGCCAGCCGACCGATGGCAACTATCCTGAATCTATCGTCCGTCTGAGTAGACGTTAATGACAAAGAGACGTTCAACCAGACGCAAAAGCACGCGCAAGAGCAGTCGCAAAAAACCAAAGCAGCCGTCACTGCTCAGCAGGCTGACGCTCGACCAGTGGCTCGACATTGCGGGCTACACGCTGCTCGCCGTCGCCGCTCTGACCGTCCTCAGCTTTCTCTCTGCCAACAACGGGTTGCTCCTGGGCAAGTGGCTGGGGCTGCTGCGGCAGGGTTTCGGCTGGGGGGCCTATTTGACGCCGCTGTTCGTCGGCCTGGTGGGGCTGTGGCTCGTCCTGCGCGATTTTGGCGAGCGGCTGCCCCGCGTGACCCCGCTGCAATTCACTGGCATACTGTTGGGCTATCTGGCCCTGCTGACCACGTCCCACTTTGCGGCCGCGCTCGTCCTGTTCGAGGGGGAGTTGCGGGGCGCGCTCGCGGCGGCGGCCGACGCCGGTTTGGGCGGCGGTCACCTGGGCGAGTTGCTGGCCCGCCCGCTCCTGGTTGGATTGGGCAACGTGGGCGCAGCCGTCGCGCTGATCACCTGGTGGCTGATCGTCGTCGCGCTCATCTTTGGCGTCACTGTGCGGGACGGTGTGCGGGTGATCCAACGTCTGTGGGGCAAGCGCCCGGTCAGCCGCGCCCATCCTCTGCCCACTCCCGCGACGAAAACGACGACCACCACCACCGCCCAACCTGCGCCCCGGCAGCCAGCCTCCCCGCCCGGCCCGCTGCCCGCGCCCCGGAAGCCGATCCCGATCAACAGCGGCGCACAGGCCGCGGCAGCCCAGCCCAGCCCGCCCGCCGCTCCCGCTCCTTCGCTGTTCTTCGGTGACGACCAGGTCTGGCGGCGGCCCGCGCTGGACGAGATACTTGATGCGGGCGACGGGCAGGATTTCAGCGCCGACATATTGCGCCGGCAGGCGCGGCTGGTCGAAGATACGCTGGAGAGCCTGGGCGCGCCGGTGCAGGTCAGGGAGATCAATCGCGGGCCGGTCGTGACCCAGTTCGGCGTCGAGCCGCTGGTGATAATCAACGGCAACGGCCAGGAAACCAAGGTCAAGATCAGCCGCATATCCGCGCTGGCCGACGACCTGGCGCTGGCGCTGGAGGCCAAAACGTTGCGCGTCGAAGCCCCCATCCCGGGCAAGGGGCTAGTCGGCATCGAGGTGCCCAACCCCGAGATCTCGCTGGTCGCGCTGCGAGACGTGATGGAGTCGGAGCAGTACGCCGAGCTCAATTCACCGCTGCGGCTGTGCCTGGGGCAGGACGTCTCCGGCAATCCGGCCATCGCCGATCTGACCGCCATGCCGCACCTGCTCATCGCCGGCACCACCGGATCGGGCAAATCGGTCTGCATCAACGCCGTCATCGCCGCGCTGCTCCTGCAACACACCCCCGCCAGCCTGAGGTTCCTGATGGTAGACCCCAAGCGGGTCGAGTTGACCGGCTACGACGGCATCCCGCACCTGCTGTCCAAGGTCGTGGTGGAGATGGAGCGGGTGACGAACGCGCTCCAGTGGGTGCTGGGCGAGATGGACGGGCGATACCGTCGCTTCTCGGAGGCGCGCGCCATCCACATCCGCGATTACAACGAGAAGGTCGCGCCGCGCCTGGGCGAAAAACCGCTGCCCTACATCGTGGTCGTCGTGGACGAGCTGGCCGACCTGATGATGATGGCCCCGCAGGAGACGGAGCGCTCTCTCTGCCGCATCGCACAGATGGCGCGGGCGACCGGCATCCACCTGATCATCGCCACCCAGCGCCCCAGCGTGGACGTGGTGACGGGGCTGATCAAGGCCAATTTTCCGGCCCGCATCGCCTTCAACGTGGCCTCGACGGTGGATTCGCGCGTCATCCTCGACATGCCCGGCGCGGAGCAACTGCTCGGCCGGGGCGACATGTTGTTCCTACCCCCCGACGCTTCTACTCCCCTGCGCCTACAGGGCGCTTTTGTCTCCGACGAGGAGCTGCGCCGGCTGGTGCAGTATTGGAAGGAGCAGGCCCGGCCCGGGGCGGTGCCGGTCGAAAAATCGGTGCAGCGACCGCTGTGGGAAGAGATGCGTAAAGAGGAGCAAAAGATCGAGTACGAGGACGAACTGTTGCCTCAGGTGATTGACCTGGTGTTGCGAGAGAACCGGGCCTCCATCTCACTCCTGCAGCGCAAGTTGCGCATCGGTTACACGCGCTCGGCGCGGATCATGGACATCCTGGAGCGGCACGGCGTGGTGGGGCCACAGCCGGGAGGCAGCAAAGCGCGCGAGGTCTTTCCCGGCGCAGCCCGCTCACTGCTCCACCCCCAGGGAGATAAACGATGAGCTATGCCATTCACAAGCTTACCTATTCTGACGGGCGGGCCTTTCGCTATCACATCTCTGACGACGCCGGAAACTTGCGCTACTTGGCCGAGCGTACTGGGTTGCTGCTCCCCTCTCCGACCAACCTGGTCGAGTTCTTCGACCCCGATCACAACCTCTCCGGCCGTCTCCAACCGCCAGACGTCGCCCCGTGGCGGCGCGGGACGCGCTACAAAGTCTTTGTCGGCGAGGGGGAGGCGGAGAAACCTCACGCCGTAATTCAGGAGACGTGGCGGCTGGTGGACGTTCTGTTACTGCGCCTGCCGCGCTACGAGATACAACTGGGGGCACATCGCTACATCGTCCAGGGCAGCCGCTACGGGGGGCAATTCTACGAGATCTTTTTCCCGTGGGAAGATGAGGAAGCGGCGGAAGCGGTGGGAGAGGATGAGGAGGAAGTAGAGGCGGTAGAGGAAAGCGAGGAACTGGCGGAGGCGGACGAAGAGGAGCCTGAGCCTGACAAGGTGAAGGTGGGCGAGATCCAACGCCCGACGGTCGGCCCGAGCTACTTTGTCGAGGCCGACGTCGCGCCGCTGCGCCAGTCCCCGTTGGCGCTGGCGGCGCTGGTGATCCTCATTGATATGGAGATACATTCTTAGCGGAAGTGTCCAGCCTGGCGGTTCGAATTGTCACTTCCACGGTCTCTTCTCAAAAAGTTGGGGGAAAAGTAGGGCGGAATGCCATTCCGCCTACATTACCCCGGTTTATTGAGATGATACCTTCCACGGTTACACCAACGCTAATTCCTCGTCGTACTCTGTTAGTGCAGCGATGCATAAATTCGTTCCGCTTTGCGCCGGCCCGCACCGCGGGCTGATTCTCAGCCATAGAAGAGGCGGCGCTAGGCCCACAAATTGGCCGAAAAGTGCCCTAACACCGGC
>Ga0180432_10002321_pt1 | contig 28647 bp, 23 predicted proteins | sample SS_ome_10_FD_132414 | JGI IMG/M metagenome (GOLD analysis project Ga0180432, IMG submission 132414) | Hypersaline lake sediment archaeal communities from the Salton Sea, California, USA - SS_1_MS_2 metaG | ecosystem: Environmental > Aquatic > Non-marine Saline and Alkaline > Hypersaline >... | reverse complement strand
TCCAGACCCCAGAAGCCCTTCTCTCTCTTCTCTCTTCTCCCCCGCACCGGCTGTGGCCGAGGAAAATGCAGGCCGGAGCAGGCCGGCGGACCTCGAAAATGACTACAGCGCGAATACCTCGGCGAGGCTTTCGCGCGCCGGCAAGTCGCAGGCCTCCGCTTCTTTCCGTAGCCCGGCTTCATGGGAATCCCCCGGGGTGACCGTAGCAGCCCGTTGAAAAACCCGATCGACTGCGATCGGCTGCCATCGCCGCCTCGTCTTGCGCCCTGCGCGCCGAAACGTCAGACTACGCGTATGCCCGAGAGAATCCTGAGCGCCTACCGCGGCATCCGTTTCCGGCTCATCGTGCCGGCGATCCTGATCATCGTGGTGGTGGTGAGCCTGTTCGCCTACCTGAGCGCGCGTCACCAGCAGTCCGAGCTGATCGGCCTGACGAAGCGCCACGCCACGCAGCTCAGCGAGGCGGTGGTGCGTAGCATGCGCCCCTCGATGATGGTGTACGACGTGGAAGGGATGCGGGAGATCTTCCGCAACGTGGGCCGGCAGGAAGGGGTGCTGGACGTCCGGCTCTACGACAAGATCATCCGTCCGCCGACGCCGGCGTCCACGAAGGAGGGGCAGATCAAGATCCGGTACTCCTCGGATCCGGCGGAAGTGGGGCGCCCGGTGGACATCGGTCAGCAGCAGTGCATGGTCTGCCACGCGCACGAGAAGCCCCTGGTGGAGCACGAGGGGGGGGAGCACCGCATCTTCCACCACCCGGAGACGGGCTTGCGTGTGCTGGGCGTGATCTCGCCGATCTACAACGAGCGCTCGTGCTACACGGCCGCCTGCCACGTGCACGACGAAACGCAACGGGTCCTGGGCGTGTTGGACGTGATCGTCTCCCTGGAGGAGGTGGACCGCCAGATCGCGGCGAACACGTGGACGGTGGTGGAGTTCACGGTCCCCATGGTGGTGATCCTGGCGGTCTTCATCGGCTTGTTCCTGCGCCATTTCGTCGCGCGGCCGGTGGCCCAGCTCACCTCGGCGGTGGAGCGCGTCTCGGAGGGGGATCTGTCGGCCGGGATCCGGGTCCGGTCCAACGACGAGTTCGGGGACCTGGCGGAGGCGTTCAACCGGATGATGCGGGACCTGGCGCGCGCCCAGGCGGAAAACGAGGCGTGGGGGCGTACGCTGGAAGCGCGCGTGGAGGAGAGGACGGCGGAGCTGCGCCGGGCCCAGGAGCAGATTCTCCAGTCGGAGAAGCTGGCGTCTCTGGGGAAGCTGGCGGCTTCCGTGGCCCACGAGATCAACAATCCGCTGACGGGCATCCTCACGTTCGTCCGCATGTTCCAGGAGTGGGTTCGGGACGGGACGTTCCCCCCGGAGAAGACGCAGGATTTCCAGGAATTCCTCAAGATCATGTCCGACGAGACGCTTCGGTCCACCAAGATCGTGAGAAACCTCCTGGCCTTCGCCCGCCGGTCCAAGATCGACGTGAAGCCGGCGCACATCAACGAGGTCATCGAGCAGAGCCTCACGCTGGTGGCGCACCAGCTGGCGCTGCAGGAGGTGGAGATCGAGCGGGATCTGGCGCCGGATCTCCCGCCCTTCCCGATGGACCGCGGTCAGATCCAGCAGACGCTGGTGAACATCCTCTTGAACGCTTCCGAGGCGATGCCGGAGGGGGGAGCGGTGTCGGTTTCGAGCCGGCTCACGGAGGGGGGGGAGGGTGTGGAGATCGTGATCGCGGACGAGGGGGTGGGGATTCCGCCGGAGGATCTGCCCCAGCTTTTCGACCCCTTCTTCACGACGAAGGAGGAGGGGAAGGGGACGGGGCTTGGGCTTTCGGTGGCGTACGGTATCATCGAGAAGCACGGCGGGCGCATCGAGGTGGACTCGGAGGTGGGGACGGGGACGCGCTTTCGCATCGTGCTGCCCCGATGGGGAAGGGACGGGGAGGAGGGGGTGGGGGGAGAGGAGAACGCCTCTTTTCCCGAGGGTGACGAGGACGACAGGAAGCCGGCGTGAGGGAAGGAGGGGGGGGAGGAGAAGCCATGGACCGCGTCGCGGAAGATCGAGAGGGGGAGATGAAGAAGAAGACGAAAATCCTCGTGGTGGACGACGAGCCGATCGTCCGGGTCTCCCTGGCCAACTGGCTCAAGGAGGACGGGTACGAGGTGGGCACGGCGGAGAGCGGCGCGGAGGCGCTGCGGATGGCGGCCGAGGACGGATGGGAAATCCTCTTCGTGGACGTGAAGATGCCCAAGATGAACGGGCTGGAAGTCCTGAAGCGGGTCAAGGAGAACCAGCCCGCGATCCCGGTGGTCATGATCACGGCGTACGCCTCGGTGGAGAGCGCCGTCACCGCGATGAAGGAGGGGGCCTACGACTACATCGTCAAGCCCTTCGAGCCCGACGAGATCCGCATGCTCGTCAAGCGCATCCTGAAGAACCGGGAGATCGAGGAGGAAAACGTCGCGCTGAAGCAGCGTCTCGACGAGCGTTTCGACGGGGACGTGATCGTCGGGGACAGCCCGTCCATGCGCCAGGTCTTCGCGCTGGTGCGGGACGTGGCCGACGCCGACTCGACGGTGCTGATCGCCGGCGAGAGCGGCACGGGCAAGGAACTCATCGCCCGCGCCATCCACGCCAATTCTCCGCGCCGGTACATGCCCTTCGTGCCGGCGTCCCTGGGGGCGTTGCCCGACACGCTGGTGGAGTCGGAGCTCTTCGGCCACGAGAAGGGCGCTTTCACGGGCGCCCAGTTCGCCCGGAAGGGGCGCTTCGAGATGGCCGACGGGGGCACGCTCTTCCTCGACGAGGTCGGCGAGATCTCCCCCAAGACCCAGGTGGATCTTTTGCGCGTGCTCCAGGACCGCATGGTGGTGAAGATCGGGGGCGGCAAGCCCGTGGAGGTGGACGTCCGCGTCGTCGCCGCGACGAACCGGGACCTGCAGGAGGCGGTCCGCCAGGGCACGTTCCGGGAGGATCTCTTCTACCGTCTCAACGTCGTCAACATCCATCTCCCGCCCTTGCGCGACAGGCGCGAGGACATCCTTCCGCTCGCCGACCATTTCCTCCACATCTTCGCTTCCAAGACCAGCAAGAAGGTGAAGGGCTTCTCCGAGGAAGCGCGCAATCTTCTGTTCACGTACGACTGGCCCGGGAACGTCCGCGAGCTCGAAAACGCCATCGAACGCGCCTTCGTGGTGGTCAAGGGCGACGAGATCGAGACGAGGCACCTCCCCTTTTCGATCCAGTCCACGCCATCCGAGGGAGGCGGCCGGGCCCTCAGGGACATGGAGAAGGTGCACATCAAGCGCGTCCTCGACGAGATGGACTGGAACATCACGCAGGCCGCTTCCGCCCTCGAGGTGGACCGGGCGACCCTCTACAACAAGATCAAGAAATACGATTTGAAGAAGGATGGTTCCTGAGCCGGGACGCCGTCCGGGCGTGCCGGGGGCTCGTCCGGCCGACCCAGGGAGGAAGGACAAGGCACCGTGGCGGAAAAGAGGACCAAGAAGACGGCGGGGCGCGTCCTCCTCGTGCCCCTCGGGCATCCCCCCCGCGCCCTCCTGGATCCCGTCTCGCGCGCCGCCCGGGAGATCTTCGGCCTCGCCGGCCGCCTGGGGGAACGCATCGACCTGCCCCCCTGGACCTACCTTCCCGAGCGGCGCCAGTACGACTCCACCGAGATCCTGCGCTTCCTCGGGCGCCGGGCGGCGGGCGAGGAGAAGATTCTCGGCGTCACCGACGCCGACATCTGCGTCTCCCTGTTCACCTACGTCTTCGGCGAGGCCGAGCTGCCCGGGCGCGCGGCCATCGTCTCCATGCGCCGCTTCCGGCAGGCCTTCTACGGCCTGCCCGATGACGCCGCGCTCACCGAGGCCCGGACGGTCAAGGAAGCCCTCCACGAGCTGGGCCACACGCTGGGGCTGGTCCACTGCATCGACGCCTCCTGCCTCATGCATGCGGCCGACACCGTCGAGGACACGGACGTGAAGCGCCGCACCCTCTGCCCCCGCTGCCTGGCGCGCCTCGGCGAGACCGTCTCCGGGCGGGATGGGTGAGGGACGGAGCGGGAGCCTTTCGCACGGTGTTCGTTTTCCCCTTCCGGGCGGCCGGAAAACCTGATTCAATGGAGAGAGCCGACGTTCGATCCTGGAGGAAACAACGATGTCCGCGCGAACGATGTCCGCCGTTCTCCTCGCCGTCGCCGTCCTGGCGGGCCCGGCCACGGCCGGGGAGAACCTGTACGAGAAGATCGAGAAGGCGATCGAAAAGGGGGTGGAATACCTCAAGTCCTGCCAGAAGGACGACGGCTCGTTCGGCAGCATCGATTCCGAGACTCTCTACGGCGGCGGCACGGGCCCCGGCTATCCCCATCGCGCCGGCCTGACCGCGCTGGCCCTCTACGCGCTCCTGAAATCGGGCGTGAAACGCGACGATCCCGTCATCATCCGCGGGTTCGCCTTCATCGACTCCAAGGACCAGCCCGTGGAGGATCCCAACCAGCGCCCCCAGGACTGGGTGAAAATCCTCTCCAGCTACGAGCTCTCCGCCATGATCCTGGCGATGGAGGCGCGGTACAACCCGCACAAGAAGGAGAGCATCCGCGTCACCCTCGAGAAGGCCAAGGCGTTGCGCAAGCGCAGGCGGCTCCGGCGCCCCAAGCCGGTCGTGCTGCCCGGGCCCGACCGCCAACGGCTGCAGGACTGGGTGAGGCGGCTGATCGCCCGGCAGTCGCCCCACGGGTGGCGCTACAACGTGGGCGGAAAGAAGATGGCCAACGAGGAGTTCCTCCAGGACATGTCCTCCACCCAGCTCGCGATGCTGGCGCTGCGCGCGGCGAGCCACTGCCACGGCATCAAGTTCGACCGCCAGATCCTCTTCGGCGTGATCGATTTCTGCCTGGAGAACCAGGAGGCCGACGGGCCGACGTACGAGGTGCCCGTCGACCCGTTCGCCGAGCCCGCCCAGCGGGGGACGAGCGTCCAGGTGATCTCCGGGAAGGTCCGGGGATTCTGCTACTTCAAGGACTCGCCCCGGCGCCACGAGAAGGCCGCGACAGGCTCCATGACCACGGCCGGCGTCGCGTCCCTCCTCATCTGCGAGGAGCTCCTCTACCCGTATGCGCGGTACCGGAAGCGCTACGAGACCCAGGTGAAGCAGTCCATCCGGGACGGCATGATGTGGATCCAGCGCCACTGGAACATCGAGCAAAACCCCCACAGCCATTCCTACTTCACCTACTGGCTCTACGGCATCGAGCGCGTGGGCGACCTCCAGGGGACGCTCGTGATCGGAAAACACTTCTGGTACAACGAGGGTGCCGAGGTCCTCGTGGACCTCCAGCGGGAAAACGGCGCCTGGCAGGTCCCCGACACCCACTTCCCGCAGGACGTCATCAACACGGCCTTCGCGCTGCTCTTCCTCGACCGGGCCACGCCGCCCGTGGCCGTGACGGGAGGGCACTAGTCGGTCGTCCATCTGAAAATCACAACCGGTCCTTTCGACTTTCGACGCCGGAGCGATTCCATGGCCCTCTACCGGACCTGTCCGCACTGCGGCACCGAATACAAGGCCTCCCGGCCCGCCTGCCCCGCCTGCGGGAAACCGCCCGTGAGCCGCCAGAGCGCCTTCCACACCGCCGGCCCGACGATCCTGGCCCTCGTCGTCTTCCTGGCCTTCTTCGTGCTGCTCCTCTACGGCCTGTTCCTGCCGGACGAGATCTACGAGACGTACCGTCTCTACCTCTTCGGCCTGCCCCGGCTCGCCGCGATCCTCGTGGGCGCGGCCGGCGCCGTCGCGACCGCCGTCGTCTCGCTCGTCCTTCGTCGCGGCGCCAACACCACCGGCCGCTGATCCGTCTTCGTTTGCCGGAGGATGCGGGACCCCGCTCGCAAACGCCTCTGTGCTCTCTGAGCCATTCGCGCTGTAGCCGATTCCATGTTGCCGTCGGGTAGGGATTTCAGATTGGAGTCCATCATGAGCCTTCGGCTCTCCCGGAAACCATGAAAATTTGGAGGGCGAGCCTCTCCTCCTTCGCTTGTCGGCAACTGCGAGAGCTACGGAGGACCCTACGTAGCCCTCGCAAGAGCCGATCGGCGAAGTACGGGCCGGCGAGCCGACTGTGTTTGGGCTCGGGAGGACCCTCGCCCTCCAAGGCGGTCATCGATCATGGTTATTGCCAAATTTTCGGAACAGATTGTAGATTTTCGAGGCGACAACCACCCAACCACAAATCTTCTTTCTTCGCGCCTTCGTGTCTCGGGGCCTTCATGTTGAAGTCTATGTCGGTTCGGATTTGCTGTTTTACGTTGGCGCCTATGGATCCATGACCTACGTACACCGCGAAAGTCTCGCGGCGATTGCGGGTTGCCTGGACGGCCCCGAGCGTATAATCTTTTCCTCTCCGGTTGGGGAAGCGATCCATGGACCGATTCCATTTCGTCGATGAGGCCCTTCACTGCGAGGACGTTCCCGCGCGGGATCTCGCGGACGCGTACGGGACGCCTCTCTACGTCTACAGCGCCGGGACCATCCGGGACCACTTCCGCCTGGTCCGGGACGCCTTCCAGGAGGCGTCCCCGCTCGTCTGCTATTCCGTCAAGGCGAATTCCAACCTTGCCGTGCTTCGCCTCCTGAAGGAGGAGGGGGCGGGGTTCGACGTGGTCTCCGGCGGGGAACTCTTCCGGGTCGGCCGGATCGGGGGGGATCCGTCGAAGGTGGTCTTCGCGGGCGTCGGCAAGAGCCGGGAGGAGATCCGGGAAGCGCTCGATGCCGGCATCGCCCTGTTCAACGTGGAGTCCGAGGCGGAGTTGTCGAGAATCGACGAGACGGCGCGGAGCGCGGGCCGCACGGCTTCCGTGGCGATCCGCCTGAACCCCGACGTCGATCCCCACACGCACCGCTACATCACCACGGGCAAGCGGGAAAACAAGTTCGGGCTGGATTGGGACCTTTCGCTCCGGACCGCGGAGAAGGCCCGCCGCATGAAGCACGTCGAGATCCGGGGCGTCCACATGCACATCGGGTCCCAGATCCTCGAGGTCCGGCCCTACCGCGCCTCCCTCAAGAAAGCGGTGGACTTCGCCCGGATGCTCGCGGGCCAGGGGCATCCCGTGGAATCCGTGAACGTGGGAGGCGGGTTCGGCATCACCTACGACGAGCGGGAGGCCCTCCCCCCTTCCGCCTTCGCGGCGGAGATGCTCCCGCTTCTGGAGGGATCCGGTTTCGACCTTCTCCTGGAACCCGGCCGGTTCGTGGTGGGCAACGCGGGCATCCTGCTCACGCGCGTGATCACCGTCAAGCAGTCCGGGGGAAAACGTTTCGCCGTCACGGACGCGGGGATGAACGATCTCGCCCGCCCCAGCCTCTACGGCGCCTTCCACCGCATCTGGCCCGTTTCGGGGCCCGCGCCGTCGGCGCTTCCCGAGGCCTCGCTGATCGACACCGACGTGGTCGGCCCCATCTGCGAATCCTCCGACTTCCTCGGCAAGGCGCGCCTCCTTCCCCCCCTCGATGCGGGCACGCTGCTCTCGGTCCACAGCGCCGGGGCGTACGGCTTCACCATGGCCTCGAACTACAATTCACGGCCCCGGCCGGCCGAGGTGATGGTGGAGGGAAACCGTCACCGTCTCGTCCGCCGAAGGGAGACGCGGGAGGACCTGGTGCGGGGGGAGGAGGAGGAGGACGCCCTTGCGTGAACCCGACGGGGCACGCCGGGGATGGCGTCCGAGGCGGGTCACTCGTTTTTTTCGTTCTCGTCCTTCATGATCTTGCTGTTCGCCGTGTCGAACATGTCCAGATTGCCCTGGTCTTTCTTCTCTTCCGGCTTCTTCCCGTTTCCCATCTTCTTGATGACGGTCTTGTTCGCGGCGTCGAAGAGGTCCAGGGCGCCGCCGCTCTTCGCTTCCTCCGCCGGTTTTCCGGCCTTCTCTTCCGCTTCCTTCTCGGGGGCGATCTTCTTGATGACGGTCTTGTTGGCGGTATCGAAGATGTCGGTCCAGCTCGACGGCTTGGGCGCGCTCACCTCCTTCTTTCGGAGGTTCCGGATCTCCTCCGCGTCCATGGGGGCGAATTCCTGGAGCGCTTCGGCGACCTTGCTGATCAAGGCCACGAAGAAGGTGATATCGCACCCCGCCTTGGCCTGGATCTCCTTGAACCCGTCCAGGGTCAGGTGCTGGGACATGGCCAAGGACATCGTGTCCCCGAATCGGTCCACGGGTACGATCTGGTGCCGTTGCAAGAGTTCGGGGGGAAGCGAGTCGGCGGCGTCCTTCGAGGACTGGTAGTTCTGCAACTCGAGAAAGGGCAACTGCAGGTGCCGGGAAAGCTCCCGGGCGATGTCCGTCTCCGTGACGTACCCCTCCTGGACGAGCGTCTCCCCGATCAGATCTCCCGTCCGCTCCGACAAGGACCGCACGTGTTCCGCGATCTCCTCGTTGATCAACCCGGCATCGATGAGGAGATTCGCCAGTTTTTTCTTGAATATCTTGTCGAACTTCTTCATCGGCGATCCACCCCTACCATGATCGTACAAACCTGGTCCCGGGCCGCCAAGGGATCCGGGGCCCGCGGGGTATCGCGCACCTATCGCAGATGGGAACTGAGGTTCTTCTTCTTCTTTCCCTGCAACGCCTTGCGGATGTTCCGCTTCTTCTCGCTCGCCGCCCGCCGCCGCGCGTCGCTCGGTTTCTCGTAGAACCGGTTCCGCTTCTCGTCACTGAAGATTCCTTCCGTGGAACAGACCCTCTTGAATCTCCGAAGGGCCTTCTCGAGCGGTTCGCCCACCCTGACTTGGATCTTAGGCATTCTCATCCTCCAATCGTCGATCCTCTCGCGCCCCGTTCTCCACGAACAAGGACGCAAACTTTTATCATACACGAAGGCACGAAAAAAGCAATTTCGAATTGGAGGCATTCGCGCTGTCAGCAAGTCATCGGCCTTTCCCACCTTCCACAACGGGTGCTTCAGCGAAGAACCGGGGGCAGTGAGGGCATGGAAATCGCGAAAAACGGTGGTGTATGAGATTCGCTGAAAACGCGCGCCGCGAGGTCAAAGGCCCGGGAAGAAGGGCGGCGGAAGAAGGAAGACGCCGGCGGTCAGCGCGAACAAGACCAGCACCAGCGCCGGGAACACCCCGTCGGAGATCGGCCTCGGATCGCCCCGCTTTCCGAAGAGATCCCACCTCCACGCGAGCAGCGCGACCCAGAGAAGCAGGACGATCACGCTTCGGGCGTCCCGGAATCCCTCTCCCGCCGGCCACCCCTCGAATACGGTCCGAAACCGCGCGTGATGGGAAAGCATCCTCAACGGCACGGCGCCGAGGAAGAAAAACGCCGCGCCGGCGACGAGCGCCAGGTAGGCGGACCTCAGAACCGCCCTCGCTTCCCCCTTGCGCTCCGGGCGCCCTGCGAAGAAGAGCAGGACGAAAAACGTCGCGTGAAAAAACAGCACGGCCCCGCCCCACGCGCCGACGGCGGAAAGCGCCTCCCACACGCCGGACGTTTCGCCTTCCCAGCGAATCTCGAACAAGCGCCCGTGTTCCGGCGCCCCCGCCGGAAACCGCGCGAACGTCCCCTCTTCCCGCGGCCACGCCGGACCGCCTGCCCCGCCCGCCTGCCCCACCTCCACGACGAACCACACGGAAACCGTCTCGCCAATGCCCCGCCCCGGGATCACCCCCGTCCAGAACGCGCTCTCCCCCACGCGCTCGAGTTCCGCGTGACCCCGCCCGCCCTTCGCGCCCGCCCGGTAGACCGCCGCGACCCGCGCCACCGGCCCCGTTTCGCTCGAGACCTTCGCACGCACGAGATGGGGCTCTCCCGCGTGGGGCGCCTCGAAACGCGGCACCTCGATCACCGTCCCCGTCGGCGCGTCTCGTTCGACCCGCGGTTGACGCGCGATCCGGTCCCGGAGGACGAGAAAGAGAACGCCCCCGAAGAGCAACCCCACGACCACGATGCCAATCCGGCGCCCCCTGTTCATGACCCCGCCTCCTCGCACGTCAGGTCCTCTGACCGGAGGACCCCGAAAGCGTCTCCAGGGTCCGGGACCAGTGCCGGCAGGTCTCCAGGGCCACCTGTTCCGCCAGGCCGCGGTAGCCTTCCGGTTCGTCCAGGATCCCGTCCAGGATCTCGAGCGTCTCCACGTCGCACTTCGCGTCCAGTTCCTCGGGCCACCCGTCCTTCTTCACCACGTCCGATAAGGTGACGCCGCGAGCGCGGGCGGTTTCGGCCAGGTTCTTGATGATTTCATAGGCGTTGGGGATCCGGAAGAGCCCGGATACAATATATAGTGGTTCGGCGACGAATGTATCCCGGGAGATCGCCAGGTTCTTCTTCATGGCTTCCTGGTTCATGCGCACATCGCGCAGGGCTCTTTCCATCCTCACGGTGCCATAGTAACACCCGGCGAGCAGTTCCATGACGAAGCGTCCCGAGGCGGAATTCGTGAGATCCCGCTGGTGCTCTGAGATCTGGTCCGCATAGAGGGTGAGGATTCTCGGCGCGAAGGCTTTCCAGAGGCTCTTGACGTTCTCGAAATCCTTCGGGTTCACCTTGTGGGGCATGGTGGAGGATCCGACGTGTCCTTTCCGGGTGATCTTCGTGAGTTCGCCGATCTCGGTTCTCATGAGGTGTCGCAGGTCGTCGGCGAGGTTCGCGATCACGGAGAAGGTGGACACGGCCGCATGGCAGAGGTCGAGGAGGGGTTCCGGTTCGGCGATCTGGGAGGCGATGCCGGTCGGGGAGGTTTCGAGGCCGAGCCGTTTCATGACGATGCGTTCGACGGCTCTGGGATCCTTGGGGTGGAGGAGGGAGAAGGAGTTGTAGGCGCCGACGGCTCCGGCCATCTTGCCCACGAGCCTCGAGGCCGTGTTGTGTAGCGCGAGGATCCGGTTTCCCAGCCGGCTGACGAAGAGGGCCATGGCGTGTCCGAACGTGGTGGGCACGGCGTGCTGCCCGTGCGTTCTTCCCACCTGGGTGACGCCGGCGCCGGCTTCGGCGAGTTGGATCAGGTTCTTTTCGAGGCCGACGAGCCGTTTCAGGAAGACGTTGTTCACGAAGTCCTTGACCTGGAGGGCACGTGCGGTATCGGTGATGTCGGCGGAGGTGGGTCCGAGATGGACGAAGGGTTTCAGTGCGTCGTCGAGGCGGGACTGGATGACATTGACGAGGGCGCGGATGTTGTGCTGTGTGGTTTTTTCCTCCTCGTAGACTTCTTCGGGGTCGATGTCGTCCTGGAGGGAGTCGAGGACCTCCAGGTGATTCCCGGGGAGGAGGCCGAGTTCCGCGTAGGCCTCGAGAAGGGCGCACTCGACCTTGAGTTGATACCGGATTTCCGCGTGGATGGTCAGGTAGGGTCCGGTTTCCCGGATGGTTTCCTCTTCGGCACCCACGTATCGCCCGTCCATGGGGCAAACGGCATCGAACATGGTCATGGCGCATCCCTACCGTTTCTTCTTCCGGAGCGCCCTGGCCAGCGCTTCCAGGAAGACGTTTTCCCGGGGTCCTTGTTCGAGGAAGACGGAGCGCATTTTTTCCAGGGTGATGACTTCCACCATTCTTCTCAGGCCGGAGGAATGGAGGGCCTTGCGGAACGCTTCCTCCACGGTTTGCTCGACTTCATCGAGCGTGGGGACGGCGTTTCCTTTTTTCCTGGCGGGGCCCGTCTTTCGCTTTGAGGCGCCCGGGAGCGGGTCCATCACGGCGTTCATCTGTTCGGCGCCGAGTCGCAGGATGACGAGCAGCTCGTCCACGCGCTTCTTGGCGTCCGCGTTGTTCTTTTTCCGGAACGAGGCGCGAGCCTTGTCGAGAAGCGTTTTCAGGGAAGAGACGTCCGCGCCGAGGGTTTTGAGGGCCTCGATCTTCCGGGAAGCCTGTTCCAGGGCCGTTTCGACGGATTTTCTCTCGTCCCGGCTCCTGGCCGGTCTTTTCTTCTTTTTCTTGGAAGCAGCCATGGTTCCCCTGGAGAGAAAAGGCGCCGTGCGTCTCCGGGGCTACCGGATGAGGTCTTCCCGCATTTCCTTGTACTTGGAGATCCTCTGCAGGTACTCGTCCCGGATGCTCTGCAGCCTCTCGACGTCGGCCGCGATCTTCTTGGATCTCCGCTCGAGGGTCTCGACTTCCTTCTGGGTCTTCTCGTTCTTGTCGTCGAACCGGTTGGCCTCCCGGGTGAGGGTATCGAGTTTTTTCTGTAGTTTCTTGTTTTCGGAGGCGAGCTTGTCGCGTTCCTTCTGGGCGGTCTGCACCTCTTTTTGGACCTTCGTGTTTTCGGTCTTGATCTTGTCGAGGTCGGTCTTGATCTTCTTCCGGGAGGATTCGAGATCCGCGGCGAGGCTCTTCTGCTGCTGGATCTGGACCTCGATCACGGTGGTGGCGTTCAGGAGTTCGGAGGTCCGGGCGATCAGGCCGACGGCCTCGGCATTCTTCAGTTCGAGCTCTTTTCCAGCCTTTTGCTGCAGTTCTTCGGCGGCCTTCTTCACCGGCGAGGCGGGCGCGGTCTTCGTGGCCTTCTTCTTCCGGGCGGTTTTCTTCTTCGCTTTCTTCTTGGCCATGTTCCATCTCCTTTCAACGGTAGCCGGCGTTTCCGGCATCGGGCTTCATCGCCCGTAGCGGAGGCGCTCGGCAAGGATTTCAGGCAACCCCGCCTCGACGATCTTCTTGCCGGCAAGGTCGATGTCGTAGGGGATCCGAACGATCCGGATGAGCCCTTCTTCGGAGTCGTAGACGGCGAAGGCGGCGTTGGGATTTTCATCCCGGGGTTGTCCGACGCTTCCGACGTTGACCAGGGCCTTCTGACCCTCTTCGAGGCGGATTTCGGGGTCCATGGTGTAGGAGACCGTCTTCTTCTGGAAGAAGGTCACGGGGACATGGGAATGTCCGAGGAAGCAGATGCGGTTTTCGAGGGCCTGGAGGGAGAGGTGGGCGTCGTAGGAGGTCTGGATGTAGTCGAACATTTCGGGAAAGTTGAGCGATCCGTGGACGATGGTGATCTCGTGCTCGACCTTTTCGACGAGGTTGAGGTTGGCGAGATACTGCATGTGCTCCTTGGAGAGTTGTTTCCGGGTCCAGAGGACGGCTTCGCGTGCGTAGGAGTTGAAGAAGTCGATGTTGAGTTTTTCGATGGTGGCGAAGTCATGGTTTCCGGCGACGACGGTGGAGTCGAGTTCCCGGACCAGGTCGATGCATTCGGAGGGATTGGCGCCGTAGCCGACGATGTCGCCGACGCAGATGTAGCGTTCCACGCCGAATTCCTTGAGGTTTTCGACGACGGCCGTCAGGGCTTCCAGGTTTCCGTGAATATCGCCGAACACGCCGAATTTCATCTGTGATCGATTCCCCAACGTCCGGAGTATTTCAGGGATTCCGCCCCGGAAGCGACCAGCCCGAGGGCGAGGATGACGAGTGCGGTGTACAGGAAGCGTCCTCCGAGGGTTCCGAGGCCGGTCCCTTCCGCGCGGGTGACGAGGAGGGCCGGATTCTGGGAGGCCAGGTCGGGCAGGAGCGAGGCGGCCCATGCTCCGGGTCCGTTTGCCTGGAAGGCGGGCCTCATGTTTCCGAGGAGAAAGACGCCGAGGCCGAGGATGGCGCCGGCGGGTCCGGCGAGGAGGGAGGCGGAAGCGCCGGCGAGGGTGGAAGCGAGCAGGACGCCTGGAACCGCGGCGAGGGCGGTGAGGGCGATGAAGGGGGCGTCGGGGAGGGCCGCGATCAGGAATCCGGAAACGAGGGCTCCGGGCAGGGGGGCGAGGGCGAGGGCGACGAAGGGGCGGAGGGGGAGCTTCGAGGCCAGGGGCGCCAGGGCGAAAGGCGCGAGGGAGGCAACGAGCGCAACGAGGCCGGCGCCCCGGTGTCCATGGAAGAGGGCCAGGGAAGCCACGAGGACGGGAAAGAGGGCCAGGGCCGTCCAGAGTCCCACGAGGTTGGCCTGGAGGATCTTCCCCCACGCGAGGGAAGCCGGTGCGGCATGCCTGGCGCGGGACTCGGCGGTCCAGCGCCGCTGGTCCCGGCCGGCGGTGAAGGTGGCGGCGAGGAGGCAGGCGAGGAAGGAGGCGAGGTAGAGGGTGGCGAAGCCGGCCTCGCGGATGAAGAGGAGTTCCCGGCCGAGGCCGAAGAGGGTGGTGACGGTGAGGGAGAGGATGAGGACGGAAGCGAGGACGAGGAAGGCGAGGAATCCCTTGTGACGGAGGGTGTGCAGGACGAGGGCTTCCGCGATGGCGGTCGTCTTCATAACCATCCCACTGTCGATGTCGTTCCCGGGTTTCTTCGTCTCAGAACCGGACGCTGAAATCCTGGAACGCGCCCTGGGTGGATCCCCATTCCATCCGGACGTCCTGGATCAACGAGCCCATCTGTGACCGGACGTCCCGGAGCAGGGTTTCCAGATCGTTCCGTTCTCCTTCGGCCACGAGTTCGACCGACCCGTCGGGCAAGTTTTTCACGTACCCGGTCACGGGAAGACGCGAGGCGAGGTTTCGGGTCGTGGCTCGAAAGCCGACCCCTTGCACGGTGCCCGAGAAATGGGCGTTCAAGCGCGCAGGAGCTTCCATGTTCCACCATCGTGGCGGGCAATGCCTGGTCGAAAGCCTGGCCGGATCGCGACGATGCTACCAGCGGCGCCGGCGGGAGGCAACAGAAAAATCCGAATTTGTTTTGCAGTGGATCAAGTTTTCCGGTAGGAAGTCGTCCATCCAAACGGGGTGACGCATCGAAGGTCAGGAGGTGGAACATGGCCGAGAGGCGCCTGGGTCGCGGGCTCGAATATCTCATTTCCGAGGGGCCCCGCAGCGGGGAGGAAGTGAACCTTCTCTCCCTGGACGAGATCGTGCCGAATCCGTTCCAGCCGCGGAAGGAATTCGACGCGACGGCGGAGAAGTCGCTGGCGGAATCCATCCGGCAGCACGGGGTGCTCCAGCCGGTGGTGGTGCGCCGGGGGAAGGAAGGCTTCGAGGTGGTGGCGGGGGAGAGGCGGGTTCGCGCGTCACGCCGGGCGGGCTTGAGCGAGATCCCCTGCATTCAGCGGACGGCGGCGGACGAGGAGATGCTTTCGCTGGCCCTGGTCGAGAACATCCAGCGCGAGGATCTGGACCCGATCGAGAAGGCCCGGGCCTTCAAGGACCTGATGAAGCGTCTCGAACTCACGCAGGACGGCGTCGCCCGGCGCATCGGGATCAGCCGCGCGGCCGTGGCCAATTTTCTCCGCCTGCTGAACCTTCCAAAGGAGATCCGGGACGCTGTTTCACGTGGAACAATCTCCTTCGGACACGCGAAAGCCATTATGGCGCTTAAGGATAAGTCGGAACAGGCGAAGTTCTTCCGCCGCATCGTCGCCGGAAACCTCTCGGTGCGGGAGACCGAGAAGGAAAGCAAGGCCGTCGCGCGGAAGAAGAAGAAACGGAAGAAATCCTCCGCCCAGGTCTCCGCGCTCGAGGAATCCCTCATGGAGAAGCTGGGGACCAAGGTCCGCATCCGGACCTCGGGCAAGGGGGGCAAGATCGTCATCGACTTCTACTCGCCGGAGGATTTCGAGAGGATCGCGGACCTGATCGGCTGACCGTCCCCGCCCCCTCCGGCCCGGTCCTCACTCCCCCGTGCCGCCCCCGCCTTCGCTTTCTGGGAAGGCCCGCGTTCCCTCCGGCCCCTCGAAGCGCCCGGCCGCCAGCGCCCCCCCCTCCAGCGCCCGCTCCCACGCGTCCGCTTCGCTTCCCAGGGACTGGTCCGTGATCTTCTCCAGGGCGTCCACGATCTCCACCCTCACCACCTCGTTCATCTCGTCCTTCAACGCGCGGACCAGCGCCGGCACCGCGGCGGAGACCTTCAAGCGACCCAGCCCCAGCGCAGCGTTCCTCCGCACCAGCGCGTTGCGATCCGACAGCCCGGCCCTCGCCAGCACGGGCGCCGCGCGGACCTCCCCCGATTCGCCGAGAACCAGCGCGGCGTTGATCCGCACCCCGGCGTCCGGATCGTCCAGCGATTCCACGAACCGGAAGAAGAGGTCCGGCTTCGTCGTCGGGTCGTAGAGGTTCCCGAGGCAGAGGACCGCCAGACGCCGCACGATCGCGTCGGCATCCTCCAGGGCGCCCTCGATCGGACCGGTGGGAATCCTCCGCGTGTTCAACAGGCAAAGGCCCAGCATCGCGCCCGCCCGCACCCCCGGCTTCGGATCCTGCAGCGACTCCACCAGAAGTCCGGCCGCGCCCAGGTCGTTGGAGAAGCCCAGCGTCGCCGCAGAGACCCGCCGCTTGAACGCGTCCTGGGACGCCAGGCCCAGCTTGAGCGCCTCCGAAAGACGCCCGGCCTCGCGCCGGAGATCCCGGTACAACACCTGCTCGAGAACGAAGTTCTCCGTGTTCCTCGCGTCGCTCCACCGCCGCAGCTTCCCGTCGATCTCCTCCAGCTTCGTCTCCGTCAAGCGGGCATAGGCTTCCCGCTCGTCTTCCGTCACCGTCACGCACCCGGCTCCCGCCCACACCAGCGCGCAAAGAAGAAACGCACACGCTCTCATGATCTCTCCTCGTCCAAGCAAGGACACTCCGCCCTGCGCTTGAAACGATCCCCCCGCCAAAAGGTTTGTGCCAGAAAGTATCCTGTTCACCAGAAAAAGATCATGTGAATCAGGCTCGAGAATGGAATTTCGAGATCGCCAGCAGGTTCCGACCGTATCGCCGGTACGCCACCTCGCCCGGCAGGCGATCCAGATCCGCCTCCCGGGCGCCGCGCGCCTCCACCTCCACGACCGCCGTCGCTTCCCCGGCTCCCCACAACGCCCCCTGCGACAGCCCCCTCACCAGATCCGAAAACCCCGGCGTCGAGGAGAAGGCGAACGGGGGATCCGCGAACGCCACCGCGTATCCGCCCGGGCGCTTCCCCCCGGCGACGTCCCCCAGAAACGCGAGCGCGTCCACCGTCGCGATCCGCGCCCGCGCCGAAAACCCCAGCCCCTCGACGTTGCGCCTCAGCTGGGCGGCCACCCCCTCGTCCCGCTCCACGAACACCGCGCGCTCGGCCCCGCGGCTCAACGCCTCCAGACCCAGCGACCCCGACCCCGCATACAGGTCCAGAACCCGCGCGCCCTCGATCCGTTCCCCCAGGATGCTGAACAACGCCTCCCGCACCGCGTCGCGCACCGGACGCATGCCGGGAGCCTCGACCGTCTCGATCCGCCGACCCCGATGCGTCCCGCCGATGATCCGCATGAGGACTCCTGATCCCGCTTCGGGAAAATTTCCCGCCCCTGATCTATCGGGGGTATTGTACCGCGGCGAGGAAAGGAGGGCGATCACAAGGATCGCCCCTGCGGAAACCGGAAATCTCCAATCCCCATGCGTTCCCGCTCCTCAATGCCTGCGTTCCAGATTCCTTCGCGTCCTTGCATTTCCCGCGACGAAACCGTACACTGGATATTGCCCATAAGCATTATTATGCAATAGATTTAATTACCCTTTAGAGCATATTATGGCCGCCGGCCGAAAACCCGGAAAACGACTCCGCCGCGTCCGCACCGAAACCGATCGCGTCGTGAAACACGCACAGCACCTCCGACTCGATGCCGGCGCAGCCGCGCGCTTCGCCCGCGACGCCGCCGAACGCCTGACCGTGCCGCCCCCCTGGGATCGCGACGCCCACCCCGCCGGAAACGACACGGACACCGCCGAATGGATCTTCGTCCTCGATTCCCTCAACTTCTCCTTCTGGCCCGACCCCGGACGCACCCGCTGGACCGTCACCGGACCCGAGGGAGACCTGCGCGGCTACCGCGCCCTCGCCTCCGCCCTCAAGCGCGCCCGCAACGAAGGCGTCCCCCTCGCCGACGCGAACGTCTGCGCGACGATCGACGAGAAGACCCTCGGCACGATCCTGCGCGGGAAGGGCGAGATCCCGCTGCTCGCCGAACGCGCCCGCATCCTCCGCGAAAACGGACGCATCCTGATCGAGGGGTGGGGGGGACGGTTCGCAAACCTCCTCGACGACTGCGGCCGAAGCGCCGAAACCCTCGTCGATACCCTCGCCGAAGACTTCCCCGCCTTCCGCGACGTCCAGACCCTCGATGGGCGCGACGTCCCCTTCCTCAAACGCGCGCAGATCCTCGCCGGCGACCTGTGGGGCGCGTTCGGCGGACAGGGGCCGGGCGCCTTCGACGACCTCGAGGCCCTCACCGCGTTCGCCGACTACCGCGTCCCCCAGATCCTCCGCTCCCTCGGCGTGCTCGTCTACAGCGGCCCCCTCGCCGATACCGTGGACGCCGGGCGCCCCCTCCCCGCCGGCACCCGCGAGGAGATCGAGATCCGCGCTGCGACCGTGCAAGGGGTCGAAGCAATCGTGAACGCGCTCCGGGCAAAGGGAGAGAAGGCCACCGCCTTCGCCACCGACTGGCTGCTCTGGAACGAAAGCCACCTCCCCCTTCACAACCGAAAACCCTATCACCTCACCCGCACGATCTGGTACTAGCCGGTCCGCCAAGCCCGAGCGGAAGGTCAGGGATTTCAGAGTGCCTAGGTAGGGATTTCAGGTTTCAGATTGGAGATGTCAGCTGCCTGCCCTAACTGGGTGACACGGATTGAAATGCCCCGGAGGCGCGGAGGGAAAGGAAGAACAAACGCAAAGGACGCGAAGGAAGATCACACCCTTCAGGGTGAAGGGTCCAGTGATGGGTTATCCTAGTTTGAGAACCGCCCGGAGACCCGGGGGAACTTTGAAAAGTTCCCCCCGATCCCCGGCCCCGCCCGCCGGAACGTCCCCCGACCCATGACAGGGGGGATTCCCCACTGCAGAACGTGACAAGCATCCCCCAAAGTTTGGGGAGGGGGGTGTGGGGGGAGCCCTTTTCAAAGGGACTCCCCCCACGACGTACAAACCTCGGATTCCCGGGATCTCCGGGAAGGAACGCTGGAATGCTTTCCCTTCGGTCACGCGTTTGTGGCGACGGCTTTCTTGACCTTTTCGAGCGTGACGGTTGCGGGTTTCCGCTCGCCGTGCTCGTCGGGCGGGGCGGTGAGGCGGTTCGCCCGGCACGCCTCGAAGTGGACGGGCAGGAAGGCGGCCCCCTTGCGCATGTCCTCGTCCACGGTGACCTCGGCTTCCACGGCGCCGGCGGCCGTCTTGACGGAGACGCGGTCCCCGTCGGCGAGGCCGGAGGCCTTCGCGTCGGCGGGGTGGATGCGGAGCCGGGCGCGGTCGACGACCTGGTTGAGGCCGGGGCCGTGGCGCGTGACGGTGCCGGCGTGGTTGAGGAGGGCGCCGGTGACGAGCGCGAGCTCCCCGTCCTTCAGCGTCTCGGGAATCGCGGGCGCGGGTTCGGGCAGGAAGGCGGGCGCGTTCTCCCCGGCGCCCGCGTTCCAGAGCACGCCTTCCCCGCCGGTCCTGGCGGGGTCGTCGAGGTCGCGGAAGGCGGGCTGGACGGAGGCGATCTCGGCCGCGACGTCGCCGGGGCTCTCATAGGGGGCCCCCTGCTTGAAGCCCTCGAGGAGGTCGGCGAGGATGCGCCAGTCGGGCCGCGCCTCGCCGGGCGGGTCCACGGCGCGTCCCACGGCCTGGATGCGCATCTCGGTGTTGGTGAACGTCCCGCTCTTTTCGGCGAAGGTGGAGGCCGGGAAGACGACGTGCGCGAGCCTGGCGGTCTCGGTGTCGTAGGGGTCGGCGACCACGAGCAGGGCGAGGTTCTTCAGGGCCTTCTCGACGCGGTCCGCGTCGGGGAAGTTGAACAGCGGGTTCTCGCCGAAGACGACGAGGGCTTTGAGTTTGCCGGATTCGGCGGCCTCGATCATGGCCTGGGCGTCGAGGCCGGGCGTCGCGGGAAGGCTCTGGCCCCAGGCCCGGCCGAGGCTTTCGCGGGCCTTCTCGTCCTCGAGGGGAACGAGCCCCGGCAGGAATTCGGGCGCGGCGCCCATGTCCAGCGCGCCTTGCAGGTTGCAGGCCTCGGTCGCGGTCAGGACGCCCAGGCGGCCGGGCCCGGAAGCGCCGGCGAGCAGGGCGAGGTTGTGGACCGCGGACCAGGTTGCGGCGCCTTTCACGTTCTCGAAGGAGGGCAGGCTCATCAGGAAGAGAGCGGGGCCTTCGTTGGCGATCCTCTCGGCCAGCCGCTTCACGGTGTCCGCGTCCACGCCGGCGGCCTTTTCCATCGCGGCGGGATCGAAGGCGTCGAGGGACGTCTTGAAGGAGGCGAACCCCTCGAGCTGCTCGGCCTCCTTCTCGTGGGACCCGGCGTCGATCATGGCGCGCGCGATCCCGGCGACCAGGGTGCCGGCCGCTCCGGGTGCGTGCTGGATCCACGAGTCGGCATGGCGCACCAGCTTGGAGCCTCGCGGCGAGAGGACGACCAGTTTCGCGCCCTGTTTCCGGATCGCCTCGAGGATGTGGTTTCCGATGACGGGGTTCGTCTCGGTGAGGACGGAATCCACGACCACCAGCGTTTTCGCCTTCGCGATGGCTTCGTACGTGGGCGCGGGGGCGGGTGCCCCGAAGGCCTTGCGGGCGCTGCGCACGGCGTGGACGTGTCCGAATCGCGCCCGCGTATCGACATTGTTCGTTCCGATGCCGATGCGGGCCAGTTTCTGGAGCAGGTAGTTCTCCTCGTTGGTCAGCCTCGGGGAGCCCAGGAAGCCCACGGAATCGGAGTTTCCGCCCGCGATCACCTTCTCGATCCCCTTGACGGTCTCGTTGATCGCCTCGTCCCAGGAGGCGCCGGCGAGGTTTCCGTTGCGCTTGACGCGCGGCGAGGCGAGGCGGTCCTCCTGGTTGACGAACTCGTAGCCGAACCGGCCCTTGGGGCAGAGGTTGCCGTCGTTGACGCCCTCGCCGACGTCCGCCGTGATCCGGTAGACCTTTCCCTTCATGTGTTCGACGTTGATCCTGCAGCCGGTGCCGCAGTGCGGGCAGGTGGAGGGGGTGCGCTCGAGGAACCAGGTCCGTGCGCGGAACTTGAAGATCTTGCTGGTGAGGGCGCCGACGGGGCAGGTGGCGATGCACTGTCCGCAGAACTCGCAGTCGAGGGGCTCGCCGAAGGGGGGCCCGACGATGGTCTCGAACCCGCGGTTGATCAGCCCGATGGCGCCCACGCCCTGGACCTCGTGGCAGATCCGCACGCAGCGGGAGCAGAAGATGCAGCGGTTCAGGTTTCGCTCGACGAGCGGGGAGCGCGTATCGGGCGGATCGTGACGGCGGGTCTTGTGGAACCGGTTGGTCTGCAGGCCCAGCCGATAGACGAGGTCCTGGAGCTTGCACTCGCCGGCGGCGTCGCAGACCGGGCAGTCGAGGGCGTGGTCCACGCACTGGAGTTCCAGGATCGTGCGCCGGATCTTGGTCAATTTCTCGGATTCGGTGATGACCTCCATGCCCTTGGAAGCGGGCGCGGTGCAGGCGGGAAGCAGCTTGGGGCTGTTCTTCACCTCGACCACGCACATGCGGCAGGCGCCGTAGGGTTCCAGGCGCGGGTCGTAGCACAGCGTGGGGATGTCCACCCCCGCCTTGTTCGCCGCTTCCAGGATGGTGGAGCCTTCCTCGACCTCCACCGGATTGCCGTCGATGGTGAGCGAGATCATGGATTTCCTCGCAGTCGGACCGTCGAGTCTTTCGGGATCTCTCCCGCTACGCGCCGCCGGAGGCGGAAAGGGTTTTTATAGGTGCGCTGGATCGGCGTGTCAAGGGGGAAGGGAGCGATGGATCCAGGGGTCTTGGGATTGGGGAGTGTCGGTTTTCGATTTCAGCCGAAGATCACCGGTCCCGACCGCCGGAACGTCCCCGATCCATGACGGGGGAATTCCCCACCGAAGAACGTGATCGGCATCCCAGAAAGTCTGGGGAGGGGGTGGGAGCCCTTTTTCAAAGGGACTCCCCCCGCACGGGGAACACCGGGCTTTCCAGGGCTCCACCCCTCAATCGCGCATGGCTTCCAAGCCCTCGGCGAACAGGCGGAACGCCTCCTCCACTCTTTCCTTGTCTGTCTGCCACTGGCCCACCGAGAGGCGGATCGTGTAGCGGCCTTTCAGTTTTGTGTGCGTGAGGTGCACTCGCCCGCTCGCGTTCACCCGCGCCAGGAGTTTTTCGTTCAACGTATCCAGCGACGGGTCGTCCGGCGCCGCTCCCCCGGGTCGCGCGCGGAAGCAGACCAGACTCAGCGGCACGGGCGCGAGCAGCTCGAAATCCGGATGTTCCCGGACCCGGTCCGCGAACGCCCGGGCCATGGCGATGTGGTTGCGCACCCGATCCCGGATGCCTTCCGCGCCCAGCGCCCGGAGGACGAACCACAGTTTCAGCGCCCGGAACCGCCGGCCCAGCTGGATACCCCAGTCGCGGAAGTTGGAGACCGCCTCGTCGTGGGCGCTCTTCAGGTACTCGGGATTCATGGAAAACGTGCGAAGCAGGACGTCGGGGTCCCGCACGAAGTAGGCGGAACAGTCGAAGTTGGTGAACATCCACTTGTGCGGGTTGAAGACGAAGCTGTCGGCGAGTTCCACCCCGTCGAGGATGTGCCGGCACTCGGGCAGGACCGCGGCCGTGCCGCCGTACGCCGCGTCCACGTGGAGCCAGATCTTGTGCCGGGCGCAGATCTCGCCGATCGGGCGCAGGGGGTCGAGCGCCGAGGAGGACGTGGTCCCGGTGACCGCGACGGCGGCGCAGGGCGTCAGCCCGGCGTGGAGGTCCCTTCGGACCGCCTCCTCGAGCGCTTCGGGAATCAGGGCGTAGTCGTCGTCGGTGGGCAGAAGGCGGTACCGCTCGAGCCCGAGACCGGCGAGCTTCACCCCCTTCTCCACGGAGGAGTGCGCTTCCGTGGAGGCGTAGACGCAGAGCCGGTCCGCGCCCTCGGCGCTTGCGCCTTGCCGGTTGAAGGCGAATCCGGTGGCGCGTTCCCGCGCGGTGAGCAGCGCGACGAAGGTGGAGGTGGAGGCCGTGTCCTGGATCACGCCGGTGAAGCCCTCGGGGAGGCCGGTCAGGAAGCGCAGCCATTCCATCACGACCTCTTCCAGCTCGGTGGCGGCGGGGGAGGTGATCCAGGACATGCACTGGGCGCCGAGCGTCGCGGTGAGCATCTCGGCCAGGATCGAGGGCGGGCTGTTGTTGGCCGGGAAGTAGGCGAACCACCCCGGGTGGTTCCAGTGCGTCATCCCGGGGACGACCTTCTTCTGGAAGTCGTCGAAGATCGCCTCGAAGGGCTCGGCGCTCTCGGGCGGTTCGGCGGGAAACCGCGCGCGGATCTCGCCCGGCTTCACGTCCGGCACAACGGGCTTCTCGCCCACGGTCTTCAGGTAGTCCGCCATCCAGTCCACCAGCCGGTGGGCCTGGTCGCGGAACGCCTCCGGGTCCAGGGCGTCGAACTTCGATTCAGACACGGCTACCTCCAGGGTCTATCGGGTTCTGAGTCACAACAACATGACCAAGGCACAGGGGTCCAACCGCCCCCTTCACACCACGCGGTCGTACGGCCCCCCGCCCTTGCGCGTCGCATCGACGATCGTCTTGGCGGTCGTGGACCGCCGGCCCAGGAGATGACGCGCCGAGGGGTCGAGGGAGGAGGAGGGCTGGTCCTCGAGCACCGTCAAATCGCGGTCGGCCTGGAACCGCGTGGCGACGGCCCATTCCACCTGCATCGGATCGTCCGGGTCGATGTCCCCGTCCACCACCACGCAGTGCTTGAGCGAGGGATGCGCCCGGAACGCTTCCAGTCCCGCCGTCTCCGGGTCCCCGTCCTTCTCCTTCTCGATGACGAGCACGGCGTGCAGCCACCCGCACCCGCCCGGGGTGAGGCGCACGGCGCGGACCCCGCAGACCCCGGCGACCGCGCGCCGGATCGCGGCCTCGCGCGGAAAGCCCATGAGAAAGCGGTGTTCCGGGCCGCCGGGCAGGATCGCGTGATAGAGGAATCCCTCGCGCCGGAGCATCCGCTCCAGCACGAAGACCGGCTGCTTTCGCTCGATGTCCGGCGTGCCGGTGACGTCCACGAAGGGCCCCTCGGAAGCCGTCCCGTTTCCGAGCGTGCCGAACAGCACGATCTCGGAGGAAGCCGGCACGCGGATCCCCTCCACCGACGCCACCTCGGTGGGGGAGAGGACGTTCGCGACCGCGAGTTCGTCCTTGTTCTCGGCCAGCGGGCACGACGCCGCGGCCTGCACCTGGATCGGCGTGCCGAGGCACACGGCGACGGGCCGCGTCCCGCCCGAAGCCTCCAGCGCGAGATGCAATCCCCGCCCCTCCACGACCCGCACCGACGCCCGCCGATCGTCCAGGACCATCATCCGGTGAAACGAGGCGTTGGGCCCGCGTTCGGGATCCGCGTAGAAGAAGACGCTTCCCGTGAGATAGGGTCCCCCGTCGCCCTCGAAATGCGTGAGCACCGGAAGGTCCGAAAACGATCCGCTTCCCCCGGGCGCCTCCTCGAACCGGGCCTCGCCCTCGCGGAACGGGGGCGGCGCGGCCTCCATCGCCTCCGCCAGCCGCAACGGCAGCGCCTCCTCGGAAACCCCGAGACACGCCGCCATCGTGACCCGCGAAACGATGCCCGAAACCACCTCGACGCCCCGCACCCGCTGCGCCAGCGCCCCGCCCCCCGCCTCGCGGATCGCGCGCGCCGCGCCGAGATGCGGATCCCCCGGCGAGCCGGCCGACGCGAGACGATCCCGCGCCCGGAGAAACGCCACGGCCTCGCGAAACTCCACGACCATCCCCCCAAAACCGAAACGGATCCTACCTGCGGTTATACCAGAAAAGGAAACGAAACCGCAGAGGGCGACGAGAGGAGAGGGATGAAGGGGTTCTATGATTTTGGATAGGCGTTGCCGGGGTTTCCCCGGAGCGCCGGGGGGAACACCGGGCCACCACTACAATCTAAATCCAGCGTGCCTTCGTGTCTTGGTGCCTTCGTGTTGAAATTGATTTCGGTTCGGCTTTTCTGTTTTACGTTCGCGCCTATGGGTGTCCCCCCCCAGGGCGCTACGAGCAATGGGGCGGGGGTGAAATGTCCTGAAAAAACCCGTGCACCCCCGTGAGGACCTGGAATTCGAGGGTCACCCCGGGGTATTTCCAGGAAGGGGAGCTACGAAAAGGAAGGGCGGCCCACGACTTATTTGCAGCGCGAAACGCTCACACAAGGCACTTCATTGCCTCCGCTCTTGTTTGCCGCTACAGTGACGGGGTTCGAAAGCCCCCCTTTTTCGACCGGTTCCAGGAGGTCGGCATGCGCCGGAATCGTCTGATCATGGGTTTCGTTCTCGCGGGGTTCCTTGTCCCGGCCGGCGCCGTCTCGTACGCCGGAGACGGCGGACCGGACGGTCTCGACGGCTGGTGGGGGACGGCGCGACGCCGGATCGGGAAGATTCTGGAGAGCCAGGGGCGTCTGGAGGAGGCCCTGGAGTCGCCCAAGTGGTGGGAGCAGCCCTACAACACGGTGGGGCGGATGCCGCTGATCGATCTCTGCCTGGCCCGGCCGCTGCTCATGCCCGAGGTCGCCGCTTTCGCCGACCGCCGCGCCCGCGAAGCGGACGGGAACCTCGAGAAGCTCCTGCATCTGGCGCGGGAGCTTTCCGACGGATGCGCGCACCCTCCCCTGAAGGACTTCCTGCTGGAGGTGACGGACGCCCGGCCCTTGCCGGACGATCTCCGCGACGTCGAGGCGGCGCTCTCGAACGCGCCTTTCCACGACCGCCTGCCGGCGGACCTGAAGTCGGCGCTGTTCCTGCTGCTCACGGCGACGGCCGTCTCGCACGAGCTCCGCGAGGAGGCCCTGGCCGGTCTCTCGCCCGGCGAGCGCGCGCGCCTGGCGGTCCTTCTTCCGGCGTACTTCGTCCGGGAGACGCCGGGCGGGGAGACGGTGCGCGGCTACACGACGAACGTGGACGACTGCGTGGAGCTGACGCGTCTTCTGGGCGGAGTGGATTTCGCGAAGCTGCTCCGTGCCGCGCGCCTGGTCGCGGGGGGGGTGGAGGCGTTCCGCGCGGCGTGGGCGTCCCGTCCGGCGGCGGGCCTCGCGGCGGGGAAGGGGGGGATCCTGTTCGAGGCGGAGACCTCCTTCGGCCGGGTGGTGGTCGGGGGCACGGAAGCGAACACGCACCGGGGCGCGTGCGCGTTGCTCGTCGATTTCGGGGGGGACGACCTGTATCTGGACGGTCCTGCGGCGGCGCATCCGCTGGGCCCTGGGGCGTCGGTGCTGATCGACGCGGGGGGGAACGACCGGTACCTCGCGGGGGGCCGCGCGCAGGCCTGCGCGATGGCGGGGACGGCGGCGCTTGCGGATCTCGGTGGGGACGACGTCTACGTGTCGGGCCACTACTCGCAGGGCGCGGCGCTTTGCGGGGCGAGTTTCTTTCTGGAGGCGGGGGGCGACGACAGCTACGTCGGGGGTCTCGGCGTCCAGGGATTCTCGATATTCGGACTGAGCGTGTTCGCGGAGCGGGGCGGGCGGGACAGTTACCGTTGCGCGGCGATGGGTCAGGGAAGCGCGTCGACGCTGGGGGTCACGATTCTCGCCGAGGCGGGGGGGGACGACACGTACCGGGCGGGGGGGAAGTACGGCTTCTACACGGGATGGGATTCCTCGTGCGCCCAGGGGGCGGCGAGCGGGATGCGTCCGTGGCCGACCTACGGGAAGATCACGGTCTACGGGGGGATCGGTTTCCTGAGCGAGGCGGGGGGCAACGACACCTACCACGCCTACAACATCGGCCAGGGGGGCAGTTACCTCTTCGCGCTGGGGATGCTGGTGGACTCCGGGGGGGACGACACGTATGCCGGCAAGAACTACACGCGGGGGGTGGGCGTGCATCTGAGCGCGGGGGTCTGCGTGGACCGGGCGGGAAACGATCTGCATCTCGGGGACTACGGGCAGAACGGCATGTCTTTGGACCGGTCCGCGGGCGTCTTCCTCGACCTCGACGGCGACGACGTCTATCGGGCGGTATCGGGGATGGGCTACGCCACCAAGCCGCGGGGTTGCGCCGTCTTTCTGGACGCGCAGGGGGACGACGTCTACGGCAAGGGGCGGGACCTGTGCGGGCATCCTCACCCGCCGTACGGGGAGGACGCGGAGTCGACGGCGCTCTTCTTCGACCTGGGCGGCCGCGACGCCTACCCGAAGGCGAAGTACGCGAACGACTCGGTCTGGACGGAGCGGATCTTCGGGCGCGGCGAGGACGCGTCCCTGTCCGGACCGGACGGGGACGGGGGTCCGGCGTGGTCGCTTCCGGCGGCGGGGAAGCCGCTGGCGGATTCCGCGTGGCTGGAGGGGCTGACGTCGCCGGTCACGCTGGTGCGGTTCGCGGCGTTCCGGCGCCTGGAAGCGGAACCGGACGCCGGGCAGCACCTTTTGCTGAGCCGGGTGGCGCGGGCGGGGCACGCGCACGCGAGGCGGGATCTGGTCGACGCGTTGCGCATCCGCCTTCTGGGCGAGGGGATGGGGGAAAAGGAGGTCTCGAAGTGGCGCCCTCTCCTGGATTCGCCGGACCGCGAGCTCCGGCTTCTCGGGCTTCATTTGATGTCGGAGCGGCCCACGAAGGATCCGGCGCTGGTGCGGCGGGCGTCGGCGCTGGCGCTTTCGGACCCGTCGCGGGACGTGCGTGGGATGGCGTGTCTCGCGCTCGGGGAATCGGGGGCGAAGGAGGCCCTGCCGGCGTTGCTGCAGGCGCTTCGATGCCCGTGGTGGGGCGTGCGCCGTCGCGCGGCGGTGGCGCTGGGGGAGCTCGGATTCGAGGAGGCGGGGGAGGCGCTCGTGTCGGCGTCGGCCTCGGATCCGGTCGCGGGGGTGCGGGGCCGTGCGGCGGCGGCGCTGGGGGCGATCGGCTCGAAGGCGTACCTGCCGGCGATCGAGGCGCGTCTCGTGGACGAGGGGGAGGTCGCGCGCTTCTTCGCGGCGCGGTCGCTGGTGAAGGACCACGGGCGCCTGGCGGGGATGGACCATCTCGTCTCGCTTCTTCGCTGGCGGGGCGGGCCCTTGAAGGACCGGCTTCTGGGGCGTTTCCTGCGGGCGTACACGGGCCGGTCGCTTCCGTTGCGCGAGCCCGCGTGGCGCGCGTGGTGGGAGGACGCACGGGGTTCGTTCGACGGGGCGAAGCACGCGGAGATCTTCGGCTTGTTCGAGAAGGCGGAGGAGGCGAAGCGCGAGGGGAGGGAGGACCGCGCGCTGTCGCTGTACCGCGAGGTCCGGACGCGGATGCCGCGTCACGCCGGGGCCTGCGGGGAGGTCTCGACGATGCTGAACGGCCGGGCGTGGGGCGCGGCGGTGTCGGGCGAGAACCTCGAGCAGGGTCTTGCGTGGGCGAAGGAGTCGGTGGAGGCGAAGGCGGAGGTGAACAACGTCGACACGCTTTCGGTGCTCCAGTACCTGACGGGGAGGAAGGCGGAGGCGATCAAGACGCTTCAGGACGCGCTGGAGAAGGGTCTGGGGGGCGACGGGGAGCTGCTCAGGCACCGGCTCGCGGAGCTGCGGTCGGGGACGCTGAAGCTGGGGTAGGGGGCACTTGTCATTGGTCACGGGTCATTGGACCCCTACGCCTCGAAATGTTGTTTTCGCGAGAACAATTTTCCGGCAAGTGACGCAAGTTCTTGAACACAGAGGAATCAGAGGGCTCAGAGATCTTTTTGGGTACGAACCCCCAAGAAAGCCTCTGTGTCCTCTGTGTTCTCTCCGTCCTCTGTGTTGAAGACTTGCCCGCTGTGGTTGCGGCTTTGCTGC